>Ga0153975_1000380_pt1 | contig 13500 bp, 14 predicted proteins | sample TSGA059MetaG_FD_104694 | JGI IMG/M metagenome (GOLD analysis project Ga0153975, IMG submission 104694) | Attine ant fungus gardens microbial communities from Georgia, USA - TSGA059 MetaG | ecosystem: Host-associated > Fungi > Mycelium > Unclassified | place: USA: Georgia, Yuchi Wildlife... | reverse complement strand
TCGTCCCTTCTCCCTTAGTAGAATGTAGTACAGCGTTGATTATGTAATTTATTACGGTAATGGACCTACAAGAACCTCCAAATTGAACGACCTTGCAATTGCTGCAAACTTATGTCCCGTCCCCGAAAATACCATGTCGAGCTTGAAAAATCTGTTGAACCCTGAAGATGATTCCAGAAGCTCGTATCAGTACGTGCACCTGTTCTCGGATTTTTTTGACGGCTTAGTCTGACCCTCTGTTTGCTACCCCCTTTGTCTCAACAGCTCACCAACCGGACAACCTATTTCCGCGAGCCCCTCCTCTCCTACATCAGACGTTAGCGCCAACACGACCGTCGAATTGCCTCAATACGTCCCAGAGGATGATCCTCCATACAAAGAGCATGCTCCCCATCCCAATTGCCCAGACACTTTGGCATGTCTTCCAGATACGGATGGGCGACCACAACACACACTTCCCGTGATCTTGCGTTGTGCAATCCTTGGTAGTTCACGGAAGCGTCTCACAATTCGAGATATATACGCTGCCATGGAGGAGAAATACTTGTATTTCAGGACGGCGGGACCGACATGGAAGGTCAGTACACTAGCATATGGCTAAAAGCTTTTGCATTACAACATTTGGATCACAGCAATCTGTTCGCCACCACCTCTCTTTGAATAGATTATTCGAAAAACAGCCACGCCCCGTCACCGATCCAGGCTTCGGTTCTTATTGGACAGTAAATCTTTCTGCTCCCCCAGGCACCAAGCGACCACGGAAGCGTGGAAGACCTGTGAAGGCCACCGAGGAGTCATCTAATTCTACACAGCAGAAGAAACGTGGGCGACCTCGGAAATCGGTTGATCTATCATCCACTTTAAACTCAGTGACTGTGGGTTCGGGGCGTGCGGTGCCGCCATGCAACGTTTCAGCCTTACGGACCCGGGGAAATGAACACGATGATGAAATTGGCGAGGAGGATCAAGGCGGCGATGGACATGCGATGAGTGAGGATGATTACGAAAGCGAGGAGGATATGGTCGTTCCCCCGCACCATCAGTCATCTCTTGCTGGACTTGACGCCTTTAGGCTAAATGAAGCCCCTTCTTGTTTCCCAAGCACCTCAACGTCCCGCGCATTGATCACCCAGTCGGATGACAATCTCGTGGATCGATTGCAGATTGAGATGGCGGGATTGCGGAGGCAGTCGGCGGATGCGATATCTGTTTCCTTGAAAATATCAGATCAGCTAGCGGAAGCTCAAGCTGAAGCAGCTAGAGCGAAGACAGCTTTGAGAACAGTTGAAGGGATGCTAGAGGAGGAAGTTAGAAAGAGAAGGGAAGCTGAACATCTAGCAGATCATGAAGCTAAGTTAAGGCGAGCAGCAGAGGACGCCATTACACGCATGCGAAGTCAGAGGGAGGGTGACCATCGAGTCACACAAGGTATGTCCGCTTCCTCTCGTATCCATACATCGTGTTGGTTCTCACATTAGTAGCATTCTAGGCTTACGGATCGCTACCGCAAACCTGATCCCCTCGTCTGCTCACCCTTAAGCATCGGATTACTTCTTCTCCAGTCGGGAAACTTCACACTTTTTCACTTCAGCACTGTGACAACATCAGCGGACTTGACATATTATACAAATCTTCACTACTTTCCCATTCATTGGTCCACATGAGTATTCTAGGATTTCTATGTTTATTGCAACATATGGACGAGTTAGTTCAAAAGAATTACCAGATCTGAGGATATAAAATCAACAGCCGATTGTACAGTGAATTTTACAATTATCTTTCATATGTTGCAGCATTATATGGCGTCCACAAGTTGCAAACCCGGATTGAAAAAGTGAATCGCTTCAGCCTCCCAGATACGGAGGATTTCTACTTATGTTTTATTGCAACATTATGAGTAGTTGAAAAAGGAAATTATAGTAGATCTGAGGATACAGAACCAAACAGCTGAAGTTACAGTGAAATTTACATATGCTGCAGCATTAGATGGCGTCCACGGGTGGCAAACTCAGATTGAAAACAGTGTGAGTTATGTCGCATATTGCCTTCACCACGTTTGCGTTCTAACTACTTGAGCAGCTACAAGAACAAGCGTTCTATCGGACCCCTTCATACGTGCGGATCTGTTGCGGTCTCGGTTGACGGGAGCAGACTCGTTACTTGTGTTGCAGAGGAAGCTGTCCTTACCAATCTTCTGACTGGTGAAGAAATATGTCGGTTTGCAGGGGTAGGTTGTCCACTGTGGAAACGTTAGGAAACTTCCATGACTGAAGGAATCTAGGACACTCAATCAATTAATTCACTGTGCTTGACCCCATCGGGTTTACAACTGATCATATTCACTTCTGCTCCTTCGTTGCGCGTCTACGACATCCCTACGTCCGCCACGAAAAACAAAATCCACCCCGCCCGGGTGGTCGCCCGTGCTCATGATGCCCCCGTACACGTCTGCACAGTTGATCCATCCTCTACATATCTTGCCTCAGGCTCTGCGGACGGTGTTGTCAAGGTTTGGGACATTAAACGTGGCTACGTAACACATATTTTCAAAGGGCACGGTGGTATTGTGAGCGCGTTGAAGTTCAACTTCCCCCGAGACCCTTCCATCGTAACCCCACAAAATACACTCCAACTCATAACGGCCTCTGTGGACACTCGCATTCGGATATTTGATTTAACGACGATCGCGAGTAAAGATCAGGGAGCACTACGACCTATCGCTGTACTCGAAGGGCACGTTTCTGTTCCTCGGGGTCTGGACGTTACTCCGGACGGAAAATGGCTCATAAGCGGTGGAAGAGACTCCGTTGTGTTGGTATGGAACTTGCACGCAAAATCAACGGGAGCAAAATCTACAGAAAATGCTAAGGGAAAAGGAAAGGGCAATACGCCTACATTGGCTCAGACTATTCCTGTCTTGGAACGTGTGGAGGCTGTTGGGTTGTTGCAGGATGGGCACTTGGTTCCCAGTAGTAAGGCTACTCAACTGCGTTTCTATACTGCTGGAGAGAAGGGTATTGTCCGGATATGGGATGCAAAGGATTCATCTGTCCTCTACTCCCTTGGGCAGGTAGCAGATTCACAGTCAGAGGATCAAGAGGAGCAACGGCAGATTGTAGAAGCTGTGTTAGTATTAATTTCCCTCATGGTTACCATCGTCATTGACAGCACACTTTCAGCTACTTGCCTTCGATATCGACTATTGTCTCCGTACACGCAGACCAGAACATCTTGTTCCATGACCTGAGCACACGAAAACTCACCCGGCAACTCATCGGTTTCAACGACGAGATTGTCGATGCCGTCTTTCTGTCTCCAAATGCACCCAATACTGTCGATTCTCATATCGCATTCGCTACAAATTCATCCCTCATCCGGATTTATTCGACTGCAGGGCTAGATGCGCGCCTTCTTTCCGGTCACAATGACATAGTATTATCACTTGATCGTGGAGCAGGAGGGAAATTATTTGCGAGTGGAAGCAAAGATCGCTCCGCTCGATTGTGGGCGCCTGCGTCTGGGGATGACGACAAGCCGACGGAGTGGGGCTGCGTGGCCATTTGCGAAGGTCACGCAGAAAGCATAGGAGCCGTCGCGATGTCACGAACTTCCGGCGAAGGTGGCATCGTGCAATTTATGTTCACCGGTAGTCAAGACCGCACGATTAAGATGTGGTATATGGGCGACGTGCCGCTGGTTTTTGATGCTTCTCAACATAGCCAAAGCGCTATGAAGTGCAAAAGCCTGACGACTCATAAAGCACACGAAAAAGACATCAATTCTCTGGATGTCGCACCCAATGACCTCTTTCTGGCATCTGGATCCCAAGACCGCACAGCCAAAGTGTATGAAATCGATTTCTCGCGTGCAGCTGGCGATCGCCCTGCAGGTGGAGAAATCAAACTACTTGGCACCTGCAAAGGCCATAAGCGAGGCGTCTGGACGGTCAAGTTCGGTCGTACGGAGCGTGTACTCGCAACCGGAAGCGGTGACAAAACCGTCAAGCTTTGGAACTTGGAGGATTTCACTTGCGTGAAGACTTTCGAGGGACATACGAACTCAGTGTTGAGAGTTGATTTCCTTAATCTCGGCATGCAGCTCGTCACATCAGCATCGGATGGCCTTGTCAAACTGTGGAGTGTACGCGAAGAAGAGTGTGTAGCTACCATGGACAATCATGAGGACAAGGTAGGCTGCTCGTTCTCTCATTGCGGCTGAAATCAATACATCTATAGGTTTGGGCACTGGCGGTCAGTACTGATGAACGTACGATCGTTTCCGCAGCAGCGGACTCGGTGGCGACGTTCTGGGAAGATTGTACTGAGGAACAAGAACGGGAGAGCGAGGCCAAACGTGCCGACTTGGTCTTGAGGTTTGTTATCGTTCGGCATATCTCGTTCAAGCTCATGATTTTTTATATCAGGGAGCAGGATTTCATGAACTACCTGTCCCTTCATGACTACCGCAGAGCAATACAACTTGCCCTCGCTATGCAACAGCCCGGGAGGCTGTTGTCCCTGTTTAAAACAATTCGGGCTACCCCATCGGAATCCACAGCAGATATGTCATCAGTGACCGGTAATAGTGCGGTCGATGAGGTGCTTCGGACCCTGAGCGGATCCGATCTTGCCCGCCTCTTGCGTTATGTTCGTGACTGGAATCCTAATGCTAAGACAAGCGGGGTTGCGCAGGGAGTGCTATACGCAATCCTGAAGCTGAGATCGGTGGACGATGTCATCGCGGCATTTACGGAAGAAGCTCACGAAGGTATTTTACAGTCCTCTGGTGAAGAGATTGTGAAAACCGGTACGAGTGGCAATACTGCACTGAAGGAACTTGTCGACGCTATGATTCCATACACTGAACGGCATCTATCCAGAATGGATCGTCTTGTTCAGGATAGTTTCGTTGTGGACTACATCCTTAGCGAGATGGATGACGGAATGTTTGATGGTCAGGAAATAGATACCATGGACGTCGATCTCATGGAGGTTTCATAGATTACATTTCCAGTCAAAAGTAATTTAGCCACTGGCATAATCACTCCGTCTTGCTTGAAGTGTGAAATTTAATCCGTCCCAGCTGGCAACCAATGACGCCGTTAGAAACTAGCACCCATTCGCCATCTTTAATGTTGTTTAATGTCAGTTCGTCCTCTACTGCCTCAAAAATGCGGTGCTGTTCCAGAAGCCACCGTCGTATAACGCCCGATATGCAACCAGCGGCCAGAGGAGGGGTGATCCAACGACCATTGCGATAGAATGCGATATTACACACAGAGGACTCAGTGACGACATCCCGAGGATTGTACAGTATCACATCATCAGGTGCATCGCTAGCTGGTGGATCAGATGATCCAACAGGCTGGAGGCCAGCTCGCATGCGTGCATCATCATAGGCCCGCCTATCCGTCGTCTTCAACGATATAGTATCCGATGTTGGCTGAGTATCAATGTAGATAGTGAGCACGGGCTCAGGGGGGAAGTCTGTCGCGGGGTTGAAGAGAGATGGGAGAGATGGATCACGTGTAAATTCTTTCACCGGTGTTGCAGTAGCTGAAAACTCTCCAGAGGGGTTGAAAACGACGCGAACCTGTTGAGAGAGAATGAGTGAGTGTGTATAATACACCTGGAGTTATTGTGTCGACACCTTCAGTGCTCTTCCTCCGAAAGAGTCATTGTGCTCGCGGACAACCTTGTTACACAATGCCTTGACATTGGACAATGTAAGTCCATCATGAAGAGCCTGTCCATTGAGCGCGGCGGATGCGATCAGACGGTCTACTTGATAATGCAGGAGGAGATAAGGTGATGGGCCGTCTGCATCATTGTTCCAAGCGCATGACAGTAGAAAGGGGTCGTATCGTGTGGATGCCAGGAGGGCGTATGACATAGTGGAAGCACGACGGCGCACGGCAGCAGATTGATTGAAAGTTGTCCAATCCCATTGAATGTTGCCTGCTTCAAGTTAGTCTTTCCTTGTTCGCGTCACACAATGTCACAGCCATGTCACACCGCTCCCAATATAAATCATCTGTGTAAGCTGCGGGGCGTCCCACCAAACCTCCTCTCGAACGTCGACTACCATGTTCACAGTCAAGGCCACTTACAGAAACGAGACTCGCAAGTTCTCTTTTCCAGACAAAGTCGTGTTTCCTTCCTACGAGGAACTCTACCATGAGGTATAAGTCTTACTCTCTTCTTCCGCTGCTGAAGCGCTGACGTATCAATTCTGCAGTTGTATCGCATATTTCCTATTAGCCATAACTATTATCTTTCTCAACTCATTTTCTCTCCCGACGCGTCTAAACCGTCTCGTATTTTAATTGGAAAGGAAGTCCATACCGCTGAAGAGTACAGCACTCGTATCGCCCCTTTACGCAGGCATTGGCCCAACCCATTGCTCAAGTTCTCTATTTACGACGAGACTCCTCACAAAGTACCCAGTTCAGCAGTCGATGATTCTCGGAAGACCCCTAGTCCGTTGTCTTTCATGGCGGTGCCCCCGCCTCCCGTCATCCTGTCGCCCCCCGCACCACCCCCTGTTCCATCCACCGATCCACGGGGCCAAGATTTCACGTATCGATACAGGCCGTTGCCGACTCCTAGTTTCGCCACTCCACCAACGCCTTTCATCCCACCACCACCGCCACCTATAATATTCTCACCAGGGCAGCTATCTCCCATTCCACCTTTTCGCTCACCCCAAGGCACCGCAGCTCAGCCGTGTTGTTCTGTCGCCAAAGGGAAGTCTGAGATCGAAAGTCTCTTATCTTCTTTCAAGAAAGATTTTGATCACATCATGCGCAATACTTTTGGCCCACAATATGATTCTACCGTAGAATTTGATACATCTAACCGCCAGACAACTGTTCCCACCGCAGAAGCACCCACGGCGGCTCCTCCTACTTCGTCGGAGGCATCTTACAGTCCGGTGTACATCCCACCAGACGTTCAGTCGTCACACTGGTGCTTTGTCTGCAGGAACGAGTTTTCTGGAAGTTGGTATGGATGTGTCAAATGCCCGTGGCACTTCGTTGTAAGTGTGTTGTATTTTTGACCTCCTGTGCTTTGCTTACCAATCTGCTAGTGTCCAAGCTGTTTCTCTAAATCTGGTGCTATGCACACTTCCAGCTTTGGGCCGACTCACGTCGTCCGACAACACGGACTCAATGCAGTTCCGCCTTCAATTGCTGTTACACCGCCGGTCGCGGAAGTTCCCGCAGACTCGCAGGCTAGGAGAACTTCACCAGCTGTTGATGCTGAGCCCAATCAATGCCAGCCTGTCGTTCACCGAAATGTTGCTTGTGACAATTGCAAGAAAACTGTCGTTGGCATCAGGCGTAAATGCCTCGATTGTCCTGGTAAGGTTATGATAATGCATCACAACACCGGCTCATCATATATTTCTCGACAGACTATGATCTATGCACGCCCTGTATTGAGTCGGGTGCCGCAGAGCGACACAATCCTTTCCATGAATTCTTCGACATTGAAACGCCCGGACGGGTATTTGTTCACACGGTCTTTAGTGGAAATGGAGAACGTGCTGCTTCTGCAGCCACGCGTGCTACGCAGTGTGGCAGGCCTCGCCCCTCTGCGACGACTTCGGCCAGTATAGTAGAGCCTGTTCGTCACTTTGCGGCTTGCAACTTGTGTGATTCTCCTATTGTGGGTGATCGCTTCGTGAGTCTTGTTTTCTGTATTGCAGTTCCCTACCTCTCATGATTACCTAGAAATGCGTTAATTGTCCAGGTAAGGATGGTTTTCGGGCTTTAATCACACTGCTGATGTTTGCTTTAAAGATTTCGACACATGCACTGCCTGCTTCAAGTACGTATTCTACTAATACAGCCCATAGTTAGCGTTGACGTAGTTGTCAGGATCACCGGAGAGCAACATCCCAATCATGGCTTTGTGCGAGTGAGCAAGACCAGCGACCTTATGGTAAATGTCTTCTGTTTTGTGGAAGGGGCTCGTCTCACAATAGTCCAAGATACGCAATGCTTTGACCAACGCAGTTACTCATCGTGCGACGTGCGATTGTAAGTTCTGTTATACTGACCTTGGGCAATAAAATAATCGACTGCGCCATCAGCTTGCAAGAACATCATTCGTGGTGTCCGTTATAAGGTAATCATTTGTTTTCACTTATTTTTGATGTATCTAATGGCCATGTCTTTTGTAGTGTATGCACCCTAGCTGTCCCGACTTCGACCTGTGCCAGGATTGCGAAGCCCTTCCTATCCCAGTGCACCCTCCTGTGCATCCGTTATTGAAGATGAAGACTCCGGACACCGTTGTTCCTACTGTTTACCGCATCGGGCGGACTGATCTGAGAGGGTGTTACTCACAGAGCAATATCCCGCCACAAACTTGTTGCCCCCCTAAGTCTCCAAACGCTACCATGTCTCTATCACGCACTGCATCTGAGCGCTCTGTGTCAGAAGAGCCATCTGTCGTCGTTCCCGAATCTGTGAGCCCGATAGTTAATTCAGGACAGTGCTCCGAAGAGGATAGTGCAAAATCCGTTGGCCCTTGGCGTACCTACGTACCTGTTGGCGACTTGGTCGAGATGAACCAACATTCCACAGCGGAGACCAGCGTCGGCGCAACATACGTACCTGTTGGTGACTTGGTTGAGATGAATCAACATTCCACAACAGAGATCAGGTCGCCACCCCTCGACTTGAACGCTTCCCTTGATGTCTTTCGCGAAATGTGGCCGAAGGTGAATCGGGAAATGAAGCATCTCATTGAAGCGAAGCAACAGCCCGAGCTCGACGAACATTCATCTAGCTATGCAGCTGACTTGGAGAATGCCGTTGAAGCCAATCTGGTCAACCTGGAGGAATCCGCGGACTCATCCCTGCTTCAAGAAGCATTGCTTGCTACCCCGCCATCTCCCTCTCGGCTTCCGCAAATGACAGAGCTGAAAGGTAGTCCACTCGTCTCTGTGGACAGAGGTCTCGCTGCACTCCTCCATGCATCTGGTTTCCGCACACCATCTCCTGTCGCTTCTGAAGCTCCTGCTTCATCTTGTGCAACCCTCCCTGCTCTCCTTGATAGCATTTTCGATGAACAAGCTGTTGCGCCTATCACAGAACAGCAACTTCCTGCGCTCAGCTGTGCTTTTGTTTCTGACACGACAGTTCCTGACGGTCAAATTTTCCCTCCTGGTGCTGAATTCGTAAAGTCCTGGCGGATGCTAAATGACGGTGAGACGCCTTGGCCAGAGACGACCGAACTTCACTTTGTTGCGGGGGAGCCTTTTGCACCTACCATTGATGTCCCAACGGTTGCCAAAGTCGGACGTGTTGATCCCGGAGAAGATCTTGACGTGTGGACTGGCGAGCTAAAGGTTTGTCCATCATGTCTGCCACAATTTGTAACTGCTAAAGTGCCTCCATTTATCAGGCACCTGATGTTCCTGGTAGATACGTCGGCTACTGGAAACTGAGGGATGGTAATGGCGCAAGTTTTGGTGCTAACATTTGGATTGAGTACGTATGGTTCCTTGTCTCGTTGAATTCGAATTGACACCTTTCTTAGCGTTACTGTCGCGGAGCCTCATCAGTCAGTAGATGAAGCTAGCGACCAGTCCTTGGCGTCGTCCTTGATGGTCATGCCAAAGTCATCTTCGAACCCTGATTCTGCCCCTTCCCCCCGTGTTGGTTCCAGCTCCCGCCTCGGTCATTTATTTGAACCGTCATCTCCCTCGACGTCCAAACCTGCGACGGATGTCACGGGCGACGCTGACTCTGATTCGTCGTCGGTATCTTTGATCAGTGTCCCTTCATCTGATGACTATGAATCCGAATGGCAAGATGCGCGTTCTCAGGGCGAGAACCTTGAGTACGTTGTGCTGTACGACAGTAGCAGTTCAGAGGATTCAGACGAGTAGAAAATACACACTCAATATGCTTGCTTTATTTCGTGTTTATAATGCGACTAACTTCACGTTCATTTTATCTTGGTTCATGACGTCGTTTTGTCCGTGTACTACTACAGCTGGTTTCCATTGTTGGTAGACCAGAATTTTGGAATAAAAACAACAATTGTTGTTCGATAAGACAGCCCCGTGGAATTGGAGTCGATCCAATGTTAGTAGTATTACTGCTTGCGCTCTCTGGAATGCTATCTGCAAGGTGCTTCTCCAGGGGAAACCCCAGTGGCCTGCAGCTGGAGCGTGCCAGGACACTGGTAGAATACAAGTCATGCAAGGAAGTGTACGATAGAACGTTGGACCGGCTATCACTACCGTGACGGTAGTGGAGCTCTCCTTGCAAACGCCGCAAGCGGGCCACGCTGGTCGGAAATGCTTCCATTCCTTAGTGGCTATCTGGTCACTGGGTGCCAGTGGAGATATAGAACGTACCAGATCAGAAGAAGTACGGTCAGACTGGTCGGTCGGGGCAGCGATCGAGGTGTTGGCCGGTACCGGTGGTGAACCGAACTTCAAGTCAACACCAGTCCAGACCATCGACCTCTACTCATGCAACATGTCAGACGACTTCTGCTCGAAACTGCGATTTCATTTTCGACTAGCCCGGGCGTCTGCGCAGGTCGCGACTAGACCAGAAGAAACGTCCAAAGTCACACGAAAACGCTCTAACTTGAATGAAATCTCCGACGTCACTCGCCCACGCAAAACAGTGGAGCATTTGGCTCGCGGTGAGAGCTCGCGATCCTTTTCGACACAAGACTCTCCGGTGTCGCGTCCACAAGACCAGACAAGCCATGTTGGTGACAGCTATGTCTTGGGCGAAAGTTCCCGGACTGGTGGTACCACTGGTCCGGGCAGTTTTCATGGTCAAGTGATATATTCCGGGCCAGCATTGCCCACAGCCTACGAGTCTGGACCATGTTCTCCCAGTGGAGACCTCGAACCTCGTAAATTGAGAGTGCCACACTATCATTCGATCAATCAGCCAATGCCGAATATGCCAATCCTCCCAAATCCCCACGCGACTCATGCAAGATCACGTTCACGACAAATTCCGTCATCGTTTCCCCACAAATCTCGACCTGCATCATGGACCCACGAGGGATTAAGGAGTACCCCACCAATTCGTCATGCAAAACCCCAGGCACAGTCCCCCAACCGTCATCACCATCCCCAATCGCTTCCGCAATGCTCATTGCAAATGGATACCAATGCTCATCTTAATGATCATCCAACCACTTCACTGATTCTCCGTCCCTCCCAATCCATGATTCTTCAACCAGTTCTGGTTGCCCCGGTACACACCGGTATCGGCGGACCGCTGACGCCGCGACAAAAGATTGATACAGAGCCCCTGCTTCAAAAGAAAATGTCAAAACTGATTAAGAAGCGACACTCAGCAGCACTACCTGCCACGACTGCATCTCAGCTGTCCTACCACATTGCTGCAGAGAAAGCTTCTGTATCGTCCAACCAAGTACTCAACTCCAACGAGGACATCTACATTGAAGATCATTTGCCAGTCGTTAGGCCCCCTTCGCCGTTCCAGCTGGACATAGTGAGTCTCAGCACCTATAACGCGCTGTGACACTTCATTGATGCTTTACCCCTGTTCAGCCAACACATCAGCCGTGGCATGATCGGCGAACAAACTTTGATTTATTACCCATGCGGGGACACCGCAGTAGGGTGTCCATTTCGTCACCATTAACAGCCAAAAAGACCAGCTCCAGCACTGAAGCACTCGCATCTTTGGCATGGATTGGTGCTCCTCCCGCGGACACCCCTATTTCCACATCCTGCATCCCTTCGCATTACACCAAACCCAACTCCGTTCCTTTCAACCAGGACATTAATATTTCCATGGCAGTAGATGAAAATCTGCCAGATGAAGTTGTAGTCGAGCGGCTTGAAATCATCCGGAAACAGACGCGCAAGGACAAGCATTCCCCAGGGACCACTAGCCTTGGTCTAGCTGGTACACCACCTTCGTCCAAGAAAGGATTCAGCCTCTCAGGATTTCAGTTGAGAGAGCACTCCACTCCTAACACAGGTTCGACATGCCAAGCGGAGGAGTCCGAATACGTACAGGAATCATTACCTGCTTCTATGATCCCGGATGATACCGATTTGGACTCTGATGACTCTGCTGTGTGGCGTACTGCAAGAAAGGCATTGTTTTGCATCCGGGAAATCATCCGGACGGAGAGAAAATACCAAGAAGCCCTTAGGGCGCTCTTAGCAGGACAGGTTCGTCACTATTATGACGTCTCAGGGATGCCGTGGCTGAGGTGTATATATTTAGACAGCGAACCCACCACCACCGCTAATGTTGTCGTACCTTCCCGACCTCATACGAGTATCAGAAGCGTTGTTGAAGGCCTTCATTGACGACCCATCCGCTTGGGGCGTATCTGCTGCTTTCATGGCTTGCGAGGATGATATTGAACGTGCTATGGTTTCGTGGAGCAGCGTGGCGGGCGGCTTCTTCACTGATAGCCCCAGCAAGGGCGCGGAGTCAGCCAGCATAGGAGCGAAATGGCGTCGGCGCAAGTCACTCTTACTCTCCGCCACAGGTAATCCTCTCCCCCTTGTGGTAGGGAAGTCAAATGGAAATTCTCCTCCTGCTAGTCCAACTGCTTTCCGACCTCTTCTATCTTTGACAAACGAGGCAGGGAGTAGGATTAGAGAAAGACAACGGACCGGCAGCATTGACTCCTCTATAGAACGAAGTCGTCCTAGAGTCAACTCGGTGGACGAGCGGGATGGTCGTGCAGATGATTCCAAGAGAGAGCTTCCGACTCGGAGACAAAGTGTGCGGGATCTTGCAATTCAACCAACACAGCGAGTCATGAGATATGTTTTGTTGTATCAAGGTACGCTTCGTTCCCCTTCTATAACTTCTCGTCTTGATCTTCGTGAGGATAGACCTCTTGGAGAATACTCCTCCCACTTCTCCTTCTCGTGCTCTTGTCGAGAGCGCGCTTGAAGCTACGACACACATCGCTAGTAAATGCGACCGTGCACAAGGCAATACCGCCTTTTTGCGCAAATAGAATGTCCAGCCTTCGAAAGTCTTGTGCAGCATCAGCATTGAAGATTTGGCTCATTAATATACTTGCACCACGCACTGGAACTCCCATACTCGTTAATTATCACTAAAACTTATCTTCACTTCAAACATTATTTCACTCCAGTTTCGCGGATTTGAAGCACGGAATCCACTGCACCGGGCTGAGCTGCTTGACGCTTGCTCAAAGTCTACTCTAATGCACTGACAATAACAACATCTTGCCCCATGATCTTTGTCTGGATGTGCTTCAAGGAGGGAATCTAGAATTGAAGTGAGAACCCTTGATTGTCCATGAATGTAACCTTGATCATACCTGCCCCGTGGAGAGTCCCTTCCCGTAACCGACTCCCTCATCACCAACCAACGTCGGAGCGAGTGTAACGATGAGTGTGTCAATGATATTATTAGGCTTGGTGCGCGCGGCTTCTGCCAAGAAAGAGCCAACGACAGTTGCACCTCCTTCGACCATAAGGGTCTTGACG
>Ga0153975_1000379_pt1 | contig 13542 bp, 9 predicted proteins | sample TSGA059MetaG_FD_104694 | JGI IMG/M metagenome (GOLD analysis project Ga0153975, IMG submission 104694) | Attine ant fungus gardens microbial communities from Georgia, USA - TSGA059 MetaG | ecosystem: Host-associated > Fungi > Mycelium > Unclassified | place: USA: Georgia, Yuchi Wildlife... | reverse complement strand
TACATGCTAAACTACTACTTATATGTACTAGATATAACAATGTGGAGTGGTGGTGAAGCAAGGACAGGTGGGGAGGGTGTGGGAATCATTGATATTGGAGAATGTCCAAATGAGGTTATGTTTTGGGTGTTGTGGGGTAATTCCCACACAGTAGGTGCGTGAAAATGTGAAACATGAGTTGTGAGAATGTCTGTGGGATGTGAATATGTAATGCATCACTGATCTCTCAAAATGGACATGGCAATACTGTAATTGTTGATGCACTCCAATTATCTTATAGTTGTAATATTTTCATGCATTAAAATAACAGGGTGAGCTGGATGAACATGTCTAATCTCTTGATGCTGGTAAGGGATTAATCCAAGATACTGACCATCACCGCCACACTGGAGAGACTCTGCAACTGATTAAACCTGATTAGACATGTCAACATAATGGCAACTAGGTTAATGGAATGTTAAGGAAAAGAAGTGAAAAACAAGTGGAATAATGTCTAAACAAGTAAACAGTAGACAGGACAAGGCAAATATGCACCAGTAGACCTCAGGAAATGACATGGGAGGTGCAGGGTGGATATGAATGATGTCCGAAAGTGGTCCGATTATTTCCGGAATTCCTGTGGTTGACTTCCGGATGTCCTGTGCTCGGATGCATGTTCCGGAAACTCCGGAAATGCAGGAATGCATAGGGAACACATAGGGGTCATCCGCATATGGCCAGAGAATAGGGGTTTACCTGCCCAGAGATGATGCACATCCCACACCAGAAACTGATATGACCAGACAGAACTAGCAATTAAATCACATTATTACACATCTGGTTTTAGCCTTGGATATTATTGTCATGGTGTCACACATATATGAAAGAAGATATGGCTATTCCAAAGAGATATAATCCTGATATGTGTCTTTAATTAACTAGCTAATGGCCATCAGATTTCTACTATACTCATAGAGTTTTGTAACCCTTTGCCAATCACAAAATCAGCAAGGTGCTGTTTTTCCTACATATAATTGGTAAAATCACATAAAAAATTGTTGGATTATATGCTGAGACAAAGCTAGACAAAGTTATACATAAATATCATCAGCAAACTAGAAATTTCGTGACAAGCTTTTACATGCTTGTACAAAATTATACAGAATTATATAAAAAAAGACATTGTTGTACAATTGTATACAAGTGCCCACAAACATCACTAGTTTGCTGATGATGAGCAAGTTGACACCGAAAAACAAGACATTGTGAAAGGACCACAATTCTGGTGATAATATATCATGTCTTGCAAGTGTACTAGCATTTCTCGGCCAAATGGTCACTGGCCAACCAATCAGCCCACTACTTACTACATGTAGCTCTGTGATCCAACATCAGACACTTAGGTAAGCCGCATCTGAAAATTTTCATGCAAGTTCTTCTGACTCTTCAATTTGCTCAATGCCCTCCAGAGTCGCCCTCCATTGTTCTTTCCTTGGTCCCTTCTCAGCCCACCCTCCTGGTCCCTCCTTAGGTCATCCTCCTGGTCCTCCTAGGTTCCTCCTTGGCCCATCCTCCTGGCCCCTCCCTGGTTCATCCTTCTAGGCCCCTCTTTGCAGTTCTCTATTTCTATTGTTCCTGCTGCTCTCTTCTTTAGTATTACATGTATCCTGTACTCCTTAGAATTGGTTGATTTATTTTATTTATAAAAATGAGCATTAAAGAAGAATTTCTGGTGACTACTTGACACCCTTTGTGCTATTGGCAGCTTTATTCAAAGCAGCCCAGACTTATAAGACACTGTCATGGCTGGTGAATGTTTGCAGGTGGTCATCATATTTGCATGTTTGGTGGTTTCCGCCAACATAGTCCAGGTATATAAAGCATTGTCAAATGGAGTACAATTCTGATAAATATTATATAAATTTTAAGGGGGATAAAGCTTTGTGAAGCTTTATCATTTTCAAGTTGTTTATTTTTTTCTGATGCATGCTGAGTCTCAGAAGGACCACATGGTGGTTTAATGATATTTCATTGAATTGCCTATGTGGGTCATTATGATATGATTTACAATAACTTTTAATAAAACCCTAAAACTTTAAGTGATGAATATTGTGTTTAGGCTGATTGAGCATCACAGGGTGCCTCTTTTACAAATGCTTTGCAGGTCTGTTCTACTGGTTCCAAGTTACTGTCATTGTGCATAATTTGGGATAACTGAACCCACAACTTAGGGATAGAATACTGTGGTAAATTTCTTGGTTCTGTCTGATTGGTTGTCCCTTGGATAGTTGACAGGTAACTGTGATTTTTTTAATGCATTGTGACACAAATAAGCACCATGTAGAATCTATCCATCGCCCTATTGATCACTTTGATCAGACTTGTGGTTATTCTCCAACACCATACCCTCTTCTTATATCCCCCCTTGACATATTTTCCCTCTTTCCCACCTATCCAGCAATCTCTACCTAGTTGACCTTATACCCATTTTGAAGCTCTTAATCTCACTAGTTCAGCACCATTCCAATTGCAGCAATCCGCTCAGCTGTTCTCTCTCTATCAACATTTTCCTCCTTCCCTGCCACTATGTGCATCTAAAGACAAAAATGGCAAAAACCATTTTTCCTGATGTGCTATTTCACACTCCCTATCCTTTTCCCTGTTTTCTGCCCATCTAGCCTATCATTACCTCATCAACCTTATACTCATCTTAGAGCCCTCATTCAGCGCACCACAAGACTTTGACCCCATTTCCCACATTGACACCTCACCATGCAAGATCAGCCAGGTTCTCTCCTACTCCACAGTATCTAATGTCCTTGCCAGCACATCAGGAGAACACACAGTCAAGCTCTAGAATCTTTCTAATACCGATCACCCCTGGTCTATTCTAAAGTCAGCAAACTTCTCGGGATCAAAGAAGTGCAAGGCACCATTGGATAGCAACACTAGCACGACCACTTCATCATCATTCTTCCCATTGTCTAGTACAGGTAGCACATCCATCACTTCATCCAATCTCTCTGGAAAAGAGGAGTGTCCAAGGACATTCAGAGGATAAGATACTTCGTGGTGAGGCCATTTGCATGTATTCAATAGCTGGACTCAGACTGAGGATGGTGTTTTTTAATCCTTTATGCATGTACTTTGACAAACATTCCCTCAAGTGGTTTTGTAGTGATTCTTTTGTAGCTTGCAAATACAAATTTGCAAATTTTGCTTTGTGAACTTTTGCTAAGTGAGGTGGGATGATGAGTCTGCTGTTGGTGAAATGCATTTCAGTGGTGGCTTGGAACATGATGCCTGACGCCTCTTTCTTCTTATTCCTCATCTGAGGCATAATGAAGTTAGTTGTCCTTCTAGCTGGAAGTCTACTAATATTTTGGACTTGTGTAATGGTTTTCTTCTGAACAATTGGTCTAGTAAATTTGCCTATCAGATGCCTTGATAGTTAATACTTAGTATATATATGTTTCTTAACTCTAAATGAAGTTAAGAAAAGATCTACAAGACCAATTTATGATATGTCAAAATTTGAGGGAGATATATTTTTTTGCAAGCCTGGATTTGGCCAGGTGGTGTGAGAAATACTATATATGGTAATCACATGACTATTGATCAGGTATGTGATTCACAGTCCTATCCCATCTGTACTCATCAGAACCTGAGTCCAGCAACAGGTTTGACCATCGGGTGGACTTGGGTGGTTTGTTTGACTTGATTCTTGTGTTGCTCGGCTGCTGGTATGTTCAGTGACAGTGACCTCAGGCTCGACATCAAGATTGTTGGATATATTAGGTGATGCATTTTTTTGTGAGCTTTAGTGGCAGCAGTGGCTTGGAGATGATATTTTTTTGGACGAGACATGCGTCATTACTGCAGAAAATTTACAACACAGCTATATGTTTTTATTAATCCCATGTATAGCATAGTTTGGCATCACAGAGTGAGCCACTAGTCCAACTCTGATGTCCTACTACTTTTTCATTTTTCTCATATGAATTTGGCCACTGTACAAAAGTGGTGGTGACTAAGCAATGCACTCCATAGGTTACTTGGGTAACATCTGTGAAGAACGCTGATGGTCCCCCTGGGAACATGTCATGATACCTCACCAGTCCATCTTCGACATGGATGATATCTATGATTATATGCTTTGAAGACCTCAGCAGTTGACATTGGGTGTAAAAGGTGAGAAGCTGACTGCTGTACTCAGTAACAACAGCAGGATGGCCACCAAAACGATTAGGCAATTGACTTCCCACATGTGATGCCTGTTGGTCAATGCCCACAGTACATATAAATAAGAGCACTGTGACAACCTCAAAGTGGATGCCTGACTAGGACTCAAATAACACAAATGATAAGAGGAAAGATGATAAGATTCTTGAATGGTAGCATCAAGTGCATTCAGATGAGTATACAAGAGGTTTAGACTAAAGAACTACTGACTACAGAACAGAGTTTACATATGTATGGAAATTGTACATGGACCAAGACAAGAAAGGAAGGCATAGATGATGATGTCAGGAATACAAGACAGTAAGCTACATATTTTACTGGTTGATTATGTCAGCATTGTGTTGGTATTAGTGAATGATTCTAATTTCCAATAGTATGAACCTATTTAATTGGGATACTCACTATATAACATGCCTTCTAGCGCTACTGACATGATAGCTGCAGTATGGGATGTGCACCATCTCTGGGCAGGTATACCCCTATTTTCCGACCATATGCAGATGACCCCTATATATTCCCCATACTTTCCCACATTTCCAGAGTTTCCAGAACTGCTTGCACCTTTCTGGAACATTATAGCTCTTTAGTGAAGGGATACTTATAGTAGGACTTGTATTTTCGTAGTCCTCAGTTGAATATCACCCGGATTTTATCTCACTAGTCATTTGAAGCCTCCTACTACACTCTAAAGTCTTTTATGCATGCTACACATCTCATCCTACATTTCCTAGTCATTTTCCTATATGTCTACATGATTCTCATTACTTCCAGAAATCCAGAAGTTCACATTCTATGTTCTTGCATCCGCACATTTCCAGACTCTCCATTTTCAGATCCGGAACTGTCAGTTTCACACTTAGGGATTCATAGCATACTTTGAGATAGAGAGATTCTCTCGCACTATACAAGGAACACTTGGTTGGTTGTGAATTGCTGAACCCTTTAGGGATGAGCAAATCTTGCGCACAGCCACAAGCATCTTTCCCACAGCTGTATCCTGTAGGATGCCACTACTCCTGACAAAATAGTGCTGGGAGGTGGTATGAGGGTGGGCAGTAACTGGGCATCATCACCAAAATATTATCAGATATCATTATAATAGACAGGGCTCATCACTAAATTGTTAGACATCACACCAAATGCAATCTGAATTCTGCAGCAATTCTTGGAAACCACGAGGCGAATCAGCATTTGTTGGCAAAATATTCTCACTATGATGCAACCTAGGTTGAGCCTTTTAGGGAGTGGATGCTGTACTCACACCATGGAAACTATGACCTATCTCAGGTAGGTATTGGCATTGGATCTTGACAACACCTCTACATATGACAGTATCAAACATGGAGTGCTAAGGCAATGCAATATTGAATGATACACAATGCAGGCTAATGGTGGGAGCCTATGAAAGAGATAGTGCCATTCTTAGGGGATATAATAAAATATAATTTGCACCATTATCATACATTATGTCAGGAATATGCAGAAGTTCAGGTGTGTTATTGATATGCATAGGATGAGAGACTAGACAGCCTTATTTTTAACTGTTTTGCATCATATACTATGGAGACATTATTCCTTTTTGTAAACATAATCAGGAATGCTCAATTCTAAAATGTCATTGTCATTTATCATCTAAACAAAGATACAGCACTCATTTTAGTGTTGTTTACATTTACAACCAATTAATATAACCTCATTTCCACCTCCAGAAATGGTCCCATGTCTGAAAGACAGTCTGGCTTGCTTTTTGGTTAGTCTAACAAACTCTTGTCACTGCATGCTGAAGAATGAACTATTATGCTGGTGATGTTAGCCAAGATAGTCCATACCCATTCCTAGGCCGGGACACCATCTGGCATCAACAGCAAAACCCATCATACAGTGGATGCATTTTGTCACAAAGTAGAAGAGGACAATATTCTGCTGTGTTAGGTAGTCACCAGCATGTGGTAGCAGCTACATATAGCTTGAGGAGTTAAGAGCAGCAAGAAAACTATGGGCTGAATTTCTGGGCTGATCCTCAATAGTAGCAAACTCATTTTTCATCAGCTTAGTACATGGCTAGTTCATGAGCATGAAAACAAATGGGCCCAAAGAGATCAGGTCTACCATGCTTTAATCTCTAGCGCCCAGCATTGTAATGATAACCAGCTATCTATTGGTGTACAGGTTAGTGGCTATTAATGTGAAGTGCTCCATATGAAGGGAACTGACAAGTTAAAGCTTCCCTATATCCACCAGATGCTTGAAACTTGCAGTCAGCCTCAACCGAACAATGCAAATTAGATTGCCTATAGTTGAGCAAATGACTTGGAGGTACCAGGTAATAGGAGAGTTCCCCCCATCAATTCACAGATACCATTGTTGCTAGCAATAAATGTCATGCCAAGTGACAAGAAAGAAGTCCTCCTATCCAACTTGCAACACTCTTTATTTCCAGCAAAGTTGCAGTGGAGATGAGAATATGAGGAAGATCAGAATAACCTATTGGGACCTGGAGGAGACAGTGCATCAGGAAAATCAAACAAATAAGGAGTGACTAGGGTAGACCATGGGAAATTTTCTGATGAAAATCAAAGTTGTAGCCTTGTCAAGGGTAGTCTATCTATAGTCTCATGACATTTTGTGGTTAAGATCCTAATAAGTTATAAGCAAAATACTACAAAGTGGGGTGTTTAAAAACATCAGGCATACAAGTCATGTGACCAATGTCTCCTTATTAGGACTAGGAATATCTTTTCCTCTTTATTTTTCTCCTTAATAATATACTTGACTTACTTAATAGTAGCTATTACTTAATTCACAGCATTGCATCACTTAGTTTTCATATGGCCTTTGCAGACAAAATGCCAAGTAGAAATTAAGTAAAAATGACATGCTTGGATAACTTGATGGACTTAGCATTGAGTTAAGTAGAAATAAGTGACAAAAGTCAGTTAAGAATTTTTCTGATTTTCCTGATGTGCAAAGAAGATACAAAAAGAGAATAGCAACTGACAAGTCATCCACTCAATCAAATGAAGGTACCAAGCAAACTCAGGCTTGCATTGTGAAAGGATCAAGACAGAAGGTCACAAGTATGAAGTTTAAGACCAAAGTTGAAGAGGAATAAGTAATGGCACAACTTGAAGAAGACAGACTAGGTTATTGGTTAGATAAGGATATCAAGCTTTCACTTGAGATGCTTCTGGTGAGAGTGAGTTTTATGAAAGTCTTGCAGGCAATGCTAAGCATGTCTATAAAAAGGTGAAAGATAATATAAAGTAAACTTACATATGTTGATACTAAAAGCTTTGCCATTCAGGTTTTGGCAAACATATTCAAATCTGATATAATTAAGGAGTGGGTTTATAAACAGCTATTAAAGGCTCAGGAATCCTTACTACCTACCTAGGAAGATGAGACCTAGTGTTTTGTTTTGGTACTGGTCAAAGTATAAGAGACACATTGGGGGAGATTGCAAATACATATATTAAGTTAGAGCTAGAAACAAAAGGTTAGGGTTATGTTTGATACAATGAAATATTCAATGAGTGGAAAATTTGTACTCTTTTTGAACCTTAAATAGATATTGATGATACTAGAGACATTATCACTTTTGATGCTTCTAAATCAGATGAGGTAGCATATGATATGACTGCTAGTCCTGCAGGCAGCACCCCTGCTCAACCAGCTGTTAACAATGTATTACACCTTTCTGTAAACTATAATAAATTGGAAAGAGAAATACTCTATGGTTGTGAAATCCATGAAAATATCACATACTTTGACTCATTTGAGGATGTCCTCTATCCCTAATATAGACTCACATGCCTAACAACAGTCAGTTGTTGAGTCAGAGAACAACTATATAGCAATCCTTGACCCACAACTCCTTGACATTCATAATATATGAAAATACTGGATAGAAATCCTTCCCTTCAAAAGCACTAAGAACAAGTTTGCTATATAATATGATCATCAGGAAAAACTTCAATGTCTATATAGAGCTCTATAGAATTATATAGGTATCATAGATGCTATTGACACTAGAGGTATTAGTGAAAGGTGTCTTTTAGGGAATTTTTCCAATAAAAATTAAAGTTGGAGTCCTTTTATTAATCATAGTAAAACCATAGTAGTCTATAGTAAACATAGAAGTCATAGTAAATGTATCCAATTTTAAAATCTGTCTATACTTTCTATAATTACTATATAGGACTATAATGAATCTGATAGTTGTCTAAAGTCAATATTCAGCCATGTAGTTCTATATAGTAGCCATGGGTTTTTCCTAATGTTGTATCATGCCTCATTAGGAAAAATCCTACAACTCTATTCAAAGAGATTCTAAAAGCTCTGATATATAATTGCATCATAATTGAAGCACACATAGTAATAGGCTAAATATTTGTAATATAGTAATACTATTAGTTCCTTGTGATGACCTGGACATCAAGGTAAGACAACACCCTTCAATTAATGTTCCCACTCATTAACTTGAATTCCATTAGATCATGAAGTGATAGAATCAAAACTGATAAAGATATAAGTATTTTTTATGTAAAACCTAGATGATGGATACATGTGGCATATTTGGCTTGAATTAGTGTAGTGGAGTGTTGTGTTGGATGTAGTTTGTTGTATTTGATATATAAAAGTATAGCATTATAGATTATAGATGCAGGTTTGGAAAATTTGAGCATTTCATTAAGTTTTTCTTAGTTGTGGCAACAAAAAGTCAAGAAAACAACTAATGCAAAATATTTCAGAGTTCACAAAAGTGAAAACACACCAAAATGTGATATAGTAGACAACAAACTGCACACCTCCTGCCCTCCTGGCACAATATAGACAAATAACATAGCTTTTCTACTATATGGAAGTGGGAAAAGCTAATAGACATCTGTTACGACTGAGGCTCTGGATGACAATGGTCAGCTAAGAGACTCTGGTTGGTTTGTACTTGTGACAAGTTCAGTCTGCACGCCTCATGATAGAGGGTTTGGGTGCAGCATCAAGAGGACCTTAGGGAAGATGCCTATGGATCAAGACTTCTCTGTATGCAACACCACAGAGAAGAAGTCAGAGATCAGGCTAAGAAGAGGTGTCTTCTTAGAAGTGGATTCAGGGAGAATACAAGTAGATTTAAGTTAGTGAATACAGTGGTTATACTACTGCCTTTATAGGTAAGGGAATGGTGCACAGACCAAGACATGAAACAACAGTAAGGGTAAAGGGGAATTAGACAAGGTAAGTATGTGAGAAAACAGGCAGCAGGAAAGGAAACTTGAGGTATATAAGGCATCAGTAAGGATGCTGCACAGAGCAACTCATGTACAAGATAGCATGTGTTGAAATGCAGTTGGATGATAAGCAAGGAAGAAAGAAAGTAAGCAAAGAAAAGATAGGGGGCCCCAGGTTACTGTAACATTACCCCCGGTTTACCATCAAAGTCACCAACTACGACATATACCTAATCATCAAGACAGGCATTGTTGAGGTAGACAGGGTCAACATCGAGATCAGCCATCTAACAAAGGGCTTTGTCCTCATTCTCCTCGTGATTAGCGTCAAACACTCTTTCAAGTGTGGTGAGCTGTTAGTAAAAGTCCTCAGACTCTGTTATGTTCCTATGCAAAATCTTCTTCCCTCTAAGAGTAGGGCACCAGCACGTGTAGTGACGTGGGGCCCAGGTGTTGCAGATGCAGTGTGGGAAAGTAGCTGAGGACCTGTGGAAACTTGGGAAAAGTTCCCTAGTCAGTAGCTAACACAGTAATATACTTAGTTCATCCCAAGGGGGTGCGAACACTACAATAACTACAATATTCCCTAAATATAAGTGTGAGGGAATCAGGGAGTAAGGTCCGAGAAGTGGAAGGATATGTAAGAAGAAAGTCTGAAGGTAGTCCAGACAGGTCCGCAGTGTGTATGGACAAAAACAGCTATGGATGGCTATGGACACCAACCGGAAACATGGAGAAACAGCTAGGAGATGTAGTATGAATCAGGAAACATGTGTAAAGACTCTAAAACATAGTACTAGACTTAAGACGACTTGTGAGACTCACAATCTGGGTGATATTGAACTAAGGACTACAAAACATGCAAGTCCCTACTATATGTACTCCCTTACTGACTAGGGAAGGAAGTGAAGGGAATGGTGGGGAATGGTTAGGACGACTTAGGGAATGATGGGGATACCTAGGGATATCTGGTCAACGATGGGGAGTTCCCCATAGCAGCAGCGGTAGTCAGGGCAGTTAACTTGCCTGTGGCCCTGTTTCTTGCAGACGTGGTAGACGAAGTTGTTGAATGAAATGATGTTGGCAATCACGACTTCGTGAGCATTTTCTAAGGTCCATCCACTTCCAGATGTAGTGGGGTTGTCAGGGTAGGTATTCAAGAGAGGTAGACCAAAGCTAAGGATCTGGCATGCACATCATTTAGAGAGGTGCTTGGCCTGCTTTCGAAAAGATAGGGGTAAAGTAAGAAAAAGATAGGGTGCCCTAGGTTACTGTAACAGCATTTTTTAAATGCTTTGACCTAATGTGCTATACATTTTATACAGGTGAAGTTGAGCCCTTATAGGACAAAAGCTAATGAGTGCAAAGCCAAGGGTTTTAGGATCTCTTTCACTATATTTTACTTAATTTTCAGTTGAAAGTCAATTTAACTAGCTATAATATTGATAGTGAAAGAGCTTCTGAAGTTAGAATGGAGACTGCAATGGAGTAAAGAGTCAGTCTATACCCTGAATGAATATCTTGTATGTAATAGGAGAGATCTTTTCTTTACCTAATTCCAAGACATCAATTTATATAATGCAAAATATCTGAAATCTGACCTTTGCAATCTATTCAATGACAAACTGTTTGATATGCACACAATTCTCTTTGTATAGATTCAATCCTGAATTCACACTTAGGGGCTGATTACATGGCCCCCCCTCCAGATGATGATAGCTGGATCGCAAGTGACATCAAAGGTTTGCAAGGTGTATATGTCCTTAAAGCTACACTAATCTACCTTTTAGTGCAAAAGCTAAAGTTCCTACCTGCTAGAGTGAAACCCATGAGCCTACCTTTTAGTCTCTTAGTGAGGCAAAATACCTTAGGCTATTCATTGACAAGTCATTCATCTAATTAAAGTATACTTATAAGTTAATTTTTCATGTAAATGATGTGCATGCAAGTCAGATGCAAGTATGCTATAGGAGTAAGAATTCTAATGAAGGAGTCATCTCAAAAAAAATTCAATAGACTTTGTTAACTTTATATCTTAATTAAATGATAATGTACTGAAAAGTGAGACTTATCATAGACAGATCCAACTTCAAAATTATTGGGTCAGAGGAAGTAAATTGCACATTTCCTTGAGATTGGTCCCAACTAAGAAGAACTTAATGCAAAGAAAAAGGTGTACAAGTCATAGTGAGCCCCTAAGACCACAAACACAAGAATAGAACATTGAAATTGGTTTTATTATATTCTATGGACTTGGCCCTCCTTAGAACAATCATTTGATATCTGATCCTACCTGTAGTGACTTTTATTTAAAACCTTAATATTATTTGATGCTTCTTATAAAATCCGAATTGTACCTCATAGCTATTACTACCCAATCCTGACACCTGCTGAAAAAGTCTCCATCAGTGTCTATGGACTATATCCTATGAGGTCTGCTTACCAACTGATGGAGGTCTTTCAAAGCATTGAAAATTCATACTTGTGATGATGATATGTAAGAGTCCATCTCATAGGTGTCACTCTCTTGACTCAATGGCTGGGTGTGCTGGATCAAATTATTAATGTAGTCTGTAGTCATCAGTTTCTGTAATACTTTAATTTTATCTTACTTATTATCAAGGCAGACACTGGCATGAAACCAGCTGCTTTCTTCTGCCCAGTAGAAGTGTTTTGCTGCAAGACCAAGGCTCCATTGGCCTTTGTCTCATCTACAGTTCCAGCTCCATTCACTGACCTTAATGAGTGTTAGATTGCTTTTAGAGCAAGCAGTTGCATTTCGCTGTTGAGAGTTTAAATATCACAAGAGATTTCATAAGGTTTTTTATTGCACCATCTTCAAGTTGCCAGGTATTCACCATCAATATATGCCATATTTGAGTATCACTTGCACTCCTTATCATATACCACCTCTTGTAGCTCTGCAATGCATTAGTCCTTTTGTTTCTTAGTATTGCCCACTAATGTCCTCCTGCCCCTTTCAGTCATAAAGAAGATGTGAGGCTCCTTGTTGTCTTGCCCTACCTAACCCAGCATTTGGTTGTTAACTAGAAGTCTATATAATGGCTGGAAGATCATCACATATCTCACTAATGATTTGTTTATCCCTTGTATGAAAGCCATCATACACACTATCATCTTAGGTTCTCCTCAGTTCCACAGGTCAAGGTTGTAGGCCTTTGTGTTCATAGCCTCCCAGAGTTCACTATGATAGAATGTGCATTTATTCCTTGATGTAAAGTTTTCTGCATCTGTTTGTGATGCAAAGAATACTAGCATATGTTCTTTATCCCTAAGACATTGGCTGAGAGCATGAACCAGGTGAGCTAGAGGTTGCTTGGCTACCATCAGAGAAACATGTATAATATGCATTCCAATCTCTGGATAGTTTGTTGATGACCTGATTTCAGTCAAGTCTGACTCTAGCCAGTAAGGTGCCATTGCTAACAACAGAATAATCTGCACTGACATCTGACAGACTGAATTTATCAGTGAGATATATTCATTTTCTTACTCTATCTAGATGGTAGTTCATGATGTTGTGAAACTCATTTATGAAGACTCTAGAAAACTATGAAACTTGAGTGAGCTTACTGGGAGGGAAAATTAAAATGCATCTTCTTACCCAGCAAAGGCCTCAGATGAACAATGTTCCACCTGTACAAAAGAACCTATACCTTATCCTTAACATCTTTGAAGCAACAGTAGTTGTGGCACTGAAGTCTGCTGGCAACTGTCAGGCTTGTGGTACTGTTCATCTAGCAAAGTGACAAAGGAACACACCACAATGACTTCATTAGGAAAATGAATATTGCCATTATGGCCATAATAGATCATAATGGTTCTAAAATGATAGGATGCCAATCTTAATAGCCATAAGTGCAGCTGCATTTTTTTTTGATCTCTTATAAGTCTATATAGCTATATGTGCAAGATTAAAAAAGTCTCAGGACCTTGCTATTCTAGCTATTCTCACTTTGGTCACCCCATTTTGGCCACCTCTTAGGTTGATTTCTGCCTATAGAGGTTTTCACCTAAGAGGTGCTTTTCTGCTGGTCTGCCCAGTATTCGTGGTCTTTCCCTATTGCCCCTAGGG
>Ga0153975_1000378_pt1 | contig 13543 bp, 9 predicted proteins | sample TSGA059MetaG_FD_104694 | JGI IMG/M metagenome (GOLD analysis project Ga0153975, IMG submission 104694) | Attine ant fungus gardens microbial communities from Georgia, USA - TSGA059 MetaG | ecosystem: Host-associated > Fungi > Mycelium > Unclassified | place: USA: Georgia, Yuchi Wildlife... | reverse complement strand
GATCTTATCCGTGCTCAGTACTCTTTCTTTATTAAAACCGACACAGGATACAAAAATTATCTATCTTCAGTGCAAATTTGACCGGGTTAACCTCAGGTTCAACTTAATTTCTTGCCGTGTACAGTAACATTTCATACTATCAGACTGCACTGTCACCGGTGTCAGTACGGTCTCCTGTCCGTTCTAGCACGATCACATCATCATACTTGCAGTCCACGACGCGTTCAACATTGACTTGGATCTATTCGACGGTCAATACTAAGGTCACGAGCGTAAATGGGAAGCTGCGTACCGATCGCCCGTGCCCGAGGTCCCCGGCTCTCAGTTGGCGAGGATCAAACCGCGTCTATGGTTTTGTCAACATATCACTCAACTGTAGCGGCCATGGCCTCACAGAGAATCCGTATTGCGGGTGCGCAGTTATAGGCGCATTCCTGAAGTCTTCTGGAAAGACGACCGGTAGAGAACGACTGTCTTCGAGATTATATTGCCTTCCATTCCTCATTTGCTGTCTGGCATTGAGCCTATAGCAACAAGTTGGGCTCGGGACGGAATACACGTTAGACATGCACTCACGTAGCTAAAAGGGAGTTGGCATATACTGCTCCGAATATGAGATACGTTCCTGGGGATGTAAAATGGCTTACGTTTTGCAATAACGAAGTGGAAACCCAGAAAAATGCGATTTCCAGGCATACCTATCCACTGTGGGTTTTAAGCAATCGAACCTGAGCAGAACAATTGGTGAGGAACTCACACAGGCCAATGACGCGATCGCTGCGGCACTGTAAAGAAGGCAGATCAGCATATGGTTTATGGTTTGCATTGAAGCATACCATGTAACTGATCCATTTTGAATTACCCAAAGGGTAAGCGTGTCGATTAGATACACGGTGCCACCAGACAAATGGGCGCGAGCTGCATGGTTAAGGCCGAGCGATGAACTTATTATTATCGTGCGATTCTTGCGAAGAAAGTAGCACAGGGAAGTTGTGATCATGATATCCACGAGTGCCGAAAGTGTAAGGCCCACAGTGAAGATCCACTGCAACAATCATATTGATCAATCAATTCGGATACGTGTAATATTGCGAAGCTGCCTACCACTTACACTTGGAAAGGGCCGAACGAACGCTGCGTATGACCTCAAGTGGATCCTGGAACATGCTTCAGTCACTATAAAACATTATTTAAAATTGAACGCTACCCACATCTCGCCCATAGAGACTGACCATGTTTCGAGAATGTGTATTAATGGAAGAATCAAAAAAGTTTTGCTTACAAAACGTACCACTAGCTGCAACTGAATTAAACGCAGGTATAATTCAGCAAAAATTGAATATGCGACACCATTGACGCCGCTGCCTACCTAAACGACAGAAACTGAGTACAACCTAATGGCATGAATTTCAACAATCAAGTCGGGAGCCCCTGAATACGAGACCTACAATCGGAACCACTACAGTGAGCCTCTTGTCCTGCACTTGGCATCGGGATACATATGAGGAAAACAGTAACAATCTGAGAGGAAAATACCCTACATCTATAGATTCGATATGCGAGAAAGCTAAAGCTATCAAATCAGAAACATGCTCGTCCGGCGCACAGTACATCTAACCTTTGGACAATGAACGTAATCATGGCCTAGTGAATATTATGATTAACACCAAGCAGTTCAATATGTGTTGGGACACACAGTAAGTTCGACTGCAGGCTAGATGGAGCCGCGGTGAGGATAATTCAAATTTCAATGTACCTTGCAAATTAAAATTGCTCACACCAACACTCCTTTAAGTCATGGTGCATCAGGTCCCCGTGTCATACCAAACAACGAAATCATGCGAACCAAGGAATATGATCCAGCATATCGAAATCACCATATGGCACAATGATGGAATCCCAGAGGGCGACGGCCACAAATACGGAATGGCACCAGTCTAGAAACCTGAGTTACGTCGACATCCATCTCGCATTACACAAGACACGAACGTACCACGTTGCAACGGCCTGTGAAAGACGATTAAAAGGTGAAGAATGAACTGACGAGTTTAAGTACGTACCAGTGACTTAATGCGATAAGGTTCACCAGAGTACAGTCTCCAGTACACAACGAATTGCATGTTAACGCATCCTGACAAACTGCGAGGAGATTAGTCGCACATCTCTCTGATCTGTACTCGTCACGCACCCGAAGGCCAGTAAGCCACCGAGGAGAATGGCTCCATAATCCTGCGCAACATCGACTTGAGCCATCGCAAGGGACAATGACAGCAGTTACATAACTGCAAGGAGACAAGGATCAGTATAAGTAACTATCAACCAATTTGAAATCAAACGCGCATATAAGATTTGGCATATTCTCACCACGGCATAGCATGATATCTAAGTTCTTCTGAAGTAACATAATACATTGATTAACCCAAGTTGTGGATGGGAGCTAGTCTGCTAAAGTGTTGTTTGTGACAACACCCCGATCATGGGACAAGCTTCTTGATGCACAAACCGCACCTCCCGGACATACCTATTGTTTCCGGACTGACGATGATCGTGCAATACGATATTAGAGATACTCAGGCTATCTGCCTATTGCTAGCGCAGTTGCGACAAGTTTTGAACACATGTACAAGTTGATGATAGAACCTTTAGTACTAAGCATTGCAGGTCGCAGGTCGCGCTCTATTAAAATCTCAGTGGCGCGGCACTATTGCGTGAGAAGGATAATTGGGTTCATTTCTGATCGAAAAGTACTTTATATTCATTTATGGCCACCTTCGGTTCCGAATTTAAGCGCTCGAGTGGTGTGGAAACGTAAGTAGATCACCGATAAGTAACGGGACTTGAAGAAGCTCTACGCGCAGAGATCCCGTAGTTAACAGCATCGCAAGGTCTTAGTTGATTGGTCAGATGCTACATGCTTGAAACTCCACTTCATAGTCTAGACTCTAGAATATAGCGTTCGAGCCGTAATATTCTATTGACACAGATGTGTCTGATCGTGCAGACGCTTGATCGAATGATTATAAGTCGTTTACCGCAAGTTCGAAGCTGTTCTATGCGATCGCAGGAGACACAGGTTTCCTGACAAGAAAATATGAACTTAAATCAGATCAGCGTCTACGTGAATATAGGCTTAGCTGTAGGCGGTCCTCTGGTGACAATCAACTGATTTCTGTGGGGAAGACTTGTCAATATATTCACACTTTAATAATATGATTGCTGAAAGACAGATCGAAAGCCATCAGTATTGAATATTGAATGTCTCGTCCTTATTGTCCTTTGGGAGCCATTTAGGGGTGAAGGCAGCGCTGGGGTAGCATGAATGACGCGAGCGACTTCATTTGTGCTATCCGAGTCGCTCATGTTATTCACGCACGCACCTGAGTCAAGAGAGGGGGCAGTATTTGTCTTTGTAAGTACGAGAGAGGCGCTTTACCGCAGTTGAGCTTCTCGAATACACGCTCGAATAGGCACATACGACTGTTGCGCGCGGGCTTCAATGTTGCAAGACCTTCAAATTTTCTGTCAGTGATGTTTTTAACGATGGCTTATCGCGACCTTAAGCTTCAGCAACCACGCCTGATTGATGCAAGAATATTGTAGAGCTGTGGTTGTTCCTGATCTGTTCCGCGAGAAAAGGAGAATGTGCCTTGTCGTCTACATAGACTCTTGGAATTATTGTGCACGCACAGCTGATTATAAGATTATAGGATACTTGGCGGTGGACGACAGAATCAGAATTGGCATTCGACTAGTCCCGATCAGGCGGACATAGGTAAATTAGCTGACATCCTGGACGTGGTTATTGAAGCAAAAACGAGTGTCTAAGATGATCAGATCGTTGCTAAAAGAGGCGCGCGTTGCGAGGAGAAAAGTCGTACTTATAATACATGTTGACTATTCGCAGGCGCGCAATTCCGAAGGTGTTATTCAGGGCATTGTGTAGTTTTAGTGGTGCGGCTTTAAGGGCCCTGCCAAACTGTTCACGTTTTTCCAAGACAATGAATATCGAATGCATTGCACCTCCTATCCTAGCAACGTAGTCCTGTAATATGTTCATAGGGAGAGTAGTTGTATATTGCACGTACCAAAGCCAATGAGTCATCCTACGCAAGACTGGCGAGTGTCGTCGACGCGTTCAAGGTACATTCTGAGGGACTGGAATAAATGGTCGCCGCACATTGATCATCAATATCTTCCTAATTCATCAATGACTGACTGAACTTACCAAGGACACAGCCTGACCCCTTGCTAAGATGCTGTTCAAGATCCCTAATGCAGAAGGGACGACTATCTTCCTTCTGTTGGGGGATCCGTCGAGCAAATCGATCAAGCTTGAAAGATAATGAATATGTTGAATATTGAATGTCAGAATGCCTCAACGTAAGGACGTAGCTATTCAAATCAGAGTTGGAATAGGGACAACTTGTACTCTATCATTATGGTTTTTGAGTATCTATAAAGTCACGTGAGTGACACCCGAGCTACCCACTCACGCATCATCCAAACACTTCTTGGACACTTCTTTTGTGGTGAATACTATGCGGTGACCCTCATCAAACACGCACTCACATACTCACTGATTGCCCTATTTACGAGGCACATCGACATCATCTGCGCTCAGTAACTCGCACCCTCTCTTTACCTGTCATACTCAGCACCAAGTCTGGTCTTGAAGCCCTCACAAGTTCGTCGCCGAATCCCACGCATTCTCCAAGGTTGTCCCAGACGGTTTTGCAGACCATGGTTAACTTCCTTTTTTCGTTTATCTTTTGACTAAACCTTCTATATATTAATGATTTCAAGTTGAAACCCTTATTTTCATAATATTGACCCGTTCACTTATTAGTCCTACTCCGTATATCGCACTTTACTTCTCATCTTTATGTAGGTTCAGAGCCTACAACCGCTATTTGTCTTTAGGTACATGACGCGGTATTAAATAAAAATATATATAAAGTCACGTGATATTCAGAGACGCGTTAGACTGACTTGGCTTTGACAACAACCACCCTTACTAGAGAAAGAACGCCATGGACAGTGAATACAAGGCCTCGAAGGAGGCTTTTGTCTCTGGAATGACTGGCTCGACAGTTTTCCATGTAAACATGATAAGCAGCGTCGCACTGGTGCGTATCTCTAGGCATTCTTCTACCGTCAGCAATCTGACTTTCTTCAGTCTTCTATCGCCCTCCATTCAGCACTACGTTCGCGCGTTCAAGGATTTAGGCCCACATATTTCTTGGCAGAGTTTATGATACTTGTCATGCCTCCGTTGTTATCCATGACCTCATTCGCGGAAGCTCCTGGCGCACTGTCCCTCCTACTTCTTGCACCCATGCTTGTGTTGCTCCTTCTTCCACCCATTGAGAGAGGCACACCTTTACCAGCTGCAAGTAGTGATGAACTAGCGACCTCGGATGGAAGAAGTCGAGCAGAGACTCCACCAAAGCACTTGCTTCAATCCCTCAGACCTTTACCTGCTCTGACTACCTACCGTGCTCATATGATGTTAATGACAATCCTCTCTATCCTTGCTGTCGATTTCCCAGTATTCCCCCGAGCCCTAGCAAAATGTGAGACATATGGTGTTTCTTTGGTTCGTTTGGAGGAAATCTTCGTTCTCCAACTGTTCACGACTTGATTTTATAGATGGACCTCGGTGTTGGCTCGTTTGTCTTCTCTCAAGGTGTTGTGTCTGCGATTCCAATCATCAAAGACATATCCTACCTCGAGGCTCCCATCATTCCTAAAGTCAAAGCTGTCTCCCGTAAGATGATGCCCATCCTTGCGTTAGGCATTCTTCGTGTCGTTTTCGTGAAGGGCACTGAATATCCTGTAGGGTCCTGCGCCAATCCTATGCTACCCTTATGTCCTTAATGTTCTACAACAGGAACATGTAACAGAGTACGGGGTACACTGGAACTTCTTCCTCACCCTTGCTCTTTTGCCCATCATCGAGGTCATATTACATCCTTTTATCTTATATATGCCCGTCGGCTTGCTAGGTATTTGGATCGGAGTCTGTAAGTAATAGTCTTCTTATCCTAGTGAACCTGAAATGAAAACCTGTTTGATAGTGTACCAATTCGCATTATCATCTGGAGGATTAAAGGATTTTCTGCTCAATGCTCCACGGAGCAACATAATCTTCGCGAACAAAGAAGGCTTACTGTCCTTGCTGGGTATAATTCATTACTTTAATACGATGTCCGTCTCCTAATCTCTCTTCACTAGGTTATGTTTCGATACATATCCTAGGCCTTTCCTTAGGAACTATCGTACTTCCTCCCTCCCCTTCATTCTTTCGAAAGCAACAGCAGCTCTTACTCGACGGACCGTCCTCTCAACGGCCAAACAAACTCGATCCATCAGCACCGAGACAGACTGCAAAAACCGTCATCGAGTTACTGTCGTACTCTGCAGTGTGGTGGATGCTCTTGGCCTTTACGATGCTAGGAATAGATGTTTCAAGAAGAATGGTTCGTTTTGCTTGTCCTGATTCGCGTACACAACTTCCTGTCAAAAGTGTTGTGCTGAAATGGGTTCTAGGCAAATATCTCATATGTCCTTTGGATTGCAGCTTACAACACATCTTTCATCCTCGGCTACATTTTACTTGATATGGTGTTCTTTCCCACTAGAACGTCAAAGATACGAGATCCGACTGATCCTTCGGGCAAACGGCTGCTCATCGAGGAAAATGGATCGACAAGCAGCGCACCCGAGTTGTTGGAGGCTATCAACAAGAACTCATTTATCTTATTTTTGCTGGTTCGTCTTGCGAACACGTTATCTCGTATATTTCGGCTCCTGACATCTGTATCAAGGCAAATGTGACCACTGGTTTGATCAATCTCAATATTCAGACTATGTTCGTGGGAGACATGAAAGCAATGGGTATATTGTGCATGTATGCTATGGGTGTTTGCGCTTGTGCTTGGCTCTGCAGAAGGCGACGAGTATGGAAGATGTAAAGTCCCGAGACATCTCATATTTACTGCCGATCCACTCTATTGCGGGACATTTAATAGGGTTTCTCTGTTCTGGCATGTGGTGTTGCAATACCATAATTATTATGTTTTGCAAGGTTCTTCAATGGTTAAATCAAAGATGAGCAGAGCCCCACTGGTTCATGGCTTGCATCGGAGAGGATGCGTGCGATAAACCATATATTACAGGTAAACAACCTAAGAGTATTCTTGCTCCATAGACACAACGAGAAAAAAACAGTTGCTTTGCGTCGATAGGTAAGACATTCGTCCAAACATGACCAGCAAGTGAATTTTGTCCAGATGAAAATGTCTAAGCAAGTTTGATTCTGCATCGCAAGTTCTCTAGCCTAGTGGGATCCGAGGAGCAAGTACGCTTAGACCAATACGCCCACGTCATCACGCGTGCTAAATTTATTCAAAGTTCCATGCACACACCATTTATACGGAGTGAAGTTGTTCCTTCCGGATAACCTGCGAGAAGATCGCCAAAGCTGCTTCGGGCTGGAAGGCAGGCTGACAAAACATAAGTGGTGAATATGATTGTTGAGGTGAGTCAACTGACCACTTCGTGTCCAGCACCGTACACTCGTCTAAGAGGTAACGTAATGAGATATCCCCTCGAAAATAGTTGAAAGAACCAAACTCACGCGAATGAGAAGTTGCCGACATTCTGCACGGCCGCCACAGGTGTATCGCCGATCGTTATATTGGTGAGTGGGGTATTATGGAGCGTCTCATTACCATACCAATCCATTGCTAGAACTGACGCATGACCCTGATAACCACTAGAATTCAGTAATTGTGGCGACAAAATACGTGACAGCTTACACCCAGCCAATTGCAGCTAAATTCAACGAGAAGAGTCAATACCATGGTATGTCATCACAACAGGAAAACGAACTTGATGTCAGTATCTCCAGCCTGACATTCGTCATTTAATCGGGTAGGTAAAGTAGAAAAACCTGAAGCTCGCACCCAGATCAAAATCTTCATCCCAGAGTCCGCTAGAGCCGATAACTGAGGCAGCCATGTCCTAGCGTCCTGTACCCGATACTTGAACTTTTCTCAAAAGAAGCTGAACAAAAACCTACGTCACCTGTCCTTGCAAATAGCTCATAGGGCGCGTCTGGGCATTCCTGGTATTCAACCTGCGCACCAATCTGTTCCATGACATATTCCTTGCCCAAATAGTATATATAGTATTCAGGAGGGAATAAAGAGGATGAATTTTGACGTAAATCATAGCTGTCATAATCGCCCACAGCAGGAACGAAGACATTGTCGACCTGAACGAGTCAGGTGGTACGCTTAGAGTCAGCACTGATAACTTACGCAGTAGTTATCGGCTTGCCGGCAAATCTTGTTCGAAGCAGGGGAATCTCCGGCAGCATAACAGGCTTGTTCTTGCGCTACGCAACCATCGGAGCCGTAGAGGGCCTCTGTGATGTTCTGGAGTACGTCGTCTGGTTGGAGTTGTCCATATCCAGGGGCATAGGTCGCAAAGGTCAGGTATGAGATGCTCTGAATGAGCGGATCGTACCACCCACTGGGAATGCTAATTCACAAAAGTAATTAAGTAAGCTATGGAAGTAACTTACTTGTTGATCATCAAGGCGCTAACAACGATTGGAACGGCGTCGACCATCCCACCAGCAATCAAGGCGTTTTTCTCATTGAAGTAGGTCACAAAACTGGGTCCGTAGTGACCACCATAGCTTTCCGTGGCAAGAATGAATCTGAGCCCGAAGTAAACAACCTTTCAGGTAACCAAGTTAATCAACTCACTCCCGACTGGCATACTTCGAAAACAGTGCGCTTTCGAACAAAACCTGGAATGCAGTCCATACAAATGGCGCAGCAGCTTCTGTGCTGTTAACTGTATCGGAGCCATAGGAGAATCCTGTTCCAATCGGCTGGTCAATGTAGATCACTGGACGAGAAATTTAGCTCTTGTGGCATTGGAGAGCTACTGGGCGCGTGCCACATACTGTTGCTGATATTATTCCAGCTGTAAAATTCGTGTCAAACATGTGGAGACACCTATAATCTTGACATACCTGTATGGGTTAATGGTAGTCGAATTTTGGTCGGCATTCACCAAGCATGGACCATTCTCTGTGCGCAAAATGAGAAGCAGATTAAAAGCCAAGCAAGCAGATAAAACCTTGGAATAACCCGATCATAGAAGAACATCCAGGGCCGCCATTCAACCTGCGAAGGCATATCAGGAACGAGAAAACTCAGGTCAGTGATGCGGACGACCTACCATAGAGTGAACGGGGATGTTTCAGGGGAGTTCCTAGATTCAAAGAACCAGAACCACTATAGAACATTTCAAACCCGTTTAAATTTTAAACGAAGAGTTCACAGAGGCGTACCATGGACATGTTCTTTCCAATGTCAATATAACCGGAAATCTGCGTCACATTCGGAGTTGTCTCGCAGATTCCTGAGTTCTTGACGTAGCGGATACCAGTTGCATTGTGAACTTGGGATCGAATCTCGACGTACCCTGCTTCCGAAGTGTTAAGGTCATCCTTGATAGCAACCTGAGAGACCGCGCTAGCTACAGACACGCCAGCTAAGAAAGCCACACCAACTCGGACGAGCATCCTCAGGAACATGACAGTACACGGAAAAGAAACCCCAAAACGTTCCCTCCATACTTATAGAACTTCCGCTTAGCAGGCTCACTCGGTAATCCTTGTTGGTAGTAGCGCTATGCCTGGGGAATCCTAAATTGTTCGGATGCCGTCTTTGTGGAAGAAATATATGCCAAAGCACTTTGCTTCTGCTGTCCGTTCTAGATCTATCGGCGCTCCCACGAAACTCGCTCATCCACGAGAAATAGGTACCTTGCCACTTGGCCATCGCAAATGGAACCAGCTCAGTGAAAGGGACACTGGTACCGTGTGGACTCGTCTAAAACTTGCTGCCAGTGAATGACATGGTGACATTCGTGCGTATGGCATAAGGTATGATATAGAAACTTCACACGATCGCGTATATATGAACAATTAGCAAATAGACTAAAACACGTGAGACCTGGTCACGAGTTGCACTCGTCCTTAGAATAACTCAACAAGACACACTAAGCTGTAATATTTACTTTCTTCTTTCTAAAAATGTCGCTACAGTCAAGATCAGCTGTAAATTCGTATTCTTTGTTACAAGCATCACATATAAAAGTGGTACTTGATGAACGCAAATAAGCCCATAAACACCACCAGTCCAGACAAGATAGCCTCCCCAAAGTCACCCCAAAACGTATTGACTTCAAAATGAGGGCGAAGCGGCGGGTCCACCGAAACGGTTATCTTGTGCATTCTACCAGAACTAGCGTCCTGAGTAACGATGAAAAGAGTCTGTCGGGCTTTATCATAAGTATACTTATCACCAGCATCGAGCCCCAGCACTGCAAGCTTTCTTCCGTGGGTCATGATCAACGGTACGAAAATCTCAGTCTCTCGAGCAGTAAGAACGATATTGTCCCCAGCCTCGGGCGACCTCCACTCAAAAGTGAACATCCCTGTGTTCATTTCGTACACGAATCGGGTGGGTATACCAGCTGTCTTTGCTGGGTATGGTCGGACGACGGACGACAAGATGCGGCCCCCATTATCTAGCGTGAACGAGTGTTGGTCCAAATCGAGCAGTGACCGAGGTAATGCACGCCTCCGACTAAACCAAGAGAAATTCTCCCCGTTCCAGTCGTCACCTCGACCATCGTCATTATCGGGGTTGTAGTTCCACAGTCTGAAAGCATATCAATAGTTGGTCGTGCAAGAAGGGTAGTACGCACGTAAATCCGACCAAAGATCTTTCGAGACCTGTCATCATGGCATCCATCATTCTTTCCTGCCATTGCCAGTTGTCGCTCTCCAATGCCTCATTTTGACTGGGAGCGTTCATCGTTAGCCATAGATACCTGTGACACCATCAAGCTTACTTCATGTCCATGGGTATACCGCACTCTCCAATCAGAATAGGTTTCTCGCCCAGTACTTTGTAGCCATTATCGACGAGATTTCGTATTTGTAGTGAAAAGTTCTCTCTTGCGCCATGTTGGCCCCAATAGAAGGCTTTCAGCGGAAACATTCCCTAGAAAAACGATACGTGTAAGTATTCAAAAACCATGCCTTTATCGCTAAGGTTTGACCCTGGACAAGCCTTGCACGTTGACCGTGAAATCCCCGAAGGCCTTCTTGAATAGTGCATTGAGATCATACCTACATCAGAGGTAAGCGATATACTCTTAGAAAAAAATAAGTCTACCAACCAATGTGGTGAAAATACCATGTTGGGAACCTGGTGTTCTGTCGTCCATGATGGTGGACAAAGCTTCAGAAATTGTTAGACAAGATGACAGAGGTACTTATTCGCGCGACATGCCTCATTGGGGATTGGCTCTACAAAAAACATTTTATCCTTGAACATCGCCTTCCTGGAAAGATCCGTCCACCGTTTGAGGAACGGGTAATAAAAATCTTTATACCAATCAATCTTCAAGTGATCGTGAGCATTCATTATTATGGTATTCTGTCACAGACTCTTACCTTGCGACCGGTCATGGGGTCCTTGACAAAATAATTTTCGCGGAGAACAACACCTTCGTTCTTGCTGTTGTCCCATCCCCAAACACCGTGCATCTCCCATACACACTTACCTTGTGTTGGACCATCGGGGCGCCAGGCCTTCCGACTGGCGGAATTCAACACACTGCGAGAAGTGAGACGAGTAGGCAGAGGGAACGAGCGCGTGTAATGGGAAACGAGAGTGGGATATCCGGAGCCAAGCATGAAAGAGTCGAAGGCGGATGCTGTACGAGGCCTATCCTCAGCATTTCAAGTAATGAATGGAATTCAAGTGCACGCACGGACATGTGACAGATGCAGATCAGTATTGTAGTCGAACTGATGCAAGGAAGGCAGATCTATATATCCTCTATGGGGCTCATTCATAACCTGTTTCAGATTAGCACTGGAAATGCCAGAAATTGCACAAACTTGCCTCAAATCCAATAATTCCATCTAAATCATCCAATGCATGTATGACTGTGGTATACATATCCAAGAATGCATCCTGGAGATACTGCTGGACTGATTTTGTCTGACCATCCAGCATGGGAATCTTCAGCTTCGGCGCAAAGGTGTCGCCAGCCCAGAAACAGGTACTGTAGTGGTAGAATGTCAAAGTCATGTCAACAACAAGTAACGCTGACCATACGCCATGGTTGCGGCGGCCAGCTTTTGGTACCCGCAAGGCCAGATACCGCGTTCCGCTTCAACGTGACCACCACCTTTGACGCCTAGCAGCCATGCAGCGCCAGATTCTTCGAGTGCGTGTAGGTCGAACCCGACAGCCTCGAGAGTCCATGCTGGGGCACCCGAACCACCAGAATATCTGGACCAGACGTCCTGGTGAATAACGACAAAGGCACTAAGCCCGAATGAGGGCAACAATGAGAGCAGCTTGCGGACGTATGTCAAGTACTCCTTATCATATATTCCACTACAATGATTACATTAGTGAGACGCGCTTGAGAAATGATTATAGTGCGTACAGTCCTGCATGTTCAACAGCTTCCCAGGTGACGAGAAAGCGAACTAGCAAAGAGTTGTCTAATCAAAGTGGGAGGAACAATGCGAAGACGCACTGAAGGTCAATCCCCATCTCCGAAGGCGCGCAAAGTGTTCAGGTGCCTCCTCCAATGGAAATGGACGGCCAACAAACGTAACAACCTCATGATCAGCAGGGAATGTACTATGATCATGGTTTGCTGGACTGAAGAGGCTGAGTATCATGGTTTGCATGCTTGAGTTCGACTCTTACATTTTGCTGCATCCAGACACGTTGACGCCTCGTAAACTGCAGACGCGTCCATACGAGTCGATGAAATGCCGCCCGCTTTGCTTTATTTCTCCTCCTGTTCCAGCTCGAGACCAATCATGTGCGTATGAACGAGTTGAGCCGGGTATATATGATGGCAGCAGAGAGGGGTGGATCTGATGGAAAAGTCAACCATCGGACATAGACACTATATGGTGCTAGATAAACTCTAACCTTGTCTGGGACCTGTGGATCTAGCTGTGCATAAGATGCAGACGGGGTTGGCTTCGGACTGTTTTCGAGAAAAACGAAGGAAGTTTCAGAGCCAGATGGACTGAGCATCGGTAACTGGGACGTGAGTATGACTTGAAGTTGGCGAGAAACGACTATTGGTATGATCAGTAGGTCTTACAATAACAAAAGTGACCTTGAGCGAGCGAGATGAACTGCGCTTAACAAAACGCAACAAAGGGTTACTTTATACAGCTCATTATTAATAGTATGTACGTAAGGTTCGGTGTAACCGAAAGAGGAAGACGGTTGTTTGGCAAAGGCTTCCGACCCAAACAACCGCTTTTGAGATATAGTGGTCTGCTTGCGCACCCTTGGCAGCACTTTTTCGCGGTTCCCACGGTCTGTTAGACCCAGTTTCTATGTTATGGGAAAGTACTCTAAGAGACCCCCCTCCCGTGGAGGTATCCCACTAAAATCCCAACTCGGAT
>Ga0153975_1000372_pt1 | contig 13624 bp, 14 predicted proteins | sample TSGA059MetaG_FD_104694 | JGI IMG/M metagenome (GOLD analysis project Ga0153975, IMG submission 104694) | Attine ant fungus gardens microbial communities from Georgia, USA - TSGA059 MetaG | ecosystem: Host-associated > Fungi > Mycelium > Unclassified | place: USA: Georgia, Yuchi Wildlife... | reverse complement strand
CGCGCTTGCAGAAGGCCCAACGACTGCTTAAACAATCTAAACAGAAAGATTACTACAAGATTCTTGGCGTCACTAGGGACGCAGATGCGAAGACAATCAAGAAAGCCTTGTGAGTCTTCTGCGTCCTCTTCCATATGTTGCCTTTCAGTGACCTTCCCTAGCCGCAAGGCAGCTATGACAGCCCATCCTGACAAGGGCGGCTCAGAGGAAAAAATGGCACAAGTGAATGAAGCATACGAAGTTCTGAGTAATCCAGGCAAGCGACGCTATCCAATCAACACTTTTGTGCTTCTTGCTCAACTCGTCTTGCAGACCTGCGTCAGCGCTTCGACAACGGGGATGACCCAAACGATCCAAACTCTCAAGGAGGCGCTCCATTTACCGGATATGGGAGTCCGTTTGGTGGCTTCGGTGGTGGTGGCGGTGGCGGAGATCATCCATTTGCGCAATTTTTCCAGCAAGCTGGGCAGCGCGGATTTTCGTTTGGTAGAGGCCATTGACTTCTGACGCAACATTTTCAACGTGGCGGAGCAGTCTGGATTGTACCATTATTATTACCCAATACCTTGCATATGAGTACATCTATCAATAGATGGCATCCTTCTCAATCAATGTCGTCAATAAATGTCCCCACTTCGCCTCCAGGTCGCCTCGAAGTATATCTGCTCATCTTGCGAGGCAACTGATCAGCCCAGACTTGACATGAAACTATCGCAATGTGGTTCGAGGTACTACCAAAATACCCCTTCGGTTTGGCCTTGCGTTAAGTCTGTCCCTTATAATTGTTTGAATGCTTGCTGGAGAAAAGGCTGCGGGGTGGAGACCAGAAATTCGTGCAGCCAAAGGATTTATACTATTCGAACCAATAGGAAATCTTGTAGACAATGATCTGGTAACACTTTCATCCTATGACCCTCCGGGAGTGCTACTCCCCCATGCTTGTGGTCTGCTAGACATTATAAACTCAAATGTGCCCCCATCGAGTAATTGGTTGTGCGAGATTATGGGGCTATGTATCCCCTCACCATTGATAGACAGCGAATGTATGTATGGCTTTGAAGGTGCGCCCTTTGAAATAATTTCAAGGTTCGTGCCGTTCGATATTGGGAATCGGACCTCTACTCGATCAAAGAACGGACTAAAGATTTCGATGTTAGACATGAAATCTACACAAAACGCGCGTGCTTACGTCCCGACTACGTACAATCCTGACACTGGGTTTACAGGATAAAATCCCAAAGCGCTGAACAGATACCACGCGCTCATCTGGCCACAATCTTCGTTCTACATGATACTAGTAGTCAAATGGACTGGCTGAATATTCAACAATTCAACATACCCCAGATAAGCCGTTGATGGAAGCGTTATAGTTCGAGTAGGCAATCTGCCTGACGCGTGATTGAGACTTCGACGCGGCTCCAGCGAGGGAGTACAGATAGGGGATATGATGAGACGGCTTGGTCAAGGACATGTCAGCACCTTCAAAACCACATGTAACAGCCATACGGGGATGGGACAGACCTCGTTAGTATGGTCATTATGTCCTGCAACCGATCAAGGAAATTAGTAAGAAAATATCGCATTCGAACTACAGCTCGTGCTGACCACCGTCAAAATGCTCATCCAAAAACTTTACAAACGTCGCATTCCCGCCTTTATGAGCAATGAGTCCAGATATATCGTGTACCACGTCGAATGTATAAGCCCATTTATCGCCTTCCGTCCACCCATTATCAGAGCCGGCCCATGCACCGCTGGCGTTGCGTGCTTCCATAAAACCAGTAAAGGGATTAAAAATTGAAAAGGGATGGGTTAGCGATCGTTGTCGGAAAAACTGCTCCTCGTCGGTTTTATCGAGGAGACCTGCGAGTACAGACACCGCAAAATCGTCATCTGAATGGAAAACATAAAACAAGGGTAGTAAGCATTGACCATACACACAAAAGTTGGAAGTTGAACGAAAACGTCACAAGAATAATCCAGCGTTCGAGAAGCTGATTCGGAATGGATGTCATCTGCAACCCAGCCCTTCTCCTCGTAAACGGAAGTCAAGCCAGCACGAACTTCATAATCGACGTTCTGTTGTGATAATATTCAATGTTGAGGAGGTTCAAGTTGGAGGCATTCTTACCTCCTGACGATCAGAGTATCTATAAACATTAAATTTTGTCACCCATATAGCGATGCAAGGCTTCTTAAAACCCACACTGTTGTTGTATCATTGACCGGAGGCACCGTTGCATCTTTGTACACGGCTTCCCACGCAGTCTCTAAATCAAATCCAGTCATTCCTTTCAAAACGGCCTCTGCAATAAGAGAATCTGCATGAGTCCCGACCTGCAGAAATATATTAACTAATGATGGGGCACGCATAAGCAGCGGAAAGTAATGATACCATAATGTTTGTCTCTGGCAGTGAGAGGTTGACAAGATGTGGGACTAAGAGTAGCAAAAAAGACCTACCGATAATGTTCTTCCACATTGGGAGCCAACCACCCTGTGCACTGCGGGTGAAAACAATTTCGACGAGTGGAAACACGCCCTACCTCTTTGTAGTCTTGCAGCATGCTTTGTATCATATCCGGTACCCTCTCTGGCGCGAATAATATAAGCCATGCCCATTCAGCACGATACGTGTCCTTGTGGATGTATCAGACATCTCTCGGGCCGAAAATCTAGGACTTACCCAGTTCGAATATCCGGTATAAGACACTCCCTGATGCACAGCATCATCGTATCCCGAGTAATACTGACCATGTTCACTCTGCTCGTAAGGGTACTAGAAGGAGATGTAAGGATCATATTAGTCTGTGATAAATGAAAAGGCACTCTGCCTGCAACGTATGGAAAAAACCAGTGTAGAAAGTTTGCCTTTGACCCTTCGAGGCGCCTTCGATCTTGATTCTGTCCAACTTCTCAGCCCATGCTTTGCGAGTCGTCATCGCTGTGTCCTCCAGAGCAGTTCCATCAGGTATCTCCAGCTCTATGTTCATTCTAGCTTGTTCAACAGAAATAAATGAAACGCCGATCCTGACACTGACTTCCGAAACTTCCGGGGAGAAAGTGGCGTATCCTGATAGCAATGTGCCACTTCCACTTGTGTGGCCATCAAAAATAGTGTCGTTTTTAGAAACACCCCACGAGGCAAAAGGCTGGTCAAACCGCGCACAGAAATAACCACTCCAACCCCTTGCAAGCGTCGAAACAGGTGCAATAATGAAGTCCTGGCGTTCAGAGTTGCTGCCTGAAATTTCACGAGCGTCAGGATCAATGAATATAGATCCGTGGGGGTAAGTCAGGTTATGAGGATTTGAAGACCCAATAACAGTAGCTCGAGTGGCCTCGACAAGAACATAGGGTTGGTGAGTATCGACGAACGTGAAACGGAGATGTCCGACGCGAGAAGCTCAAGAAACTCAGCGCATGGATATAGATACATACCGGATCGACGTACTAGCACTTTGTTCTGCTAAGATTCGACCGCCTTCGATGGCATTCATCTCCACGCTGTAGTAACTAGCAGTGGTAACTTCGTCCTCGTGAATAAAGCTCATGCCTCGATCGTCGAATTTAGGTTGCACTTGGCCAGCGCCTGGAGATATGACCACTTGACCGCTTTCACCCATCCAGATGGCTGGTTGGTGGGTTCCTTGGAATCCGTGGATCGAAGTCGCAGTGTAATTATACGGGGTGACAGATACATAGTTCTCGTGTGTTTGGGCCACCCATCGTGTCATGGCAAACGGAGGCGCGGTTGAGGGAATCATACCTCCGGATCCATTTGGTGAGTCTCCGCCATTGCCAATGAGCCTAAACAAGCATGAATTAAGGAGACAGAGCAACGCGCAAGAGGAATTGCTGACGGATTGACATCGTCCACTGCTTCACTAGGCGGGCGCCTGAAAGCGTCTGGAATTTCTTTTTGAGTTTTGAGTGGAAATGATGTGTCGTGATAGAGCAGGAGAAGATGCAAGAGCGATCGAATTCCGTTCATGCCCAACATTCGAGGCTGGCACAGAATTAGAGAGAAACACTGCCGATAGAGAACCCTTGACCACACCTCAAAATGAGATAAGGCAGTCTACGAGGCCTTGAGGCGCAAACAGTATCAGTGACTACTAGTGCCAGTGTTACTGTTTATGAATGTTGGTCTACGTACGAGGTACAGTAGACTTTCTCATAATGCATCGCATTTGGGAATTCATATCTTATGAATCAACAGGAAACCGTTGAAGGACTGAGAACGCATGGTGATAAAATAAGTGATTCACTACAATCATGATGCATACAGGATAATCAATACTACTTATGATGCGTGGTATATATGGTACTTTGTTGTTGTACGAACAGACATATCGATGGGTAATAATATACGAATAAAATCATCGTGGACAAACGAAAAAGAGACGAGAAACTGGCCCTACTGCGAGTGAACCTCCGCTGTCTTCTTAGACTGCGCTCTGACCTCCTTCATACGTTGCCTAACAACCTTCGCCATCTTGTAAGTCTTATACAATCCCTGAGTATGATCCGGCTTCCAGTCTACAGGCAGACGCTCATGCTGCATCCAATCATGCAAGGTGCTGATAGGGACTCCTTTCTTCGCCGCATCTTTGCCACCAAGGACTCCGATAGCGATAACGATCTCCCCACGAGCTATCTCGGCATGCACGCCGTCCAGCGTTCTGCATACCGCCTCCCTTTTAACACGGATTCGCGCAGCGTCCTTGAGGGTCATCCTGTCTGGGAGTTCTTTGCCGCCCTCTGCACAAAGGGCAGCCAAAAGCTCCTCGTCGACCCTGGTTGACGCATACTCGTCGTCATCGACGTTGTCTTGGTGTACGAGCGATGCATCGTGCTCGATTAAGTTGTGGCGAGCAAGATCAGAGAGTGACACCGATTTGTATTGGCCGAGGATGAGTATGCTGCCAAACGCTAGGATGCAAGCGAGGACTGTTGATAGGTTGTAGCCTTTTTTGAGTGCGTGAACTAGGTCCCATGCACCGATGTTCTTGCCATCTCTTGGCCTGGGCGACATATCGTTAGTTCTGATGCTGCATGATTTGGAGAATATTCGGCACTCACAGATAGCCATGGTTCGCTAAGGCATTCAGTGCCGGGCAGGGTGATCTTGCGTCCCCATCCTGTGCGGGACAGAAGTCGTACGTCTTGCCTGTCACTGGGCAGGATCCCTGTTTATGTTTATGTTGCGAAGATGTAGAGGAATGGGTGGTTGAAGGCGCGGAAGAATGGGTGTTTGAAGACGCGGAGGACATGGTATGTCTGGCGGATTGCTGAGGATCTGTGGATTGTTTGATTGATCGTTAGTCTGATTAAATTTATAGGCCCAAGATAAAATAAGGGGGAGCAGTGGGATCGTAAGGATAAGGGGTAGGGGTAATTAAGTAAAGCAAAGTTCCTGGCTTCAGCACGGGGACAAGTAAATGGCGACATTTAATGTAGATGCGGCAGCTGCCATGTTCCTGTGGGACTCCTGTACATAACTCTAACGTACAAGCACAGATAAGATGATAACTTCCTCGGTTGGTATGACGACTACATTCCAGTTGTGGTCATTTCCAGTGCACACTGCAGGCTGCAGCAAGCGTATCATCAGAGCTGAAAGATTGCATCAACATGACTTACATTCTTCAGCGGCACCGCCAACTAGTAATACTGACTGCGTTGCAACCGCGGCAAGAGCGCTTGAAACCCAGACGCTTGATAAGGATAAAACTTTTCCGGTAGATATTTCAAGACGCCCAGGAGCATGTGAGCCTGGTAGAAAAGTGCACGAGTCCAAGAGTGTCACTCACAGCCTTCATGAAGAATTACTAATTTCGATACTGATAATTGGTCACGTGATCCCGCTCAACAAACTTCGCCGATGAAGGTGGAAGTGAGATTTCTAAAGCCGCTCACTATCTTCAAAGTTCAAAGGAACCGTTAAATTTTCAAACCCGACTGATTCGCGGGGATGATGATATTTTCAGGGAAGGACCCCAAATTATAAAGGGATATCTTTTTACTTTCTGGCGGCCCGTGAGCATTTCACCCTGGCAGTTTTCGTGTATGAGCGGCGGGATACCATGGAGTGGACCCAGTAAGCAAAGTCTTCGAACATTGAAATTTATGTGCCCAAAGCGTAACGCACTGCTTTTGCAAATCTATTCCCCTTAGCCTTCTTAGCCAGGCCCGGATGATCATCAAAGATATCCAAGTCAATGAAGGGATTTACTCAATGTCATATACGTACGTATCTACGCCGCCCCTGGACCGCCCTGTTTGCCCATATGTTGATTTGCGCCCATACTTTGATGAAATTTATTCTAGACTCTATAACCCTAGGCCTGAGATTTCTCAGTTGCTTGCCTAGTACCCACGCCCAATTTGATACTCTGTGCGCACACATCGGTCGCGCTCGCTCAAGGATGCATATATATCATCATTGCTATCTGTGGTTGTCCCCCGCTCTTTCTGATACTGCGTAGCCCCGGTCAGAGAATAACAAGAAGCTTCTTGATTATACGACAGAATGTACCGTACTGATATCGTGCGTTTGGATTGGATGCTTCCCATGGCAAGGCTTGTATGATGATAATTTAGTGCCTGGTTTAACTGACAGCATGCGTTCTAGCCAGACTCGACGCGCTAAAGTTCGGGTCTCAATATCGTCGGGAACAGTTGAGTGTTGGAAGGGGTGGGTACAAATCATATCTCAGCTCGTTGACTGTATCTGGTCATGAGATGGGGAGCTTATATGCAACTTAAGCATCAAGGTGACTCCGTTCCACCCCACCATACACAATGAAAGTCGGGCTCCATCGTGCACACCAGGTACTGATTTGGTTGTGTCACCGAGGTATCGAGTTTTCATGCTGCTTTGACAATCCGACGGAATATGACTATGTATAGGCTTGCTATTGACATGGGAAACGATGGGGACATGGTGCATCTCGATCCAATTTCTTAACAAATAATATACATAAGACAAAACTCGCTGCCGCTGTAATCAAGTAAAGCTATGTACAGGCGTATGATGATTATGGATGTTTACATAATTGAGTTCAGCACTTAGTGAGGACATCGAAAACTGATAAAGTTTGCTGCGGCCACGGTCCACGATATTTTTCGCAGCAGATCTCATATAAACCCAGAATCACTCCATTGCACATGATAATGCTTTATCGAAAGTCTTACTAGTGACCACTTCAAATTTTAGAAGCTTCTGAGGCAGTCCTCAAGCAGGATGTGCTTGCTATAACCCCAACAAGTACTGTTGTGCAGTGTTCGAGCTGGGTTTGCCCGACTCCAACTCAGTCATTGCGTTTGTCCAGTGCCACAGGGCTTAGCTTAGTCAGCTATCTTGAGTACGACGATTTCTATCACGTGATGTTGGTAGCGGAAATAGAAGGCATTTCTTGTCACTATGTCTGACGGGAAATGATATGAACTATCCGATCATGACGCCGCTTTCAAAGTGAAATCGTGGGGTATGAAAAAGGAAATACTATATTGTGAAAGGTATAATTCGCACCGAGATTCGAAAGGTCTGAGGGAAAAACCTCCATCACATGATGTGACGAGGGCCGACCCGCCGCAAAACGCGTGGAATATGTCACGTAGCCTATTAGGTTTTTCAGCCTAAAACCGACGCACTTGCATAGTGAATGTCTGACCAGACATTATGTCACATAGCAGATGGACTAATCTGTATCAGTCTCAATAATCTTCTTGGACCGAACCCGTCTTCGTTTCTCTGAGCACAAAAATATAAAGCAGGATTTTGACAAAGTCTAAAATATTCTTACTTGGTGGCCTCCGGGTGCGCACGATGGGTTGCCGGAGCAAGGTGTCGTCGCGCCTTTCTGAGAATTGAGCCAAAACGGATTTACGGGATTTAATGCGCCGAAATCTAGAAACAGCTGACGAGTGATGGTTGGGGTGAAAACAAAGAGAAACTAAGAAAAATAAAATACCTATGTCAAGTCCCTTGGATTGACCATATATTAAAGATAGGCGCTTGTGTGCTGCATAGACCACGCTGCGAATGGATCATGACATCAGTATCAATCGGCCTCGTGAAAGACAGGAATTACGTTTCGTCTAGAGTCATGCCCGATGCTAAGACTCTAAGGACACCTTCCCAATTAAACGACCACATCCTATTTTGCATACTATCTGCAACAGCAGGCCGCTGCTCGAGAACGGAGTCCAAAATGTAGACCAGGACTTTCGTGGCTTGCCAGATCAGGGCGTGGAGAAGACTCGATGACAAAGGTTCCAATTCGTCATCATGGTGTTCTCCCACATCCTCCTCTGATTCCGATTGATAGTAGTCATGTCGTCGAGAGAGAGTTTTGGTTTTGAGCTGATGAGCGACTGTTTCGGCAAGAGATTTAATTTCGTCTTCAAGTCGCCATTCCGGGATGCTACAATCTATCAAGGGCCAGGTGGTCCAAGTGTCTCTTGACTTCAACTTTCCTTTGCCCTGGCGGACATTTTCACGATTTACGCTGCATTGGGCGTTAGCATGGCAATACAGTTGATGTGTAAGATTGAGGATGTGGTTCGTGCGAATCGTCTTTATCAACGCGGCGTGTTCTGTGAGTTCTGCATGGAGGATTGCAGGAACGCGCACTCTCTTGCGCGGATAGTGTACATTGTTCTGCATGATTTTCTTTTACCTTGCGAAGCTCAAGTTTGGCGTGGTGCGTGATGTGTAAAATGACAACAAAGGTAAACATTAGCCTAAATGGGAAAAGACGCGTCATCCGTGTATTGTCATAATCGATAACCTTTAGGTGAGGGTTTAACGTTTGGGCGCGATCCGTTTCTCGCGAAAGTTCGCAGGGATGAGTTACACGACGGGCTTTTTGGTAAAGGTGAGTGACCAACATGAGAGCGTCACCGGCGCTGATGATGGTGTCTGTCCGTAGATTGTGTAATGCATTCTTCATAGACAAGGTGATGCAATAATGTTCCATTTCCAACATTGACAACTCTCTGATGGTATATCGGATAAGTACACTTGCCTGTCATGCTTGAAACATGGCTGCGGGAGAGCGGGGTCCCCACCTCTAAGTAACTTTTTTTTTGATAAGTTAATTTGTTTTTTTGTATCGAATTATCACGCTTCCTTTGTCAATACTGATAACTGTCTGATGGTATGTCTGATAAGTACACTCGCCTGTCATGCTTGAAATATGGCTGCGGGAGGGGCAGGGTTCGACTCCCCGCCCTAGTTAAGCCATGAAACATGGCTACGGAAGATCGGGGTTCGCCGCATCAGAAATTTTTTGATAAGCTCAGGTAAATTGTATCGAATTATCACACTTCCTTTTTCAAGACTGACGACTCCTCGTAGTATATCGGACACGTACATTCGCCGGTCATGCTTGAACCATGGCTGGGGGAGAGCAGAGTTCGACTCCCCAGCATAGTCATGCTTGAAACGTGGTTGCGGGAGAACGGGGTTCCTCGCACAAGAAACTTTTTTTGATAAGCTCAGGTGATTTGTATCGAATTATCATACTTCCTTTTTCGACACTCACAACTCCCTGCTAGTATATGGGACAAGTACATCTGCCTGTCATGCTTGAAACATGGCTGCAGGAGAGCAGAGTTCGGTTCCCTGCCTAGTCATGCTTGAAACATGGTCGCGGGAAAGGGGGGTTCCCCTCGCAGGTCCCTCACAAGGGTGCGATAACCTTGCAGGGCTACCGCTTGTCGTGCAAAAACGGTTTGTCCGTCTAAAGAACTCTTTTTGATAAGCTAATTTGTTTTTTTGTATCTAATTATCACGCTTCGTTTGTCCACACTGACAACTCTCTGATAGAGTTTCGGATAAGTACACTCACCTGTCATGCTTGAAATATGGCTGCGGGAGGGCATGGTTCGACTCCCCGCCCTAGTCATGCTTGAAACATGGCTTCGGGAGATCGTGGTGTGCCGCCTCGGAATTTTTTTGATAAGCTCAGGTAATTTGTATCGGATTGTCTCACTTCCTTTTTCAAGACTAACAACTCCCTCGTAGTATATCGGACAACTACATCCGCCTGTCATGCTTGAAACCTGGCTGCGGGAGAGCAGGGTTTGACTCCCCGCCTAGTCATGTTTGAAATATGGCCACAGGAGACTTTTGCCATTTTTTTTGTCCAATTTATCGCATGCAACAGTACTTGTTCCATAGCTTATTGGTTCTCACAATACCACAATGGTGACGACTTGGGATTATTTTTTCTATATACAATTATCAGAACTTATCTTCACCACTCGAGGAGTCAAGGAAAGTGAAGTGAATAATCAGCTATAACACGACTATTATTAACAGCATGTCGATGGAACGACGGACGTGACAAGAAATCCCACTAGTATCATCGGTGACGAAGGAAGCCCGATAACATGACGAAGACGGAATGCGGATGTAGCTTGACGGTATGCGTACAGTGGCGCGACATGAACAGAGCGATGACCAGTAGAACAGCGTGATGCAAGCAAGGACAGGGTAAGCAAGGACGAAGGGGAATCCGAACGGGATCGGCAAACCGGGCACGAGAAGACAGCGATTGTGGTGCATAGACGACCGAACAGATCGGGGAAAAGGCCATTTGGTAATCATATAAGATCAAGACATAATCGACAAAAATCAATGAACAAAAACAAAGTTGGCCTGTGGCAGGGAGTCGAACCCAGCTCTCCCGCAGCCATGTTTCAAGCATGACAGGCGGATGTACTTGTCCGATATACTACCACTGTAGTCTGATCAATACGAGGTATCGGGCGTTGCCACTTTAGATGACCCTACCACAGTACCACTTATCATATAGTGGGTGCTTGCTCTTGCTGTTCTCGCTCATCCATCATCATATCTGACTATGAAGGAGAGAAAACTATTATCGTTGATGAGTGCCATATTTTGTTCGTTATTCGGAGCGAACATCATTACGGTTTCGTATTCTCGATAGCGCGGTGTACAAATTACAGCGTGGCTGAAGAGTGAGACCTTGCGAGCCGCTGAACGTCATTGCGTATCCGGCTCAAAGGAAAAATTGTCTACGATTTACTGTCCAGCTTGAGCCTTGAGGATTGAAGGAGAACGTGATACGAAGGCAATAAAATTTTGTTGTGTTTGGGATCTGTACTTCGATGAAGCAGTGTCGTTCACCGGAGAAATCTTCTCCGATGTCATCTACGGTGCGTGTGTATTCAGGGCCATCGACGCAACGACGCTGCAGATAGAAGTGTTGAGCGTGAAAACCCGAAATTTTTTCCATAGGACCATAACTGAGAAGATTTCACAGATGCTGTGAGCCTGCTCCACTGACAACAGGTGCGACTTGACGAAAATCTCCTAAACCAAGGAATAATATTCCACCGAAAGGTTTGTTGCAGATGTTCATAATGCGACCGTCCGACCGTCGGCATAGTTCGTCGACACATTTTCATCATAGTCTAAATCGCCTTGTTTAGAGAGATGGATCGCTAAGAAGAAATTGAATGCAAATATGAGAGTTTAAGGAAAATGGCGCAGAAACTAAACAGAGCATGAGCTCTTATTTATCGTTGCGATCATTTCTTACAGAGCTTCCAGGGGAGAAATAGGAAGTGAATGGAGTGAGTAGACAGAGCAAGTAATTGCATGCAAAGGAGTGCTGAAGTGTGGTGGAACATCAGAAAGCACACAGTAAGAAAGCAGCCATATCATAGAGAAGATAGGAAGCGCTGGAGTGTGGTAGAGCGGATCGAAATTGATATCAAGGTCAGCAACGGCACACGGTAAGAGAGGCTCCGCGTATTTTGCAGGCAAATTCGAAATCGAACCTAATCATCCCTTTTGGTTCCGCGAGAACAGAGCTTGGGCTCTTATATTATAGAGAAAGTACCAAGCGGAGCAAGGTCTACGTCAGCAATGCCGACCCTTGTGGAAAGCATCAGATAACAAAAATGTGTGTTGTCCTTTGTTTATTTTCAATGTCTGTTCCTCCATCATGACATCATCGCCTTGGTGCTTCTATGAACCACCGTAGCCTACCACACTTGCCACTACCCATTAACAGAGAGCCACCACATTCATGGAATCGTTACCCGTCGATGTTTCTCATCCTGCAGTACGGGATTATCTTTCCCTCGTACGGTATGTATCGATCTCAGTCTCTTTCAAGTTGATGCAGCAGTGGCTCATTCGTTACACCATAGGCTGCAGGTCCTCACCCCTTTGTCGCTTCTGATAAATATTGCGTCAATACTTGTGTGTTCGCTTATTTCCAACCCTTCCGTAGGTAAGTGTATCTTTATGCTTCATGGTGTTGGTGTTCTTATTCTGGTGGTGTTCAGGGGATATCATGAAGTCACATCCTACGTCGATATCTCCTTCACCAAGGATCATCGCCACTTACGTCGTTGCTATATTTCTTGGGCAAATAGGCTATTGCGTGTTGCTTGTCATAGCTAGGAAACCGGAGACTAAAGTAAGCAGCGCGTTCAAGCTGCCAGTGTTTGCAGAGCGTTCTTAGCATATTACAGACAACACTTGTTAAGGGTGTCGGACTTTCCCTCGTTTTTGCAAACTGGTTGATGGCTCTTTGGGCAATATCTTGGGTATGGCTGCATATATGATCAAGAGCGCCTCGAACCTAACTACGTTGCATGAACAGGTCCTTGAGTTTTTCTTACTCTCCACGATACTTCTCGGATTATTGGTCTTATGTTTGTTGTATTCGAACATCACACTTCTCATATATCATCCGCCTACGTCCTCCCATCCTCTCGACATGGCTCTGATTCACGCCCCACTTCGTTTCTTTCTCATTCTTCCTCTGTCATTGCTATTTCCCTATTCACTCTTGTGCGTTTTCTGTCTTTCGAGGTGAGAGAAATTGTATCACTAATCATGTATTCATTTTAGCATTACTTTGGGGTTATTCTACTCACCCGGTCATCCCGAACATTACGGTGACTTTGCCTGGCCTGGTTTTGGGGTTACATTTGGCGCAAATCTCCTCGGATTGGTTGTAATACTGATGCGCTGTGACATTGTCTGGGCTGTCGCAGCTACTTGGATTTGTGCAAGTATATGGAGCGCACGGCCGAAACCTGCTCCTGTCTACGTGAGCTAAATCCAGACAACTAATTGTCCAGCTACTGATCCTTCTGCAGATCACAGTTGTTTTGTTTACCGTGCTTCACCCTCTGGCTCTTTTGGGAACAATCCTCTATCGCCGACTCATCAAGCGCGAAGGGAGAATTGCGCTACCCACTGATGAGGGACATGATACAGGATCATCGGGTAGGCGCGGGCCGCGAGAGGTGGATGCCGAAGCTCTTTGGGGCTCCAGCTGAGTAGTGCGATTATAATTTTTGATACTTCTGTTACTACCTCTATCACCGTGTGATTGTATAGCATATAGTATTAGGGCATCACAATGGTTGGGTGCTTACTTGTGAGCAATTACAAGGTTCATGTTCACGCGAATTGGTTCCGCGGAACCAATGCCTCCTGAGGCTGCTCCATAGGTTTATCCGAAATTTAGCATTTTTGGGCCTTCAGACTCGGAGTACCAATGCCCGTCCGAAGTTAGCATTTTTGAGAGTTGAGAACCAACTTCGTATTCGTGAATCAATG
>Ga0153975_1000370_pt1 | contig 13698 bp, 10 predicted proteins | sample TSGA059MetaG_FD_104694 | JGI IMG/M metagenome (GOLD analysis project Ga0153975, IMG submission 104694) | Attine ant fungus gardens microbial communities from Georgia, USA - TSGA059 MetaG | ecosystem: Host-associated > Fungi > Mycelium > Unclassified | place: USA: Georgia, Yuchi Wildlife... | reverse complement strand
TAATTCGGCACCTGCGGTGCCTCACCCCTCTGGGGTCATCGCTGAAGCGATGTTCAAATTTGCTAAAGCAAATTAGTCCCGGTCCAGGTACTGGCCCTGCATACGCAGGTTCTGCTGAACGACAGGCATCCGCTGGCTGGACTCGCGCAGCAGTTTGCCCCACGGGCTGTTGATCCCTTCCCAGGCTTTTTGCCCTTCACCGTCAGTCAGCAGCTCCGGCATCCCGTTGGCCGCATTATGGAACCAGTAAATCTCCGGGCTTTCCAAGCCATCAATACGCGCCAGCGGTTCATAGCTCTGGCTGTCACTATAAACGTAGGTCAGGGGAGTGCCGTCGTGGATCTCCTGCAGCAGACGGTAACCTTCCCACACGAAGCGCGTCGTGACGGCGTTGCCAGATGGTCTTCCCTGTAACAGCGGCTGGCTGGTTTTACTGATGCGGCGTCCCAGCGGATCGTAACGGAAACTCACCTTTGTGCGCGGCTTGTTACGGTCCCGCGGCTCGCTGATGACGTCCATCAGGCGATGCTCACCATCGTAGCGATAACACCAGCGAATCTGCCCGTCATCTTTCTCGGTGGTGCGGCCATGGATATCGTACTGCCAGCGGATACCGTTCAGTTCGGTGACACGGTTATGCATGACATGGGCAGCACTATGGCGATCCAGCGGGTTGCCCGCGCCATCCCAGCGCCACTGTTCATTACCCGGCTGCGCACCGTCCTGTGACAACAGCCGCCCAGCGTTATCGTAGTTCCATAATGTCTGGCTGAACGGATTATCGTCACGCTCTTCACGAATCAGGTTGTTACCGTAATCGAAGTCGCGGCGACGGGACCAGACGCGCGGCGCAGGACGCTGTGAGTCACCCTTAAATACATTGATTGCGCATAGTGCCTCAGAGTTCCCGATGCAATGTGTCACGAGTAGACTCGATTCATGGTGCCATTATGTGACATCAGTGGGTCAGGCCTTGCCGAACTGGAGGATGAAGACCGGGACGAGTTCATGGCGGAACCGAGACTGGAAAAGCCGGGGCAGAATCGCGTTATCAGTGCCGGTTACTCTCTCCTGAACCTGCAGACCTACATCGCCGCTGGTGTGAAAGAAATCCGTGCATGGACCATTCAGGTCGCCCGATCGCCCTCAGGCAGTCGGTAAAATTCAAGCCGACTTCGAGAAAGACTTTATCCGCGCCCAGACCATCGCGTTTAAGACTTTATCGCTTATAAAGGCGAGCAAGGTGCTAAATAAGCCAGCAAGATACGTTCAGATGGTAAAGAGTACGTCGTGAAAGATAGCAATGTGATGAATTTCCTGTTCAACGACTGATGTGGTTTCAGGCTTTAAAAAAACACGTTCTTAGCATGTTTTTTATTTCAGGCAACGAAGAATGGAATCGGAAGCTACTGATGAATTATCTTTCATAAAATAACTGTCTTTAATCATAATAAATTAAATGGCATGCTTGTTTTTATAAGCATTTTACTTTTTCCAATCTTGAAAAATCTATTCTATCAGATTTTCGTGGAGTAACCACATCACTCCACGAACTTAAATATAGCTACCCATTATATCTTATCGCTCTAATGTTGAATAGATAACCATCAGTATGCAGGTGAAACACGCACAAGCAAATTATCTTTTTGATTGTAAGAAAAATGCCAATCACTCCACCCGTCAATTTTCTCACTAAAAACACAGACTACTAAGACTTCTTTTTTTGCATCAATGGCCATGTAGTAAAACTGTCCCCCATCAGGAGGCGAAAATGTTGATAAAACCTCTCCTCCTCCGTTAATTATAGATAACCTCTGTGGCAATTCTCTCTTTTGGTCTAGAACAAATATCAACTCTCTACTTCCATCGACCATCACCTGATCAATTTTAGAAAATGGCATGGAAAATATTTTTTCTTTACATTTCCACATTACAATCGACTCACAAGCCATGACATTTAGATCATTAATTTCGCTCATTTTTACTCCCTGCTTCAATCGCCGATGGGCTTTTCATCTACTACTCTCAAGTAGTCCATTCTTTCATTAGGGGCACTAACATTTCCACCTGTGATTTACCACCTTTAAGGTAAGCACCAGCCCCTTTATCAATTTGGGGACCTACCTCTCCAAAGTTGACAGGCAAGGGTTTTATAACCTCATAAGTAATAACTCTATCAATATCAGGTTTCCATTCATTTTTGACTCCAAGCTCATTCCTTACGAAAGCTTTATTAGGAATATCATCGAAAGTAGCAAAACCGCCCGGGCGGGTAGCAGGTTGGCCCGGAGCCACTGCCATATTAAGTTTAACACCAGGTAAAACTTCTGCTTTAACTGGAGGTTCATTCAATGGCCAAGGAGACTGTTCTTTTATCAAATTATGATAGGCTTCGGAAGCATCGGATGTTTTTTTGAAATTGCCACGATGATGCCGCTGATATTCATTCCATGTATTAGTTTTCTTACAACTCAACCCCCACGGATCCACCCAACCCAGCGCATTCGGCGCATACTGGTAAAGGTTAATCCCGCCCGCCAGCCAGCCCTATCGGGTCCTGCTGGGTAAACCGTCCGCTGTCCGGGTCATAATAACGAAACAGATTGTAGTGCAGTCCGGTTTCCCGGTCCAGGTACTGGCCCTGCATACGCAGGTTCTGCTGAATAACTGGCATTCGCTCGCTGGACTCGCGCAGCAGTTTGCCCCACGGGCTGTTGATCCCTTCCCAGGCTTTTTGCCCTTCAGCGTCAGTCAGCAGCTCCGGCATCCCGTTGGCCGCATTACGAAACCAGTAAATCTCCGGGTTTTCCACACCATCAATACGCGCCAGCGGCTCATAGCTCTGGCTGTCGCTGTAAACATAGCTCAGCGGAGTGCCGTCGTGGATCTCCTGCAGCAGGCGGTAGCCTGCCCAGACAAAACGCGTCGTTACGGGGTTGCCGGATGATCTCCCTGTATAAGCTGCTGGCTGTTTTAACTGATAACAGTGCAGAATCTAATTTCACTATAAAGCCTACTATATAATAAAAACTTAATATAATAACCAGCCAATTATTTTAGAATGCACCTCGAAGTAAATACTCAAGTAAATTTACTTCACAATAAAAAATATTGTATTTTTAGTATTTATCTTTTTTAACTTGCCACCCTAACTGTTTGTAATTGAATTTTATTTTATAATCACACATCCCATGTTATATATATACCATGATTAAATGACCTTGTCTCGTATGAAACTGACACGTTCCCCCATGGAAATCTCCACCTAACCATTTCATTTTCACTAAAGTCAGGCTCCCCTAGTTCCAGAGATGAGCCAAGCCAATTAGACAAATATCTTACTGATTTATTTAACATTTCAATGTCGGCTCGCCTGTTCCAATCACTTAAGGAATCATAATATTCACTTCCTTTATCGACAAGTTGCACCATGAACGGAAAATTAAAACATATTGGCCTAATGTGGATTTCAAATTCTTTATTATGGAAAACTATTGAATCGATAAGATAATGATGAGGCATAAGACTTTTTATAGAACCTACTTTTTGTAATTTTTTATAAAATTCACTATTGCAAAAAGCCTCTTCACTTGTAATTTCCAAATTTTTTTCATCTAGGACTAATGTACCTGTGGTTGGTTCAAATTTTAGATTTTTCATATATCAATAATTTTTCCTGGGATTAACAAATGCCTCACTTCCTCTGGTATAAAGAACTGAAGTCCCCCACCATCGCCATAAATTTTATTTGCTGCCGCTCTACCATAGGCAACATCAATATCTTCACTTACATAAAATGCTCTTAATTTCGTACGTACAGGCCAGCGTGGATCTAATTTAACTTGCAAAGCTTGATGATAACCTAATGGATTATTTCTGTATTGTTTAACAGTAGGGAATGTGACTACATATGCAGGTTTTTGGTCACCGTTAGGGTAAAGAGCATAGAGAACTGTACCTTTTTTAAGCTTCCTGTTCTTGTAAACATCAATTCCTGGATAATCGGTATTTTCTGGACCTTGCCATTTAGTGGCTTCTTTAGAAGGGTTTTTACACTTCATCAAACCCCAAGGATCCACCCACCCCAGCGCATTCGGCGCACACTGGTAAAGGTTGATCCCGCCCGCCAGCCCTATCGGGTCCTGCTGGGTAAACCGTCCGCTGTCCGGGTCATAATAACGAAACAGATTGTAGTGCAGACCGGTCTCACGGTCCAGGTACTGGCCCTGCATACGCAGGTTCTGCTGAACGACCGGCATCCGCTGGCTGGACTCGCGCATCAGCTTGCCCCACGGGCTGTTAATTCCTTCCCAGGCTTTTTGCCCTTCAGCGTCGGTCAGCAGCTCCGGCATCCCGTTGGCCGCATTATGGAACCAGTAGATCTCCGGGCTTTCAACACCATCAATACGCGCCAGCGGTTCATAGCTCTGGCTGTCGCTGTAAACGTAGGTCAGGGGAGTGCCGTCGTGGATCTCCTGCAGCAGACGGTAACCTTCCCACACAAAACGCGTCGTTACAGCGTTGCCAGATGGTCTTCCCTGTAACAGCTGCTGGCTGGTTTTACTGATGCGGCGTCCCAGCGGATCGTAGCGGAAACTCACCTTTGTGCGCGGCTTGTTACGGTCCCGCGGCTCGCTGATGACGTCCATAAGGCGATGCTCACCATCGTAACGGTAGCGCCAGCGGGTCTGTCCGTCATCTTTCTCAGTGGTGCGGCCATGAATATCGTACTGCCAGCGGATACCGTTCAGTTCAGTGACGCGGTTATGCGTGACATGCGCGGCACTATGGCGATCCAGCGGGTTGCCTGCGCCATCCCAGCGCCACTGTTCATTACCCGGCTGCGCACCGTCCTGAGACAATAACCGACCGGCGTTATCGTAGTTCCATAATGTCTGGCTGAACGGATTATCGTCACGCTCTTCACGGATCAGGTTGTTACCGTAATCGAAGTCACGGCGACGGGACCAGACGCGCGGTGCAGGTCGCTGCGAGTCGCCTTTGAACACGTCACGACGGCGCAGTCTGCCTAACCGGTCATATTCACTGCGCATGGTCAGGCCGCCCTGGGTCCGGCTCAGTTCCCGGTGCAGCGTGTCACGGGTAAACTCGGTGACCGGCAGGTTGTCTAATGCGATGCTCAGTAAATGGCCGCTGCCGTAGTAAAGCTGCTTGAGATTACGACCATCCGGCAGGGTTAAGGCTGTGCAGTTACCCAGCGCGTCATACTCCCACGCCAGTTCTCCCTGCTCTCCCTGTTCCGCAACGATGCGGCCCAGCGCATCATATTTAAAGGTGATCTCCTGCTCGGCCTGCTGGCTCCACTCAGTGTCAGACAGCGGCAGATGCTGCGACACCTTACCCAGCTGGCCGCCACCGCTGTAGTGATAGCGCGTCTGGCCTTCCGGCGTGGTCCGCGCCAGCAGTTGTCCCGCACGGCTCCAGTGATAGCGATGGGTGATGGACTGAGGATGCCCGGCGGCAAAGGTACGTGATACCGTGCGGCCCGCTGCATCATAATCATATCGCGTGGCAACGCCATCCAGCCCGACCTGAGCCAGCAACAGAGAATCTGCGCCCCACTCGAACTGATACTGCTCGCCGTTCTCGTTTTGCAGCGCCGTCAACCGGCCACGGCTGTCCCAGCTTCGCTGAACCGTCTCACCCTCTGCATTGCGGTTGGCAATCAATCGCCCGACGTTGTCGTAACGGAATTCACTGCGCTTGCCATCAGCCGATTCATAGGCCAGCGGCAGTCCGTTTTCACTCCAGTGCAACCGCTCTTCCCATCCTTCTGCACGTTCCAGCTGAAGAGGACGGCCTGCTGCGTCATAGTGATAACGGGTTTCTTCACCATCCGGCGCGATGACACAACTGAGCCAGCCCAGCGGATGATAACGGTAGCGCGTGGTCAGCCCTGAGCAGTCGGTTTCACGGATAACCTGGCCGGCATCGTTAAACTCCCGGCGGTAGCTGTTACCCGCTGCGTCGATCTCCTCGACAACCAGTCCGAATTCATCCCGTTTATAGAGCGTGCTTTGCCCGAGCGCATCAACGACGCGCTCAAGGCCATGATGGGGATCGTAATAGTACTTCGTGGTGGAACCATCTGCTCCGGCAACCACTGTCGGCAGCGAACGGTGGGACAGCCATTGCACAGCCTGCACACCGCCGTCAGCATCTTTCTCTTCAACGCGGTTACCCAGATCGTCATAGGCGAAGCTCACCGCGTTGCCCAGCGGATCGATGCGACGCGTCAGGAGTTCGTTTTCATCCCACTCATAGCGCCACTTCTCACCCCGCTCATCAATATAACAGGTGATGAGACCCGCGGCATTCCAGTGGTGTTCGCGCTGCTGACCGTCATAGGTCGACACACGCGTGATGCCCGCCTTAAGATCGTAATGCATGTGGCAGCCATCACCGGTATTGGTGCGGTTCTCAACTACGCGCCAGTGATCCAGCTTCTGCCAGCGATATTCGCTTTCGAGCCCGCCGGGCAGCTGATGCCAGACCATTAACCCGTCGTCGTTGTACCGGAAACGCCGCAACACAACGCCAGCCGCATCAGTAACGCTGGCAAGCTGGCCCTGTTCAGTGTATGTCCAGCGCGTCAGAGGCCAGTGCTGATCGCCATCAAAATGGCTGGCGGATGTCGGGCGCCGCGCGTGCTGTTTGTCGTCGTAGTGCAGCGTAACGTCAATCGCCAGCGGCGCGTCATGAATACGCACCAGACGAGCCTGTTCATCCCAGCCCATCTCCAGGGCGTTGCCGTACTCATCACTCAGTGAAGCCAGCCGAAGCACCTGCGGATCGGCAGCAGTGCGTCGGTATAGACGCCAGACCGCACCGTCGTCATCGGCAATGGCGATATCGCCTGACTCGTTGCGCCGCACCATCAACCCTTCGCTGATGCTGTAGAGCACCTCTTTTTCACCGGGCACGTCAAAGCTTAGTTCGCGTCCGTTGTCATCAAACCAGGTCGCCCGATTCCCTTCCAGCGTCAGGTAACTGTCAAACACCGTGGCCCAGCCCTGACCAAACAGGCCAGCACGCTGAGTCAGGCTGTTATAGCTGCGCTGAAAACTAAGCGGGAAACGTCCGGGAAGGGAAAAATCGCGCTCGGCATCATCATTCAGGACTTTGACGCCGGTCGCTGCATGAACCGGGAACAGCGACGAGAAAGCCGCGTTGATGGCCATGTCCGCTGCCATACCGCCCACGGCACCGGCCAGCGCGCAGGGCATGTTTTTGAGGATCTGACTGGGGCGACCACGGATTAGAGAAAGGCCGATCATCATCACAGCCAGGCCTGGCACCTTGCCGCTTTTGATCTCCCTGACCGTGACCGTTTCACCACCAATAATGACATTGGGGGAAACATCGTCACTCACGGTGGCATCACAGGTGGTTTTATCCTTTGCGCGTACCGCAGGCTGGCCATTGATAAAGACGCTTTTCGATCCCTGCGCCAGATATTGCGGTGCACTGTGTTTTTCACAGGCCACTTTGTCCTGCTCCAGCGGAGAGGTGCCCGCATCGGCGGAGGCGACCGTAGGTTGCCACATTGCACTCCCAAACTGGCCCACCGCAGAGAGCAGCATGCCGCCGTAGTCGGCAAAGCTCTTCGGTGATTGCGGTTCCGGTGGTGGTGTCTCGCCGGGCGTGAGCATCCCGGCCGCGCGCACGGCTAAAAGACCATTTACGTAAACGTTGTCTGAACCGCTGGATATCACACCGGCGGGTGACGGCGGGAATATCATGTTTCCCAGCCCATCGGCCGCTTTGCTGATCTCCTGTGACAGACCCACGGCATTGGCCAGTATACCGCCAAGAATACCGCTGAGCAGGCAACTGTTACCCACAGCGGCTACACTGGCCGCTGCTACCCCTGTACCCAACAGGGGCGCTGCCGAGACGATAGCAGCACCCACTGCGGCACCAATGACGGCATACGCCGCACCTTCTGCCACAATGCTGGTGATATCAGCAAAAATGCTGGAGTGAATGATCTCATCGCCCACGCGGGCCGCAGGATTATCCATAAGTTATGCTTTCCGTGGCGTGTTCAGAGTCAGGCTTTGTTTAAAAGCACTCCAGCGCTGTCCGTCTTCTTCATTGAATGGACGCATCGCGGAGAGCGTAAAAATCATTAAGGTGTTCGAGTCCGGCACCTGCGTAGCCAGCTGTTTCTGCCACACGGCCTGCCCGTTACGGTCAAACATAGTTTCAACTTCAATTGCGTGCAGGGTGTTATCTACACCCGCCATCACGCGTACAAACTCACTCTGCTGGATGTGACCCATCTGACTCCGCAACGTGTCCCACTGACGCTGGAATTCTTTTTCCGCATCACTGCCCTCAGAAATAACACCACGGCTTACAACCAAAGCCAGGCCACTGGCTTCGTCGCGGAGAATATTCATGGTGGTGTCCTGCCAGGCAGCAGGAAAAAGCGCAAAGGCGCCCTCATTGAATTGGTAATTCATAATAGATTTCCGTTTTATTAATGGTTTGTAGCGGGTGGAATCAGGCTATGGTATTCGCCATCAACGTTGTCGGCATTAGTGAGTAGCTGTGTATTATCTCGAGCAACTTTAATGTCGAAAAGTCGATGCGTAATATCAGGATCCCCACCGCAACTGGTGTCGTGATGATCTTCACGAACCGTGATGACAAAGAAACGTTTATCACTGCTGTCATCGAGATCGTACCGCAGGCATTTATCATCAAGGCTAGTCAGGTGCCAGGTGTGAATCGCTTCCGTTGCGGCACTGATAGCCTGGTCAGCGCTGATTTCGCTTTGCTCTGCACCCAGATCTGTTTTCAACATGATGGAGCTGACCTTCCCCTGGTCAATCTGGAACATTAACTGTTTCCCGCCCGACTGGTAGACAAGCCATTGCTGATTATCACTGTTGTCTTCTTTGGCGGGTCCATAAGCTTGCTGAACCTGTTCGGGGCTATCGCCTATCTTTATATTTCGGGACGTCGGCACGCTGGCACTTTTCAGAAGGACCTCAGCCAGAACCGTGTGGCTGGCATCTCCAACCGCTGCCGCGCTAAATAACTCAAAGCCGTCGTAGGTATGCTGAAAGTAGTTGTACTGCTGGTTGTTAATATCCACTTCTCCGGCCAGAACTGAACTGAGGGCCTTGCCTGCGCGTACGAAACTTTCGTTGCTCCAGTTGTCACCAGGAGTGAAAGCATAGTCGTTCAGCAGAACGGAAAAATCGCCCTCGTTAAGAGCAGGAATAGACGATTCAGTGCTGGATTCGGCCCTGGCAATGCAGGATAAAAACATGAGGACAGACACAAACATAAGACTGGCGAAAGAACGATTTATAATCATTGTTTTTATCGGGGTTAGTAATAAAAAATAAGAGAATTTTTATTTATTAAATAATGCAGCGCGATTAAACCCGCTCAATATAAATTGAAAAATCACAATTGAATTATACGTGGGGAACGAGATAAAACACCACAACATCAATTAACTTTATGCTTATCCTTCGAGGCGAAGGAAAACTGTCACTTTGGAAAAAATCATCACTCCCACTTACCACTTTGCTCTACAAGTGTTTTATTGCCCTGAATTACCTTTAACGTAAGAGGATCAAAGCGCACAATATAATCAACACTGCGATTGTTAAAAGTCATCCCTTCAGCTTTACTTGAATTAACAGGCTGAATGGTTTTACCTTCAAGAGTAATTTTTTTCCCATCTTTATTCCTGAGGCCAAAATATTTAACTTTATCGCATACAATATAAAAACCTCCGCAACCATTAACTAAAGTAATGGTGAAATCAGATGTCGAAAAAACTTTTATCTTCGACTTTAAATCACTCTGATTAACTTCTTTATCGAGCGTATAAGCTTTTGGCGCATAAAACTCGCCATTCTCAGGATCTTTGATTATCTTCCATAAAATTTTATTATCTTTTATTTCTAAATTTGCTTTACCCTCCGCCCCGCCAAATGAAGAATCAAATTCAATCACAGCTTTCTTACCATTTGCAGTGCCTTTGAGATTAATGCCATTACTCTCAGGGCAATCTATTTTGTTCCCGCCTCTGGTGACATAACAATAACTACCCGTTACGTTATTATTATTCTGTTTTAATTTTAATGTTAGCGTCGAGAATAATGACCCATTATCATTTTTTTGCTGCCCACTCCACTGACCGGTAAAGTCATCAGAAGCGAACAAGGATAAAGAAGAGAATGACAACAAAACCACTATACTAAATCCAATTTTGTTCATTTGATTAATCATCACACGAAAGTCAGAGGCTTTGAGGTCAATGCTGGAATCGACCACCACTGCACAATGAGCATATACAGATAAAACAATCCCCAGTAGCACACCTAAAAGTAAATTAAATTCATCATTAAGACATGCTATTTAAAAAAATTTATTCCAATATGATATATAAACACCATTTGTGATAGTGCACAAAGATGACGCACTATCACACAGGTTTTCATTACTCGGAAGTATTCTTCCACTTTCCATTTTCCATTTTCCATTTTCCATTTTCCATTTTCCATTTTCCATTTTCCATTTTCCATTTTCCATTTTCCATTTTCCATTTTCCATTTTCTGACAATACTATTTTATTATTAACAACAACGGTAAGATTGCTAATTACATTGTTAATAATATAGGTTGCATCATGATTGCGGAATTTATAACTCAACACCGGGCAGGAAGCTTCACCACAATCACTTTCCATGGCTTTGCCTTTTAATCTGACAACAGCCCCATCTGATTTTCTCACACCCTCATAACTAACGTCATTACACTCCGAACCCACAGCGCAGAGCGACGTTATTCTGATTTTAAATTTCGCCGTCTCGAAAAATTTCTCGCCATTGCTTTGCATTTCTTTTTGGTTTTTAGCGAGAGTATCTGACTGTTTTTTATCAAACCGTTTTGCCCAACTCGCAATATCTTCCTGCATCTTATTATTTGCACGATCATTGCTTACATAGTGTATCTTATCATCTTCAGGCAGCATCCATGCAGCATAGACTTTACCGTCAGGCTGTATAACAAATGCTGAAGCCTGCTCAAGATAAAGATCTTTTAACCAGCCCTCAACGAATATACCACCGTTCGCTGTTTTGTGAGGCTCGCCATAAACACCAAAGTTCTGGCTGAAATTACCATAATCATTGCCTAGAACAGATTTTAAACTGTAAAAAACATTCCGGTCTTTAAATATTTTTGAAACATTATCTAAGCTGTTGTACTGAGACAAAGATACCTGTGCACCCGAAACTGCTGCAATGCTGGTCGGGCAAGAGGTAAACATTATCAGGAGCATCACGTTGATTAATAATTTCATCGTCTTATCTGATTATTTGTGAAGTGGCGGCATTTCAAAATACTAACTGACCTATCCTTTTAAAGAATTATTCAATCAATCAGATTGCAGGCTATTATATATAATTTTTTTATCGTGAAGAAACGTGTGATTTATTTTATCGATTTATAAAAAAGGTTAGTGAAGGTTTTAATTAACTCCGTACAATGTATCACTCAGATTTTTTATCAATCTATAACTAATCGTCGTTATGATATTAATGAATATATTATAACCTGGAAAATAAGAGGATTATTGATTTTTACACTGAAAAACATAATTTCAATCCAGCAGCAAAAAGACTACCACCAAATGATGGGAATAAAAGAAAAAACAGCGGGGTATTAAGCAGGAGAAAATTAACCTTATCAAGATTTAATCTCTTAATGCCATCACCCAGTAACTTCAACATAAGAAAAACCAAGGGCGACATTACAAAATAACGCAATGTCACCAAGAAAATTTATCTAACCAGCAAGGACTCTAACCATAATCTCTATAGAATGAAGTGACTATTTTTTCGCATCATAATCTGGCGCTATACCAGTATGTGTTTCAACTAACCTGTCTTTTTTAACCCATCCATCGACTTGGTTTCCATCGTTAGTAACATACATGACACTGTAAAAACCTTCGTATTCTACGTAAGCATATAGTTCATTGTCGGGAACAACAAAAACCTCTTTTTCTAAACACTTTTCATCTGGGGCAGAATAGAAATATAACCTCCCTTTACCGCCGACCCTGTAGATATTATCTGTATTGTCGAAACTCACGCCTTTATTGTTAGCCTTATTACTCAGATTCTGGCAGAAATCATTGGCAGTAGCCATTAGTGGCAATGAAAGCACTAATGCGCATAAAAGTTTAATCATAGTAATCCTCTCCCTTTCATCACGGAAATCAAACTGTTGGCATAGTTAGGATCGGTTGCATACCCTTTAGCCTGTAAGCCTTTAGCCCATTCTACCGGGTCAGATGAGTTGAACAAACTACTATACCTCTGATTTTTAATCAAAAACTGAGAGTGCTGCTCGATGCTCTCGTCAATTGAATCATAACTGGCAAATTTATCCAGCACTGCAACACGTTTTCCGTTGATATTCTCATGTGTCCAATCCTCCACATAATTCGGTGAGCCATGTGCCTTGACCCCAAAAATGTTGTTACTCACCTTGTCTGTGTTGATATCAGTGGGCATTTTTTTACCCCAGTTAGATTCAAGAATTGCCTGAGCCGTGGTGATTTTAGCCGGAATACCGGTTTTCTTTTCATCTTCCTGAGCAGCAGCATACACTTTATCGAAGAATGCTTGTTTTTCGGGAGGTAAAGGACGTACTTTTCGAGCCTGGTTATTTGCTAACGGCCCAGCCACCCCTTTCACCGGTGCCGCCGTAGCCTTTGGCGCAGCGGGTGCAGCCTGCCCTTTCTGCTTCGGCGGGAACAGGTTATCTACGGCCTGACTGATGTTCTGTTTATGACTGGATCCCGGTGCGCTTGTGCCCGGTTTCGCACCATCCGTGTTCAGGTTCAGTTTGCCGCCAGAGGTGGTGATATGACCATCGCCCTGCACGAAAATATTGAACCCCTTGCCGACGATATTAATCTGACCATTCGCATTGAGTTCGATAGCACTCTCTCCGCATTCAAAACGAAGCTTAGTGCCCGACCCAACGACGTAAGTATCAACCACCGCATCGAGTTTGCCCTTACCGGTCAGCCGCTCTTCGCCCCCTTTCACTCCGTGGACGCGGTTAGTTTCGACACGGTAGAGCTCATTGCCGCCCGCGTAATGGCTGTGATTGTTGGCAACTGAATGGCTGGCGTCATTTTTAACATGTGTATCCATGTTCTTCTGCGCCTGAATCCACAGGTGTTCCTCACCCGCCTTATCCTCAAACCTCAGCGCGTTCGCGGTGTCCGCCGTGCCATCCTTCGACCGGCTTAGAAAACCCATCTGCGTCGCTGCCGCCGGCAGCGCCCACGGCGGCATACTCGCCTCGTTATACACGCGGCCGATGATCAGCGGACGATCCGGATCGCCGTTAATAAAGTCCACCACCACTTCGTCGTTAACACGCGGGATCTGCACCCCGCCGAACCCCTGACCGGCCCAGGCGCTGGAGACGCGCACCCAGCACGAACTCGTGTCGTCGCCCTTCGCCAGCCGATCCCAGTGAAACTTCACCTTCACCCGGCCATAGCGGTCGGTCCAGATGGACTCGCCTTTCGGCCCGACCACCTTCGCGGTCTGCGGGCCGTGCGTTTTCGGCCACGGCGTCTCCGGCGGCGTGCGGTACGTCACCGACGACGGCAGCACCGTGAAG
>Ga0153975_1000367_pt1 | contig 13726 bp, 15 predicted proteins | sample TSGA059MetaG_FD_104694 | JGI IMG/M metagenome (GOLD analysis project Ga0153975, IMG submission 104694) | Attine ant fungus gardens microbial communities from Georgia, USA - TSGA059 MetaG | ecosystem: Host-associated > Fungi > Mycelium > Unclassified | place: USA: Georgia, Yuchi Wildlife... | reverse complement strand
GACGCGACTTTTATCAAATCCCGGCACGTCCGGGAGCGCCAAAGGTTGTTGTGCAGAAGGTGCACGGTGGGGTGAGGGTGCAGACTGAGTATAGTAATGGGGAGAAGACGGTCGTGCCTTTTTTGGGAGGCAAAGACCTCGAGTGGCAGATCGTCGAGGCAATGCAAGAAGGTTAACTTTATAATAATCATCCTGATAACTGAACCAAGTGGGATCATCATCCACGCGCGAAGCGCCACATTCCCATCTACGACGAGACGCGCAGCAGCAATCAACACAGATCACGGCAATGCAAGAAGGTTAACTTTATAACAATCATCCTGATAACTGAACCAAATTGGATCGTCATCCACACGCGAACCGCAACATGATGCGACAGGGAGAGGAGAAGCACCCAGAAAACGCTTGAAGATGCTGCAATGAGAATACATAGCAGATTCAAATTGGGATCGCGCAAATGTCATGGCACAATACCATCACACACAGTGCCAAACCATAATAGACAGCAGACGTAGTCTGAAACAGAGGTGAACATGTTGGACACAAGTCACGATGAGAAGTAAGGGATGATTGCAACCAAGAACAGAAGTTTTCAGCAGTTGAGAAGACACGGAGATGGTAAGATAGACCTCGTTCATACACTGGTTGATCACATGACCTAATGTAGCTATTCGATGAATGCGTATCTAACTCATTGTACAGGACATCTGAGCCAAATCCATTCTATCATTATGTGCGGAGAGTCAGTAGCAAGAGAGCCATGTAATTTTTAAAATCTAATTCGGAGAACTAAGAAACGAGTAAGCACTATAGTCTGGATAAAGCTGACATCTATCCCTCCGTGATGGCCTGTGACCGGACCGTCGTTTTTCTCGTCCGCAGCCGTACATCTATCATGAAAATGCCTACTCCTCCTTCAATTATCAAAAAGTAAAGATTTTGAATAGAGCGATTTGATACTACACTACATGCTCCCGATACGATAGAATACATTTCGCAGATTCTCACTCTGAAGCAGGTTACAAGCCAAATGAACGTTATAAGTCGCGCAGGGCCACCATCAGGAAATTGACCGGAAACTGATATGACCAGACAGGATGGGAACAAAGATAAATTCCACAAAACCCTCCTCCCACTAAAGTGAGTGTCGGACGTTTGCGAGCAACTCGTCAAGCTCGGGAATCCAGCTCATCAACCGCCCTGGGAGTCGTGCATTGTTTCACTACCCTTCAGATACTGAATCAGCCACATTGACACATTCACAGAACTGAGGAGTTTTGGGCTAGATGCGAGCAAAGCTTTACCATGGAGATTGCTTTTCATGATCATCTTGCGCATATATATGCAGGGCGAGACATACAATTAGACTTTTACATAAATAAATAATCTTCTTTCAAATATTTAGATTTATCCTTGCTATCCGAATTTTTCCGAGGTCGTGCGTTGACTTCGACGAGTTGAGCTAAACTACAGTATCATTTACAGTTTACTTTCTCAACTAAGTTAAACCTCCTTGTTAAACTGGTTAAGACGACCACTGCATTATGTACGTACTACGCAATACTCCGACACAAACTTGCTACGAAGCCGACTCCACCTCCCACCCAAACGACCCATTGGCAACAAAACACGAGGGCAGATCCATTACGAGCTCAATTTTATTGAGCAATACTGGGGTTTTGCGAAGCGCATATACCGGATGAAGGACAGCTCTTCGTCAGAAGCTGCACTCGAGAAGAGTGTCGTTGACTCACTAAATGCCGTAGCGAGGTTGACGATAATCAAACCCCAAGGATGACAGATTTTCCATCTGATCTGCCAGATTCAACTCGGATGCTTACCAGAAGGGCTCGATAGGAGAAAATCAGCATGGGCCGTGAAGAAATACCGTAGACATCGTGTGCTCCCTACCACGATCATGAAGGAGTTTGAGGACGCTCACCCTGCTGAAGCCTCACTGGCGACGGCACCACCAGTCTGCCAGACTGTTCTGAGTCATACTCACATATACTAGAATACTACAACGTTATCATACTCTGCGCTAGTTCGGCATCAGTCGGCGTTGGTTCGGGCAGTTATCCTGCACACTCCAAGTGAGGTAGGTAGATTCCATATGACTGCTATCTAGCTCGGGATCATATTGGATCTGCCTCAAGTCCGAACAGCTCGTATTCCCTTTGACTTGTCAGAGGAGCCGAGTTGTAGAGTCCAGACTATTCTAACTCAGGTGATTGATAGAGTCAAGGGTCGCTGATTTGGCGTCGTACCTTGGGTGATGCCACGCGTCTGAACAAAGTTGTCGACTAATCTAGTCAAAGTATCCGCTATCTCTTTAATGTAAGCGCAGTGCCGTCAATCCCTCTATAAAATGGTTGAAAAAAATGTTCCGACACCATCATTCTCACTCATGACACACACAGCGCATCTCTGTCAGTCGAATCTATTCCAGAAACGTTCTGAGGTCATCAGCCGCGATGCTCGAGCGATTCTCTCATACGATAGAGCCAGGGCGATTGGCTTGGCATTCGGTACGTCTGCCGCAGCTCCCTCGTTCACGGAGCATCTCAAGCCAAGTTTTTTACTGCAGGCATATCTCTTCATGACATTTTGCATTTAACGCAGAAATTTTTGGATATTCACGTCGACCCTATCATGAGCCTAGATGGGGGCGCATTGACGTTGCTAACAGTTCAGTACAATCTGATCGCAGGAATGCTTGCACAATTTGCTACAACTACTAGACCTGAATTGGTCTCCCTCGTCGAGGACCTCCTTCAATGGAATGTTATGTGAGTAAGCTTCAATATTAGCTTCGTGAATTCACATGCTAATGAGTTCACAGCGGCCAATTCTGCCTTACCGAGTTAGGGAGAGGTTTAGATATTTTCCGGATGAAGACATCAGCGACACTTCTCCCTTCGGGAGATTTTGATCTCCATACGCCTTCACCCTCCGATGCCAAGTAAAGTGTCAATAGCTCCTCGAGGACTATTATTCATCGTAGCCTAGATTTATGGCATCAACTGTTCCAGTGAAGGGCATTCCATGCATCGCTGTTGTTTTCGCACAGCTCTACGTGAACGGTGAATGCCGCGGACCTCGACCGTTTTTGGTCAACCTGAATGATGGATATCATATGTGCAAGGGGGTGACTTCGAAGCAAGTATTCTTCGATTCAAATATTTCAACTCGTATTTCTGACCTTATCCCTTCATAACTTAGGTTATTAACCCCTCGGGGAGGTTCAACTCCTCTCAACCATACACTCACAAGCTTCGATCATATCCGCTTGCCACATTCAGCTCTTCTCGGGGACCTTGAGAAGTCCAATACAATCCACAGTGACTTCATGTCCTCCATATGGCGCGTCGCAGTCGGGTCGCTAGTGGTTTCCTCTATTGCAATACCGTTCCTCCAGATGTCATCGTACATCGCTGCACGATACTTCCAGCGTCGCCATGTAACTGGTGTGCATGGAAAGCCCGTGCCAATAATGACATACCGGACGCAACAGCTCCCTTTACTAACGGCCATTTCTCAGGTATTCGTGCTGAAAGCTTTATTCAAATGGGCTGTACAGCAGTTCATCGACAAGGGCCTTGATGTTCGTGCGCGACATGGCATTGCCGCTTGCTGTAAAGCAGTCATGATCCAACATGTACAACTTGCCTCTTTATCCCTCTCTGAAAGGCTCGGAGCTCAAGGCCTCTTCGAATACAATAGACTATCCGTCCTTTTTGTATGTGCATTCTCTTGCACTACGCAACGTGATTTACCTTGTATCGCAGAGCGAGATGAGGGGCGCCAGTATTGCTGAGGGTGACCTTTTGGGTATGCGACTTTAATCCTTTTCTAATACTGCAGTTCTGACCAATGACGCCAGGGCTCGCCATGCGTTAATATCAATACACGATCTCCACTGAAGCTGAAGATTTAAGGATCAGATATAGGACTCGTGGAAGATACTTTGGCCCGAAAGTACACATTGCCTTCCTCGACACACCCAGATCACCCCCTTGCTCTGCATGAAGTGTCGTTATTTGCAGAGGCCAGCGAGGTTGTTTTCTCCTCATCCGACTTCACAGAAGCTTTCCTGCGATACGTGCAACCACGCTCCCAGCTAATGGTCGAGTCCATAGGACATCGTATGGCCTATGATGCCGCCGTGGACCAAGGCGTCCCCCAGAGTCTCATCGATATGTATGCCATCCATGCGATCCAGACAGATTCTGCGTGGTATGTGGAGCATAGGAAATTCACCCGGCAAAGGATTGCGCATATGGAGGATGCTGCCCTGTCAGCACTCCTACCTCGACTAGATGACTTACTGGTGGAGATGGAGGCTGAGATCGGGCCATACGTCAACGCGCCCATCACGTCGGACGAGCATTGGGATGAATTTGTCAAGACATTGCCGGTTTATAGTTGTCCTCAGGCTGAGGTGCCAGTACGACAGGAGTTCTGTGCGGCTTTGGAGCGAGCCCGACTTTAATCCGAGCCCGACTCATTACCACCTTTTAGTGCGATATTACCAGGTTGTCTAATGATTGCTTAATCTTCTTCCGTGACCTTTACCTACGTCCTCGTCCTGTTCCTTTCATACTGTAGACAATGGAAACTAAGAATATGGTTAATATTAAAGTCCTTGCTCCCAGGCTGCCAGACGTCTCGATAGTTAACTACAGTAGTGGCATGTATTCCCGGGCCTACCGTCACGGTGACCAAGGTCAAGATTACCTGCTCGTTAGCAACCCAGATTAGTTGGGCTTATATATCTCCCATTCTGCTTCAACAGTGCAGATTATGTTGGTAATTATCAGAAGAATCACCTAATTTACGCCGTGCGACCATGATGATTGGTCATAGGGCGAAATTCTCCGATTCATTGTTGAACCACATCTAGCGACTCGTCAGAAGAAGGCTTTTATTGTATGGTGATCAACGGACAAGGCTTTTCGTTATAAGATGCTGGAACGCCCTTCTGAAGTGTTCGTCTTGTCGCAGCTTTAGCAATACTTCAACTTGTCAAGTTGTACCAAAAAACAAAAACAAAAAATGTTCGCCTGCGATGTCACTAACAAGAATGGCATTCCTCTTCTGCCTGGACTACATACTCACCATATCAGGTGTCGTTAAAATGGAAGAACCAACTCGAATTGACTCCTTCATAAAAGACTCATTCTCTTCGGAGCGTTCTTTGTGGATTTGAGTGCGAGACAATCGGCAGAAAATAAACGCGCACGAGTCGAATGTAGGAATCGAGCGTATCGTGTTTTGTGAAGCGTCGAGGCGTCTCAGTAGTGTTCATAACCCCTACTAACAGCGGAGTGGTAAATTGTCTTATCCGTCACAAGCAGGTAAATATTAATAATGAACAGTGGGTGCGAGTTCATGATGAAAACTTGATCGCTCCAGTCGCAGGGTCCGTGAACGTGAACATCGCAGCGTGCGAGACGACTAACGCCATCACGGCCGTCCTGGAGGTGAGAATAAGATCCAAAAAGGACTGCGTGAAATAAGGAAATGGTAGACTCACATCAAAGTCGCCCACGGCGTGCTTCCGCCCTCTTTTGTTCGAAGAGGACGTTGGTTCATCAAGCTGCTGATGGCGAGTAGAGCTACTGGCCACGCCAGGTACCTATGCCAATACATAAAATAGGATGAGCATAGGCTGGGTATGTGTCATTAACGCTCACCGATTTCTGGACACTAACACCAAGCCGGCAAGGAACATGCCCATCGAGCCCATGGCGTCTATGGCTGGTAAGTTCTGTGGAAGCGAGTGAGTCTGTTGCACGTACCAGTAGATTCCGCATGCCATGTTTTCGGTAGAGACAACTTTGTTTCTCGAGTCGCGTCTTTTGGATCTGGAGACATGTTGGAGGGTAACTTGGAGCAAGAGGTGTGTTACCAACTGGCCGCGGGTAACATATCCACGTGACTGCTTCAACTGGTCAGTACATAATAATTTGCAGTTAGTGTTTACACTTTGCGAATCACAGTCAAAGATATCGACGCATGTTCCCCTCCATCCCTGTTCTTGCCTCAGCAGTAGCTAAAATCTCCACTCCCTTCCGGCGCTCTCAACTCGGCCTCTTCCACGGGAAACTCAAACAATACGGTAACAACGTCCCTCATTCAAAACACAAAACTCGGCGGACATGGCTCCCTAACGTCCAGAGCAAACGCCTCAAATCGGACGCGCTCGGGCACGAGGTTAAAGTAAAGCTCACGACGCGTGCACTTAAGACGATCAAGAAGGTACGTCTCGCCCTTTCGCCCCACTTTAATTTTTTCTTATTGAGTTTTTCTTTTCTTTTCTGGGAGTAGCACGGCAGCATTGACAATTACCTGCTTCGAACGAAGCCTGAGCTATTAGGTATTGAGGGGATGCGCCTTAGAATTTTGGTGCGCGAAAAGCTGGACGTAAAACGCGCGGAAGACGAGGCTGCAGCGGCTGCTCGGGCAGAGGAGGAAGCGAAGATGGAGCTTGAGAAGGAGAAGAAGGAGGAGAAACGGAGACGAAAGGCAGGAGCTACACGTGCGTGGAAGTTGCGCGAGGCCCGGCAGTCCATCGTTGGAGGGATTTTTGGATCTACGGGGTCAAGCACCTCTCAACCTACCGCATCATAGCCAGCGAGTGAGATCCACTTGCCTCTTGTAAGCGTTCTTAGCTGATAGACTAGGCAGATACTGTAGTCACCTAGACTCTACACTCCTACACCATCTTTCGACCATCCTGCTATTACCCCGCATCTTACTTCACCAAGACCTCAGTGTCTGAGTCTGTTTTGCACGAATAACCTAGTTCTGTACCATATCAATGCATTGCGAGTTATATAGCGGTAGATGGACGTAGAAGTGTGATGCAGCGCAAACTTGAATAGCTATAGATATAAACGAAAGAAACCAATTATCTCCCCTGTAGCAATAATACCTGACAACATTTACGACAAAAAAGCAAATAAAATAGTAGGAAGAGGTCCTACGGTGCGGCCCCCGGATGGAGGACCTTTCGCCACCACGCCCGCTTCTCGATGGCGGTCGTAGTAAGGACAGCGGTGCTTGCTCCCAACTCACTGACACCTAGTCGACTCGCAGACCGCGTACTCTTGATGGATGAAGCACGTAGCGAGTCAGACCACTTTGAGGGAATGCTCTGATAATCGCTCTCCGAATCCCGGCGAGACTGCGAAATATGGTTGAGGTCCACAGAATCGGCATACGAAGGCTCGTCCGGTCTCCCTTCATCCTCAGCAAGGACATAACCATCCTCGGCGGTGCCTTCTCGGGAATGACTGTGCTCCTGCACCTCAGGCTCAGCTAGATATGTAAATGGAGTGACGAGCGCTGGTCGCGTGACTTGTGTCGGATTAAACAGCGCTTCGATCAGCCTCTCCGTCCCGCGGATGCCACGGGTATTCGGGAGTTGCTTAATATCTAATGGTTTACGTTTTTTCTTCTTGCGACGGTGTTTTCCTGATGAACTGGTCGAAGCAGTGGATAGCGAGGAGGATGAGGAGTTAGCGTAAAGATCAAGGATGCGTGGTGTTGTTCGGTAGACCTCGCTTTCTAGCAATCCGGTAATCCCACTCAAAATCTCTCCTTTAGGGAGAGGTGGAGCAACATATAATGTTTCACCTCCAATATGTTCCAGTTGGACAGTAAGCTACAGGGGAAATTTTCCGATTAAATCTGATAGAACACAGACTATTGATAAACATACCTTGAGAGTCGCGTTAGTCTTGCTCTGCCTGAGTAAATAGCGGCGGGAGACAACTCCAGCGCCCACATATTGAGCAAGGTTCAAACTCACAGCTCCAAGCCGGGGATTGCGTGGTGCATTTGGATCACCTGGAATGACTCGCTGCAGGAAAAACTGGTTAGCGGAGAGTTTAGTAAGAATAGTAAACCAGTGCACCTGCATCACGACTAACTTCGCCTCACAATCACCAAGTTCATTGGTTTCCCTACCGATACCCATCTGCACGACAACATCAAGCGTCTGTTCCCATGACACGCTGTGATCCTTAAGTTTTTCAAACGGGGTCTGACCTTTGGCGGGAGCGTATCCTGCCGTTGGAGGCGATTTAGAGAGAGAAGGCGCTGGGTCTGGCGGGGGAGTTGGGGGCAACCAGTTAGCAGAGAGGTATTGTGGCGGAACAAGTGGATCATGTGGACGAGAATGCGACGACGGTGTGGAGGCTGTACTGGGGGTTGAAACAGAACGCGCTGTCGGGTTTGCGGATACAGGTGTGTTTGCGGAAACGATGACTGAAGGGATAGATGGGTCGTGTGAGTGGGACGAGTTTGAGTTGGCAATACTATTGGCGTCTGAGGCATCAACGGCGGTTGCAACATCCATCTCGCGTTCATGAGGCTTCTCCTTCTCTTTTCCTTTGGCTAGGTCAGCGCCTCCGGGCGGAGCGGTAGTTCCAGAAGCCTTGCCCTTGCCCTTTACCTTGCCCAATAGCCCTCCGCCAGAAGTTACCCCCTTGAACTTCCACCGTACGCCAAATTCTCCGTGTACAAGCGGAACGCTGCTAAGGTGGTGGATCGTAAGTCGCAAGGTGAAAACTGCATGTCGAGGCAAGAGTTGCGCAAGCTGAGCACGAAAACTTGTCGCATGGCCTTTGGTAAAAGGCGTAGGACTAGGCGGTCTAGCATGCCCATTCGAATGAGCGGGTAATGTTACCCTGCCATCTGGCGAAGAAGGTCGCTTGTCAAGTTGTGACGTAACAGGCAAGAGATGTAGCTTTGGATGAGGTTTCTTGGGGGGACGTAAGGTAGATGTTGAATGTTCTTGTTCTCTACTGGAGGTTAATGAAGATGACGAAGAAGCGCCTTGGGGGTAGATAGGACCTGGAATGTGCCGCGGATCGTGTAACAGCATTGGATGAGTGCTTCACGACGGTGTTGAAGTGTAAAGTTCAGTTGAACAACTTGAAGCGTAGTAAATTCAATGGCACATGCATGACGCATACATCAAGAAGCGCTGAAGAGTGAATGAGGTGACGCGAGGAAATTAGGATGGAAGCTAGCTGTAGCAGTAAAAAAACGTTGTTGAGAACGTTCTAGTACTACTTACTAGCTATTCTGAGTTGAAACCGGCCACAACATGAAACTTTCCTATTATAGCTCACATGTTTTACACTGGAAATTCATCTACATTATTATAGCTACTTCAACAACTCGCATCACTGGAGAAGGTGACTAGCTTGCGGGGATTTAGCTTAGTTCAATCGTGTTAGCTTCTTTGGTGTTGTAGAACCTTTGAGCAGCGTGGGCTTGATAGAGGTCCATTGATCGGGCCGCATCGACACGAACCAGATTCGAGCAGGTTCTGAAGTCAACCGGTAGCCACATGTCGTCAGCCCATGCGTGGTGAAGCAGCTCAGACAAACAAGGAATACCACGTTCGAGCTAATCGGTACCACAAAAGGTTAAGCTAGCAATGTTGATGAGGGCTTCTTAGCTGGTAAATGAAGAGCAAGAAGCCTCGAGGAGATCCTTGCAAGTGACCAAAAAGAGCTGCCAATCCAAGAACAAGGTGTGACCTTGTCTTCGCGGGTTGTGATGGCTACAAAGACGCCCGGAGTCCGAGCTTAAGCTCGTGGAGGACAAGCGAGGGTTGATACACACACTAAACGCCCACAGATCAAGGGAGTTTCCTAAACGGTCTACAAACGATTATCCAAAAAGGCGTCAAAGAGAGTCAACAGAGCAAACAAATTTTAAACATATCCTTGTTCTGAAAATGGTGGAAAACCCGGCATATAAAGCATTTAACAAAGTCACATCAAGATATCTGTGTCTTCAACTCTCAAAGTGATTCGACATCACAACCTAAATCAATCCTCCTTCTTCATTTTTCAAACCCTCCGGCACATATTATATTTCCCAGCTCCATACTCTAGCCACGATGTATCAAGTTCGCCCTGCACACCCCATTCAGACAAAAGCCATCTGGGATTACGAAGAATCAGCCACACCTACCATGGCTTCTTTCCCTGCACAAAACTCTTACCCTTCTAACGTTCAACTTCCTCGCAAGCTACAACGTCCTCCTTACGCTGAGGTCCATAGGCAAAATGTTGCTGCTGTCGCACCTGAGCTATCTGAAGTACCCATGGACTATGTCCGCCGCGGTCTCAAGATGCAAGCAAACGAGTAAGTACTACATCAGATCCTTCCATCAACTCGATCTCACATATTATCCAGGATGCTTGCCGGTATCGCAGCCCTTTCATCATCCCACTTACCTTCGACCATGCCTCGCTCGCAACTCCACTACACCCCTAGTCTAACCATTCCAGTTCGACCATCGGCCTCTTCCCCTTCTTATCCGACGCACATACTTGCACTCTCCAAATCCTCCAGCTCCTCTGATTCGTCTGTGACACTCGTGGCCACCCATGCCCTTATTCTCGCATCTAATTGCGCTTCCCTCCCTCGCCTTCCACCATCGCCTTCCTCTCATGGCTCTCACGCTAGCGTCACTCTTCCAATACTTCCTCTCACTCTACCAGCCCCGGCGGCATTCCGCCCCCTGCACACTTTCCTTTACAATCACTCCGCCCCTCAATTGCTCTCTGCGCTCCTTCGAGCTATTCCAGGCTCTTTCTTGGCTACCCTTACTTCACCACAAGCACTCCGAGGCACACTTGCCTCTGGCCCTGCACTCCACACCCTTTCCGCGCACCTCATGTCATCTGCCCCAGGTATGGGTGCACTTACCGACGTCGCTCAGAACATCGCAGCTGTGTGGAGAAACGCAGTGGCATTGGGCGTGCATGATCCCGAGCTCTGGGACTGCCTTGACCTGGCATGGGAGGTCGTATTGGGGGCTATGAACCTCGGCGCCGGAGCGCGTTAGTATCATAAAACACACTAATGGGGGCCCATCCGCGCTGGCGCTGGAGCACTAGCCCAAACCAAAACATGAACCCTGACTCAGAAACAACCAGTGTATTTCTTGATCTCTCTCCTCATCTCATTCACCGCACATATATCATCATCCATCCATGCCCTCTGTATCCCTCACTATATTTCCCCTTTCTTCTTCGTCTCTCCTATCGACATTTCTATGACTGCTGTGGAAATTCGAGATACCACGTAATTTACGGATTGGTAGTAATGGTTTTGAGACCTTGTATCTACTATGTATGGAACAGAAGTTCAGATCAAATCCAATGAATGAAACTCAGGAGCACGCCATTGAAGTTATACAGTACTGCTGTCATCACCTGTCATCCTTTTTTGAAACGACGTCATGGAACCTTCCGTAACATGTGATGGCAAGTGCGCGCTTCCGACTTGCTTCCGAAAGCACTTATCATGTCGACGCCCGCGTTCACGAGAATTCGAGAGTATGCGGCAAGCCGCCGCCCTATGCCCTCATCGGCACCATTTACAACATTAATGCCCTCACCCATCAATTAATATAAATATTATGGGCGCTTTAGAGTGTCTATAATTATAATGTAATGTTCGACGAGTGGACTCGTCGCCAGTCCTGCGACATGTTTCCTCGCCACCCACCGAGGTCGCGACAATCGTACAACCATAGGCGCCCGTATATTCTCCATGAGCGACTTTGGAGGATCTGAATTGTACCAGAAGTGTGACGGTGCATTGGTAACATCCATTAGAAAGTCATGCGCTGCGCAAGATGTCGCAGTTGATCGAATTTAACTGTCGTCGCGAATTGGGTATAGTATCGAAAAACCTGAAACTGCTCTGTGAATAAAACGGATCATCCTTATGCATGAGGTACATAAAAGCATCAGATAGGCATGAAGAGCGATATATCACATACCACGAATGTATCTGTAGATACTCTCAGAGGGACGCGCCGTATTAGTTAGAATTAGCAGCGTTCTCAGCAGGGATACAGTAATGGAAGAGCCAAAAGCGGGTCCAGCACCCAGACCGTTTTATCACGATATCAGGAGTTGGAGGTGAGGGCATTTTCGTGGTAGACACCAAAATCTGTGGTTGCGACGATGTTTGCTGACCCTGCGCTGCTCCATCGGATTGTTGCTCGTCATTAGTCGGTGACTGAGAAGGTGGAATAACATTAATAGTCATGGTGTTCTTCACAACGGGGGGCTTCTCCTTTGGATTTCTTCCCGCCTTGAGGTTCTTCTGTATGGCATCAAGGCAGATGGTGTGAAGATCCGACAGAATAAAATGCACGGGTAAGCCCCGGGTATATGGGACCTCGATTTCGGCGGGATGCAAAGAATGATGAAAGAGCGAGGGAAAGTGGGCAAGGAGCCTCAAGGGTGATGTTGAAGATGGGTGCGGAGGGGAGGAACGTGGAGGGGGGCGAGTTGAAGTGAACTGAGAATATATATAGAACAGCTCGTAGATCGAGATGCCGGTCACGCACATGAATAGGGTCTCGTGCATCATCAAAAAATACTTGCGGTAATCTACTGCGTGTGTCATTGAGCAGATGGGCTGCACGCCGCGTGGCATCAGCTTAGAATACTAAAAGTTTGAATGCGGAGAGGCGGCGTAAAGACATAAGACGTACATCTGAGTCAAGAACAGACTTTATCTGTGAGAAAGACAGGTTAGTTCGTTTAGCTACTTCACCGAATAATGAAATCGATACCTGCTGACCCTAAACAGAGTCATTCCGTTAGGGTCCGGCATAGACTAGGAAAATAAACTTCCACTCACATGATCCAGTAGAAGGTCCTCGAATCCAGCTTGTTTAACTATCGCTGAAACATCCCATGTGTATATGCTGTCACCGGAGCCAGGGGCTACAAGTCCTCCATCTCAGGACCATCTGCCGAAAACGATACGAAATATCACAGCATACAAAGCCACATGTTTTAACTTTTGACCATAAAACATACGAAGAACATCATATGAACACGTACATACGAATTGTCAAAATAGCAATGTATTATACGACTTGTCCTTGTGATACACTTGCGAGGGAAACGACGACAGACGGACACGTGACTTGACAGCTTACTGAAGCACACTTCATTACTCGGTGTCCACAATTTTCATTCATATACATGTATACTTTAGTTACTTCTCGGTATACCGAGTCTCATTCCTTTCAATAAATAACACTGACAGTGTGCTTCGTCAAGACTGATATCTGCTTCCATGTGGTATTACATCGATAATGATTATTCACGCAGCCTGCGGAAAGTCACTTATTAACCACATCCTTATTAAATTCTCAGTGTCTACAGTATGAAAGGAACAAGACGTAGATGTGGGTAAAGGTCACGGAAGAAGATTAAGCAATCATTAGACAGCCTGGTAATATCGCACTAAGAGGTGGTGATGAGTCGGGCTCGGATTAAAGTCGGGCTCGCTCCAAAGCACAGAGCTCCTGTCGTACTGGTACCTCAGCCTGAGGGAAACTATAAACCGGCAATGTCTTGACAAATTCCTCCCAACGCTCGTCTGACGTGATGGGCGCGTTGACGTATGGCCCGATCTCAGCCTCCATCTCCATCAGTAAGTCATCTAGTCGAGGTAGGAGTGCCGACAGGGCAGCATCCTCCATATCCGCAATCCTTTGCCGGGTGAATTTCCCATGCTCCACATACCACGCAGAATCTTTCTGGATCGCGTGGATGGCATACATGTCGATGAGACTCTGGGGGACGCCTTGGTCCACGGCGGCATCATAGGCCATGCGATGTCCTATGGACTCGACCATTAGCTGGGAGCGTGGTTGCACGTATCG
>Ga0153975_1000365_pt1 | contig 13758 bp, 19 predicted proteins | sample TSGA059MetaG_FD_104694 | JGI IMG/M metagenome (GOLD analysis project Ga0153975, IMG submission 104694) | Attine ant fungus gardens microbial communities from Georgia, USA - TSGA059 MetaG | ecosystem: Host-associated > Fungi > Mycelium > Unclassified | place: USA: Georgia, Yuchi Wildlife... | reverse complement strand
TGTGTTCGTGCTGATCACTGGTCTTGCAGGCCTCGATGTCGTTTCTCTCCACCCGAATCTTATGCAGGTATCGAAAGACAAGGATGTTGCGAGGAGGGTGAGCTGGGTCCAGGGGAATTTGTGAGTGTTGAATTTATCCTTGGTTTCGTTGCCCTTGACCATCTCGCACAGCCTCGAAAGGCTTCCGTTCAATGACGACGAATTCGACTTTGTGCACGTTAAGCGCATTGCGAGGGGTGTACCTGAGAACAAGGTGCTTCTCTCTGCTATTTTCAATCTACTTCATCATGCTGACAACAAACCCAGTGGCACCACCTCTTTGAAGAAATTCTTCGCGTGATGAAGCCAGGGGCTGCATTCGAAGTAGTGGAGGAAGACCTGACTTTCCCGGGGTGGTCGGAGCACGAGGGGAGTGAGGTGGGCACTTTGAGGAGCACGAGGAGCGATATCTCTGCGAGTCAACGTGATTCATATCTATCTATACAGAGTAACAGGAACCAGTCTGGGCGGAGCAGTGCGGTTGATTCAACAAGCAGCACGTCCGATTCTGCCATCGCTACTTCGGCCAAGCCTAAGCCAGACTCGCGACCGTCCGCCAAGTCAGACTCGAGCTCGAAACCGTCCATCACCATCGACGTACAGCCTTCCTCTTCCAAGTCTTCTTACGACGCCGCCAATCGCCCGTCTATATCCATATTCTGTCCCGATGATACCCGGATACTGACGAGCTCCCCCACTGATATGTATCGCTCGAACTCTCTCCGGCAACCACCGCCTACGCCCAAAGCAGTGAACCCAAAGCGGCCTGCAACAGCTGAATCGTCGACATCCTCCACCTCCCCATCTATCCTTTCCAAACCCAGCACCCCACCCCTCTCATCTGCTCCACCCCCAACTCGCCAAGCCGCGCGAGACACTCTCCGCCAGGACACCACCGCTTCGCCCCTCACGCCCCCGCCACCGTCATCATTGAAGACCAGGACGATCAACCCGCCAAAGGTGACAAAGAGGGTGTCGGCGAATACAGCTGTGTTGCTTGAGCCTACGAGTCCGGCGTTTTTCATGCCTCAGAATCAGAATCGGAGCAGTAAGCCATTGGGGGAAGACAGGGGTGGGAGTGGGTGGAGAGGGAGGTTGCCTTTTGGGAAGGTGTCGAAAGTGCCGATGCCGGAGCAGGTGCAGGAGGATGAGGTGGTGGTGGTGAGTGCGGATGGCCTGTCGCCGCAAGGGAGTGCCGATGAGAGTGGGCTGTCTGAGGGTGTACCACCTCAAGCGAACGGAATCCCACCCGCGCCCCCGCCGAAGGAGAGCAGGAACGTCGAGGTACCCCCAGACCCGCGAGACCACAGTATCCTCGAGAAGATATACAACGAGATGCACGCGGCGCGGTTCATCAATCTTTCACCGCTGAGTTTGCTGGCGAGTGAGATGGAATCGTGGTTCAAAAGTGAGTGTAGTCGCTTGTTTTATCTCACCGTTTTTATTTGTTATTCGGGGGAGCACGCGATCTCGTTTTGATTGTTGCGGTGCGACGGAGAGAACGTGGTGTTGTTGTATGCGTGGCCACAGCGAAAGAGGGTGGTCCGCTTAAACGTTTTCTTCGAGACTTCTTGGATTGCATTTCATTTTTGCATTTTTGACATATCAGGGCTTCGAAAACTGACTGGGGACCACGTTAGACGTTCGCACGCACCCGCCGATCGTATTCCGCTTCCCACCACCTTCGCGGGAGACGCCATCGCCATGCGGTATGCGTTCGCTCCACATCCCCGCTGGCGGCACCAAGACCGAAAACGCGAATCCGAATTCGAATTCGAACCCCATCATCTCGCTGGACGGTCTGCGGAACGGCGCATCGCCGTACGCCAGTCTCGACGCCTCGACACAGACGGGTACGCAGAGCCGGACGCGTCTTCCGAACCCAGCATTGGACATTGATCTGCGGTCCTTGAACCTGCATCTGGCGCTGCGCGTGAAAGAGATCGTGGCGTGTGCGGAGGCGATGTGGGAGTGGGTGTGCGAATTTCAGATGAGGGAAGGCCAGATGAGGAGGGATGATGGTATTTATGCTTCCATTTTGGACTTGACGAGGGCACAGTTCGATGAGCTTGTGTTGAGGTTTGAGTTGTGAGTTGTCTCGCTCCTCTTTTTTTTTCCTTCTCTTCTTTCACTTGTGCTTTTCGGTTGCACTTTTGCGATTGGTCGTTCTCTTTGAGACTTCTTGATCCTCCACCGGCTTTTTTGGGGGAGGCTTCTGGATCTACCTGATGGTTTGATTTGATTTTGGATTGACCGTCTTGGGATTTGGAGTCGCCCTTCGTGCGAGCTTCGTAGGGCAGTCCAGAAACATAGCTGGATGGAGAGATCGCTACGCCTTTGGGACTCTCTCCTTTTCCATTGGGGGGGTTGGTTTCTAAATATGTGATGGGCTGCTGCGTGTCCTTTTCCTGATATCAAACCTATTCCATTCTCGTCTTTGGCATGATCTAATCCACCTCCTACCTTCACAGGGACATGAGGGAGCACATGGGACTCGGGTCTGTGCTCGAGAATCGGTTCAATTGGACTGTGATACCAGGCCCGACGCCCCAAGAAAAGCGCCTTTTCGATACCGCGTGCGAGAAGTGGGATGAATATCGGCGGGTCGTGGATGGTGGTGCATGTGCCGTCCCGCACCCCGCGACGCGTCTCAGCCGCTCGTTGCGAGTGTTCGTTGCATGGAAGCCGACTGTACCACATACATAATCATGATCTGACGCGTGATCATACGCGACTGGAACACGAGGCGTGGCGAAGTGGGGGGCGTATTGCGTTCTCGTTTCAGACTCTTAGAATGAAATACCCCGATCCAGCTGTCCCAAGGTTTCGCAACTTCGTGGCCTTACGTGTTTGGTCGCTATTTTTTTTTCCATTATAACGCACGAGGAGCCGCCTTCATTCATTCAATCAAGACTTCCATTCATGCTATATTTGGGATAGCGAAAGAGGAGAGGCGGCGGATATGGATTGTTTTTTTTAATACTCTTTTAGGCTTTACAGGGCGTTCAGGCAAGCTTGGTCGGCATCGTGATGCCCGGATTGTGATTCTCCCTTCATATCGTATCAAGACCACGGGATCAAGAATCAAGATATGAACCTTGATTTACTACTAGGGTTTCATACAGAACCCTGCATGCATAACGTCCCCATCCCCGTACTTCCCCCTTTACCTCCGCCTGATTGACTGTGGCGGTTGATTATTAAACGTGCGTGTGTCCTCGACATGTACTATATTATATACCTTTTTCTAGTTGCGGACACACGCTGTCGTGTGTTGTACGAGCACCCTGACAATCGGTTTGCATAATTTTATTGCGACTATCTATTTTGCTTGTTGTACATATACCTCTATATACTTTTGCGTCTTCATTTTTTTACGTTGTATGTATTACGTTTACTAGCGTCTCAGGGAGCTTCAGGCTCTGTACTACATATAACCAGTAATCTGTCACGAATCTTGATTTGTTGTTTGAAGGCGTTGGTGCCACTGACAGGTTACGGGACGGACCCTAACGGACCGTTTGGCCGTTCGATGCTACCCAACGTTCCAAGGGTGGAAGTATAGCAGATTAGAAAAAGATTGGCAATCTGATTCAAGCTAATCAAAACAGCGTTGAACCGACCAAACTGGTTCTGCAGATAAGCTTGGAAAACTTATCTGATGTCTTTTCATGTGGGGGCAAGAGCCCCAACGCACGCATGTGATTAAGCTCAAGGGCAAGAACCATGGTCCAGACTCCATATCTGGAAAGCGCTGAACTTGTCCCAAAAGCTTGATAGCCGGCCTACTTACCCCGAAAGATCAGAAGGGAAAGGCACGTTACGTTACGTTACTGTAAAGATAACGGCTTGCCCTGAACTAGGTAAGTAGGGTTCTGCACGCGTTTTTTTTTTTTTTTGGGGGGGGGAGCGAGTTTTGTCGTGCCGCCCCGGAGAAGTTGTACCTTGAAGTGCCAAGTACTAATGCGTCATTGGGGGCTCTTCTCCAATTGCAAAGTATTTTGGTACATAGTAAAGCTTATCGAAAAACCATGGGGAAACGACTCAAAGGGTCATCGTCCGCCGAGTTTGTTGACAGCTGCACAACACGATATTTAATACCAGAGTCGATAGTCGATGATAACTGGCTGGGACAGGTGTCAGACGCAAAACTTTGGTACGTCGTCATGCCCTCCACAACTTGAAAATACTAGTAACTATACCGAAATAATTGGGGGCAACCGCGATGCAGACCCTTGAATCAGAAGTTTCGGTTGAAGGGAGTCCGAGAATGAGCTTAGCTAAAGGTGAACTAGCACGGTGCTACTACAGGAATCCTGTGGCGGGCGATGCGGTAAGACCAATGGCGGCCTAGGAACACCGCCGCGCTGTATATAATACATATAGCCTTATGCAGTAGAAATTAGACTTGGGTTCAAGCGTACTAGTTACGTATCAAATCGTCCAAAGAAAAAAAAAACATACATACATACATACTTACTTACCTACCTGTCAGATATGTAATATGTAGACGATGATAACCCTAACGTTGGGATGGCAGCTGCAATGCACTTCGGACATGACATGTTGCATTCGGCTTTGTGATTCTGCCAAACGACCACGGGATGATGAGAACGTTTTTCATGGTTCTTGGAACGTTGAACCAGGGGTCGAATTCATCATCGCTTCCATTTTTGAAAATAGATCGACTCCGCGAACAGCAAGCTCGCTCTCGTCCAAATCCTCTGTTGACCGATCGAGGCAAGAACGGAAAGGGGAAAGAACTGATCGCGTGCGACAGTGGGCATGGACAGAAATGTACATGCCGCACCCGTTTCGTCTTCAGGTCAAGCGAAGGCATTCAAGATTGGATCAAATTAAAATTGCCCGCCGGGGGGGATCCATTATATTTGCATCCGATGACCTCGACGTGTTGGGAATACACCGTCTTTGGAGTCGCAGGAAGGTCACGTCAATGTACATGAGCTTGGCGCATTTGACGCCAGAGATACCTTTCAACAATACTGAAAATATAGGGCAAGGAAATATGGATAAAACGACACGAAACAGAAGCAATGGCGAATTGATCAATTATTTGTACAATTTCAGCCGAGACAGCTGTAAGTAAGTAGCTGAGAAACTGAGCACGAAGAAGCGGGGCCATACGACACAGAGAAAGAGAAGAAGCATAAAACAACCCGGTTTGGAAAGGGACAAGAAAGCTTATCATGTATCATGCAAGAGCAACAAGCACGCGTCATTCATCATTCATATCTTCATCTTCTGGCATAATGGCCCTGAGTGACCGGAGGTTGCGTGGCCCAATGCTGTGAGTGCTGCTGAGCGGCAACGGCTAGACCGCCCAGCGGTTGACCGCCCTGACCGGGGCCACCAGCATACGGGTAATTTGGAGGTGGCAAGCCCAAGTGGCCACCGTACATTCCAGGGTCTGTCGGACTTTGACCACCACCAGGTCCATGATGTCCGTGGTGCTGAGCATGAGCATATGCTCCAGTTGGTGACGTGCCATACTGGGGCGACTGAGGAACTTGGGAGTGTTGTTGATGGGGACTCGTTGGGGAGCCGAGAGATATTTGTGATTGAGGCGGTTGCTGAGGTGGCTGCTGGTGTTGGGAAGGTGGAATGGAAAGCGGTGGAGGGATAGAACTATTGGGGGTTTGCGGCGATCCGGGGCCAGCACGACCAGGCCCAGGGCCCGTTGTAGAGGGACGACGACGACGCTTGTCTCCCGCTGCAGCTGCACGATTGCCACGAGCGGCTTCCTCATCATCATCGTCGCCGTCCTCCTTGGTAGCGCTCTGAGGACCACCTACAGGACCGCCTGGGATAGCAAGCCCTCCTGGAAGATTGGTGCTTCCAGGGCCGGGTAGAGACATTGGGCCTGATGCACGACCTATGGGTGCACCGACTGGCATTGCGGAAGGGAGTGAACCATGGGGAGCATTTAAACATGCTTGGATAAGATTTTTGCCCTCCGGCTGAGTGACGAGTGGTTGAAGTTTAGAAGTGGTGAAGGTATAAACGAGACCTGTTTCTGAAACGACGAGGAGAAGGACTTGAGTACCGGTTAGGGTAGAGAGTTCATAAGCCTGGAAGTAATGTTATTTTCGGTTAGATAAGCGCGGAAGGGAAGATGTGTTGATGAAATCCGCATATACCTTTTTCATGATGCCTGCGAAAGTGGACAACATATTGAGCAAAAAAAGTACACAAGAGGGTAAAGGGAAGTCGATCGCGTACCAGCTTTCCTTTTGGAGAATGTTATGTGACGTCTTGATTTATCTTGAATAAACTCGATCTTAATCTTTCGCCTTCCTGCCTTCTTGTCCTTTGGTTTCTCCTCTTCGTCATCATCATCCCCACCACTCTCGGCAGCATCTTGATCGTGGATGAAGCCATCTTCTGGAATACCACTTGCCTGCACTGGTTGAAGTGGCTGCTGGGCACCAGGTGGCGGTAGCTGCTGTTGCGGATCTACAATACCTGGGTTTGCTAAGTTGAGGTCCGTGCGTTGGCGCTTACGCATAGTTGGTGAAGAGGAGACTGCGGGGTCGTCTTGTATACTGTTCTGGCCGGAAAGGGAAGGTTGCTGGCTGTGGTGTTGAGCCGCGGTGTTGGAATAAGGATAAGATGGAGAGGTGGCAGCGGTAGAAATTGGTTGACGGCGATAGGCCATACGGGGGGTGTTTACCCTTTAGACGACGACGACAACGACGACGCGTACGATGGATGAGTTGTTGAGGATGTTAAGCGCGACTTGGAGGATGTTTAGTGTCAATGCGGATGGCGTCCTTAAAAGGAATCGCTGAAGTTGGAAGGAGGTAGAAAAGGGAGGGAGGTTGTCAACGGGGGCGTGTGGTTTGTCTCAGTCTGGATGATCAAAAAAAGAACTGTGCGATTGTCGTTATTTGTTTGGTTTCCATCGGAATATCAGATGCCCGCCCAGGCACACTCGGTAATCCCCGCCGACTCAAAACACTCCGCAGCCACCGCTCCCACGATACCCGCTTCCGTAAACAATAAATCGTTCCATTTTAGAATTAATATCCCTCTTATAGTAATGATCACCTCGTGGCCCAATCCATTCAAGGTAATATCACTTCCTCGTGTTCAACCCCAGCATCATCCAATCACATTCCACCTCACATTCACAAATTATTAGAAAACTTAATTATAAATCGATAAACAGGTGCAATACAACATATCACAAACACCCAAGCTTCAATATCGTTCTAAATCATGACCATCACACAACACGGTGTGCTCCTGTGGCGCTTAGCGCTCTTATCCTTTCCCCTGTCATTTTGACATTCGAAATTCTGGACAATCGTCTCTTTACCTGTGTCGGGCCCGGTCCGCATGTTTGGTCACCAAACTGTTAGCTGGAAACGTGTCATGGCTCTATTGACGGAGTGACCGGGATGCCAAGTCCTGCTAAGGCGTCTCTGACGCGCTTGTCAACGTTGGTGGCACTACCACCAAGTCGGACCCGCTCAAGGGCAATTTCGACAGCTCGTACGTCGCACCGACTACGCCATGTTGGTGGCAATATCCCGTGCACGTACGCCGCTAGCTCTGCGTCTGCGTTGGTCGGTGTAATGAGTTGTGATGAAAAATCGAAAGATCCATCAGCCAGCCCAACGATAATTCATACAGAGATACTTACCACTCGGCTCACTCACGAGTCGGCTTAAATGCAAATCGTTGCAGTCCTTGTCGCGACAAACACCCCCACCAGGAACTTCGTACTGACATACCCGAAGACCCGAGTCAAAAGCAGTGAGTCGTCCAAGGGCGCGCTGCAAAGTTGCAAGCTTTAACGGCTTGAGATCTGGAACAAAAACAGTGGAAGAAGAATGAGATAATGATGGTGCACAGTAGATAAGCGAAGTGGGTAATGAGAACGAGGATATATCATGTGCACTGCTTGCATTGTGTCGTGATGATCTAGCTGAATGAGAGGTAGCTCCCCGGGAGGTGTCGGCATCAACAGTTGCTGAACGTAATTGAGATAGAATTAGAGGGTAGCTCGAAAATGGCGAATCGTATGACGCAAAGCTCATTTGAATATCTTGAGATTCCTTATTCGGGACCTGACATACCACGCCACCGCCGGCGTCAGCATAGATAGGCCTCAGTAGGCCGAGCAGCCTCGACGATCGAACCAATGAAGACGCACCTGCGACGTTGATGGCACATCAAACTCGCCAGCGGTCTGATGCAACGTTGAGTTTGAAGATACCTAGATCCGACGGAATCGCAAATGGAAAAGAAACAGAGAACAAAAGTCAGGACATAAAACATGGCTAAAGACAGTGAGGAAAAATCCTTGCCCATTGTTCAAGTCGTGCTTCTTCTGTCATCATCAGCGCTGGAAAAGGCGAAGAAGGAATGCATACAACGGAAGAAGGGAACGGTGAGTTCAGTGCGACCGTCGAGAAGTGAGGATGTGCTCAACAAATGCGATATGGTACGAACCTTGATCGTCGTCAACATTGCCATCATAATTGATTGGCTCGAATCCTACACCCCCTGAGTATACCCAAGTAGCAATAGCGAGGATCGAATGAATGAAAAGAGAATGTTCACAGAAAGGGAAGTGATTGAACAGAATGGAAATTAGGATAAAAAGAGGGTAAGATGTGAAGAAAGAAAGCAAGATAATAACCATCACCCAGGGGGAACAAACAAAGAGATCATATCAGCCAGGCGTTGGACTGGTGAAGAACCGGGAAGAACCAATGGTTTGATTTGCAGAAGTTAGGTCGCTGCTCTCTCCAGAAGCGGGTTCCTCGAGGGGAATGACCATAGAGTTGTCGGCGCCTTCTTGGACTGTGGTTAGTTCACTGTTATCTAGACACTGGTATGAGCACCCGTGAACCTAATTGAGAAGATGATAGGAAGTAGAAATCGCGGACGGATCTATAATAGGCACAGGAACAGCCTAGAGCGAAAAGAACGCTCCAGCACCGTCCATCATCCTCCATACCCGAAAGTAGATCGCAGTGTAAAACGCTATGCGATAGAGTGCATGCCACGAGATGACAGCGCAACGCGAAGATAATAGAGGCAGGAGCGACGAAGAATCAAGCGAACCTTGCGCATTTCCCATGATTGCATCAACATGTTCAGATAATGGCGCATTTCCGACGTGGCCGTTGTGAAGGAATACAGCGTTGTCCTCCTGCTTGATGGACGCCTCAGAATTGCCTTCTGACATCACCGTGAGGCTGTTCACTGAAACTACAACATCATCGGTTGTAGAGGGCCCTGCGGCTGTAGGTTGGGTTGTCGGTGTCCCTTTGCCGGACATCTGAGGGATCCATAAATCGTCTGAGGACAACTGAAACACCAAAGACAGAACGCACAGCAGCAAGCTTTCTTTGACGTAACTCTTCTCTCTCAGCGATCATTTGGCGCATCTTCTTAATCTCCTCCTCTTTCTCAGCGAGCGCAGCGGGCGACATACCCAGAGGAGCATTCGGGGGAGTTGAGCGCCCCTCGCCGTTAGAAAAGCTATAAGATATGCCATTGCCACCAAGACGAGGACGCGCCGAGGCGATCATCGGTGAGTATGACCGACTATCATATAACGCAGCACCACCTATCCCTTCGCCATCTCCGTCATCCTCGCTGTCGCTGAGCTCAATGACACAACGTCGCATGCCACTCACTCCTGCGAAACTCCCTGTTTTCCGCCGAAGTAGCGGAATGGGATGGATGTAGCCGTTGCTCGAATAACCATTTCCAGAAGGAGCTCTAGAAGGGCCAGAACCGTGGTCAAAATCAACAAAGTCTGCAGCGACAGGTCGCTTGGTACCCCTTCGTTGTAGGCCATTGGTGTCATAAGCCGGAGTGGTGGATGCGAAAGTTGCAGTGGTGGAGCTAGAGGCTGCCATATAATCACCTGGCATCGAGGTGGCAGATAGGGATGCGCCAGAGTATATATCAGAGGACGGAGCAATAGAATGGGCGGATGAAGGTGGAGCATCGGTAGCCGGCGAAATGGTACTGCGTCCTTCGGAAGCTTCCGAAGCGAAAGGAATTTGACTAGATGGACCTTCAGAGGAGGCAGATTGTGGTGCGACGAAGACTTCGTTGACATCCATGGTTTCAGGACTGGAGTATCTTGCGGCAGCTGGGATATCTGTAATTTCGTTATCCACCGCAGGAATACTCTTCAAAAAATCTTCGACAGTCTCAGTTGCAGCAACATGAGCTTTTTCGACGTCGCTGTCTCTGATCGAAGATGGGCCACTAGGGGAGTCGAACTGCTTAGCCTTGCGGGAAGCGGTGGCAGCTTTTCGAGCAAGAAGCTCCTGTCGTCGTTGTTGTTCGATCATGTGAAGAGACTGAGAAGATGACGAGTCTGCTGTTGACGGCGATGTTGGTTCCATTTTAACGTCAATGGGCTCGACTGCTGACGGTATACGGAGACCTAGACGAGCAGCGAGTCTGCTGCCTGGGGGGTCGGAAGTATAGCCAGAAGCCGCCATTGGGCTAGAAAACTCTCCGTGTGAAGGGATTGTCATGGGCGGAGGCATCGCAGAGGAAGTGGAAACGGAGCGAATTGAATGTGAAGGAGAAGGAGGGGCGGAGGGCATCATTTCAGGGTATGGAATAAGACCAGTGGTATCCAAATTGGTTGGCAGGCGCAGGTTGAGTTCGGTGAAAACGTAGAATATTACATGACGGGTAAGGCCGTAATCGACGAGGTATTCGGGTGGGACACCCCAACCGAGTATATCCAAGATAATGTCTTTAACGGTGTTATACTGATCCTGGGTCACTGCATCCGAAGAAGTATATAAAAAAACATTAGTCAGTTAACGTCATCAGCGAAAAACCAATACGAACTGGCCAGTCCTGGCCTGATATGATCTGCGTCATATCTATAGGTGGAATTTTCGAGAATATATGGGTGTGAAAAAGTGGGTGATGGGTGGTGGAAGCTTTCTGTTTCGGAGGCGGTTTTTGAGGGCACAAAAGGAGAATCCAGACGAGTTGAAGATCGAAGCGGAGGGTTTGAGTCAATTACTGGAGATGTAGGGACGGGTCTAGAAGTAATGCTGTCCTTTGAGGATGAAATTTCGAGCCTCCGGAACTTTGGAGGGGGGGACGTAGGTCTTGGGGCGGGCGGAGGGGCGTTGTCTTCCGTATCGCTGATTTCGCCTTCTTCTCGGATCTGACCATCTTCAATTTCTGGTGTCGAATAAGGCGGCGGCTCCTCTGATGCTGCTGGAACTTTGTTCTGCGTCGAGAAAAAATTTACAGGAGACGTAGCGATCTCTTCTTGACCATAATCTAACTGCATAGACTGTTCGCCGTGAGGACGTTTGGGTAGTGCTGGTGCTTGCTCGACAGCGACTTTGCGGCGCTTTCTTGAAAGCAAAGCAGCTGCGCGCAAAGATTGGGCGGCAATTGCAACTGAGTCAGGATCCTGGGGTTGTGAGTTGTCGATATCCATCATTGTGAAATTGTGACCTGTAGAAGACGCTGGGAGGCCAGAAAATTCAACACAGGTCTGTGGGGGTGCGAGCGGGAAAGGGTGAGTGAGGGAAGCTTTTGAAAGGAGAAAGGATGATCATAAGGCAATTTGCTGACGTGAGCAAACGCACGGACCTTCTTTTGTTATTGAGCGACGATATCTGGGGTTAGGGTTTTATGCCTCTCGACGGACACAGCTATCTGGCATCATACGGATGGTCAGGCAAAGGCAATGGCCTTCGCAGCGGGGCAATAGACAAACCCCTTGCTATCCCTCCCAAACGTAACCTCTCTGGCATAGGCAAAGATCGCGACGACGCGTTCCCCTTCTGGGATCAGTGCGTTCTCTCCCATCCAAATTCTCTGACACCTTTTATCCATTCAAAGTTTATATTCAGCCGCCACGAAAGCTATCACCATAAAAATAACGGATGACGATGAGGAGAATGACGATGAAAATACCAATGAGGTCGGCTCGCATATACCATAATATCATGATCACTCTTCCCGCTCACTTACTACATGATTAGGATACCTCCACTACCCTCCAACTCAAACGAACCGCAACAGGCATCATCTCCAATAGAAGACCGATATCCGGCACCCCTGCATCCGGATCCTCTACTCCAGACTCAGACGCATACCCGCACGCCTCCGTGATGGCTATTGCGAAACGCGAGGCTGCAAGGAAGGGCTTATATTCTCGATTTTTCCGTGGGCCAATATTGGCTCCTGATGATCCCAGTGATTTGTCGTTTCCTCCCGCTTCGTCTCTCATCCATTCTGCCGATCATAACCCCGTAAGGCAGATTGTTACAAGCGCGAAGGAGAGTACAAGGCAGACTTCATCACACCTCGAGACTAAGGAGGAACGGAGAGAACGAAAACGACTAAAAAGGGAGAGAACAGAGAAGAAGGCGGCGAAAAAAGCGGCAAAAGCTGAGAAACACGAAACGTCGAAAGAACAACGTAGGGCGCGGAAGGAAGCCAAAAGGGCTCGAAAGACATTGGACAAGGAGCTATCTGATAATGTTGAACATCAAAGACCACTCGGAGATGCCGTCTTTGCAACCAGTGACCAGTCGCGATCACAGGGACGACGTGAAGATACTGGGGACGCGAAGAGAAAAGGAAAGGAAAAGAAGGATTCATAATACCTACTTACTTCGCATCTTAGTCCGACCAAATACTTGGGAAGAGAGTCGTTCCTTCTGTAATGCATCCTATCATCACCTCAGACTAAAAAAAATCATACCCATCGCATCAACAATGTTAGCAACCTGCACACAACATGTATATTGAAAATACCACTCCAGTTCCGAATGCTACACAACCAAACTACCAGTGATTGGATCTTATATGCCCTATTCCACATGATTCTCAACACATGATGGAACTGACAACATGAAGCCAATCGGAATCGTGCAGGAGATCAAAAAAAAATTGACAGATGGGAATCAAGAAGATTGTCTGTTCAGTCACTCCGATCAACCTCGCATGCTCCGCCAAGCGCTTTGCATGGCGATGCGTCGGGCCTGCGTGGCAAAGGGGTCGCAATCAGTACCATGAGGTAGCGCAGACGCACAAACGTGGCCTACCTGATCCAGGGAGATGGAATCTTCCTTGAGTTGCACTCTCTGTCTACTATCGTCATCGTCATCTTCTTCGTCATCAACATCAAACATAGATCGACCGGAAGTGCCTCTCATGCCGCCAAATGCAGCTTTGCCACCCGCCAGCGAAAACGGCGTCGTCGCAACAGCCGTACCAAACACGCTGGCATTCTTCGGCGCACCGAAAGCAGCAAAGTCCGTCACGACTTTGCGAGGAGGCGATGTTGAAGGTGAGGTGCTTGGTGGGCTGCTTGGCACCATAGTGGAATAAAGCTTTTCCGAGGTAGATCGGGCAGGTAGATGTGGCGAATATGGATACGTGTACAGATTTCGGTTGGCGGTCTGTCTTGCAAGGAGATATTTCTCTGTGAAACGCGAGCCATGCACCTTGTGTAAAATAGTTCATTAGCTCCTGAAGGAAAAAAGAAACATAGGAAAATAGCGCACCCTCTGCAACTGTGGCCTTGCCTCTTGCAGCGAGGAGGCGTGAGTGAAAACCGCAACGTTATGTGCAGCTTCAGGAGACTCCTTATATATGCTTTCGATGACAACTTTCTTAGTGCTTTCATTCCTCAGGAGCAATTTCTCGTGTAGTTCACGAGCGACATCATCGACGCTT
>Ga0153975_1000362_pt1 | contig 13833 bp, 14 predicted proteins | sample TSGA059MetaG_FD_104694 | JGI IMG/M metagenome (GOLD analysis project Ga0153975, IMG submission 104694) | Attine ant fungus gardens microbial communities from Georgia, USA - TSGA059 MetaG | ecosystem: Host-associated > Fungi > Mycelium > Unclassified | place: USA: Georgia, Yuchi Wildlife... | reverse complement strand
GTTGAAGCTATCGGTGTAGGTGCCCTTTAAGACGCCGTTGTGTTTCAGCCTGTCCTTGTCCTTGGTTTGTTAAAAATAGATTTTCAGTCATTGAACGTCGCCTTTACAAGTGGTCGTGGCAACGACAGGCCCACTACGGAGTCTAAAGGTATAATTCAGAGACGATTGTGTTTCTGAATGACGGATTATGCGACATTAGAGTCCATTAGAGTCCATTAGAATTTTGCCTCCCTGTACCGAGTACCTCTACCAGTCCAATTCTATATGAGCCCACTACATGGCAAGCTACCTTTTCCCGAAGTCCGACAAGTCTATCACCATGATCAATGCGAGGTCATACTCATAACTAAACTCCAAACCACCCATCAGCCCGACCTTGCTTTGCATGTGCTAAATGACCTCTGGATATGGACAAGATGAGCTTTAAGATGAATGGGTGAGTATTTCCACTGCTCAAGGCTTCAGTAATGGAATAGGACTTGGGCAGAAGTTCATTTCAGGATGTGTCGATTATATACATTTTCGTCATGACTGAGAGCACAGATAACCTCCCAGTATGATAGGAATGCTCCCGCCGCCGATATATTGGTCTACATCCAACGAATTGGAACAACATCCAATGTCCGAATACTTCAGGCCAGGCTTTAGGCCTCTTCGGACGAATTATTTTCATCAGTGGCATCCTCGTGGAGATTGGATTCGGGTCCGTGGTAATGTTTGTGGCCGGACACAGCATACCACACGCTATCAATTCCAATCCGTAAGAATCGGTAGTATACTCCACAAAACAAGCAAACGCGAGACTCACAATGCAAGAATCACAACGCTACTAGCCATTACCTAGATTCAGTTAAGCAAAGATGTCGACCAACAACTGATATTTCTCCGCGAAGGTCACATACCGATGCATAATTCATGTTCTCCTTTGTGACTGGGAGTATAGTGGGTAGCGAGAAAATTATGCATATAAAGAGAGTCCACAAGATACACATCCAGTTACACAAATTGCCCAAGAACCCGTTTCCTAGATAGAAAGGACCTGGTTTGAAATTGACTTCTGGATGATTGTGGTAAATTCTTCGAAGGAAAATGGGTATGATATAGCTGGTATCCAGTGCCATGGCTGTTAGCGAGAAAATTGCATTCGCAGCAATCGGGCTGGCGAGGTCCAAAAGACCGGGAAGGATACCCATGCAAGTTGAAAGCCACACAGCACGTAAGGGTGTGCCAGTTGTATTGCTGTTCTTACCGAAGAAGCCACGGTCAGGAAGACCTAAGATATTTTGAACTGGTAGATTCATAAGTCGCGATCGCAAACACGTACCATGGTCGCGACTGAAAGCATAGACAGTTCTAGAAGTCGCCTGAAGTGCCGTCTGTACGACAAAGAAGGCTGTCATACAAACAGGAACCTTCCAGGAGGCTCAGCAGTCTAGTTCTCACAGGCGATAAGATGTGCCACCTACCCACAGAATTAGAGCACCAGTCTTGCCTATTCGATCCACCATGACCTAAACCTGCTAAGTCATATCGGTATTTGATTTCTCAGAGCATACCTGGAGGAAAGCAGAACCAGAGGGCCCTGGTAGATTCTCCCTTCCGGTCAAATTCAGTAAGTCTACTCACTGAAATAGATGTATAGCTATTTACTCACAGGGGACCAGAACACAGAATCATCACAATACTTAGCAACCATCCAACGAGGCCAGTGCCGATGACTGTTATTCGAGTCGACAAAAGTGCTAACATTGGTATGCCAATACCTACCTGCAATAAAAATGGCTGATGGTGCAGCATAGGCAGCTCTATGCACCTCTTCGCTATGGATGACATGCATTCACGATCAATTACAAGGAGTCTACTGAGAACGTACGAAATGTGAGCGGTGGCATCATAATCCTGGCGTGATTGCGGTCAGTCATGCCATTCAAATTTGGATGCCGAACTTCTCACAGTCATCTAAGGCATGCGTATCAATGGAATGTCATCAGCTTCAGGAAGTTCGACCACCCACCGTCCATTGAACACTAAGGAGACCAAGTAGAAACGCAATTCCCGTATTCCACCCGCCAGTCTGGTTGACAATGCCTTCGGAACCAAAGACATAGCTCGCAGGGTGCATTTCTGTTCGGGGTGTCATTGCCAATAGTACAATAATGATAACTTGGTAAAATCTTCAATCATATGTAGGATTACAACAAGTGATATCTACTCACGGAACGTTGTCCCCAAATTCACAAAGACAAAACTGGTAGTCATCTTCGCAAGGTGACGTGTGGCCAGAGAATTCTTAAGGAAGCTGCAAGATCAGAGCGATAGAAGCGGGTTAAAAATATATTGGGTGACGCACCAGGATGCCATGAAACACCATCAAACCAACGAACAGACCAACAACTTTATTCTGGGTTTGATTGAAATTTCAGTACACGTCATGACCAATACCACGGGATCTATCTCACTGAAGTTACTTGTAATTCAGGTCCCTATTTGACGATTGAACCATGAACAAGACTTGACCTGATGACATGGCTCACCTGTCCAATACTAACTGCAGCCCAGATCATATTCGATAGCCCAAACTCCGTAGAGGAGACGCCGGCAATCTGGCCTACTCAAATGCATTAGGCTCCAACTCTAAACATAGATTATCCGCTCACCAAGGGTGTTTAGCCATCCAACCAGCCATCCAATCTACACGTGCATTTGAGATATGTACATTTATGCTTTCAAGATAGATAAAAGTACCTTTGCGCGGTGCTTTCTCGGGGTCAGCTGCGCAGATGCGGTATATCTGGAAGTCAGAATGGAAATTCCGATTCAGCAGGAGCGCCATTGACAAAAATAGGATAGATGGATACTAACAGACCACCGCAAGTCGGATAAGCGCTAACAATTTCTGCGATACTTGTTCCCAGTGTCAAGCACATACAGGCACCGAGGATCCAACACCACACGACCTAGACAATGTCCATGACCTCTTCTAGTTTCAATTTTGCATACGCACAGTTGCCGGTCCTCCCAGTAGCAAAGGAGTGTTAAACGTCGTTGCAATACTCGAACAAAGCCCCTGTGATACTTGATGAGTTTATTGGAATTTACGATGGAGGGTACTCGCCATTATACTGAATGCAAAACTGATCTACATCAATCAATCAATGACTGCTCGATAAACCGACTCTCAAAAAAAAAACGCACTGTAGCCAGATTCGAAAATTCCCGCTTGAATGAGGGTTTATATCCCAGTGCGACAAGTTCCTGGTCCTCATTATATGACAGTTCTGTCATTATATCATTGCCATTATCGACATTTTCAAGACTGCTGTTCTTCTGCATGACGGGTAATAGCGATGTTAGCTATATGATAACGGTATCTTATTGATGAGAATTTAGCCTTTGCGACAGGGAGCACTAGTAGGTAACTTTGGTTGTCCAAAGGAAAAAGCTAGGTATGAAAAGGTGTGGAGCTTCAGGAGTCTGATTATAGAGTGGGTTAAAAGGACAGGAGTCAAGGATTACACTGGTTCATGGAAGAATTATAAAAACGATAAGGTGTGGAAAATTGAGAAAATTAAGAGCAATCACTTTTTCAGAAGCACGTGATGGTTCTGTACTTTTTTTTGGAGCGAGCATTTTGTAGTGCAACAAGATATGAAGGGTCCTCAATAGAAATGCTATAGCAGCATTGAATTCATAATCCCTGCTTTCATTACTATGACTATCACTCTAGCAGGGCTAGTTCTAGTGAAGGGGGTATCTTAAGGGGTAACTTCGCATAAATAATCGGGTCACATTGTTTTCACATTGTCAAGATGACATGTCTAAATAGAAAATTGGGGCCTCGAAGTCGCATGACACAAAAAACATAGATAGGTTCAGTAATTTACTATGCCTCATTCACCACAGCAAGTCCTGTAGCTTTTCCCCTGGCTGCTGCTTCCAACTCAGTGAATGACCCGCTTTTCAAGCACATGTTCCTAAAGGTGCTATCTTCCTTCTGAATGAGATCCCATGGGCTACCAATCTCGATGATCTGTGGCATTGGAAGCAATCAGCGGTAATGAAGTCAATAAAGAAAGGGCACAAACCTGGCCGTGATCTAATACAATAAGCCGATCATAGTCGATCACGGTCCTCAGACGGTGCGCAACTAGTCCTAAAATTAGCTTCCTCCCCCAAAACGAAACCACTCATGCTCACCTGTGAGCAACAGACTGTCAGTAAACTCTTCCCGAATAGTCTGCTGGATCTTTGCATCAGTAGCAAAGTCAATACTACTTGTAGCCTCATCCAAGATAATTATCGAGGCCCGTCGCAATAAAGCACGTGCCATAGCAATCAACTGTCTTTGCCCTTGAGAAAAATTCACACCACCAGCAGAGACTTGGGTCTCCAATGTGATTTTGGTTTTGTCACCATCGACCTCCGTCGGTGTGCTCGGGGTAGTGAGCATGGAACCTGCATTGTCTGTGTCGAGATTAGAGGTAGAGATGAACTCTTGGTGAATGGATGGAGTACGGGAATCGTTCGGGCTCGCGAGCGTAGATTGATCTCGAGAAGTAGAACCGGGTAGTCTGCCAATCATTTGAACGCGCTGTAGAACGTCGAGACACTCCGCATCGGTGTGTTCATCTGTATCCGGGGTTATGTATGATTCATCTGGAGTAATTAGTGGGGCAGGACTCACTAAAGGGATCAAGGTTGTCCCGAAGAGTTCCAGAGAATAGAGTGGCATCCTAGGAAATGTCTTATAAACGGGACACTACAAAAAAATCAATACATACTTGGGGAATGAAGGTCTGATATCACTTAGAGATCAGTACTCAATGCCTTACTAAAAACCATTAGACTCACAATGCGCGAACGCAAGTCATGGACTCCAATTGTCGTGATGTCAATGCCATCAATGATAATCCGCCCTTCCGTAGGATCAACCTGTAACCCAGTTAACATTATGCTCACATCTTTGAGAAGAAAGCAACCAACGAAGCGCAAAATACTCATGGCGAGTGTCGACTTTCCACTACCAGTACGGCCTAACAAACCAACACGCTCTCCCGGCCCCAAGCTAAAAGACACATCGTGCAAGACCGAGGGCAATTCAGGGGCATATTTGACAGTGAGATTTTCAACAGAGATCAAGGATGGGCCGTTGCTACTAGAAGGCCAATAGGCAGGGGCCCGGTTGGATTCGATTATTGCTGGTGGTTCTTGAGGTAAATCAAGACTGGACACACGATTAGGACTGAAAAGTTTGAGCAAGAGATCGTCTCACTATTCCACGACACGTTCAACGGAACTATCTGCTATTAGTCTCTGTCATAGCTTAGACGAGAGGAAACACATACTTGAGATCCAACTCGAGTGCTGCAAAACTGATTGTTAGAGAAACATTATTATATAGCCAAGTGATACTTTACCCGTCCAAAAGCGGCAAGCCCAGTAAACTGATCCAATGAGTAAAAAAAGCATGACTAAAAGTCTGACCTCCAGCTCACCCGACATTGTGAAAGCCATAGCACTTGTGATACACACACCAGCCAAGCCCGCTCCGTTTGCCAGAGTAGGAATCGAGAAAATCGTTGTCACAAGGACAGCTAGTCCACCGAGAGTATCAAAATTCAACAACAACCAGCGGTTTGTCATCCAGAAGCTATACCACATCTAGTACACAAGAATAAGCAATGGAGAACTTGAAATCAGTCAACTTCGAGACTCTACCTTGGTCGTGATATCAATCTTGCGGTGTAAATTATTCAAAAACCTATTCTCAGCAGAGAATGCCCGGACAGTGACAATGCCTTCCAGAAGTTCACCGAAGTCAGAGAAAATAGGCGATCGAGAATTCGATTCCATGCGTCGAAGATCACGTCCGGTGTTCAAGTAGCCAATGGCAAGTTCATAATACCCAAAACCAATGAAAAATGCCGGGATGAGGAATCCTGGGAAAACGATCCTAAAAACGGTTGGTCAAGGGTTCGAATTGAAACAGAAGAGAACTGACGCTACAGTAAGGATCGCAGCAAAGAAACTAGCCAGAGATGAATTGACAGCTTGGAGAGAACCCGCCAAAGAAGAGTCGATTGTCTCAATATCCTAGCATGATTCACTGTGAGCTAGCGATTAGCCAAAATCAGGTGTCGTACTTTGCCAAATCGATTCAACATCCGTCCTTGAGGCGTGGTATCGTGAAATCTGAAGGTGGCTCTCACCACTGTGACAAGTAGCTGCCTATGTAAGTCATATCAATTATGAGCTGATAGCCACCTTTTGAAAACTTACTTGAACAATATCCTAGAAGCTCTCAAGGCGCCAGTATACTGAGCAGCAACCGACAGCACGTTTGCACATGTAGTTCCAAATCCAATTGCAGCGTATATCCCGATATAAAAGTATGGATGATTCATTGCATCCGGCCAACTGATGTCAAATATACCAAACGAGAATGTTCGGGCTAGGATTTGATGAGAATGCTGTTGGTACGAAGAAGGGTATCCGTTTATTAGAATCTCGGATTCAGTAGCACTGAACGATTTGAATGCATAGTCAAAAACTCCATCTTGCCCATATTTCTCGTATGCTTCTCCCCAGATCTAGATCATAAAATAAGTCTACTTGCTAAAACAGCAACAAAACTCATACCTTAACCCAAAACTTTTCACCAACGCCCAATAGTTGTGTAATAACAACTAAAACACCAAGGATCACCCACGTCCAGTATGATCTGCAAACAAAATCTGTATCTGCAGCAGAATTTGGACATTAGGAAGCTCACGAAGCCTTTAGATAACTCTTATAAACTCTCCATTTCACACCACCGGTGTTTCTATGTTCATCCTTGACCAGCTTTCTTGGTTTCTTCGTGACAGCATCTTTCTGAGTCTCCATCCCAGTAGCGTCTCCACTCACAGCTACCTCTTCAACCTCGGCAGGCAATGCCTTTGTGGTAACTTTGCGTTTCTTGACTTGGACTCCAGCATCGTAAGCAATATTGTCAAGAGCACCCTGCGAACGGAGATCCTTGATTGTACCGTGTGTATCAATCCGGCCATCGAGCATACGAATGAGATAGTAAGCCCCAGGAAGAACGAGCTCGACATGATGCGTGACAAGAATCTGCAACGAAGTCAAATCAGGCTCAGAGGATCGAGGCAGGGAAGTGAAACATACCACTGTGCGATTGGCAAGTAATGGCCCCTGGAATAAATGCTCGAACAGGAATCGCGACGTATGACTATCCTAAGCTTTGAGGTAAGGAATCTCGTTAATTATTATCACATCCTTGGGGAAACTCACGACAGCACTGAGAGGATCATCCAACAAAATATATTTTGTTCTCGCATAGACAGCCCTAGCAAGTGCAACCCTGGCCTTTTGGCCTCCCGAAAGACTTACACCCCTGATCAAGGGCGTCACCACTCTTGATTTCAAAGACTAGGTCAGACAAATGGCTCACCTCGCACCAATTTCCGTTTGATCTCCATCTTCCAACATTTCCAAGTCCGGATCGAGCGCGCAGGCCTCAATGACTGCGTTATATCGCTCCTCGTCAAAAGGGTAGCCAAATAGAATGTTGTCCTTGATGGATTGATGCCTCAGCCACGGCGACTGAGCCGCATACGAAATTGAATGCATAAGCCCATTATCAATTTGGGAAGGCTTTTTAGACATGACAATGCGGCCAGAAATAGTCGTCATCTCTCCCAACAGAGCCATCTAACAAAGCACAGAGTGAACAGGGCGCAGACAAGATGTGGCCAGTGACATACCAAGAGTGCCGTCTTTCCCGATGCTGTAGGCCCTGTGACAATAGTTAACTCTCCTTCTGGGAATCGGATATTCAAATCCTTTAACTCAAATCGCCGATCCTCGTCAGGAGCCGTGAAGTCAATGGAGATAGAACCAACTTCATCGCTGGAGGCTTCTCTGAGAGAAGGATCACGCACAACTGTGCCAGTTGATGAGGGATCTCGCGTCTTTCCGTTCACAATGCTTCCAGTATCATCTCCCTTCTGTTGTGGTACTTCATTCCATCTCAATGATGCATCATCAAAGCCCAACCCATCCTCTAAGTCCAGGCTTTCACTGGCCGAGGGTGGAGCGGATTCGTTCTTCTTGAGGGAGGAGACCTGGTCAGAGACTTCGTCTTCGTCGAGGTAGACGGCGATTCGATCAAGTGCTACGCGGGTCTCCACACTGGCTGAGCACGGTACGTGACAAGAATCGCCAGACTCACCTGGAGAAGCTGGATGATGTAAGTCGGAATGATGTTGAGTGGCATTCTATATCATAGATGAATAATGAGCAGGGCAGCCAATCACCTACTGCACCTGATCATGCCAAAGAGCGCAATCGCCTGGTGTTTCAAGAATATATCGGCACAAAGAATCCTCTTCCAGGAGATGAGCACTCACCGTGAAAGCAGTGGACACATCGAGAACATTGCCTTGCAGGACATAGACGAGGAACGAAGTAATAGAAACTAGAATGGGGGCACAAGACCAAAGAACATAAAACATTACTGAGTTGAATCGAGCTATGAAAATATAGTAAGATCCAAGGAAGCCGCCAATCGGGGAAAGCTGTACATTTGACCATCCATTGCATCTCATAATTCCGGGCATCGAGTGCACGCTTGATCCAGCCATCCTCCCAAGCGAAAAACTTGATGAACTTGACCTATGCCAAAAGTCAAATCAGGCTTGGAGCCCCAAAACCGAAACCATACGTACAGCACCAATGAGTTCATTGAGAACTCCCATGCGTTTGTCCCTTGCAGCCAAAATACCCTTCTGAATCCTCACACTTCGACGTGAAAGGATGTTATTAAGAGGCCAACCAATAAGCAGGACACAGAATCCAGCAAATGCACTCCAACCAAGTAGTCTGCATCAACAATTAATTGTGAGTTCGAGATGGTATACCGAAGGACGTGCTGATATAGGAATATTCCTGCTATTATGATTTCAAAGGGTGCACCATAGAGGAGGTAGAGGGCAGAACACGATTGTGCGATCTAAATGATGATCAGACTCTGATACATGGATACAGATTGCATACATACTCTATTCGCATCTCCTGCCATGAGGTTTACAATTTTACCGACATCTGCCCCAGCTTTAGGGTCGTCAGCTTTAGTGACATCGTCCTTGTTCACTACTTTGCTCTTGTCTGAAAGGAGTCATGAAACCTCCATTCTATCGGCTGTTGAGCACGACTTACTCTTGGACTGTCCGCCGTCTGCTGTTTCTCCCTGTTTCTCGGCTGTATTCTGAGCGGTGATACCTGAGTAGTCTTTTCTCTTGAGAGCTTTCTCGTATATGGAAGCCATGAGCTCTGATCGAATACGAGTGGATGCACGACGGCCAAACCATAAATGTTGTACATCAGTCTGGGCCTAAAGCAGTATTGTTGAGCATCGTTGTATACTGTAGATATTCAAGACCTGACTTTCGCAATAGTACAAAGGAAAGCCAGAAGAGCATAGATGTAAGCTTTATTCCTACTTGCGCGAGATAAGTCCTTGTTGTCAATTTCTTGAAGAATACGCCTTGACGTTATGAGCGAGGAATCTTGGCAAAAAGACGTCTGCAAGCATACCGTAGAAAGAATGGACCCATGTAGTTAAATGCGACGCTGCCAAGCGTCAAGAAAAAATCGAGACTAGCATAGTAAGGGCATCAGTCATTGTCCAGCAGGACCTCGTTAAGGACATACATAAGATCGAGAGAATTCGCAGTCCAGATTCTTCGTAATAGAGTTGATCGCCTGGAACCTGTCATAAGTTGCAGTATGAAAAGCAAGACGTTGTCACAAACTTGGTTTGACCAAATTTGATGAACACAGGACGCGACTGCATAGTTGGGCTCAGATCCCAAACATCATCTTCATTCAGTGTTTCATAGCGGCCCTAGAGAAGTTTCTTTTGAGAGCACTATAGGCAACAGAATAGTGATAAGCTCACCTTGCGCACTAAAGGATACACCCAATTAAATGTCACCCAGCGGAAGAGCGAGGTATAATCTTCGATTGTGACTGTACGTCCCTAGAAGTATGTGAGCATAGATAGCGCAACAATTGGAGGTAGTGTTACGATATCCTCTTCTTTCACTCGGCTACTTGGTAGTGCAAGGGGCATTCCTCCTACCACAACTAGCATCCCCGTCGTTGCAATGAGATTCATGGTGGTTAGGGTCAGAATGCCCCAATTGGGAAAAGGTATTTGAAAAGAGTTATGATCATACATGTAACCTCCTAGTTCCAAAATACTTGCAGCAAAAAGCAGCAAGTAGACAACCAAGACATCAAATGGGGGGGTCATCCTCGGACGCGCGACTGGGCTGATAACGGTGAATAACCAAACAGTTGCATAGATGAGAGCTCTAGCGCCTTTCCACCAGTGACTGTCCTCGCTATAGATGACATAGGATCCATAGGCCACCCAGCACAAAGTCTCCACGATCCCGACGAACACGAACATGAGTGTACGCGATAGCGACTGAGAAACACGATCCGAGGCGCCTTCTCTCCCTTTTCTGACAGGTTTATCCTCAAGGGGTCTGTGTTCTATAAGCGCTTCAGCTTCAGGTAGTGTAAGGTATGAGCGGACATGTGAAGTGATAGGCTCGAATATGGAGCGAATGGGAGTGAATGAGAAAAGGCAAAGTGCAGATACGAAGACAGCTGGTATGAGGGCGCCCCATGAGTCTCTGACGCATGAGTCCCCAAAGTCGAAAGGACTCTTGTCAGCACAGAGTTTCATAGTCGTCCCGGCCAAGGTAACGCGTCTGGGAAGACTATCCCAAAATAGAACACGTGGTCCCGGATAATCCCACAAATAGACTAGCATGTCCAGTTTAGATACTATCTCAGAGGACGAGTCAGGGTCCGTATATTCCAGCAGCCAGTCAAGCTCGTGGTTGAAGAACAAGAACAAAAAGGGGAACAAGAAAGGGAACAAGAAGAACAAGATAGGGGACAAGAAGGTGGACAAGAGGGTCTTGAAGATGCTGGAGGTGGCAGAGAGAAAGGAAGGGTCATTCGTAGCGCACACGATACAAACTTGTTTAATATCCAAAGGAGATCCAAGACGCAAACCTCAAAATATTTGGCAACTGGCTTTATCTAATAGATTCCGTAGCATCATATGCTGAGTGGGAGGAGCCAGCGAGAAGGTTCCTCGATAAACGGCTTGAAAACGCACAAGGGGATGATGGTATGTTTCAGTTTTCATCTGGTGGGCTATGTTTCAATCATAGTTCTCCAGGGATGACTGCATTGAATCAACAATTTGTGTCATTTGCAAAGGTAGTCGAGCAATTACTATACAACCTCCTGCCACCCTCCGTATTTGGAAAACCTGAAGTCTGGAGTTCTGTCCAAGTGTACTCTCCTATCCTTTGCCTTCGTCCAGGATCAGCTAGGGGTCTGCCAATGTGCACGCACGCTACATGGCGTCTTTCGCAAATTCCAACTTGAAAACTCTGTTAAATTCCATGATGACCACTGAGCCGATGCCGACTGAAGTCGTGGCCGCACACATTGCTGTTTCATGTCTTTGTCGCGACATGGGAGAATCTTTCACAAACGCAATTGAGCGTACAGAAACTTTTGATAACTGTGTGATTGACCTTTTGAAGTAGGACAGGGGGCACATTTTGCAACCTAAATCGAGCATCTACCATGGGAAGGTCGATCGGGTTATTCTAGAAGGTAATGTAGTCATAGCTCTGCGTGAGGATAAGTGGGAGGCCGGACATGGAGAGGCCGATGTGTACATGCAAATCGCTCGGGATTACGACCTCCTTGTGCAGGTGCTCCTCGAAAGCACTGAGGCAGCAGCCATCAACTTTCTCAGCCATGGGGCACCATGCTTCTTGATCTGTGTTCTAGGTACACATTGCCGTCTACTGATCTTTGCATTCATTATTTTGTTCTTGCCCAGGACCTATGTTATTCGTTTGTGGTGGATTCTACGACGGCCTCAAACCCATCGTCGAGCCACTTTGCAACCCAATTTTCATGCTTCGTGATCACACTAACACTCGCCCTGTAGAGGTAGCGACACTGTTGTGGGCATTAACTAGGGGAGTATCGTCTTTGAGACCGTAAGTGCCTTATAAGATCAGATTTCTGTCGCTCATATCGTGTCAATTACAGGCTAGTATCCGAACCACTCGGAGTCAGGTTTACACATTCTACTCCTCGCATATATAGGACATGCACATTGACACAACCGCAAGATGAAATCGGCCAACTCACTTTCGAGTCCAGTGTGCATCAGCAAATATTCCTTGCAACTCTCGACTCGTCTTCCTACCCCAATACGAAAGTATTTGCCAAGCTCGTCTCTGGTTCATATTCGCAAAATGTTCAAGATCATTTGGCAGCTGAAGAACTGGCTCCCAAGTTGTATGGTTTCGCAAAGGTGGATGGCGCACCAACTGCATATATTATGGAATATCTTGACCCATCCACCTGGCAAACATTATATGAATTCCTCCAATCAGATGCAGCCCTATTTCAATTACGGGACGCACTCCAAAAGATCACTACCAGGCTTAATTCCAAGGAATACGTCCATGGAGATCTTCGAACTAACAACATCATGATTCGTACAAATTCACCGCGCGAGTCCCCAGACCTCAAAGTGATTGATTTTGATTGGGCGGCGCCGGTAAATCAAGTTCGTTACCCTGCAGCCCGAAACCCCCAAATCAAAGGTATCAAGTGGCCTGGTAAAGCAGGAGGGCTGATCCAGGACGGCCATGATTGGGAATTGATATCATCCTGGCTGCCCCCGGAGTAATATAGGATGATCATGATTTGAAATTGGTAATATCCTGAATAACAGTTATACAGCTCAGTAGTTTGATACCTGAATTGTATCTATCCCTCAGAGTCATCTAATTTCCATTTAATTTCATTAAGCCCTTCAAAACCTCACAAAAAATCAGAACAAAGCTAGAGGGATTATCAAAAAAATAAAACACCAGCTTGAGAAGCCAGATTTCGATATAAGATAATCTGATCTGTACGAGAACTGACTGAGCGGTTCCTTTCCTACAGTCATGGACAATCAAACTTGAATCTCATTACTCAGATACCTTGAAAAATTCTAGTAACAGATTTGAATTCTACGCTTCAAGTAGTGCACCATAGATCGATTTCTCCGATTCCAAAAAAAACCATCTATCAATCTAGACCTATAAAATACTTTCCAATCTTAACTAAGTCTTCATCTCCCGCAGTCTCAGGAACGTCATACTAGCAATACTAACTTATACTTCTCATTGATTCGACTATACCTGAGAAACGTAATCATTATTAGGGTATGGCCCTAAATTCCTATTATATCTGAAGACAAACAGAAACGAAAAAATTGAAACATACAGCCTGACACGACAAAGGAAACACAAAAAGGAAAAAAGAAAAAAAACCTGATTGACTATCAAAATCTTGCCTCACAACAGGAAGCCTGGCAGAAATGAAAAAAAAAGAGGATTACGCGTGAAAGAGAGAGAGAGAAGGGGGAGGGGGGGAAAGTCCAACTCTTTCACCAAGACAAGTTGGGTGAAAAAAAAAAGTAAAGCACTGAACCACAGTCACATTAGAAAAGTGATGAGGAAAAAAAACTCGTCAACGATCAACGCCACCCGAAACAGAAAATCCACGTCTAATCTCCTCCCAAAAGGATGCCAAGGTAAGAATTGTAAAAAAAAAATACTCTGCTTTGATTTTTTTCCTTGAATTTTTGCGATGTTTCAAGCTTTGATATGTGCAGATAAAATACAAGCGCCATCGGGAAATCTCATCCACCGAGTAGCTCACTGACCC
>Ga0153975_1000358_pt1 | contig 13891 bp, 17 predicted proteins | sample TSGA059MetaG_FD_104694 | JGI IMG/M metagenome (GOLD analysis project Ga0153975, IMG submission 104694) | Attine ant fungus gardens microbial communities from Georgia, USA - TSGA059 MetaG | ecosystem: Host-associated > Fungi > Mycelium > Unclassified | place: USA: Georgia, Yuchi Wildlife... | reverse complement strand
GCTCGAAGCAAATCCATTTGCTACATCAGGCGACATGAGGTCGTTAGAATGTCCAACTGAGCCTGCATCAGTAGGAAGGTTTCTGACGCCGCATGATGATATCCTCGCAGACCTCCAGGGACACTTACCCTCGAGTGCTCCTCCAGAGCAACAATCCCTACGACCGGATGCCCCCCTAGGATCTTCCCTCAATCTTGGCTCAAGCGCTGTTAATACCTCATTGTTCACCGCTGAATCTCTTCCCACTCATGAACCGGCCAAGGAGATTATGTACGATCCGTCCACCGGTCAGAGATTGCATGACTATGTACCAACGCCGGCGCGGTCGGGTGCTGATGAGGAACTATGGTCCCATCTATCACATATTCTGGAGCTCCAGAGCGAAATTGCAAAGATGCATGTCGATATGGAGAATGTCGCCTTGCGGGATGCGCGAGGTCACAGCGAAGGTAGCTCTGAGCGCGGAGCAAAAGTAGAGACCACCAGGAGCGATACGGGGAAGCACAGAAGGAGAAATAAGTCGCTCGGAGAAGAGGAAGATGACAGTCAGACTGACGAGGCAACTGAAGGAGATGAATCGGATAGCGATGACGAGGTGTTTGGGAAGAGGAATCGAGAAGAAGAATTCACAAAGCTAGCGGATCGTTTTGCGAAGAGGAAGGTTGCCATAGACTCCGTCATGGATAAGGTATGTTGTTTTGCAGTTCACTGCGCACCTCTGACATTATTCTACTATTGCCTAGTTGGACAACCTCTCGAGCGCACTCAAGACCTTCCATGCGCTACCCACTCCAGAACTCAATCTCGCATCCTCACGCACTAACACCATGTCTTCTAGTGCTTCACAAACAATTGATCGCGGTACTAGTGGGATCCCTGTGGTTACTTCGACGACATCAGCTCCCCCTCGTCTGCCAGTAAAACCACTAGTAACGACAATTATAGACGATTCGCAACCAGTTGATAGTCCATTGGACATGCACCCTACACAGTCCATCATTGATCGCAATCTTGGGAAGAAGTAACTCATACCTGTCTGGACTGAGAACGCCTTTGACATACTGTATCGCGTCCATACAGTGAGCAGTTCAGCTACCAGTTCTATAATATACAGCACGAATAACTACTTGCACGGACGTCTACACACACTACACACGCCAGTCGTAGATGTATAATACATTGTTCAAGTAGCATATATCATCATGGCACTTGCACACCTTATCATTCGTCCTTCATCCCGTTAAGCGCAATCTGGCCACACCATGGTCCATCCAAGCTAAGTATGTATGGTTTCATCTTCGCAGCGCCTGCTGGCCTCCACATCTACTACACATGGCCACTCTTCTTTTGACATCCAGCAATTCTCCAGCCAGCGCCCTCTATCCTTACTTGAAGCAGTTGCTGCTGTCCTTCAATGGGATACAGTCTTTGCAATACTAGGGTCGACGTTTCTTGTGACATTTTGGTTCGCTCAAAGCGCCAAGGACATCTTGCTCCTCTTCCTCCTTTGGCACGTGGTGATCTCAATCGCCTTTGGCCCTGGGGCAGCGATAACTGGTGTCTTGTTGGTCAGGGAAGCGAGACTAAATGCCCGAGCTGTGGGGGGTAACAAGGAACAATCATATGAGGGGATTGACTTGGGTTGGAGTACCAAGTAGCAATGCTTTGTCCTTATGGATGTCATCACCGTGTACTATCCATATCGAAATCTTCACATCTGCAACACACCTAAGCAAGAAGTGGCGGCCCCCAACTCGGTCGCCTTCTTCCTTGACTCATGATTGACAAGTATTGTAGCATTATATTTGCTTTGTCGGTTTTTGTGCTGTTCAAGCCGCAAGCGAAGTATCTATACACGCATGTCCCATCTGCATCTACGGTGGAGGGCTGCGGGACATGATTGGGGCTGAGTGAAGATCCTAGGAAGAGAGGAACTGGATATGACATGGTGGCGGCGACGCGGCGTTCAAGTGCTCAGTCGCGTGCTTCAAAGGCTTTTAGGCAGCGAGGGCACGAATGCAGCAATCGATTTCGAAGTCCGCCGATTCATGTTCACCATCTAAGATAAGTTCTGACTCGCGTTGTCTGTCTCGCGATAACTACGCGTTGAATCATATTGCTCATCTAGCTTGAAGAACTCGCGACACCATTTGCCTCGAAGTCTCCTACTCGACTTATGTGCGTGCTCACCTAGATCTGACTTAGTTTCATACCGATTGGTGAGATGTTGTAAACCTGTAATAGTGAGCCAGTCGCGCACTGGCAGTTGAAATCTTGTCGTCCTGCTCCTCGGCTTGACACTTGTGTGATTCATAGGCCTTGTTCCGCTGCATATCCTTCGAAAATTACATGGCAGACAACGACTCACAGTTACGAGTGGCCTTGCGAGGGTGTCCCCCCGCCACACCATTTTCAAGTGGTCCCCCAACTAAAGATCGTGAGTTTTCTGCGAAATTGTATCAGGTTCTTTACTAAATTGCAACAGAATTACGCGAGCAAATTATTGCTGCCCTCACAGACACTGGCAAAGGCAGCACAGAGACAGACATTGTAAGATCCATGAGGGGCTTGTAATCTCTGACTCTGACTCACATATCTCCTGTTCTCCTTCCTGTCCATGATGGCAACTCTGCAACAGAGGTTCTCACATGTGTCAGAGGATGATTATGATGATGTGATGGATGCCATTGTGGAAATTGAAGGCCTCAGGCTTATCCGCAGGTGGGCAATATCTTACTCACAGCTACTGATCAATAATATTTACTATTCTCAGACCAGCATATATCCCAGATATCAAATGCTTCATTGCCTACAAACTGCCATCATGCATACATGGTAATTTTCTACCTCCAATGCGCAAGGCCATCCAACATGCAATTGAATCAATACCCATCAATGCACTTTGGGATCTTATCCTCCCTATATATATGTCACCACTACTTCGGGTTGAGGGAAGGGGGTTGGGCATGCCTGACCTTCTTTTGGGGATGGATGGACCAGGTGGTAACATTGCCTTGTGGATAATGGAGGTCAGTTTTTCACGGGAAAAAGATGAAGTGATGTCTGGCATCCAGCGTTATGCAATGGAGTGCAAGGATGCACAAATAATCACCCTCGTTGATGTTTGTGAGTCCCAGCCTTACAGGAGGCCAAAGGATACATCGGAGTTGGCAATCACGATGAAGGGGCGAGATGTGTTGAAGCGGACGGAGTGGAAGGTTGCATCGGATAATCCAGCCTTTGGGCCAGTTATGTCCTTGGTACCACATCAATGGGTCAGTCCCTTGACCATCAAGGTCAAGACCTGGCTGCGTCACCCAGATGGAGAGTTTTCTCTGAATGAAACAATCAACAGTTCCTATTATGCATGTGTGGTAAGTCCTTACTATTCTTTTTTAATTAAATGCTGAGCCTTGGGCCCTTGACAGGAAATTTGTCCAACCAGGGACTCTGCTGAGGTTGCACATCTTGATTCAGTGTTCAATCAAGCCATGAAACTCATATGCGACAAAATCACTGATTATGTGCAGGAGCACTGCGAATTTGACAAGGAGGATCTCAGGTGAAATATTCTCTTTCTACACAATCACATCTCACAGCAATCTCACTCCCAATCAACCAGCAGTGCAATGGACAAATGGATGCCTCCAGATCATCTATTCAACTGGGACATAGTCATGAATCATGTTCGAAAGGGAGTGCTACTGGATGGGTTTGACCGGTACTTTGACTGGCATGTCAATTTGAACCGCCAAGCAGATGAACCTCTGCACGGGAAAAAGTGAGAGCAGGCATGGTAATGAAGCTCTTAAGTAAATAAGCTAAAACACGAGTAGATAACTTTGCGGTACAAAGGAATGAGCATTACATACATAGAGAAAGTTACATATGTAGTTTCCCTACCCAAACACGAACAGAGTGATCAAACCATCCTTCACGTCATTAGTTCAACCTCCAAGAAGAGCCAGCGCAGCCCTGAGCTCCTTTCTCGCTTGCTCAGCGTCTTCGTAATCAAGCGAGGAAATAGCAAAGCGGCAGTGCTTCTGCGCTTTGGCAATGATGGTGGACGTAAGCTCGAATTCCCGCGGTAGGGAAGGGACAGCGACTGGGGCAGGAGGGGGTGGTGCTATTACACGGGGAGGTGAAGAAGGTGCAAATATCGCAGACGTTGGTGGCGGAGAACCAACAGGGAACATAATCGGGGGCGGGGGCACTGGACTTAAAGGTACAAAGCCAGGCGGGAGTTCCATATGTTCTTGGGACGATACCGAAGGACCGCGAGCACCGGCTTGAGGTGGCGAACGCCTTGGCGGAGAGGATGAGGGAAGGGAGTCAGGCCGAGGAATGGGAGATACATGTGTATATATAACACGCTCTTCCTTGGGTGGAGACGATGACTCGTTCTGCGAAAGCTCACCAGGAAATGAGGAGAATGGAATCGGGATAGGTTCCATTCCGTTCAGGACTGGATCTCGTACTGGCTCTTCATCGCTGGTCTTTCCCTCCATGTCGGTGCTAACCCAGGCTTGACGAAGTTTACTGCCGCCCCTCCCGTCGAGAGGGGTTTCATGCCAATTATTTTCTAAACTGACGCTGCTGCTATCCCGCGCAAAGTCGAGTCCCGGAGTTGCCGTCGTACTCCATCTTCCAGGACTCAACGTATCGTCATCATGGCGAGGGGAATGCAAACGGTTGGCACGAGCGATATCATCAGGACTCATGCGGGGGGATGGCGCCCGCTTAGGCGACGTCCGAGATGATAATTCAGGTTGGCTCGTCGTTGGAGGGGAGGTCCGGGAACCCTCAGCTTCCGGAGATGACTCGGGAGTAGCAGCATGCAGGGATTCTTGGCCGAATTGTGACCCAGCAGGCCCTGGTGCAGGCTTCCTTCCCTCGCGATATGCCTTTGCTATATCAGCTGCCTTCCACTTGGCATATTTGACCTTGCCATCAACCTGTGTGTATAGGTTAGACAAATACCTTCCGAAAGTATATCACTACAACGGCTTACATTCTCAGAAATATCTGCCTTGGGGAAAACATTCAACACCTCAAAGAAATTCGCTGCAGCAAGAAACTTCTTCGCAGTTGATCTGGGTTATGGAGAGTTAATCTATCGAAGATTAATGAAATAATAACCGGGTACCTTGTTGCGCGACCTTCGCGATCTTCATCATCGGCCATGTGGAAGACCCTGAGGGCAAAGTTCTCGACATATGCTGCACTTGCAGCCTCGATGTCTATAGCGTCATTGTGACCAATTTGAGCTTTCAGACGCTCAAGCGCATTCAGTAGATTTAGGAGTAGCGTGCGGGATGCGTTATCCTTTACTTTCAGATTGATACCAAGTTGCGCTGCATAGTAAGCGCCTACATACTTCCGTGAGCTACGCGATGCACTCGGACGTCATGATGACCACTCTTACACCAATATGCCACAACTGGCTCGCTATTGACTAGCTCTTCTGCGCGTTGGAGGTACGGCGCTATAGACTTGAGACCTGCTGACACTGCTGGTAGCCCAAGAGACATGATAGTTAATAAACAATTTGGGAGGAGGAAGTTCAGGCTGCGTAAAGTTGTACACCAAATGCTGCGCAGCTAGTGACAGAGGGTTTTTATACTCGGAACCGGGTGCCCAGCTGTGAAACGGGGGTTAGGCCTCGCGCATGCAACGAGGACGAACGATAAAGCTGAGCCGCTCAACCAAAAGTTGATTTCCGTCACACAAAAAGGAAAAGTCGCAAGTTGAAGTCCGGAATAAGTGTTTTTGACGTCAGTTCGAAACTTGTCCTTGTTTGGCGAGATGAGCGTCTATACAGTGACAGCCTTTGGCAGTGCCTTTCCTCATCATCCTTGTCGGAGCTTGTTGGCACGAACACGTTGATGCCATACAAACCCAGTGCGGATTTCTTTTTATTATTTACTTGCATTATCGAGCGCAGCTTTGACCACAGCATGACGGAGCATCAAACCAGCTCCCACTTGGAGCCCCCATATACTCATACCTTTGTCTCCAATGGGGGCATTATGGAGCTGTACATGATCTCCGACTATAAGCATCAAGGCAATCATGATGGCGCCAATATATCGACAGTAACAAGCAGTCGGATATCAAGTTTACGGTTACTTCTGTAAAGAAGGAACGGTTCCCTTCATTCGTCTACGCTCTGCCCACGGGAGACTAGGAAAACCCAACCTTGAATACAGCTACTCCGACTCCTTTCATGGTAGGAGTGTACCACCTGTAAGGTACAATGGGACTTGGAGGTCGCGCTTCACACTACTCCGTTATGTTAATGCTTATCTATGACGACCAAGTCAATCCCGTATATCACAAATCCAGGTGAAAAATGCCACGGTGTGGATTTTAATTTGTTGCTTCACCTTCACGTGTTGTTCAGAGCATCCTGCTTACCGCTCCATTCATAGCAATTTCGATGAACGAAGCCTCCACCTAACATTCCATCGTCAATTTTAAATATGGCTGGCGATGAGCTGAGCCGGTTTCAAAACATGGGGTAAAAAGATATTCGCGAATGCCAATGTAAAGCAACCGCGAACCCCAAGCATAGACAGCGACCGCGATTAGGAAGGGCACTTTCGAACAGCAATGTATTCCGCCTACCTATTGCTGATGCTGATAGGTGAGTGTTCCAAATGAGCTCCATGATGGATCTTCTCCTAGTTAGGAATTTGATGGTAGAAGTTCGACTCGTATGGCAACTCGGTATCGAATTGATCAGTGATTGATCAGTGGGTGGTTCCGAGTTGTCTTACGCCCGGGAAAGCTCAAAGTTTGCTCCACCACCCTTTTCGTCGGTGCCGTGGTGCCGCACCGCACAGAACGACGCGGAAATCGCACTCGCTTTGGAACTCATTCCAGACTAAACCCCACCGTACCTCATGCCTATCATTACGCAGGACGAACAGCAATAAATATCTTCACAATTCTTTTAAGCTCATTGCGCTGTAAAAGCAAGGTGGAGATTACGCCAGCAGTGGACATCGTACTCCTGCCTTGTGCGCAAGGAAGCTGCCTCAATGTGATGGCCACCATTCACATCAAGAAATGCTCCAAGGCGTTCTATAAATATTCAGCACTATCGGACGTCGCTTCAGCGTAAAATAATCTCTTGTAACGATGGCTGGGCCGAAGCACAAGAGGGCATCCATGGTCTTTCCATTCGCAATTCTCCTTCCTCCAAGTGGTTTTGAGCCTCCATTCTGGAGTGACTATTAAATACATGGCTATGGCACAAGTGCTCGGGTTTCTGTTCTGTCACCCTGACTTACCAAATGATCAGTGAAATTAAAGTCTAGGAGGTGGCAACAGCTAAGAAAATTCACCGCTCGCATCTACCGTGACTGTGGGGTACGACCACGCATAGGTGATGTTCCTGCTTTCGACGGACTCTATCGGTCGAAGGAGTCGCCAGTAGCCCAGGAAAAATACGATGCTCTCCGACAACACATATTTATTGATTCAAATGGGCCGCCGGTTAGCGATGCCGAGTAACTACAACATAAATAGATTGGTAAAAAGTGCTGCCATTGTGAATACTAACCGTTCAAACCCAAACAACACTTGGATGTTGAGGATACTGAAAAGGGCCCCCTGAGTTGGGCCGGCGCAAACGGATGTGCGACTCGTGGTGGGCCACTGGATGAGCAAGTTCCACTACTACTTGATTCTGTCTAATCACCGCGTGGTAGCTGAACCAGTATCGCACGCCGTAAGTCTGCCTCATACCTGAGGTAAGAGGTTGATCGACTCCTGTGTACACCGTGTTGCACTGCCAGATCCACCAGGTGTTGGCCATGTTGCATGACGGTGTTGAGTAGCGCAATAACTTGCACGTATCCGAGAACTCAATTCAGTCACCGTGAGTTAGCACCATGCCTAAGGCGCTGCTTGCTGTACGCATTCTGAATTCAGGCACAACTTGGATGATTGTGAAGCCGTTTATCGAACGTCCGAAACTGGATACGGCCAAGATACAAACATCCTATTGGCATCATGGCATCATGGGTGGCGAGCCCCAAACGCCACCAAGATAGTGACATGCGCAACGGAAGGCGAATGTGTGAAGGTTATGGTATGTGAGGTAGACAGGGTTATGCGTGAATGGATTCCAAATGGATTCCGACAGTGTTTCGAGCGCGGCGCGGGAGTAAAGCGGAGGTGAAGCGGCAGTGAAGCGCTAATGAAGTGCTAAGGATTGTGGAAGATAATATGACTTGATCCGGTCACTAAAGCGTAGTATGACAATAGAATGATATCTCGACCTCTTGGTCTTACATTTTGAGCTTGTATGCTAAGTAAATACTATGAATGGGGTGATCTTTGTATAATAAAAAAAGGGTAAAGGTACACTATACTTAGTATCACTTTCTCAAAGACGGGTGAAAATACTCGCCCGCTGGCATAGGTAATAACGACAAGTTGGCGCGCCAGTGTAAGCAGTGCGCGTGTTGGCCTATTGAATACTCTTGACGCGCGCCGCTCTACTCGGAAACTCTACGCGCTAAGGCGCGGGTCAAGCTTCCTTAGGGGCGCATTAGTGGCATCCAACCCAGAGCTTACTGCTTTCTCATCTGGCATCGGATTGTAGTTATGTATCACAATTCCCGGGGGAGAAAAGACATTATTTCGACTACTTCATTAAACTACTTTACTGGTACTTATACTACGTTTCGGTAATAGAAATAACCACTCTATGTAACAAAATGTAATCTAGCACTCCGGCTTACAAAATGGCTGTGAATGACGATGTTCCTCGGATATTGCGTTCACATCACATCCTTGCAAGCTCCGAAATCCAACACGGACCCATGATGGCACCCATCATCTACTTCTGATCTACCTTCCAACATCTCATCTACTTCCGAGGATGGTCGGAAACGTTCCGAATGCGCGGAATCCAACAGATTGTTCAAAGTTGTAGACCGTTTGTTTGATTTCTTAATGCTAGCTAAAGGGGGCTCATTGACATTCTATGAGGTCTGCCCAAGGGAAACGTCTGACTACATAATAGGTAATTATGTAAATATTATTCGGTTGGTACCAGTTATGTAATATTGTATTTAGCTCAGTTTTCTCGTCCAAACTGACCGCGGTTTATTTGTGCTGAGACATGGTTCGGTTTAAGGTAAATCTTTTAAATGTCTTGTCAACCGGGCACCTCAAGTCTTCAAACAAAAAATAGAATCGCTGGCTTCTTGTCGAATTCATTGACATATCCACGGTGGATTCCTCTTCATGGCCAATCAATACACAACCTTTGAATGGAAAACAGATCTACAATGCTCTCCGCGACAGCATCGTGGCAAATTTCGGTGATGTAGGCTGGGGAGCAGCGGGAATGTCGTTGACTGGTGCATTGTTTCTTTCCATAGTCATTCATATTCAACTCACCATATCATTAGTGAAGTATTTCTCACCTACCACAAACCTCTGTATCATTCGTGTTGCACGAGATCATCATCGAATTGCATGGGGTGCAGTTACTCTTCTTACTGGTATAGATGATGTCAGAGTGATACCCCATGTCGTTCATGTCTCAGGTATGCTCTTAATTTCTGGTCGGGTCCCAATGTCGTTCACAAGTACAATAAAAAGGCACTGTAAAACACGCGCAACTCTCAGCAATTGCCCATAACCGAGAAGTGATCGCGCGGTTTCGCACTAAAGCCAAAAATCCCGGTAAGCCTAACGGGTGCAGACGTAAGCGGGTCGCTTATTTATTTTTTTGTTTTCAATGCGCAGCACTCTATCAAGACTCATATGACGATTATCTCGCGCAAAGTACTCGTGAGATAGAGGCTTTGCAAGACTGAATCAGGCTGTACCCACTATCACTATCACGAATCTATTTATTCTCAGGTCTGTCTATGAACTTTCAGGATACAGGCGCATAATTTCAGTACTTACATTCCCCAACACATTAAAGGCACGCTCAACAGCTTGCATAATGTTGATGTATATCAGTGGACGGTACAATTAAAAAGATAATCATGTATGAGTTCGGTTGGTATTGCAGCGACATCGATGTTGAAAATCTCATCTCATTCTGCACTTTAGGTGGAGAAAACTTCGCATCTCCTGATCCCACAAGCGCCTTCTATGCAACCGTGCTACTGACTCAAGTGCTAGCACAGCAACTAGCCATTCCCCGACCCTGCGGGTCACATATACCAGTTGTATGCGCGGCATACACCGTTGTATATCCATTCCACCTGGGCAGCATTTGCGAAAGGGCGAATGCCCCGTCCATACGATATAGGTTTTGGATTGTCACAGGTGTGCTTGCCCTTCCAATCCCGTAGATGACTGTAAATAGCTGTGGAACGAGCTTCATATCTGCCGCAAGTGATCAGTGTGATGACTTCGTGGCGATTATGAAGCTTGCTCGATCGTGGTACAGTTTGCAATTTGAATACGGCTTGGAAGGACGCTGGAGGCCGTTTCTGGGTCTATTCGACTCTCCTCTCGCTGTTCGCTTGTAATGCGACAGGCAGGATGAATTTCGTCATGTATCCTGCTTGCAGCCAAAGAGATTCCCCCTATGCACGACAGCATCCTAAGCTCGCCATCCCGTTTGAGGTTCTAAATGCATTTGTTCGATTCGTAGAAAGTCAAATATTTCAATGACTCTAATTAACCATCTGATACAGCCTTTACAGCACAGTTCTCGCAGTAGCAAAAAATGTATTGGTGCTGAGAATGCTACAGCGTATGCACATAGTCACGATGTGGCAGATTTCGAAGACTCGCCAAACAACGATAGTGACTCACGACTAATTGGCATAAAACTGCTAGTACATGTCGATAATACTGACGAGATTTGTTGAGCGATACATGATAGGGTTATAGATGATAGCACTAGAAAATCAACTCAACAAGAAATAGTGCATTGTCAAGCTCTCTCTCTCTCTGGGATTGAACCTAATACATCTCCAAGCTCATACCGTCATTGATCTCATAATCTGATAGCGTGATGTGGTCCTTATAAATCGTATACCTGACGAGAAGAAAAGTGCCATGAGTATTAAACACATGCGATATTTATTGGCGCAGTCCCGTTTCAAGAGTAGCACCGCAGCAATGATCGATGCTCACCATTTCTTAAGCTGAATCTTCTTATAATCTGTGCCGGTTTGAGCGGCGATGAGCTTCTTCAAGTCACCCACAGTATCATTCGGGCTGCACTTGACTCGGACTGGTAGATCGATCGAGTTAGGATTCGAATCAGGGGATGATGCGGGCCCACCTTTCCGACCCAGACGATCGTTTGCAATAACCTGCATGTATTATAAGTAAGTATTCTTGTAACAAATGCGACTGGACCGACCTCAATCAAACCCATGATGAATGGAGATGCTTTGGCAAACCACTCGGATTACGTGACAATAGATCCTACGTCACGCGTGACAAACGCGTGACGTGCGCGTTTCCATCACTCATCCTCGACCTTCATGGCCGTACCAGCCCGGACAGGAACAGCGACGCCATACAGGCATTATAATCCACAACAGCCTGTGCAACGCGTGGGGCCAAATGTTACAGATGACTATGAAAGTGAATATTTTACTTGCACATTGAGATTGCGCTGATTTACTTGTCTGCAGGATGGTATACTGAGGCAACCGCCAGTAATCGGATGGTCTTGTCCATACGCTCCGGTATACACTCGGAGGTTGCGTGGGCATTGGATAGGCTGTATCGGTTATGTGCAAATGATCAATTCATCTTGAAAACCATTCCTGGTCTAACAGATGCCCTGTTCGAATGGCCAGAATGGTATGCGACAGAAGGATATCTAGTGGCGGAGAAGTATCGGCTGTTTGCTATGCCAGAAACCGAAGATAGGAAACGACGGCATGCTCTAGAGTCTATATTCATCCTCCGCAATTCGGCCACGAATGAACCCAATGCAAGCGAGTTAGCTAGTCATCCCCGAACACTCCCCTTGCTCTTCAACGCACTCGGTAACCTCACTCCAGATACGGACATGAACGCTGAATTTGTTCTCAATGCTATAGAACTTCTTCAGGCCATATCCGCGGGCATTGTTTTGCCGGGTTCCGCGTCAAAACTGACAGACCCCCTGCCGACCCTGCTGCAAATTGCAGGTCACTCGTCGAATCGCTCCCTTATCATTGCTGCCTTGAGCCTTTTGGCTCAACTATTCTCTAACATACAAAACACCATTCATCTGGCCACAGACTCGCCAGCGCTTGCCGCCTCCATACGCTACTTGCCTTTATTTGTCGACCGAACGTTGGTCGATGCTTCATTGAACTACCTGTATGCTCATCTTTCACACCCCACGATGGCAAAAGCTTTCCTGCATCATCCCCTCATGCCAAGCACTCTTCGTGTGCTGGTTAGCTTCCTTCTATCTGAGCAAGTGGAAGAGACCGTAAATCTCGATATCAGTGCTAGTACTCGCGCCATCCCAGCAACTTCAGTCGTAACGCCTATCCATGACCTTACTAAAGAGGAGCTTGATCTTCTGATTCCCATGCCCGAACCGCAGCGTTGTTACGAGTGGTGAGTGCGTGTCACGCAGGCTGTTATATCAAAGATACATTCATTGCTTGTAGGATGAAAATCATGTTTGTCGTTACACCAGAAGGAGAGCTTACTCAAGTCGATTTCTGGAATCTCTACAAAGATGCCTTCACGCCCTTCGCGGATCGCCATCCTGTCCTCGTTGCATCGGACGTGATCAAAAATGTCAATGTTGTTTTCCCTCAGGCACAGGCGATGGTCCTTCCTGGGCCACCACAGCGTTTCATCGTGCGTGGGGTTGATAGGCGTAAAGACACGCAAGCTGCTCCTCGCTTTAAGTGCTTGTGGGACCGCTTCCAATGTCCTGTTGTGCCATTCGAGACCCCTGGAGACTTGTACGACCACATTCTTCAACATTTAGAGTCGTCTGAGAATCCGGAGCCTCCGTGTCTGTGGGCTACATGTCCCTTGCCACCGACATCAAAACAACAACTGAGACCACATATCCTCACCCACCTATCAAGCTCTCAGCCTCCAGCAACACATCCTACCCAAGATGATATGATTACCGTCACCGACGGCGAGTCTTACCCCTTCGTAGACCCTACCACGCGGCAACCTCCTCCTCCACGGCATACGAGCATCTCTTACACCCGGCCTATTTCCGATCCGTCATCAGCAGCCCTTACCGCACTGCTCATCATCCGCATCCTCTTCCGCTCGTCGTTCGTCGCCACTTCGGATACTGCCCCCCGTGCGGACGGCGACCACTTCGGGTTTCCTGGTATTGTAGAAGACGACGAGGGTGATGATGTAGTGGAGGATGTTGGAGACGAGCTGGAGGGTGAGCGGAGGGGGCGACGTGCATTTGTGGGTGTTAGGAGAATGATGGAGGGCGTGAGGATGAAAGATGAGGCTTTGATGAGTTGGATAGTGGAGATGGTCAATGCGGCGTATGATGGACTGCCTAGGTCGTAGCTTCGTATCATGCAGGCATCACGGTTTTTGTACAGAAACAACATTATTCGGTATCAACACTGCATTTGAAGTACCACCACCACCAATCATTTCCCTGCGACGTCCAAGAGACTGTTAGGAGCTGTCCTTTCACTATTGATATTGTATAGGTAATTCATGAATACTCCGCATGGCAGCCTTTGGACCGTAAGCTCGAGATATGTGACTATCATCAGTAAACTATTCCAGGCAAGGTCAAATACCGACTCTACCGCACCGTCCTAATAACACAATATACAGGGTCTAACTCCCGCACAGATTTCTCTCGGACGCGATGAAGAACATTTCTGGCAAGAACTGCTCTCCCTGGAGCCCGATCGCGCCTTTCTAACGCGCCTTCTATCCACCCTTCCCAAGG
>Ga0153975_1000355_pt1 | contig 13962 bp, 5 predicted proteins | sample TSGA059MetaG_FD_104694 | JGI IMG/M metagenome (GOLD analysis project Ga0153975, IMG submission 104694) | Attine ant fungus gardens microbial communities from Georgia, USA - TSGA059 MetaG | ecosystem: Host-associated > Fungi > Mycelium > Unclassified | place: USA: Georgia, Yuchi Wildlife... | reverse complement strand
TGTAGGAATCTTTTGTAACCCTAAACCTATTATGGCAAAATCACATTTTCCTAATACTACATTTAGAGTACTACTGGAGGCTCAGTGGTGGGGTCCCAAAGGTGAAGGTAGGAGGTGCGGTAGGAAGGGAAACACCTATGCAGATAATCTTGCTATCCTGGCTCTGATTGCTTGCACAGTAAGTGACCATCCTTCATGTTTTCAGAAACTTGCTTCAAATCATGGTTTGAATTTTTTTTTTGGGGTGTGCATCTAATGTGTTATCACAGGTGGGACTCCTTTATGGAGTTGCTAACTCAATTCTCCAACAAATGTCCTACCTACTTGGAGACTATCTGGGATGAGCTGAAGGAGGGGCTTTGGTGCATCCTCATAATTATGATAGTTATACACTTTGCTAACAATGCCAATATAGGAAAGGTTATACCATTTCATCAACTGAGATGCCTACTTCAACATTTGATTTCTCAGCTCTAGAGATGGCAGCTAAGGTATCCAAGCAGAGAGAGGAGAGGGAGGAGTAGCACACTTACATTTGCTATTTTGCATTGATATGATTAACTATGATTTGAATCAATTTGTCTTTTCTCTCACTTTTTCATGTTTAAGTGAATATAAATGCAAATAGAGCTGAAATATAGTGCACTAAAGGAAAAAAAATTGCCTGCATTCAAATTTTGAAAGTTGAATATATATGCTCCTAGGTGCAATATGGATCTATAGGTGACTATAAGCAGCTATGATAGAGGGGGGGTTTCCCTCAGATGCTATATCAACTATAGACAATATATATTCATATATAGTGCTATATGAGCTAATATAGCAATAACCCTTTTTCATGATGCCTTTCCTCTCAAGGGCCTAAGGAAGTGTGAAGTGGTCTGGACAAATGTGCAATATTTCAACAACATGCAAATTACTATTAACTGTAGGAAGAGGCCAGAAAAAGGACAAAAGTAAAGGAAAAGTGAGGGGAAGCTTAGAAGTGGTTAAAGCAAGTTTGTATACCTGCTCAATGATGAGAAGCTTCCCATAATGTCACCTTCCCTTTATGATTGACATCTCTCTCATAGTCTTCATTTGACCTGTGTATATAGTGAAACTATTCATTTGCCAATGCATGGTTAATATCTGCCACCCACCCATCCATACTCCTGAAGTTCTTGTATCCTTCTTGCTGATGCACTTAGTCAATACCCACCAACTGTCCTTGAATATGTATGCCAGAGTTCTAAATGCATGAATTATTATGATGGTAATGAAGTAGCTACTCTCATATCACAAGCCTTTTTATACTACAAGATTATTCTCTTCTGGTCCATTCCATATTAATATATAAGAGCCTAGAAAAGGTTTGAAGGCTTTTCTGTGGTTTTGTGGGAATCTTAAGATACAAATCCTAACCTTTTAAAGCTGAGAGGCATATTTAGGTATTGTATGTATTTATCAAAGATTCTTCTTTTCACCTTTCCTCACTAATGCTTCTTTATCTTGAGCAAGCTTACCCACAATACTAGACCATTGTTTCAGTATCTTCACCCTCTATTGCTCTACTGGTCCATTAATTGCTTCTCTTTCTGTATTTATGAGGGATAAAGTAGGTCTAAATCTATGTCTAACCCATCTTACTAGCCCCCTAGGGCAATACTATTTAATAAAAATTCTCTTCTCTTCATTAGAAATTTCATATTGCCATATCTTAAGGTATTTGATGCCATTAAGACTATTAAGACTTCTAAAAATTCTACTACCAGCCTAAGGTCATAAAATACAAAATGAGCATTAGCTTTTGAATTGAAGGACCCACCAGTCCAAATAAAGCACCAGCCAAATGCAAGGTTATACTAGCAATTAACATGTAAGAATATTAGGCATTCTTTTTGTTTTAGTAGAAGCATGCCTTCATATATGTTAATACTTACTATCCATCCTAATCAATGACTTTGAAGTTTAATGTTTAAAGTGCTTTGATGGTTGGAATTTCACTACTGGGCTTTACTCAGTTTATTTCTATATAACCACCTTGCATAGGATGAAGCTCTATTACATTATACTACATGGCATGTATCATAGGATTATTATGCTTAGAGGAAAAAGATTCCTAGCATGTATAATTGACAGCTTTCTTGCCCTTCCATCACATCTTCTTCAGCTGTTGATGCCTATCATTATCTGATAGATGTTCTTGTTGATTTGTATGGCTCTTATGTATATTTCCTTAGTAAGCCTATCTTTATGCTGTTTCTTCTTATGCTGTATCTTACACTTCTGTTGCCTCTTTTGATTCTCAGATAAACCTTCACTAGTGCTGGTGTTAGCATTTTTGAATGCTAGAGATTCCATCTCATATGCGCTTCATACACTCAATTAGTATATTGTATTTCCAAATCATATATTACTTACACTTCAAAACCAGATGTTATAATAAACCAGTATGCAATATATCCTGAAACTAGAGGTTGAATGGGATTATAAGGTGTTTAAAAGGTTAAAACTTTTGCTTTCCATAATCAATACTTATAAATAGAGCATTGTTACATGTGTCCTTATTTAGATGTCCATGGAGGCTGGAAATGCATACTGTTATTATATACAATGCCATTCTTTAAATGATCACTCATTTGAGCCATTGTTGCATATATATCAGCCTGAGGTGGCATGAGTCAGATAGATACACCTGGAGTAAGCAGCTGATTGCACATAGCAAATACCATAGTATCTGTCTGCCTCCTGCATTAATCAATAAGGCTGCTTTTGGAAGGGTTATATTAGATAATGGAGGAAATCTCTTTGATAAATCCTGTTCATGTGCTCTATTTGTACCCAGTCCATTCTTTCCTAATGCTTTATGATATCTTACAATGTCAACTCCTAGTTTAGGATGAAGTGCTCACTAGGATTTGAATGGTCATTGCTCAATGCTCTTGTGAGTTTGATACATACAAGCAATATATCTGTCTAGAAATGTATGGAAGGGTTCAATAAAGGACAGCCCAACATGAAGTTTTGGAACTGGGCATACATAAATTGACTTGCCATGTGGGTGGTATGCAAGGCCCATTCTTTTGGTAGTGTTACAGTAGCCATGCAGCAAAGGTTGAATAGAGAATGCAAAGTGAAGGGACAAGGCAGTGCTAGTTCAATATATTTTATTGGATAGCCCACATTTGTATTTTCATAATACAATGAATGACAAACAATGGATAAGACACTCAACTGCTAAGTACAAGCATCTTAATCAGATACTTGCAATGCACACCAAGGCTTAGTTAGAGGATTTTTCACACTCTTCCAGTGTATTTAATCACTTTATTGAAATTAACCTAGACCAATATGCTCCTCACTGGTGGAATCACTTTCTTTCCTCTATAATTAACATGATAGAGAAATACAAAGACAAGCTGGTAGTCTGTAGATGCTTATACCATTAGAACACAGATCATTACTAATATCTGAACTATCATAATCAGACTAAAGCTTACTTACTTTAAACACATTCAGTGGATAGGAAGCTTAAAAAGTAGGATCTCTTTTCCTTTATATCATTAGCTTCAATACTTTGCATATTTATCTTAGAGTGTGAATGGTTTAAAAATATCTAACTCAATAGTCTCGTCAGTTTAAAGTTATAGGCACATCAGCCTGATTAGGGCAAGTGCAAAAGTGGGAACAGCAATGTTATTATACTAAATCACTTAGTAAGGCCAAAAATTTTATATTAATGTATATACCTCTGCTGCAAGATCTTTTTGTAACTAGGAACTTTTTATCTGTTTATACTGCTGTAATGGAATGCTTATGATTTTGATCTTTTTGTTTGGACACTTGTTTTTTATGACTAAGGTAAAATTCTTACTAGATATTTCCAACTACAAGCCAAGACAGGGATGGGGATTCTTTGCTGTCCAAATCATTCTTGAATAACATGTCGGATAATCTGACCTCTAAGATATATTATTACAGATCAAAATCTCATTATCCATGTTTGATTTCTATGAAGGCAATAAATAAGTATTGATGCTGACATAAGATTGGAAGATATCCAAAGAATACAAATACTGCTATTTAGGGCTACAATACTATGAGCTAAAAATTTCACAATTCTGTCTACAGTTTGAGACAAAGAGGTATATCTGGTTTGTTTGTTATGGTCAAAGTCTAATGATTTCTGTATAGACATTGTATGTTGCTCTGTTGCTCCTTTGTGATGAAACCATAACCTTACTTTGTATCTCAATTTTAAGTAAGGTTAGAGTTTTCCTCTTCTAAAAGGTTACAACTTGAGACTGACAAAATCAGCAAGCCCACAATGACACTGGAGGAATTGACATTTTGTCTATATTGAGACACCTATCTGTTATATGATGTATTTGAAAAATTGGACTTGTTTGATCAGTACCTACCTGGTTTAGATTGGCTTAATGAATATATGTAGCAATGTGTGCATCATCTCATGAATTCTATATCTAATAATAACAGCATCTCAGAGGTATAGCTTAAAAGCTAGTGGAATTCTTCAAGGAAGAATCTAATGGACATTAAAGAGGAAGAGAAAGAGCATGGTAATGGATGGCACCAGAAATAATGTCATCAAAATCTAACTAGATGCCAATATTGAGTACATATTCCTAAATATAATCCTGAATGCAGCCAAGGTGCAGTATCACTTCCACTGGTTTATTCTTAATATTATGTGCACCATGACATATAGCCTTAGGTTAATATTAGTGAAAATGACCATACCTTCATTATCCAACTAGCTGCTGCAAACTGGGACTCATCTATTCATAATATTCCATACTAGGTCTAGTAAGCAGCCTCTTCACTTACTCTGACTTCTAATATTACAACACATATACCAGTCTGGCTGCTGTTATAGAAAGATGGCTTTCTTTTCTGGTTGAGGGGTACAACTAAGTTTCCTTCATATGGTGAACCTTATTCATCTCATGACAAAGTATCAAAAGTAAGTTCATTATCATTAGTTGACATCCAATGGCTAATTAATAATTATCAGCCTATGTATGAGGACTCCTAGGGGGCTTAGTGATGTCTATAAGGACTTGGCTTCCAGTCTACCTGGAAATTGCCATCTAGTGGCTTTCCTTTCATTGACATTGTTATTAATATTGATACTAGCAATAGGATACATAGGAATGGGATGGACTACAACTTTGTCTACCCATATAAGTCTAGGTTTAGACTTTCTGCCAAGGCTCATTTTATCTATATTTTTCAAAACTACTTTTAAATCTTCTATAATATAAAAGCTCTTTGTAATCATAATTACCAGAAGCACTTTGCTCCTGTTCCCTTTCTTATTAATAAAACTGCTTATATCATTTTCAAAATTCATTTTATCTATCAGTGCCTTCTCCTTAGCTGTATATATAGGCTCTGAGTTCAATGTAATGAGGACATATACCAACATATTGTCTCTGCTCAGAATCATAATATCCATATAGATAGATATCTTTGGACTCAAAGATTATAAGTCACTTTTTCATTTTTCCAAGTCCCCTATCTGATTTTCTTTTTTTATAGTAGTCCTCCAGCATATTTCCTTCTCTCATCACATTTTGATTTCAAAAAGTTAATTGCATATTTCCTTAAGAATAAGAAGAACTTGATGCCAAGAAAAAGGTATAAGAATCACAGTAGGCCCCTAAGATCACAAACACGGAATATTGAAGATGGTCTTATTATATTCTATGAACTTGTATATAGTCCTAAATAAGAGGAAATCAAATCCACCTTCTGAGTCCATTTCCTACCAGGGTCATATCATCCTCCTTTTAGATGTGAACTTTGTATCTACATAGTCATTTGTTCATTTTGTCATATGTGGCCATAAATAGTTCCTTGAAACTAGTTCTAAAGTTTTAGCTTATTCTGAATGTCCTACTACTAAACTATTATGATACAGTTTTATGATTTTTCATCTGATTTTCTCTTATTTAGGACCATATACAAGTTCATAGAATATAATAAGACCATCTTCAATGTTCCATCCTTATGTTTGTGATCTTAGGGGCCTACTGTGATTCTTACACCCTTTTCTTTGCATTAAGTTCTTCTTATTCTTAAGGGAATATGCAATTAACTTCTTGACAGTGTCTTTCTGACTCAATAATTTTAAAATTATAGTACTACTAGCAAAGTCTTTAATAGGCTATACTTCTACTAATGGATATCCACTGTGTGCAGTCTACAACATAGTCCTTATACATTGCATATGTATCTACTAACTGACCATAAACTACATCTTCCTTACCCTCTACTTGCTCTACTACTTTATTGTTGATTTTAAAGTTCTTCATCATATATGTCAGAATTATATCTGTGAATGAAATTGTGTAGATGCTATGTATGTTGTTACCTCCTCATTTCAAATGATATTATACTATTAAAAAACACAGGATATCACTAATATTTAAACTACTATGATTAGCATAAAGCTTACTTACTTTGGACATGTTCAGTGGATAGGAAGCTTAAAAAGTAGGATATCCTTTCCTTCATATCATCAACTTTAATGTTTTGCATACTTATCTTAGTATGTGAATAGTTTAAAAATATCTGTGTCTCTTCTAATTTTCACATTTTGACTCCCTCCTTCAGGTCTCCTCTTTTTCTGCTTCTGTTGTTCTTTGTCTGGTAAGTTTTGCTAGTTTTCCTCTAATAATGTTTGCAGTTTTGACTCCCTTTATCAGTTCTCCTCTCCTTCTGCTTCTAATAGGCTCACTCTCTGCAATTTTCGCATTATTACTATCTGGTAAGTCCCTTTTGATTTTCCTATTTTTTTTGAGATCAATAAATTTAGATTTTATTGAGTTATAGGCACAATACTTCAAAAACATTAGTCCAAAGTGCATTTTGAGCATGGGAAAATTTCAAATGAAAATCAAAGTTGTAGCCTTTGATAAGGACTATAACTTTCATTTTTATCAAAAAATTTCCCACAGTCTACTCTAGTCAATCCTTATCATAGTCCTTACTCTAATATAATACTACAGATAGACTACCCTTAACAAGGGCTACAACTTTCATTTTGATTGGAAAAATTCCCATGGTCTTAAAGTCATGTCATTGAAAATCCTAACCCTAATGACCAAAAACTCAAAAATTTACTATCTCTGCTAGCCACATTATGTGACCTTGATTGACTCAATAAGCAAAAATGCACCCAACCACAAGTGTTTTCCTAGTCTTTCTTTTCTAAGTCTCTGCCAGCCACATCATGTGACTTTGCTTAATAAGCAAAAGTGCAGTCTACCACAAGTCTTTTCTTGATCTTTCTTTCCTCTCTTCAACCTAAGTTCTGATAAGTCTTATTGTTCTCTAACCTCCTTCACTCTCTAGATCTTCTTCTGATGCTTGTATTAGTATTGGTTGGTGTTGGTGTTGGTAATAGTGAGTTTTCTCCTGCTTCTCCCTGCTCCTTCACTTAAGTTTCTTTTCCTTCTCTCTAGTCTTCTCCTCCCCTTGCTCCTGCTCCTGCTCCTCCTACTCCTTCTTCCCCTGCTTTTGCTCTTCTCTTCTACTCTCTCCTTCTGCTCCTTTAGTTTTCACAATTTTGGCTATCTGATGAGTTTTCTTTCTTTTTTCCCTATATATTTTTGCTTTTTGACCTTTTTTAGTGACTCCTCTTCTGCTCTCTCCACCTGCTCCTGCTCCTGCTCCTCCTTCTCCTGCTTTCTCTACTCCTGCTCCTTTCTGCTCCTGCTCCTCCTGCTCCTTCTCCTTCTCTTGGTCCTTCTTCTTCTGCTCTTTCTCTTTCTAGCCATTCTGCTTCTATTTGGTGAGGTTTTCTCACATTTTCTCTTATAATTTTTATATTTTTGACTCCCTCCTTCAGGTCTTTTCTCCCTTTGATTCTGCTGTTCTCTCTTTGGTAAGTTTTTCCAGTTTTCCACTAATAATTTTTACATTTTTGACCCCCTTCATTATTTCTTTCTGTCATCTCTTTAGGCTCTTCTTTCCTCTTTCCTATAAGTATATTTTACTGTCCTTTAGATTTGGTAGTTTTAAGTTAAAATAGCTAGATTGGTGTATTAGTTACTTTGAATTGAATTTACAAGGCAACCTTTTCATAACAGCCATGACAGTCTTATATACTGAGCATCTAGTCAATAATCCCTCTGCCTAAGTATCACTTATGATAAATTGAACATTACTTCCTTGATGACCTACAACAGAAATAGATCACCCCCTTTATGCCTATGCACTGATGATCTCCTTTCACCTGCTGACAATAGCTACACTTTGACTTGTAAAACATGAGATCCTTAGAGCCCTTTCCCTCCTCCTGTATACCAATTAATAGTCATAATTATACCAAGATATGGGACATGACTTACATTGGCCCAGGGCCAATCTCTATAACCAATCTTCAAAATCTGTATGGTTGCATTGCCCATCTCCTTATCTTTATCAATCATGCTCTCCACAGCCCTTGCCCCTTAACCAATCCATGCATGCCTCCTACAAAGACCTGTCGATTGTTCATAAAAGCTGTGTGCTCCATGATATGGTACTTGACCATATTCCAATTGGTACACCATTTTGGGATAGGGACACCAAGTCCACAGAGATTAAGGGAGATACTCATGATAGTTAGATGATAGCAGTGGAGTGAAATTGAAGGACAGAAGTTTGGTTTGAGTTCATATTTCATCATGGGTCTAAACCCACTTTCCATTGCATTCCTTTTGATTTCTTTACTATAACTACTTTCACATAATGTAAATCAGTAATCCATATGTGACTGACCAGGGATGGTCAGCAGCAAAGTATCCTGGGGATGTTATTTTCTGGTCCTACTCTAGAGTATCTATCTTATTATTCATAGTATTCGCTTTAATTTTGTATTAGCTTTAATTTTTGTATACTTATCTTAGTGTGTGAATGGTTTAAAAATATCTATGTAGGATCCTCAAGAGAAACTTGATTGCACACAGTATTTAAAGGCAATAATTAAATATTGGTGCTGGCACAGAATTGGAAGGGATACAGCAGTAATAGCATAAGTGTTCATGGTCTAATAACTTCAAGAGGTTAAGATCATAATGAGATATAAGCAAAATAGTTAAAAACATTGGTGTAATTTTGATCAAAAGACTTTATGATTTTCAAGTGTTTTGCTTATATCTCAATCAGTTTTGATCCTACTGATGTTTTAATACTATGGATAGACTCTCTTTGACAATAATTACAACTTTTGTTATAATGTTATTTAACAAAAAATTTTCCAAGTGTCTATGTTTTTAAACTATTGAAAACTTGTCAATGAGCTCCAGTAAAATCCATCTCTTTTACTTTGTACAAGAGGTTTCAAGTTTTGTTTTCTTACTTGATGCAACTCAAAATGAAAACAAAACTTGAAACCTCTTGTAAACTGATAGCTGTCAATCTATGTAAAGCTTCCTTAACTATCTAAAATTACCTCCCTTTCCCCTGCTGCTCTCCCCTACTTTTTGATTGTACATGGGCTCATTTTCTAAAGTGTTGCTATCATCCTCAGAATTGGGAATACCATCACCTGTGGTTTTGTGTGCTTTCTATATTTTTCCACCAAACTCACTATTTCTGATATGCAGTTCATCCATCATCAGGACACTTCTTGCTAAAGGGAAGCCACTGCCCTTTTTGACTTTGATACTACCAATTTTTCATAATACACTCATTGCCAGCTGCTCTCCTTACTGACCATACAGCTCTCCTCACTAACCATGACTTGATCATGCAGGTGTTGATTCTCATCTTAGTGTTGTGTACAGTCACTACTCACTTATACCTCTACAAGTAATGGCTTATTGGAAGCTTAGAGATGAGCTCAACTTGTTTCAGATAAAAACTTATAATAACTAGCTGAAAGTCATCTCAAGCCAATCAGAAAATTGACATACTTGACTGATTAGACAAGCCCACCCTTCTGCTTATTGATCCCACTCCTATACAGTAGGAATGCTATGTTATTTGTCTGTGTTGTTCCTAGAGTGCAAGGGGTGTGCAGATTGGTGTCCACTATATTGCATTTTGATGTATTTTCACTTTGGTGGACTGTAAAATATTTTACATCATTTGTTTCCTTGACTTTTGCTATCACAACTAAGAAAAGTCTAATGAAATACTCAAATCTCCAAAACTTGCATTTACAATCTGCAACACTATACTTTGTATATCAGATACAACACTACTACAAGCCAAATATGCCAAAATGCTCATATCTTCATTAGTCTTGATGTCATCACCTTAGAACTATACACCACCATGCCCTTGTCCCACAACAGACCAACAATTCTCTGTCTTGAGGTGAGGGAATTTTATTATCTCAGTATACATTATAAGTCCCTAAGTATATAACTGACAAATCTGGATCTGAAAATGCAAGGTCCGGATATGACCTTGAACCAGTGTATCCATAATGTGACCAAATACTTGAATTTAGTACATTATACTTAAAATATTTGTTCTGTTTTGCAGCAATGTTCAAGTGATTCTTTAAACATATCCTAAAGTCCAGTGAATGATCCCTAATGCTTCAGAAAAGTGCATGGTATTGTGACATGTTCCAGAAACTCTGGAAATGCAGGAAGGTATAGGGAACACATAAGGGTCATCTGCATATAGTCAGAAAATAGGGTATACCTGCCCAGGGATGGTGCACATCCCACATCAGTATGTCTATTTTCAAAAAGTCAGTTTTTAACCATGGCAACACTACTCCTTATTGCTATAATAGCTACAGCAAGGCTTTATCAGGAAAATATGTATCTGTGATAATAGCTATTTGTAACTCTTTTTTGTCATAATAACTAAGTATCAGATGAAAGTTGTAGCTCTAGCTTATGATAAGTCTCACTTTTCAGTATGTTATCATTTGATTGAGATATGAGGTTAATGAAGTTTGGTGAAATTTTTTGATAAGCTTATATTTTAACCAAATGATAACATATTGAAGAAGTGAGATTTATCATAGACTCATCTAAGCTAGAGCTATAACTTTCATTAGAGATTTAGTTATTATGACAAAAAAGAGTCACAAATAGCTGTTATAGCAGAAATATGTTTTCCTAATGTTCTATCCATAGTATTTATTATTCATGTACATCATGATCATTGTGAGGCATAGTCATGGCTTCATATGACCACTATTTACTTTGTTTCAAATGCTTTTCTATGTTTTTGAGACTTTTCAGTATGTCCTAATCAAAGTTGCCCATTCTCTATACAAAGTCTTTCAGTTGTAGAGTTTATTGCCCAGGAGGTCTATTGGCATGATAATGCACAGTCATAAGGTGATAGAATCAAAACTTATAAAGATATGAGCATTTTTCCATGTAAAATATTGATAATGGATAATATTTGGCTTGTATTAGAGTAGTAGAGTGTTGTGTTGGATGCAGTTTGTTGTATTTGATATATAACAGTGTAGTATTGTAGATTATGAATGCACAAAAGTGAAACATACTAAAATGTGATATAGTGGACACCAATCTGCACACCTCTTGCACTTCAGGCACAATGCAGACAAACAACACAGCTTTTCTATTATATAGAAGTGGGCTCAATAAACAAATGAGTGGAATGCATAAAAAAGGTAATAGATACATTTTTGAATCCTTTGACCTAATATACTATGCATTTTGTATAGGTGAATGTATGAAGTTGAGCCCTTGTGGGACAAAAGCTAATGAGTGCAAAGGCAAGGGTTTTAGGATCTCTTGAAGAATTTTGGTTGAAAGTCAGTGTGACTAGCTATAATAGGCTTGTCTAATTGATCAAGTATGCCAATTTTATGACTAACTTTGTTTGTACAAAGCCATTGATAAGCCTACCCTGGCTTTTGATAACTTGTTAGCTGGACAAACATCTGGTAAGGAGTTGCACATTCACTAGAATATGATAATAGGGTTTTGATTTTCTTGAGGATCCTATCTGTTTACTCAGTAGAAATCAACAGAAGTAATGAGATTTTGATTCATAATGATATATCTCAGAGGCCAGGTTATCTGACATGTCATTCAAGAATGGTTTGGACAGCAGAGGATCCTCATCCCTGTCTTGGATCACAGTTGGAAACACAGCAGTATAAACAGATAAAAGGTTCCCAGTTACAAATGATCCTGCAGCAAAGGTATATACATTGATATAAAATTGCTGGCCTTCACTAAGTGATTTAGTATGATGATATTAAATCATTCATACACTAAGATAAGTATACAAAATATTGGAGCTAATGATATGAAGAAAAGAAGATCCTACTTTTTATGCTTCCTATCCACTGAATGTTAAATTTATAATTTTTTAATATGAGTTCAAAGTAAGCAAGCTTCAGGCTAATTGTGGTAGTTCAGATATTAGTGATGACTTGTGTTTCTTATAGTATAATATCATTTAAAATGAGAAGGTAACAACATCCATAGCATCTACAAAATTTCATCCACAAATGTAATACTGGCATATATGATAAAGAACTTTAAGATCAACAGTAGAGTATAGCAAGTAGAGAGTGAAGATAAAGTTTATGGTGAGCTAGCAGATGTACATGCAATGTAGAGGACTATATTGTAAAGTACATACAGTGAATATCCATTAGTAGAAGCATAGCCTACTGAAGACTTTACTAGTAGTACTATAATTTCAAAATCATTAAGTCAGAAAGATACTCTTAAGAAGTTAATTGCACATTTACTTGAAATTGGTCAGAACCAAGAAGAACTTGATGCCAAGAAAAAGGTTAGGTCACAGTTGGCCCCTAAGACCACAAACACAAGAGAAACTATTTGTGGCTACAGATGGCAAAATGGATAAATAACTATATAGATAGATATAATATGTGCAAAGCAACAACAATATTTCATAGCACACCAGTAGGACCCTTATAACTAAACACTATACAAGAAGGACCATGATAGAGTATCACTTGCAATCTGATTATAGATTTGGCTAATTGTGCACCTAATGTACACACCCTATAGGACTAGGTATTGAAAATATCAAGATACTTTTGCTGTTGTGCATTTACAAATAAAAGTCTCAACAAGTAGATTTGCAAATAGAACTAGACTAGAAGTCTGGTATATGACTCACTGTATGACCTTGTTCAAACCAGTAATACACATCATGGTGAATGTCAACTGATTTGATAGCATCAGCTTAGTAAATAGACTCTCAATAAAAAGATAACTTGGAATGAAGGTGTCACATCTCAGTAATACCTATTATTACTTACACTTATAGAACATTATTCTCTATAGAATGCAGATGGCAGGCAGCCCAAAAAGAAAGATGCAGATATATTTTAGCCCTATAATGCACAGCTTAGAATATTAGGTCTTGAATATCTTCATATTTGATGTGACGTGGCATGATGTGTGCATCAACTACGAATTACAAAGTTGAGGCAATGGGAGGAGGTGCTAGAGTCTAGAATTGAGTATGACATGGAATATAACAATGACAATACTCACCAGAGAGTGGATGGACTTGATGACTGGACTCAGAAACACCTGTAGTTGCAGGTATGTGGCGTCAACTTCGAGTTACGAAGTTGAAGCAATAACCACGGTGAATGGACTTGAATGTGAGCATGACATTGACTGTGGAAATGAAGATACTCACTGTGAGTGAGTAGAATTGATTTCACATATGTGCATCAATTTCGAGTTATGAAACTGAGGCAATTCATGTATGTGCGTCAACTTCAAGTTACAAAGTTGAGGCAATGATAGTAGTTCTAAGTAAAGGATTAAGTACTAATATATAATTATATATAGTGTGACATGATTAACGTTCTCAAGATTGCCACCAAGTGCTGGTCACATCAGGAAAAATACTATAACTCTTTATGTTACAAAAAGATTCCAAAAACTCTGAGGTATATTTGTATTACAACTGAAGCACAAATAGTAATAGGCTAAATATTTGTAACCCAAATGTACTATTTGTAATATAGTA
>Ga0153975_1000349_pt1 | contig 14096 bp, 12 predicted proteins | sample TSGA059MetaG_FD_104694 | JGI IMG/M metagenome (GOLD analysis project Ga0153975, IMG submission 104694) | Attine ant fungus gardens microbial communities from Georgia, USA - TSGA059 MetaG | ecosystem: Host-associated > Fungi > Mycelium > Unclassified | place: USA: Georgia, Yuchi Wildlife... | reverse complement strand
TATCCTGTACAGAGTCGATAGTTCTTCCTAATTTTACCGGACTGGTATCTGGTGAATTACGCGCGAGAATTCTAACTTGTGTCGACATCTAAAGTTAACCACTTCTACCTGCCGCCACAGTTGGCATTCAGTGCCGTCACTTGTTCGGACGACAAATGACAACGACATTTTAGAATTGAGCATCCCTATTAAATATTCGGTCTCGACACATCGATCTTCGGTAGGTTTAAATAAATTTCCCTCGCTGCTCGCCTCCTCTCCTTCCTTCACGAGGCTGTGTTCTGCGGTCTGTTCCCATGATAGTGACGATGCTGAAGGTGATGACAACGATGATGCAGACGGCAAGTTCTCATCGTTGTCTGGCATTTTTTTGCGATCGCTAGTCAGTTTTGTAGTCACAGTGCCGCAATCCTCTGGTACCTTCCGTTCCCTATTTTCCTCCTCTCCCTCCTTCACGACGTTAAGTTCATCAACTTGTTCCACTGATGATGATGATACCGACAGTAAGCTTTCCTCGTTGTCTGACATTTCTTTTTATCGCTAATCGCTGTCGTAGTCACGGTGTCGCAATCATCCATCCTTAATCCATCTGTCTTTGCTACCTTGCCTGCCCTGCTCTCCACATTCATCTCCTTTACCTCCTCGGGTTTGGTGGTTGGTTCGGACGATAGTGATGACAACGCTGCTGATGACGATGCTGACAGTAAGTTTTACTTATCGTCTGCTATTTCTTTCTATCACTAATCGTTTTTGTGGTCAATCTCACAATCTTTTGACCTTGTCACCTCCTTTCTTGTTAAACTCCCATTCATTCTCTCCTCCTCCTCTTTCACTGCTTTGGGTTCCATGCTTTAGTACTGACCATCACTGCGGGATTTACTTTTCAATTGTACTAGGCCATTCTGGAGCTGTGGGTCTCTCATACCTTGATTCGGACTGGACTTTGACTCGGACTAGACTTTTGATTTCTCGCTTTTGTTCTCTCAAACTTGGACTTGGCCTTCAAACTGGACTCTCTTTGGACGGTATAGCTTGTATGCTAGCTAGTCGAGGCTGATGTTCCAACGTTCAATTGATTATCGCGCAATAAGTACAAAAGTATTACATCACCGACAGTCATGCTATAGAATCAGGGGGTGAGCGCGAGGAGCTGGGTCATGATAAAAGACAGTCATTCCTTGTGGATTACAATATGTAAGCTGCGTGCCGCGAAGATGCTACTAAATATCTTGGTGGCGCTGAGATGGTATCAGTATCAACCGTGTATAAACAAGACTAAAGAGTCGTAAGAAAGCATTGAACATGAACGATGAATATTTGTACGACACTGGGATAGTGTTTTCAGGCAGTCAAGAAGCCAAAGTTTATAACAGAATTGAACAGAGTGCAAGGGGTGACGTCGACTTGTGTTTACTAGTACTGTCACGGTGCTGCTACTAGTACTATTTACATATGTTTGTTGGAATACGATCGGCCGTACACGTGGTGACTGATCGTGTTCAACGACTCATGTTGTCCGCGAGGTACTTTATAAACACACCCACTTACAGTAGGATAGTCAAGTGTCGAGTTTGTAACCCCGTATCATCTACTATCAGGAATCATCGAGCGCACGCAATTAAATTCCTACAATACCGTCAAGCCCTTCGACATGAGCATCCCAGATCCTGGCAACCCAAATGCAACAAGCCGTGACTCCAAGTCAGTCCTTATTATGACATGATTGCGAGCGCCAATTGATTCAATGGCCTGCCAGTGGGTCAGGCATTCGCGAGCTTATTCAGGAGATTGTGGAAGTCCTTCAGACTTCTACCATTGCTGAGGAAAGAGGGAAGGATGTGCGCTCTAAATTTTGGGCATCATACAGGAAGGTTTCTGGCGAATATGACGACAACATGTTGGAGAGGTGTAAAGGCGATATGGATACACTCATGCTTTTTGTTCGTGAAATATTTCCTTATCTTTTGTCAACCGATTCAACATACATAACTAGGCTGGTCTGTTCTCCGCCGTCAATACTGCATTCATCCTTGCAATGCAGCCGAATCCCGTCGACACGACCAACGCTCTTTTGGTCCAGCTCACTAATATCACATTGATCAATTCCTCTTCCACCCAGTCGTCAATACTTTACCCATCCATCGACCCGTACTATTCATCCAACACCTGGACACTGTCGCTTGCATATTCGAGCCTCGCACTCAGCCTACTCGCCGCCTTTGGTACAGTCATGGGCAAGCAGTGGCTGGGCTACTACAAGACAAACCGTTATGATCATGGATCGCTCGAAAACCGATGCAAGCAGAGGCACCGCAAGTTTCGGGCGCTAGAAACATGGCATTTCGAACACGTGCTGCAGTCATTCACAGTCTTTATCCAGATATCTATATTCTTATTTGCTATCTCCCTAGCAGCTGCGATGTGGAAGCAACAACGAGCCATCTCTATCCTTCTCATTGCAATGACTGCTTTCGGCGCTCTTTGTTTTTTCCTCACAATCCTGGCAGCTTTGAAATTCGCAGATTGTCCATTCCAGACACCTTTCTCCCAAATCATTCTTCATTTTCCTGCGAAAGCCGGTCCCCGTCATCCTGATGAACAGTCTACTCTGGACGCCATAGGGTGGATCATACGCTTCTCAACCAATCCTGACGTCCTCATGACAACATTCGAGCTGATGAGTACCATGCTATCCAAGCGGACCTATGGGAACTCTTTCTTGTCAGACTTATGCGAAAAATTTCAACTCATACTCGAGGATTGCTTTGGGATCACAAAACTCGAAAACACTGCGCTGGTATATGGGAAAGCATTGATCTACCTCTACCTGCATTATCCAGAAGTCAGAGCGACTCTTCTTAAGAGCACAAAGCAATGGAAGGACTGGGTACCGTGGCGCAACCTGTATCTTCGTTCGGCACTGGCACAGTGTGAAGCTTCACACCTCCTAATGCTCGGGCCTGACGATAAAGATCTACAGCACCAAAAAGATACCCGTACTGCTCTCAAGTCTATGGTAGTGGCCGCCGGAGTCAGTGGATTCAATGATCCAGACGATGAAAGTTTGGTTCGGGAGGGTCAACACCGATTAGTATCTGACCTACCGAACGCCGACTGGCTTATAGAGTGCGCAGAGCACTTCTGCGGCGTCCGGGATTATGACGCAGCAAGATACGCTATAGCGCTATTCGACAGTGTCCCGAAGAAATTGTCATTTCCTATTCAACAACGCTTTGCTCAATTTTTGAATAAAAGCCGACCAGATCATAAATTGCGTATTAGCGCTCTTTGTGTCGCATCCCACGCTCTCGACTATGAGGATAACCTGCCCTGCCACGAGTCCTTCTCGCAGGCTGTGCTGACGACCATATGCTCACCTATCATCCCACGTGATAACTACGACTTCCACCTCACCACTGTAATAGATCTTGTCGACCTCACCGACCTCACCAAATACGGTCTGACATCTTGTAACCCGCAAGACATTCAGCTTCTCGCACTCTTTGTTTTACCAGCACCCAAGGTTGACGAGCCCAAGAGATATGCTCGTTACTCCGAAGCACTCGTTCGTTACATGCATCCAAAACGACCTGATAGTTTCCGCCACACCGCCTTACGCAAAGCATGCAGTGCTAAAAAAGACCTTGTTTTAATCGCCTCCAGACTTGACGGATCACTACAAAACACTGTCCTCTCAAACCTCTCCGCGGCCCTCCTCACTGCCGCGGCTGGCGCAATTGGCAATCAAGACTCCCCAGTCTCCACTCCCGACCATGAAATATACTATGTCCGTCTTATATTTGCTCTTGCGGGGAGTCCCGACTGGCGCTCTCGCTTGAATATGGATAACCACATCGATAGGTGCATTAAATTCATTCCAACCATTCTTTCCGGGTCTTCCAATTGTCTTGACTGCCCTTCTCCTTGCATCTTCTACCTCACCGGAATCCTTCTTCGTCTTCAGCTCCCAGATCTGGATGTTGTCAGGGCCATAAATTGGTGGGACCTGACGAGGATGGCGTGGTGTGTTGCCAGTAATTCCTACAGTGATGACCACTCCCGTTGCGTTTTCGATGACCTGCATGACGATGCTGAGATACTCGAAAAACTTGCCAAGGAGACGGCGAAGCGCATGCCACAAAAGCCTGACCAAAAAGACCTCAAATCCCTTAGCGAGTGGGTGGGCAAAGTTGCCGTTGAGTTAGAACTACGAGAATCGAAGGCGAGCAAGAGTATGTCTGCACTGAAGTCTTTGAGGGAGTCCGTTGGAGCGAAGATCGGTCCAGGAGTGGTGATCAGTCTAAGAGTGGGGAATCGGGATCAGTCCAAGAGTGGGGATCAGTTTGGTCGGGGGATCAGTCCAAGAGTGGGGATAAGTCTTGGGGGAGCCTAGTAGTGACAATGTAGTGTTCAAGGGTCTTAGCCGCACTATATAGATAATAGTACTGTATACATTCGACCTGAGGTTTGTCACAGCGTCGCCGACACCACGAACTGCACCTGACCTTCCCAATAAGTCAGCATTACTATACTGAGTGATCACGCGCTTCGCTCAGTACAATCATAATGAGTTGCGATAATCCTCAATACCGGCATTAAGGCCCTGCTCTGCAACTGAGTCCGGTTTGTTTTTCGCTGGTCAAGTTCGATTGATGGGTTGCTAAATTGGACCATCGAAATGGGCCAAACCAGGCAATGGGCTCGTTTTACCAGGCACCGGGCTCGTTTTGCAGTTTGAGTACTCTACTTTACATCAGGAAAACTCGAGGTCACTTTTTCTTACTCTTTTCGAACTTTTTTCACAAAATAAGTGGATAGTCTTACAGTGAGAATGTAGTCTACACAACGATCAGTCCAAGTGATTACGGTGACCTTCCATGACCAAAGGTAAAATGATTGACGATGTTGTCCTTCAACTGCCCATCGATTGTTAGATGGGGACTAGGATCGAATCGTGATGCATCAGGAAACATCTCTTCATCCCGAGACAGTGCCTGGACGCCCATTGATGGTCAGCTCAAGCGATTGAATGCATGGACTGTCCTGCATCATACCACTGATTAACCGTCACTAGCGCCCCTAATCAAATCATTGATAAGTCGATGGAAATCTCAACTCGTACAACTTCAAACCTTTGGGTATGAAATACCCCTCATAGACATCATCTTGTGATGTTGCGTGCGGAACTCCTATGCAAGTGGTTCAGTCATGCAAACACGACATTTTATTGCTGCAAACAAACCCATCACGTCAAATGATGGGTGCATCTACCAATAGAAATTCTAACCTAAGTATCCGGTTAAAACAACAGCCTTCATCGTGTCCTCATCAGTGTCGCTGTCAGATTGACTGAGGAAGTCAGTGACTAATGACTGTGAAGATGTTCTGCAACAGTGGTATTCAAGAGATTGACAACAAGTTCACCCGCTTGGTGAGAGTACATCTCGTGGTATGAGACAGAAGCTTCAGCCCTCAGGACTTGATGGCAAACCTTGTGGTGTCGTTGCAGAGTCTCGCTGTACGGAAGGAACACAATATTGAAAGCCACTCCAGCTCTGCCTCATCAAGAGATCAATAACTGCTGGATGAACTTCAATAACCAATAAGACATACAATTCATTTGTAGGGACAGCCATACGATCCGAATAAATGGCAGAACGCTTGTCCAACAACTCTCGCGCAACCGCTTCGGAGTTTATGATGACCATCATGTGTCGATCCCGAAGCGAGGTCAAATGATGTCTGTGATTGTTAGAGGCCCGTCGCGCATTGTGAATGAGGACTCGGACGGTTTCTGTTGATTTGGCATTCCATGGCAGGCAAGGTGAACCCATTGGTGTCGGGTCAATGTGTCAAGTGCTCGTTGAACTGTTGCATCATTGTCCGAGAGGGAGGTGAAAGGGAGGAAGGGTACAACACGACTAGGTGCTCCCCCGTGTGGATTTCCTTGTCCAATGGAGACAAAATGCGGAATAGATGCATGGCAATGGAGCTGCTGTCTCGCCCGAATGAGTGCTGCCAATGTTGGAGTATAAGATGATATGTAGAAGCGAGACAAATTATGGTACTTTGGACTCGGGTGGAGCAGCTGGGTGAGATTCTAGTTGATGGTTGAGTTGCGCAAAATAAGCATAAGATTAACATGTGAGATAGTAGCGCGCATTACATAATTACGGCAGGCCAGGGCTCGGGCCTAGCACAACCTCAAGCCAGGCCTCTGAGGCCAGCCAATGCTCAGGGCTTGGCATGGCCTACTGAGGGCTTGGCCTGAGGGCCTGAGGCCCGGCCCAGCACATCACTAATTTATGTAGATACACAAGGATACGAGCGTAAATATAATAGGCTTAGATAAGAATAGATAATACGCGTGTGAAAATATCCCCGATACCTTTAGGTGAGGGTTTACGGCGATACGTTGTCGCGAAGTTCGCAGAGAAATCCAGATTCGTGTGGCGGTGCGGATGCGCAGAATTGCCATTGGCTGATTCGCCGGGCAGTGCAGTGGCGATGTCCGTCCGTGAGGTCATGAGCGCGTCATTCATCCTAGGTCGCCCGCGTCGTCTCCTCTTTTTGTGCGTCCCTTTCGTCTCTGCCTCTCTTCCACCTCCCCCTTTCGCAATAATGCAGTCTTTCATTGGTCGCGTCCCCGTTTCTGTTCGGTTTGACACTGGTGTTCCTCGATGTCTGGTCCCGAAGGCGATTGGGCTTATCCTCGGTCATTGTCGTGTCGGGCAACATTTCGTGGAGGTTTTGATGGCGGAGTATGAGGGTCGTCCATTGACGACGGACGTTGAGTGTGAGGTCGTGTGTTTGCCAGATGACACTGTAGTTCTCGGGTCGAATTGGATGTTCGTGTGGCTTGAGGTCTGGCGGTCTCAGCTGGGTTCACCATCGATTCCTGAATGTCACTCCGTGTCTCCTGCAAGTGGGTGCTCTCGCGATTTGATCCTGTCCACTATTTCTCTATACATTATGCTCGAACTGCCGGCGGCTCGGGTGCAATTGTGTCCCACACTATACCATTTACAGTTGATCCGAACCGTACTTTGCACGGAGGTGTTGTTCTTTTATACTGTTTCGAAGTGTTGTCGTCATATGATGCGTCATGCTCTGTACTTATCTTCCTTCTCTCCTTTTCTTTCGCTTTCACATTGTCCACTATGGCGACTTGCGCGACTTATCATGGTATCATCGGAATTCAAAATGGCACTCATTACAATCTCGACAACAAAAGCTTTTGGAGATACGAGGGTTTCGTTCCTCAGCCTGAAGGAGGGGACCTTCCTGTGGACGTTTTTGCTTTTAAAGGCAGTTCCGCGTCTGCGAAGCAAGGCATTTATTTGCTGGATGCTAGGGCAGTCATTGGTCGTGCGGGAGACAAAAACGGCCGAATGACTTATACTTTGCATCTTTATGCAATCGAGGTACGTATTTATACTCATCATTGCTCATACATTGTTCGACGTATTTTTTAGGACATGCAACCGATGCCTAAGCGATCGCGGGCTTTGCCCGTGCTTATTATTGCTGGAAAGGTGTCGAAGGGCACATATCAGCTTCTACAGGAACGTGCTTTTGATATGGACGTTGCACAGTATGCAGGCAATTCCTCCCAGAATTTGCGCGTTCGCTGTTATTTTCCCGATGGTCCTCGATTCGCAAAGACACCTTTTCCGCCCGCCAGCAAACACGTCGTCGTACACGGCACTATTTCGCGCATCGAAGACGATCGATGCATTATAGGAATCAAGGATATTGCTTTGGGGCCTCTTCAGGGTGTTATTGCTGCGCCGACGTCTGAATCTGCCCCTTCGACATCTGTACCTCACTTCGATTGGAGTGCAAAGCGTGCGAAGGTAAAGGCGGATGATGACGTCGATAGTGACAAAGATTCTAATGTCGAAACGGGCAAAAGGAAACGAGGAGACTCAGATGACGACGAAGATGACGTCGGACCTTCTCATTAAATCAGCTGATTTTTTTTTGGGGGGTAATACTACGTCTTGCCGTCCCTTTTTTTTTTTATGATTCGCCTTACTGTCACGCAATCAAAACTCAATGGGCCGCTTTTCGCAAAAAAGAGATGCAGTTCGAAAATGACGCCTACGGTCGGATCCTAGGCGTGCACAACAGGAAAGATGTCGAAGACGTCGACCTGATCATAATAAAGTTGTTGCGAATATGACCGTGTGTCACCGATTGCTACGGAAAAGCATCAACTAATTGTTCGCGATGAAGACCCTTTCAGCAGAGTCTTTATTTGGAGTGCACGCACGTCTACCCACTCTGCCTCCTTTGACACCAACCCCGCCACCATCAGTTCAAGAAGACCACCCTCCTACCTCTCGCCACCCTGTTCCACCGAGCTCATGGTGGATTCGTTTACGTGACCATCCTCCTCAACCGATTATCCCAGCCACATGGAACCGCCGCTGTCCCCACTGCAACGCGCTCTTGCTATCAACTGAATCCGATGCTTTTTGCTGTGGTAATGGAAAATGCGTCCTTCCAAAACTTCGTCCTTTTCCTTCACGGATGCAGCAAGTGCTCTCACATGCAACTCAACGTCGTCATCTTTCTGATTTCAGCAGGGTGGTCAACAATATGTTTTCTTTTGCGGGAATTGGAGTCTCAGGGGAGTTCAAGCACTTCTCCACCGGGGTTGGATCAGGACCGCCAGCAGTTGCGATCACCGGTCGCACGTATCATATGGTGCGGAATACGGAATATACCGACCACTCCATCCATTGGTTTCTATACGATGAAAGCCAGCGGGAGTTCAAAGCCCAGCAATTCGGCGTTCACGCAACAATAGTTCAAGCCATTAGCGACGACCTCAAAGCTGTCAATCCATACGTCGGTCATCTTCAACATTTCCATGACACGTCTCGACGTCGACGGCGCACGCTGGAATTGAAAGACTTCAATGCAGTTGGAGACTTTGCTGCGGTTATGCACGCGTCGAACTCCACCGTCATTAATCCACGTTCCATCATCATCCAACGTCATGGACAAAACCAGCCTCACTTTGTGAACATCCTCTCGCGCCATTACGAACCACTACACTACGTACTTCTTTTCCCGCATGCAGATATTGGTTGGGGTCTTGATCATGTTCCTGATATTCCTTCTCTCACGCAGATTCAGTGGTATCGAAGCCGCCTGCTGGCAAATGACGACGACCGTTTCAGCATATTCGGGAGACTGAGTGCGGAGTACGTTGTAGACATGTACTCTCGAACGGAAGAGCAGCGCCTTTTTTACATTGCAAAGGAACGAAGGCATCATGTAAACGAAATTTCCGAGGCCGGTCAGCACCATGAAGAGGAGGAAGGGCAAGGAAATGACGCAGACCCCGGTATCAAATTACCTGCTTCTTTTCTTGGTTCCCGCGCATGGACTTCAGATCAAACTGCAGATGCCATGGCACTCGGTCGCAAGTACGGAAAACCAACATTTTTTTGTACAATGACGTTCAACCCTGATTGGCCTGAAGTCCGCGAATGCCTTCTTCCAGGACAAACTGCTTTCGACGTGCCTGTCATCGTCGCGCGTGTATTCAAATCCCGTCTTGAGAAGGTCTTGCAAGTACTTCGAACCTGTTTCGGTTCAAAGAAATACATGATTAAAGTCATCGAATTTCAGAAGCGTGGATTTCCGCACGCCCACATCATCATTAAGGTGCGCCTGCCTCAATTTAAGTTACTATTCGAATTCGAAGACAATCTAAAGAATCCATGACAGGTTCATCCTGAACCTCCCTTCGAGTTCCTGGACTCCATTATCTCTGCGGAACTACCGCGCGACGATCCATCACTCCGTGAGAAGGTTCTGAAATACATGATGCACGGACGGGATCATCTTACACGCCTTGGAAGCAGATGCAATCGGAACCAGCAGTGTATTTACGGCTTTCCGCACCATGTACAGCCGACAACGTCTGTCGATGAATACGGAAGACTGCACTGGAGACGCCGTGAAAGCGAGGATGTGTGGGTCGTTCCTTACTGCCCGGCATTACTCCAATTCGCCGACTGCCACTTCCACTTTGATGTCGTGTTCACCGTGAACGTCTTCAGTTATCTATACAAGTACCTTTACAAAGGTCCAGATACTGCATTCTTTGCAGTCGATGACATCATTCCCTCCGATGGCCCCGCGCCGGTGAACGAAATCAATGACTACCAAAAGGGAAGATATCTCTCCGCTCCCGAAGCATCTTGGCGCATTCTAGAATTTGAGGTCACCTGTAAGGAACCCGCAGTGGAAAGCCTTCCGATTCACCTTCCTGGACGTAATGTGCCTCAATTTCGACAGCATGATGGTGTATGTTCATCCACATCCTTGCTCCAGCGCTACTTCCTTCGTGCAGAAGAGCTTTCGCACCTTCGTTACGAAGAATACTACGAACAATTCGTGCTGTACCCGTATCACGATGAAGACGAGCTTCAAGATCGCGATCACCTCGAAAAGCCATGCCACGGGGTAGTGAGAAAGAAGGCGTCGCGTAGAGTGCATATTGACAAGGTCGCGCGTATCAACACTGTTTCCATTCGAAGCGGAGAGGTCTTCTACCTTCGCACGCTCCTCCTCCACCGTCCAGCGAGATCCTTCCAGGAATTATGAACAGTAGCTGGCGTGAGATTCGACTCCTTTCACGAAGCAGCTTGCGACATGGGTCTATTCGACAATCAAAACGAAGGACAACTGGCACTTCGTGAAGCGGTTGATTCCTTACGCACGCCATCACAACTCCGCTTCTTATTTTCGCAGATCATCCTGGAAGGATATGCCGCAATGGCGCTTTGGATGGAGTTCCGGCAACCTTTGTCCATAGATCACATCGAGAGAATAGGAAACGAAGATCTCGGTTATGAATGCACGCTACAAACCATCGACGACCAGCTCTCGCACTGTGGAAGACACCTCGCCGACTTTGGACTTCCCTCTCCGCAACGACGGTCCGTTGAACTGCTGAATGAAGAAATCTACCTTCGTGATAACTCCGCATCATTTACTGCAGAAAAGAATAACATGTGCCAGCAGCTGAATGAAGAACAATGTCGAATATTCGATCATATCGGAAACGCGATCCACTCGCAACACGACTGCGTCGTGTTCATCGAAGGAAGACCAGGCAGAGGAAAAACATTCTTGGTCAAAGCAATCTCCTCCACACTACGCGCCCTCGGCAAAATAGTCCTCATTGTGGGCAGCACGGCACTATGTGCTACTGCATATGACCGCGGGAGAACCGCGCATTACATGTTCGGTATTCCAGTCACCGACGACGACGTCAACCTAATTTCGAATATCCACCCTCACTCGCCCCGCGCAGACCTCATCCGACATGCATCACTCATCATCTGGGATGAACTACAGACGATGAATAAAGCCGGGTGGGAGTGCGTGGACAACATCTGTCGCATAATCTGCTGTCGTCCGCATTCTCCTTTCGGTGGAATTCCATTTATAGGCCTTGGAGATTTCCGACAAATAGGTCCTGTTGTCAGCGGCGCGGGTCAAACTGCAACTCTGGAGGCCTCCATAAAATCTTCCTCGCTTTGGAAAAGAATGACCGTCTTCACGCTCACCACACCCGTGCGCAGCTTCGGAGATCCTGAATTCACTCAGTTTGTTGATCGCATCGGAGAAGACACATCCAGAACTCGTCAACGACTTGAAATGCTTGCCAAAACCACGAGCATCGATCGAGCTGCGGAATTCCTCTTCCCCCAAGCATTGCTGACAGATCCGGATGCTTGCCTAGAACGCGTCTTTCTCTCTCCTCGAAACATGTTCGTCGACGAATTCAATGACAAAATTTTAGAGAAACTGCCGGGCGAATACAGTAAGTGGCATCTCGCGCACAAAACGACTGTATGTGAACTTCCATCAGCTTCGTATTTCAGTTCCGACAGCGTCGTCGAAGCAGAGCAGTCCCCGCTGCGCGGACCAGAAGAAACCCCAGAATATCTCGCACTTCTGAGTCATCCTGGAGTCCCGCCTCATCGTCTAGACCTGAAAGTCAACTGCATCTGTGCCATCCAACGCAATCTGTCCGTGGAAAAAGGGTTAGTCAGAAACGCGCGGGTGCGGATCACTGCACTCCACCGACGGTTCGTTGAAGTCCAAATACTCAACACCTTTGAGACGCACTGCATTCCACGCATAATGTTCCCCTTCAATCCCGGCAAGAGCAGCTGGACGGTTCACCGAAAGCAGTTCCCCTTACAACTGTCATATGCCACTACCTTCAACAGTTGTCAAGGACTCACGCTCGCTCGCACGGTTCTGGACCTGCGCACAGACCCGTTCGCTCATGGTCAATTGTACACCGCGCTTTCAAGAGTACGAAATCACAGAGACACCATGTGCCTATTCGCCGACTCCGTGAACGAAAAAGACTGCGCGAACGTAGTATTCGACGACGTGTTATTGTAGCTTAACGGAAAATTGATACGCATCGGCCAAAGACATCTTATTGTAACTTATTTAATATACGACATCTAAATAAATCGAGACACATCGCCCGAAGGGGATTCCTTGTTTATATTAACATAGATCCTCGAGGTTGCACAGAGTCAACCGTCGCTTCCACAGGTTGTTCTGCTATCGCTTTGGGGCCATCTGATCGCGGTGAGTGCTGCATGGATGGACCATAGCATTTGTGATCTGAATGTAGTTTTCAGAAGGCCTGCGACAGCCAGCCATGATGGCTTCTTGCCCGTCTGTCCCTCCCGATTGTGGAGGTGTGTTACAATCTACGTCTCATGAAGGGACTGTTTTGCCTGCAAGGCTTCACTCAGAGTCTGTTCTCCGGGATCTCTTGTTTGGGTGTGAATCGCAGGGCCGGAAGGCACAGGATATTTTTGCGTCTGATTATTGTAGTCTGCAGCAGTGGTGTTTCTCGCATGGTCTTTGCTTTGAGCCTTCTGAGTCTATCTGGGGGCTTATCAGGTGGCGACATTGGACGATGTCATCCAACAAGATATAGAAGAGCTTAAGCGCAAAAACAAGGATGTCACAATCAAAGAGTGGACTACTCACAATGCCGGTACAGACACCTCGTGTATGCCTGATGCCATATTACTGTACAGCGGCCAACTCTACTCAGTAAGTTCAGATATTGATAATGATTGTGACACAGATCTCAACCAAAGTTGTACAGGTCCCTAAGTCTGTGGAGCAGGCCTCGCAAGGTAAACGGGCGAAGATCACGAAGCGCCCGATAGAGAAAACACCTGCATTACCAGCGGAAAGCACTGAGCGAGGATTGCAAGGCAAAGGTGCCACAACCTCGAGCGACACGGCAGGGATCAGCACCAATGACTTCTATGATCCGAGCATTCTGCAGGATTACGGCAGCGAGGTGTTTCGTCATGAGAACGCCAGTCTACGACAGCTAGACTTCAGGGATGTGGACAATGAATTGATCCATCCAAATGATTGGTATTCTGCACTTAGACGAGGAACTCTCGTCCTGGCCAGGGCGACACTCCATGCTTACAACTGGGAAGGCCGACACGTACGTGTTTCGATCTGCGCAGTTGGAGTGCCTGACGTGCGAGCGATGTATATCCAGGTGTATCAACTCAGTGCGCAGACAATCAGAGTCCTCAAGCCATCAACTCTGTTGGTGGAACCAGTAGCTAAGATTCACGACAACGTAGAAGTGGATGCCCATAGCTCCAACTCGGCTGCTGCGCACGCTATGGCATCCATTCAACTGGGAAAGCGATCGAGAGAGTGACGAGTTGACTGGATTGGAATAAGAAGACGGACGCATTCGGACACTAGAATAAATCAAGGACAGCTGTTATAATGTCAATACATGTCTGCAAAGATCACAAACGTTCGAAAGCCCGAGAACAGTCGAAAATATACTTAATGGTGACTTTAGCATCATGATGGATGAAGAAAAAAGAGAATGCGAGGTATCGGGCGTTGCCACTTTAGATGGCGCTACCACTTATGAGTTCGCAGCACTGGACGATCGGGTGTGAGAATCGTTATTTTTCGGGGAATTCCCGAGCAGCTTTTTATACTAATACAACTCCGCTACTTGTAATATGACGTCGCTCATCGTCACATGT
>Ga0153975_1000347_pt1 | contig 14134 bp, 11 predicted proteins | sample TSGA059MetaG_FD_104694 | JGI IMG/M metagenome (GOLD analysis project Ga0153975, IMG submission 104694) | Attine ant fungus gardens microbial communities from Georgia, USA - TSGA059 MetaG | ecosystem: Host-associated > Fungi > Mycelium > Unclassified | place: USA: Georgia, Yuchi Wildlife... | reverse complement strand
TTCGATCGTGATTCTCAGTACAGTGATGCAGAACCTCTTCGCGACGCATTCGTATATCACCCTTCAGACCCTCGACCTACTTCACAGGCTGATACCTATTCTGACGCTGGTAGTGGCTATGAATTGGAGCAAGAGTCACGTCACACTCGACATCGTGCGTTTCAAGATGACGACAGTACAAAGCCTCAATCACTGACTCATCGGTCCTCTTTGCCTGGTCTCCTCACAGTTTCCAATTCTCTCAGTCCATCCTTGCGACGACAACCCACTTTGCCATGGGAGAAAACTGGGTCTACCCCCCCTTCCAATAATCATGTCCCTAGCCCCATTGTCCCTTCTGCCACGCTTGCAGATACTACCAGTCCTCGCAGGCAATCTAGTGCGATACCTCCCACAGCATGGCCCGCTCAGAGCATATCTTCCCGTAGACTTTCCCGCAGTGTCCATATTCCCATCCGTCCCGTCAAATCCGGCCAGAGTTCCCGCTCAACTTCCCGGTCCAGATCTCCGCTCCCTCCGACACACGGTAGCTATTCCGAGACTCCTCCTGTAGCTTCTTCCATCAATCGTCGTTCCTCCCGCATACTAGTGGATGATCCCGTTGATCCCATCATGTCCGCACTCTATGATCTCATTGGCGTAGCAACCGATGTCACAGAGATGTCCGCAGCCCAACTTACAGCTCAGCCTAAAATCTGCGAGTCACTCGTTCAGCGAGTACAGACCATCGGTAAGGCCTGGGATGACCATCCAGACTGGCATGGACGGAACTGGTATGTGCAAGTCCTCCTTGCCGTCGCCAGTCTCAGTCGCGTGGTCGAATGGTGGGAAGCCGAAAAGCAATTCTGGAATTTCGATGATAATGAAGATGAGCAAGACGAACCTTTGATGTTTGTCCTGAAGCCCTCGGACGAACATCCTCCTGCGCCAACGCCCACAACCCGCAGTCGTCAAGAGGACCTACGCTTTACGGCCGAAGATGAAAGCCGGCTACGTCTCGCGAGACCGATGAGTCAAGGGAGGCGCTCCAGAGATGAAGTCCCCAAAGAACTTTCATTCTCATCTGTTTCGCCGGACTTGGCGGCTGCGCGGAAAGACGTTGAGCATAATGAATCCGCGCGCGTGTTAGCGACGGAGAGGTTACGTCTGCAAGCGGAGACTGCACAAAACCAGAACATCGTTATGGAACTAAGTTTGGACGGCGATCACTTCATTTGGGTCAATTATGCTTGGAGAGTTGTTGTTGGGTAAGCGACCTCGTTGAGCCCGATGTCCGGGCCTTTTGACACATTTCGGCATATAGGACAGAGCCTTCGGAACTTCCTGGAACAAGGATTTCACATCTTCTCTCTCCCATGGACACTACCATTTTTCGGGATGCGACATACAGGCTGCAACAGGATGATTCGCATACAGTCGAAGTGCGCTTCGGGCTTCAAATCGAACCGGAGGGCGACCATGATCCTTCAATATCTGGCGTCCTTTACCAACAGATGGAGGGCAAAGGCATGCTCATGATCGACCGTGAGGACGCTCAGCCGTCTCACACCATGTGGGTTATCAAACCAGTAGGTTCCCCACGATGGGAGCACCCTTCTCCCTCCATCGTCCTGGAGTCGGGTGAAGTTGGAGAGGAACCCGTTGCTGAAGAGCCAATGACAAAACAGCTTGCCGACCGCACAGGACTCGAGCCAGTGACTCCATTTCCCTTTACGCAGCCGATCTCCACGGAGCCCATATTGTGTCGCATATGCGAGTGTCATATCCCACAGTGGTACTTTGAGAAACACAGCGAGACCTGCGCCGAGGTGCATCGGCTTGAGGCTGAAATTGTCGAGTGCAATGAGTCTATGGGCGAGCTCAAGAACACGATTCGAGATATCATGACTACTATGGATAACCCTTCTCCTAGCTCACCTCCCGAATACAGGGGTGTCCCCGTTTTCACGCACTCGAGTTCGCCGAGTATCCCTAGTCCATTGTATCTGTTCCGCCGGGATAAGATGCAGAAGATGAACGTCAAGAAGGCACAGCGCAGGCTTTTGGAAACGCTTGACGAGATTCTCCAAGTCGCGTCTGAGATCTCCATGCCTTCACTGAAGGATGATGAATCGAAGGAACCCATTGAGCGTCAGCGGTTGCTTTCGCCGGGATCAGACAGAAAGATGACACAGATCCGCACGTGGTGTCGACCACCTGTTGAGGATGCTGCTCTCTCTCAGCTTGCTGAAGACGTCGAGCGCATTATGAGACAAAAAGTGGACAATGTCGTCCGGATGCAGAATACCATCAAGTACTCCGAGAAGATTTGGCATGAATGGGAGGAGAAAGTCACCGAGAGTCTAGCAGTTGTCGAGGCCGGCGAGAGCAGCGAGAGTGAAGAAGAGGGCGCCTATGATGGTGCAGCTCAAGTTGATCCGTCGAGTGTACCTATCCCTGAAGACTTGGAGGCACCGGATGTCGATCGACCCTCCAACATATCTGAGGAATTACTGTCTTCGGAGCCTACTCCCATGGCCTCTGCATCTCCTATGCTAATCGCTACCCCAAGTGCTAGTCGACCCCCGGGTTCTGCTCCTACAGCTCAGTTTGTTCCTCCGATGTGGCAAATCATCAACAAGATGCCCACGAGGTCATCCACACCGTCATCCATATCTTCCCCTCTTGCTTTAGCCGCCCCGATCACAGCATCACCATCTCTCGATGATCAACCTCCATACATGGATCTCAACGAAGCGCAACCAGAGAATGCTACTATTAGAAGTCGACGATCCGCCAGCAATCTTTTGGAACCACGGCTGCTGGTTACCCCACCCATGTCACCCAATATATCTCCTCGAGACGCGCCCACTACACGACGCGGACATCGTCGTTATTCTACGGTGAACCCCGTGCTCAGTCCTACAGTGTCAAGCGTCCCGCTATCTCCTCGGCAATCGTCTGCAGCGCCTATATCAAGATCAACGCCAACGTCTATCAAAGATTTTGACATCATCAAGCCGATCAGCAAGGGCGCCTTTGGGTCTGTGTTCCTTGCGAAGAAGAAGGCTACCGGCGACTACTACGCCATCAAGGTTCTGAAGAAGGCTGACATGATTGCGAAGAATCAGATCACGAACGTCAAGGCGGAGCGCATGATCCTTATGAAGCAAGCCGAGTCGCCATTCGTCGCCAAGTTATACTTTACGTTCCAGAGCAAAGAAAACTTGTATCTGGTTATGGAGTATTTGAACGGTGGCGACTGTGCCGCACTCATCAAGTCCTTGGGCTCGCTCCCCGAAGAGTGGACGAAGCAATACATTGCTGAAGTTGTGCTGGGGCTTGAGTATCTCCACCAGCGTGGTGTTGTTCACCGGTATGTTGCTCAAGATATTTGGAGGGCGTGTTCTCACCATGACTTATGCAGTGATTTGAAGCCTGATAACCTTTTGATTGACCAACATGGCCACCTGAAACTGACTGATTTTGGTTTGAGTAGAATTGGTCTGCTTGGCCGTCAAACACGTGAAGGTCCCATGGGTATGGGCATGCGACATCGTACAAGATATGATTCGCGTTCACGGCCACCTTCAATGGACTCCGGCTTTCTCTCATCACCCTTACTTACAACCGAACTTATTGGTGGAGGTTCGTATTTTAGCCAAGGAACACAACTGGTGCCTCGCCAGGGAATTTCGCCTTATCTGCTTTCTACAGATGACACAAGTGAATCTGGGTCGGAATCTGTGTACAATAACCATCATTCACGCCGAAGCAGGACTAGTGAAAGTCCCCTGCAATCATTTGCCACAGAGCTGACAACTGACTTGCGCTCATATTCGGGTGGTCACACACCGCCGGGAGAGCAGAAGTTTGTTGGCACGCCAGATTATCTTGCTCCGGAAACCATTCTCGGTCTTCGTGGAGATGACGCTGCAGTGGATTGGGTTAGTGCCTCGCTCTTGACTTACACGTTGCCTGACTTGGCTGTTGTGCAGTGGGCTCTTGGCGTCATCACTTACGAATTCTTATACGGCATTCCTCCTTTCCATGCTGAGACGCCCGAGAAGGTTTTCGAGAATATTCTTTCTGGACACATCGAGTGGCACGAGGACTGGGTTGATTTCTCTGATGAAGCCCAAGACCTCATGCGACGGCTGATGTGCATCGACCCCAGCACCCGTCTTGGAGCTAACGGCGCAGATGAAGTCAAGGAGCACCCCTTCTTTAAGAGCATAGAGTGGGACAAAGTCACGTCTACTGAGGCGGCGTTTATTCCTCAAGTTTCTGACCCCGAGTCAACCGATTACTTCGATTCGCGTGGGGCAATACCTCAGTTATTCCACGAGGAGGATATCGCCATCTCGAACCCTATGGATAGCCCGGCGTCGCTTGCTCTGCCTCCCCTGTCACAGCCTATACAACCATTGGCTCAGCGCGATGCAGCCCCGTCGCCTGCTAGTGACGACTTTGGGTCGTTCAGCTTCAAGAACTTGCCTGTCTTGAAACAAGCGAATGACGATGTTATTCGTAAATTGAAAATTGATCAACTGGCCCCCATGACACATACCTTATCCGATACGGCAGGCTCGCATAACAGGAGGAAAAGCGTCTCGCAAAGATTCAAGAAGCCGCCAAGTGTAGTGACAGCTCTAGATCAAAGGTCATTTACGCAGGGTCCTCCTTCACCCTCAACGTCCACTTCATCCATCGCTTCTTCTCCTTCGCGAACGAGTATAACTCCTTCGACACCTGGCGGTAGTAGCAGTAGTCACGCGCGGAAGCCGTCTGAATTTGGAGCATTAGAGCGTTTCAAGTTGAACCACCTGGATGGCGTGGAGCGGAGGAACACGATGCCGAGTCGCTTGCGCAAGGCGTCCGTTTCTAGTAGTGTTGGTGATGGTTCTGGCTCTGACCACTGGCCTTCGTCGGCGGGACAGGGTTCGAGCCAATTTGAGACGCCTCCTTCCTCGGTCCACTCGATCGATTTGAGGAAGGGCCCTGATCCCACTGACCGTGCGGTGACTTGTTTACTCGCCGAGGACAACCCAATAACAGCTAAAATCCTTGAGACACTTCTCATTCGTCTCGGCTGTCGTGTCATCGTGGTTGCGGACGGGTCAGAAGCCATGAGTGTTGCTATGGGTGACATCAGTACGTATTCTCGAACTTCATCGGCACCGTGGAGCACGGCTCATGTCTTAATTCTTTGAATTAGAATTTGATTGCATCCTCATGGACTTGCACATGCCAGTCGGTACGTGATGCATTGCGTTTTGTGTCTGTCTCCCTGACGTTTAGGTTGCAGTTGATGGTGAGGGTGCGGCGCGATACATCAAAACAACCAATGGCAAGAATTCCAACACACCCGTAGTTTCTGTCAGTGCCTACAGCGCCGCAGACACCAACGACAACAGTTTATTTGCCGCGTCGATCACTAAACCCGTACAGAGGGCTGATCTTCTAGCCGTCATGCGGAGACTCGGATTCAAAACTTCGGCAGTCCAAGGCCTTTCTGCAAAAGTCACTGCATCTCGTTTATCATGAACCTTATTTTACGCTCTCATGTCTTCCATTGCATCGATTTTCGTATGTCATTGATTCACTTCGCTATTTTTTCTTTCTTTTGCTGCAATTGTTTCAAGCCATCCATGCATATTCTTCGTTTCTCTGACTCTGACTCTACACAAGCACTTACCTAGCATAACTCGACTGCATCCATTCATTCGTCTCTCAGCATATTGTACGCTAGATTGTTGTGCTTACTCGACTTGTATATCTGGAGTTTGTCTGGATTATTTCGATCTGGCTGTAAATCTTATTATATGCTACCGTGACCACGTTGCAGAAAACGAGTCTAATGAGGTCAATTCAACCAAGAGGCACATCATTTAAGGTACTCCATACCAATCAGATATAGTTTGATTATGAGTATGCACAGCCGTGAACGTACGAGCTTGGAGATACGAATTGAAAGGGTTGATGGGTTTGGGCGTTTATAGGAGACCCGCGCCCCCCGTCTAAGCGTGAATTTAGCATGTCCCATGGGCGCGGCGTGTTCTCTCACAACTCCCATCCTCATATTTTCTACAGTATCCTCCCAAGGTCAGTCCTACTTATTTTTGTGGCACTCGCTGTGCTGAACGCCACAGGAACTTTTGGCTTGTTGAGCGTTAGCTAGGAGGAACGTTGCATCGCCTGTATAGCTGTTAGGAGAGAGAGAGGGAGTTGAAGGATGCAGTACAATCAACATCCACAAGGTGAGCAAGTCTCTGAACTAATAGATGTGATTGCGGTTTTAATGAGCAAGATGCAGCCCCTTGGACTCCTCATCACTCCGCCTCTTTCAGCGCAACACCTAACAGGAGTCTAGCCCCCCAAACCCGGCCTCGTCATTCAACATTACCTGGTCCTCCCTTGCCGCCCCATCCCCCTATCCCTACTTCTAATAGACATCCGATACACACGCATATTCCTGCAAGTTTGACCCCTGGCCGACGGCCTTCTGTTGGCGTTGGTTCACAACACCCCTCATTTTCATACAATACATCAGGTGGAATCACTGGAATGTTTGCGTCCCCACCACATACATCATTCTATGGCGATCATTTCTTCACTGGGACGCTGCATCCGCCCATGCCACCCCCTCCTGTGCCCCAGAAACCACTAGGAATGACCGCGCCTCCCGCTCCTCTTCCACTCCCACCTGTTCCTCCGAAACCATCACTGATAGCTCCCGTTTCCTCACCGCGCAATCCGCTGTATCCGCAGTCGATCCCTTGTCCCGTTGCAGGACCGTCCAGTCAGCCGATGCAGGCCGTCGAAGAATCTCCTACTGATGATAAGGATATCGCATTAGCGTTAGCGATATCTGAATCGGAAGCACGTCGACGGGAGGAAGCCATCAGCGCTCAGGAGGAAGCAGACTTGATGAAGGCGTTGGAGGAATCTCGTATCTCCGACATCAATTACAACAGGTATGTATACGATACATTATTCGACGAACGTCAGGATTTCTCGGATGGTCCCTCGTCATCAGCTCAGCCTCCCCCCTCTGTTTCTTCCTCTCCCGGAAAGACATCCCTCGGTCCAGGGGCTACCAGACATCAGATCTCGAGACGTCCTGTGGAAGGCGAAAGCTTTCTGCACATGATAACACCTACCACATCAGAGCATTATTATTTTGACAGAGACGATTCTGTTCCTCAGCCGAGTATACTAGAGCGTCAAGAATCGTCTCAATCCATGACTGATGACTCCAGATTAAATCGAGATCACTCGTCTCCGACTCCACCGTTGTATACAAGTGTCGTCTCAACTGTGAAATCGAACAATGACACGGCTATGTCCTCTTCACCCATGGAGTTCCCTCGAGCGAGTGATCTTACGCGTCCCTCCCCGGCTCACCCTGCATCTTCGTGCCCGATGTCATCTCCGAAGCTGAATGTCAATGCTCCTGAACTTCCCCCACAACCACGCAGGCCTTCTGCTGCACACTCCGATTCGTCCGGTGGTCGCTCTTCATCGTCCGACAGCCTTCCTTTGTTCTCGTCCACTGCAAAGTCGAGCCAAAGCACACTAGCAAGTCCACCACTTTCCTTCACCTCGCCATCTGTGATGGACCGGTTGGATTCAGTTGATGAGGACCTGCTGGAGGAAGAAGGGGGTGATGGGGGGATTGATCCAAATACTCGATCCGGGCCAGTGCTGACTGCCAACGAGTACGTTGAACCAGAAATGCTGATGGGTATTTGTAAGTACTCTCTTTCACCTGCTTTTCTTCCTTGATTGATCGATTTTTGCAGCGATGGGGTTTACACGACCCGTAATTTCGACGACGTTGTTACCTTTGGCAATAGCTATGCCCTCTATCATACTTTTACCATATGGGAAGCCTCCAATTTTCCACTTCCAAGCGCCTAGCTGGCGTCACCTGTTAAAGTTGATGGCACGATTGAGTGGAACTCGCGTTGAGCCCACTGTAGAAGCTATTACGGTTGCAAAACAAGAGCTCAAATTGAGAACTGTGATCCAGTTTGTCAAGGTATGAACGAGATCTTACCTGAGTACCATAACTGACCGATATTGCAGATTCATCACTCAGCTTCGGAATGGCGGACTCTTCTCTATCTCACGACCGATATACAGGTACCTCCATCCGTTCCGAACTCGCACAAGTATACAAATGGCGATGTAACTGTACTTCCTTATTCCTATACCCTTTCACCACTCCCACAACTCTTACGTGATGGCGCTGATTCGCCAATGGCCAAATATTATGTGGTTCCTGCAACAAATTCCACACCGTATCCTACACTTCCCATCAGCTTTCCCGATCTCGCCATGTACTTGCAATCGGCTGTCGCGGATTCTAGAAAGGCTGCTAATGACAGCTCTGGCGGCGTCCGGAAGCTCGCTAACAATATCGACTCGTGTTATCCCAGGGACAACGAGAAGCCTGATAGTACGGACCTCTCTGACACGAGAAATCGAGTGAGTGGTATGTTCAAGCGCGTCATCAAGCGCGGAAAAACTCCAAGGGGACGGGGAGGCAACGAAGAAATTTATGACCTGGTCACCCCTTTTGTTTCAGAGTGGGGTTGATTCTATGCTTTGTTGAATGCTATCCCTCTGAATTTACATCATTTCACGCACATTGATCTAGCTACATACAATTAGGAAGATGTACTATCATGGCTTAATAAAAATATAGAAAAAAAATAGTCCCTTGGCGGGTTCCAAATATAGTCGCAAATGTGATATGGGCTCTATGTAAATGGAATTTCGGAGGTTTGAACTTTGAAAAGGTTTCTAACACAATTCCAACTCAAGTCTCGCTCCTTTCATGGCAGTCCCAGAATCAAATGCTCAGCCTGTGCCAGAATCACGACCAATTCCACCACTGACTGCTGAAGAAGAAGGCATGAATCAATCGTATTACTAGCAAACAGCATTTCAATGTTAACAGTCTGAGTTCTGACGTCTAACAGATGCCATCATACACACACGTATCACGAACGATGAACGACCTCTCCGGAGGGTGGTCAAGAAGTTTCACAACTACGCTTCCTTAGTACACCACCCCTTCGTGCCGCTTGGTTCTTCTGGAGCAGTAGAGGATGCACGGGAAGCATTCTTAATTGAGCTAGCATCGTTTGAACTAGCCCTCAAAAAGAGCATGATGGTATGCGAAGCTGAGAGGAGGCAGGTAGAAGAGTACCAGCGGGAGCGCGAGAAGATTGGTGAGTGAACTGAGCTTCGCATGAAAGTGTATGTCTAAGTTTGTGAACATTTCAGAGAAGGAACATGACGCTCTGCGTGGTCAGATTGACGAGCTGAAAGTCGCACTGGAGCATGCACACATGGAACGCAAGCGAAAGGTTGAATACGACTTGATTTCTGAGAAGATTAACACTCTTCCAAGTCGTGACGAGCTCGAACAGTCAGTCATCCTCGTTATTCAGTTAACTTTGATGTGTTCTCATTAGATTTAGGGCTATACGTTCGCTTGAAAATGACATGGCTGCTATTAACTCTGAACACGAGACTCAGGATCGAATCATAAGGGGCCAGAAAACTGCTTTAGACAGCATTGTCATGGACTTGGGCTCTCTTCGCCTAATGGGTAAAGACAAAGAGTCCACTACGTCGCGTCTAGGGACACCCGCTGCCACAACGCCGTTTCCAGATGGTACAGAAGGCGATGACGCTTTGTCTGTCCTACGTGATAGTTCACATGTAGTAGATGAAGGAATGATTGAAGACGAGGAGAAGGAAACAGGGGAGGTGGCTGAAGAGAAAGAAGACGGAGAGGATGACGAGTCCGACGACATACCCCTCTCATCGAATCTCAGTCCCACCGCCAGAGACTTCGCGCCCATGTCGCATACGCCCTCGTCACTACACCCACAACCTCCTGAAGAAGACGACGACATAGAAATGGGAGAGGTTGCAGAGGATCCAAAAGTAAAGTCGAAGAAAGCCCGGGAAGAATTGGAGGAAGGGGAAGCAAGCGACGCAAGCAGCGCATTGTCTGATCCACCGGATGATTAAATGTGCATGTTTATTTTCATAGGTGCTCTTCTGGTAAATTGACGTCGAAGGTCATGAAGTCCCGAGCACATGTAATTTTTCTGTTATAATGCTCCCCAGCCAGACTTGCAATTGCTTCCATAATCGACTTTGCCACCGGATCGATGTGGTCGTTCCCGGGATACCTGGCCGAAAAATGATTAAGCACCAAATGTCTCGCTCTAATCTGTGTTGCGAAAGCACCGGCCATCTGGGGAGTAGAGTGTCCTCTGGACTTTGTACGTGCCTCTACGCTTTCGAACGAATCTTCAGCTTTGGTATGTGGGTCCAAGGTTGGCAAATGCGCATTTGTCGCTTCGTGTATTAGCAAGTCGGCAAATGAAGCCAGTTCCGCTATGGGCGATGGATCATATGTGTCTCCAAGAATAGCGAGCTTGCGTCCGGGCCTCCGGGGAGGGCCATGTAAGATTGTTCCATCTGAAAGTTCGAAGGTTTCTCCCCGCTGAAGGCGGCTCATGACGGACATCGGCGTATTGGTACGCTTGAGGTCTGGTATGTATTTCGCAGGGTTCATTTTGCCGGGCACAGGAGCCTCAGTTACAACGTAACCAACGCATGGTACGGAGTGCAGGATGGGAGCCGCAGCAACCGAAATAACGTCATCACGATATACATCTGGCCATACACCGTTTGTCTGCGGGATATTACGGCCATTTGGCGATTCAGACGCATGAAGAGGAAGTGAGGTATAATCCCCATCCGGCGGGTCAGAAGGAAAGCGCAATTCGTGAACAACATAGGGCGCGCCCAGTAGGGTATGTGTATACTTGAGGCCATTGCGAATATATGCCCTGGTTCCCAAGGGCCCGTAAATTTCAAAAGGCTGACGGCAGCCTTTAGTACGAGTGGCAGGATTAGCGGAATAGATGTACGAACTCCGACATCCCCCTGGACTATATGTGCACGAGGATCTTCCATTCCATCGGCCGTTCCTCCGGCACCGTTCAACCTGCTTGCTAAGAGTGGCAATAAACCAAAGATATGGTCACCTAGCCATGGACTAGTCAGACATTTTAAAGTAATATGGTAATGATACACGAACCATGGGTGTGGGTGATAAAGATCTTTTCAATCTTGCCCATCTTCACGTTAGACTTTTGGATCTGGTGCTGTGTAGCTTCACCACAGTCGAAAAGCCAGACATCGGCATTCAATCGCAAGGCAAGTGCAGAGTGATTTCTAGTCGAGGACGGTTGCGCCGAAGCAGTACCAAGAAACGTGAGGTTGAACGATGTAAGTCCTCGACGCCCCGCCATGATGCAGATGGATGTTACATTCCAACTTGACTCCAAAGGGGTTAATTATATAAGCTTGGTGTTAGTGTCCAAAGAAAAAAAAATGTCCCTGGCAGGAATTGAACCTGCGGCGCCACGGTATTGTGAGTTCCACAACGTGGCGATTTAACCACTAATCGACAGGGACTTGTTATGTGCATATCGCATTGAAAACCATACAAGGTCATCACTTCGCGTTGTGCCCCTTTAACAGCGCTAGCTTTTAAGCAGGAGTCTCTGCAAACACATCAAACACTTCGTACCTGCTTGATCTAACTTATAACAGGATACAAACACATGAGAAGTACAAGAGGCACTGATCAGTTTGTACATTTGCTGGATATGATGCATATGACTAGAACTACATGTCACCGTAAATATGATACAACTAAATGATAACAGATGAAAAAGGTGTCGCCTAATGTACTAAGGGATAAGTCCATGCAGTCGTAGCAATGCACCCCATCTAGAATCGAAGTAGTTGGATTAGGCCGACAGTTCGAAGTAAAACGCATACGCATACGCACTCTTCCTTTTCAGATTCGACATCAGCTAGCCTCCTTTTCAGTTGCCTGTAGGAAAGGTCAATCAAGGAAAAATGTAACGAGAAACAGAAAGCTCACGAGTTCTCCTTTCTAAGTGCATTCCGTGATTCCTTCGTCTCACGAAGATCAGCCATCATGCTAGTCCAAGCTTCGTCATCGGGGAGATGAGCATCATTATACATAGCATCTAGCTCTTCGTTGAACGCCTTGGTTATCGATGAGCTCCTGTCATTTTGATGATATTCTGTTACACTGACCTCATACATGATATCCTTTTCTGCAGTGGCATCTGCAAGAAGACTCTTCACAACTTCGCATTGACGTTTTGTGCTCTGGAGTTCTACGCGAGATTTATCTAACTCAGATAGTTTCTGTGTGAAAAAGGTGAGTCACGACTTAGAAAGACGTTACGCTCTCCTACCTCCTTGAAATCAGAAACTACTTGCATAAGACTCTTATGCAATGTCTCATGGCTTGATAGAGCAGAAGACAAGAGCTTGTCAACATCAGAAACAGACTCGTCCAAACGGCTAACATTCGATGCACCCGGTGTTGCTAGTGGTCCAGACGTGGACAGCTCTGGCGCAAAACTTCGTGGTCTATTACGAGGAGTACCCTCTTGCTGGCGTTTATATATCAACTGCCTCATCTCTTCTAGCCGTTGCTGCGCCTCCTTGGTCTACAACCGCAAGTATCAGCCGCCACGAATGCAAGTAGCAATGAACTCATGGACGTACAATGGGCGGGGCATTAGTCCGCTGCGGGGTACGAGCTAGTGACTTATCAGGAGAAGAGGACCTCCACGATTCAGAATGACTCGCTGATTCGTCACTAGGTCTAGTCTCCTGCAGGTCCAATTTCATCCGTTTAATGATACGATGTGATGACTCGAGCTGTATGTATCTATGAAGTCAGTGACAAACTGAACAGGATCGCATACGCACATCTTCTTTAGTAGACAGGGAGATCCCCAACAACTCATCTGCAAGGTCAGCTTGCGCTGAATGGGAAACGTGGACAATACGCGTGCTTCGAATTTGAGGTGAGACCTTGCGCGGAGATACGATTCTCGCTGTAGTTTTGGACAGTGGAGAAGTTCTGGTGTATGATTTACGACTTTGATTATATATACTTGACCTGGTAGATGACTTCTTTTTGATTGAGAGAGGTTCCACACTGCCCGCGGTTGGGTTGGGCAGCTTCGGCGTGGATTCCATATTCCCAGTCGGGAGGAAAGTTTGACGTTTACTACGCGGTAACGGAGACGAGCCATCATCCTCACGAAGGAATGAGTCGCGAGAAGTGGGTATCTGGGCTTCCAACGCAAGTTCATCATCCATAGATGGAAGACTGGGTGTATTTAGTGTCGGACTCTTGGGTGGTAATGGAGAGATACTACGAGGACCAAAGAGCCTACCACCGTATGAACTTTGAGAATTGGATCGCCTTATCCCCCTGCTAGGAGATGCTGACGCAGAACGGGGAGTTGTTGATCGCTGACTGGTTGCATCCCTGACTGTTGAGGCTCGGGACGTGGGTCGCAAAGACTGAGGTGGATGCTCTGTATTTTATTGATGAGGTCCACGAAAATTTCATACTAGATTTTGACTTACCTTCATAGATCGTATCTTCTACTGGTCTATCCAACGATGGCGTCGTGACCTGTTTTCCGTGCTGAATCTGACTATTTCGTCGTGCGAGCTCTAGGCGCATTGATAAATCTTTGTCAGATTGGTCATGACGAATTGGTGCACGATCTCCATCCTCTCCATCACTACAAGGGGGTTCCCTGGAACTATTTCTTGACGAAGGCGCTGACTGTGATAGCGGAGAGGAACCATTGCCCGGTGAACGACCTCTCCCGACTAATTTCCTGCGCAAACTCGAAGATTTGCTAACACAGAAGGAGTCATCGTCTGCTAGGGAAGTTGCAGCAGTAGTCGCCGAGCCAGATCGTTGCGAGCCTGATGTTGTTGTTTGGGTATAGACAGATGAACGGCTGGCGGACGACTTCGACCTACGATGACTACTTAAGGAACCTCCGAAGAAATCACCCTTGGAAGAACCTGGTATCGCGTTGAATAAATTTCTGGAGATGGCGTCCAAGCTAAATGTGTGCGCCCGAGACCTTGAGGTTGGGTTTGGGGTAGCAGGGCGGGAGTCGTTGCCAGTTTTGAACTTGAACAAGCCGTACTGATGGACTATGCAGTTCTCAGCCATCATAGAAAACAAGGCAATACTTAG
>Ga0153975_1000345_pt1 | contig 14147 bp, 18 predicted proteins | sample TSGA059MetaG_FD_104694 | JGI IMG/M metagenome (GOLD analysis project Ga0153975, IMG submission 104694) | Attine ant fungus gardens microbial communities from Georgia, USA - TSGA059 MetaG | ecosystem: Host-associated > Fungi > Mycelium > Unclassified | place: USA: Georgia, Yuchi Wildlife... | reverse complement strand
GGGTGATAATTGCCCTGATTCGTGAGATACATCGTGGCAGAGGACGAACAATGAACTTACTTAGGGAAAACCAGGAGAAATTGAGACTATACAATTGATAGACCATTTAGATGTCGATCCAAAATTTGCGCATCAAGGTATGCGATGAACGGTAGAGGTAGTGGGAATGAACGCTAGAGTGTATGGCGGCAAAGAAGGAACCGTCGTGCGATAAACGCGCCAGGCAGCACGGTGATGTACCCGAACATGATCTGTAACAGCTTATCCAAAATATTCGACATTTTATATTCGAAATTCTGTGCCGTGACAAGGGCATTGATCAGGTACGGTCCGTACGTACCCTTCATGGCGACGATATCGCCGCCGATTTTTGAATTGATGTCGAAGGCTTTCCAAAGGTGGTAGACGGAGGTGGGGCCGGGCATCGTACCGACGTCGAGATACTTTAGGCTGCAGTATCCGAAGGCGTTGAAGAACCAGCGATGAGAGTTTATTTTTCTTTTGGTGCTCTCTTAGACGAAGCGCTTCTCGGCCCCTTCGATTTTCATCGAAGGGGATACCGATACTACGAACGCGTCAGGAAGAGGTACTTAGGATGGATAGTAAATAGCATACTTTGTGGGGCGTGCCCGTATATATGCGCTGCGACAGGTCTGCCATTTGCGATGCTTTTCTTGATTATTTAATGCCATGACGACGTTCCCCAATATATCTGCAGAATTCGTGTTGAGATCAGCAATCGCTTTCTCCGTTTCACCTGAAGAATGTAGATGAGCTCATCGATGATTAATGGATACACAGACAGCTCACCCTCCCTCGGCTGAATCACCATGTAGACATAATTGTTCGATAACAATGGTCCCAGCACATACAAAGTATACCGGAGAGAATCTAGGAATGTCTGGGATTGTTGAGGGAAGTTATAACAGGAGACAAGTTGATATCCAGCACCACGTAGAACTTGACCGTGGCAGGCCCAGTTGTGGGAGCCGCGATAATTTGGTTAGATGTATAGCATCAGTATGTGAGCTCGAACGTAGAACGATGACACGTTGTGTGGTGGTAGACTATAAAAATGATCGTGTTGCGCGACTCATCTACATCACGAAATCGGCGAGGTGCTGTTTTTCCTGGATATAATCGTCGTACTGTCACGTGGCCTCAAGACTCTGTTTTCTGAAGTCGACCGGCACACGTCAGCGACGTGAAGAATCAAGAATGTCACGTCCTGCTCGTCTACCTGGCCATGAATTTCAATGGATCCTACTAGTAGTCGAGCATCAATCGGGTCTCCGAATCCTACCGCTCCCAACTAGGCTGGCTCCAATGCCTGGAGCACAATTGAATTGTTGGCAGTTCATTGCTCAAGAATAACACATGTGCTACCGTTGACCTACTGATACTGATGATGGTGACCTCACACCTCTGGAGGGCGCAGGTACGAGTTAAGGATTATTGAGTAGACTCGGAGTCTCATGTAAATTACAGATCCATTACCAAGGAGCTTCACATCTCGATTCGGGATTCTGCCAGTGCCAAATACAAACTACCCTCCGGGCTAGACTACCTTTATAGTTCATGGATAGGAATTGACCTCCATGGGAGAGACTGATGTAAGAATGATCTTTGTCAATTTTGTATTGTGCTGAAGTCGTGACAGACAATATGGAGGGAATAGATCTATGAGTACTTTGTCCAAGTCAAGTTCAGTGATGGTACCACTTCAGAAATACCCGCAGGAATTACAACCTTTACTTCGTTCTACCTCTCCACCGAAGAGGACGGCACGCCCAGACCCGGGTTCCAACTTGGAACTAGACATGTTGCAAAACAACAACACAATTGAAATACCCCTTCTTGATAGAGTTCACGCTTACCAAAGTGTGTCCCAGTCGAATGGAAGCCTTAGCTTGTCTGACTGACTGCCTTTCAGACTCGTCCATGAATTTCACGGTCACCGTTCACTGGACGGGATATGCGAGTCGGACAGACACTCCTTCAGAGCTATGTGCATCACTGAACGGGCTGGATGTCACTGAATGGTATCCTGCGGAGCTGAAGGATTGAACACAACCATCAGATCCATACGCATACACCATCAAGGCATTGGTTCCTTCAAAACAGATTGCGTACGACCTTCGACCCTTGTCACGCCGACAGATCAATTTCGCAGCAGCTGCTGCCGCGGCCGAAGACCTGACTCAGGATGGTCACGTGTCTTCCACATCTTCTGAACCTTTTTCCTTATCCCTCCATGTGGATTGTGATGCTGTTCCTGACTTTTCGACGTACTACCACAAGTTGGTACATCGTGTCAGTCTGACTCTCCGTGTCAATCGTGATCCATCAGAACCATGGGATAATACCTTTCAGAAGGAAGTATGAGAGAAACACATCACAGAGGTCGATGAAACTGACTATGACTGGGTACTGTGGTCTTTCACCCGAACTCGTAGTCGAGTCCTTACCGGTAAACTCGGTGTATCAGTCATTCCGGTGCAGAAACAGACGAAGCTCGACAACCCTTTTTTGTTCGTGTGTCATATATTGACGACATTCGTTCTATGTAGCCCGAGGAACGCGATCTCATCGCCCAACTTGCGCAACCATCCATGAAAGTGTTTGCTGAGGGAGAAGAACATTGCGGCAGATACTTTACTGCACTTGACGTGCGACATCACATATATGTTGGAGATACCTGGACCAACAAAGTATTGCCCATGGTTGCTGAAGGGCGTGGACCAGATGCTGCTGACCAGTTGTTCGTTGTGCAGTGATTTGAAGATCGATTTCTCATATATTGTAATCAGTAGTACTGGATAAACGAGTTCAGTCCCCGAGGGAAGTTCTGGCGTATCCGACAGTGTGCCTAAAATGCTGTGGAATGAATTTAGAACATGTACAGGCCGAGGCAAGCGATTTATCGACATCGACCAAAATGCAGCCCATGAGGCAATTGCTAAGTCTGGTCACGTTTCGAACTCGAGCGTCTGTTGTACCGGACGCTCGTGGGTGAACTCACTTTCCACGCCAAGTTCCTTTGACTAGGACCAACACAAACGACTCGACCTGACACCTGAAGCTTGAGAAGCTGATTGGTTTATGACCTACAGACCTGCCACCCGAAGGGAGCCTGGGGAAGTGGCGATGACGTGCAGTATGTTGAAAGTTTGTGAAGACTGGCCAAGGTAGACAATATGCTAACATAAAGATGCACATAGTGGTAGCGCTTGATATACACAGCATTTGTTAAACTGTGTAACAAACACGAGGATAACGCGTGGGACGCACCTTACTGGACCGCTTCCACGAACATTCCTAGCTGCTACTACTCCAGACAAAACGTCAACCATCTCAGTTTTCAGGCCGTCCCTCTTGTTTTAGACTGGCGTTGATTGCTGAACAGTGCTGGATGTGAGTAGTAAATCCATACCTTGGGCACTTTTGACAGGTAGAGTTCAAACCACTGCCCAGATCCTCACAAGGTCACCTGCGAATTGTGTAAGAGCGCCGCAACAGCGGTTCCATACGTAGTCAGAATTGTCCAGTGAGTCAGGATCGATTCTTTTAAAGTAGACTTTCTGATGAGGAATGTTTCGTGCGCATGTATTGATAAGGACCGAGGTGAAAGAAAATAGGTGGGTCGACTTACCAGAAACATCTGCCCTCAGAACAACTCATTCCAGTCCAAAGACCCTAGCTGGCTGCCGTCGCATACGATCAAACATCGTTGAGGCGCCCAGTGCCCGCTATGCCTCCACTACCCAGTGCTAAGATGAAATTGACGTGCGCGACAAAGCCCCACCAGATCATGCGAGGCCATACTATGTATGTAACAGGTGCCGTGTACCTACCCGACAAACGGCGCATCACATGCTCGCTTGATGGTTCACTTCGACTATGGAACCTAGAGAGCGGCGTACAAATTGGCAATGGCTGGCGCGATGATGATGATGATGATGATGGTGGTGGTGGTAGTGATAGAAGAAGTGCAGAAGTGTGGATCATAGCATTGTCTCCGAACGGCAAGACAGTTGCTAGCGCAAGCTTTGATGGAAAAGTGAGATTGTGGGATGTCAAGATGGAGAAAGTTGTCGCTAAATGGACCGGACATGCCGATATTGTGAGGTCGTTGTGCTGGAGTGTAGATGGTGAGCGGGTGGTGAGCGGGTCTCATGATGGGACGATGAGTGTATGGGATGTCGAGAGCGGCGACACAGTTCTAGGTCCAATCAAGACCGGGCACCAGGTTGTGTGCGCGGTGATCTACTCACCCGACACAACAAAGATTGCGACCAGCGGCGGTGACGAGAATGCATTAAAAATCTGGGATGCAAAGACAGGCAACCTGCTTTCCAGAATCAAACACGATGACGACGTTCGGAGCTTGGCATGGACATCCGATCAAAAGAAGATTATCTTTGGAGATTATAACGGCTCGATTAGGATATTTGACACCTCCACATGGCAGCAAATCGCCATTCTGGAGGGTCACACATCCATTGTCTCCTCTCTCTCCTTGTTTCAGAACGACCGCCTGCTTGCGAGTGCATCATACGATGAAACAGCGCGCCTATGGAATCTCGACGCGAATCTCCCAGTCGGTCCACCCATCCAGCATGAAGACCCAGGCCGTGGTGCAGGTGTCAGTAGCGCAGCCATTTCTGCTGATGGAAAGCAGCTGCTCACGGGTTGTGAAGACAACAACGCGTACGTATGGGACATTCATACCATCCTAAAGGATGCTGGCCTCGAAGGCCTCTTGTCCATTCACGATGTTAGTGTAAACACGTCAACTAGTGTTCCGTCACAGCACTAACGATACTCACTTTTAGGCACCGCCAGACGGACTCAAACAGAAGGTATGGTCCGTGGGGCTTAACTCTTTGGTACAGATCGTATTAATCTCTCATTCGCATGTCACAACCCCAAAGTCGTTAACGGACGTACGTGACCCGCTTGCTAACGTTGGCCATGAATTTAACTATCCACATTTTAGACCAACTCTACGCGACGTCTAGCCAAGCACGAGTATACCTATCGACTACCGCCACGGTTTTTTGATGACGCGCGAGATGGTGTTCAGGTACGTTGTGAATATCCGATTAATTACTTGTCGTTGAGACCTTGGCCCTTTCAGTCCTCCGCAGCGCCCGTCACTAATCCTGAACGTCGGCTCCGTGGTTTCGCCCCCTTGTCAGCTTTTCGTGGAATTGCCCTCCCCTCACTTTTCCGCAGCTCACAACCCAACACGCACGAAGCAACTGCACTACAATCACCACAAAGACGGAGTGTTTTCTCTCATCACCGCACTGGTGTTGTCGAAGTTGCGACAGGACGAGACAGACAGGTATGTCTTTTCTATGGTAGCTATTTGATCACCATTGTCTGATGATTCTGTGCAGCCAGTGTATGTTGCTCCGCAACAACAACCACCTGGCGACAAGGGGGAAAATAAGCAGCAGCAGCAAGGTCAATCAGCAAGCCAGACTCAGGTGCCCAAGTCTCACACTGCATCTGCCGTCGCATCGACATCTACCAGACCCCCTCCACATAATAGTACTACCACAACGGGTGCAGCAGCCACGCAGTCACAACCTGCTGCCACCAGCAAGAATCCCCCATGGTGGGCCCGTTTGGTGTTTTTTGTCTGCTGTGCTTCTACTACAGAGGGTCGATAATGGAGATGCAGCGCATGAGCAACTCTTTCCCTTCATCTGCTTATGTATCGTCAATTCCAAGGCTGTTTGATGTTGGCTCATTCATGTCTCGCAGACACTGTAATTCCTGATGGTGGTGTGTTTGCCATGATTTGTCAGGACAATCTTCTCGGACTGTCCTAATCTGCGTATAATCAGGATGTTGTCAACTCTCGCTTTATACAAGGCTCAAAATTTCATGGCTTTTGTGGGTTTATGACACTACATAAGTACTTGACAAAATGACCGAGGAACCATGCAGCATTCGTCCCTGGGAATATACTTGTTCTCAAACAATGAAGAAAATGTCCGTGAAGGAGAAAATGCCGCATCGGTCATGTAAATCTGGATGAAGCCGAACCCGATGAACGCGAGCGTGTAGCCTCATTTCGACGTTTGGTGCCAATTACCGAGCGAGAGAAAGAAGCACATGACGAGAAGCCCGTAATAGAAGTAGTTGAGGATGAGGATGAGGATGTGAATCTTGAGGAACGTAATCCTCGAGCGTTTTGAAGAGAATGACGAACGCGGGGTGATAGTTGCCCTGATTCGTGAGACACATCGTGGCAGAGGAACAACAATGAACTTGCTAGGGAAAACCAAGAGAAATTGAGACTATACAATTGATAGACCATTTAGATGATCCAAAATTTGCGCATCAAGGTATGCGATGAACGTTAGAGGTAGTGGAAATGAACGGTACAGTGTATGGCGGCAAAGAAGCAACCGTCATGCGCTAAACGCGCCAGGCAGCACGGTGATGTACCCGAACATGCTCTTTGACGGCTTATCCAAAATATTCGACATTTCATATTCGAAATTCTGTGCTGCGACAAGGGCATTGATCAGGTACGGTCCGTACGTGCCCTTCAGGGCGATGATCTCGCCGCCGATTTTTGAATTGATGTCGAACGCTTTCCAAAGGTGGTACACGGAGGTGTGGCTGGGCATCGCACCGACGTCGAGCAGAATACATATGTTAGGCCGCAGCTCCGAAGGCGTGGAAGAACCAGCAATGAAAGTTGATTTCTCTTTTGGTTCTTCTCTTAGACGACGCCCTTCTTGGCATCTTCGATTTTCATCGAAGGGGATACCGACACTGCGAACGCGCCAGGAATATGTAGGATGGATAAGAAATACATAGCATACTTTGTGGGGTGTGCCTGTACATATGCGCTGCGACAGATTTGCCATTGACGAGGTTTTGCTTGATTAATGCCAGGACGACGTTCCAGAATATGTCTGCAGAATTCGTGTTGAGATCAGCAATCGCTTTCTCTGTTTCACCTGAAGAATGTAGATGAGCTCATCGATGATTAATGGATACACGCTCACCCTCCCTTGGCTGAATTACCATGTAGACATAATTGTTCAATAGCAATGGTCCCAGTACATCCAAAGTATAGTGGAGAGAATCATCGTGAATGGTATACGCATGCGCGCATGATAGTGCAACGATGCTCGTAATCAAAAACGTCTCACCGCTTTCCTAGCACACGCCATCATATTTTCGTTGATCATCAATCGGTAAGTACATCCAGTCCGACACATGCTTGCTTTCTGGCAAACAAAAAATAAGTGATCTCTGTTTGGCTAGGGGACTGTTGAGTATGAGGACAGGAAGAATGGGACGGGTCGTGATACTACATGAGATTCCGAATGGAGGTGTGATGAGAGCTATATTGCTTTATTTCGTGCTGTACAAGCTGTGGATATGCTAGGATGGAGATTGGACATCGATGGTTTACTTGGCAAGGACTGTTCTTCGCATCGGTTTGAGGAGCTATGGACGTTAGTGATGACCTACAGACCTGCCACCCGAAGGGAGCCTGGAGAAGTGGCGATGACGTGCAGTATGTTGGAAGTTTGTCAAGACTGCCCAAGGTAGACAATATGCTGAGATAAAGATGCACGTAATGCTAGCGCTAGAAATCGGGTGCGAGCGCTTGATATACACAGCATTTGTTAAAGTGTAACAAACACGATGAGAACGCGTGGGACGCGCCTTATTGGACTGCTTCCACGAACATTCCTACCTTCTACTACTCCAGACAAACGTCAACCGTCTCAGTTTTCTGGCCGTCCCTGTTGTTTAAGACTGGTGTTGATTGCTGAACAGTGCTGGACGTGAGTAGTAAATTCATACATTGGGCGCTTTTGCCTGGTAGAGTTCAAACCACTGCCCAGATCCTCACAAGGTCACCTTCGAATTGTCTAAGAGCGCCGCAACAACGGTTACACACGTAGTCAGAATTGTCCAGTGAGTCAGGATCGATTCATTTAAAGTAGATTTTCTGATGAGGAATGTTTCGTGCGCATGTATTGATAAGGACCGAGGTGAAAGAAGATAGGTGGGTCGACTTACCAGAATCATCTGCCCTCAGAACAACTGAAGTCCAAAGACCCTAACAGTGGCTGCCTTCGCATACGATCAAACATCGTTGAGGCGCCCAGCGCCCACTATGTCTCCTCCACCCAGTGCTAAGATGGAATTGATGTCCGCGACAAAGCCCCGCCAGATCATGCGAGGCCATACTACGGGTGTAACAGGTGCCGTGTGCCTACCCGACGAACGGCGCATCATCACGTGCTCGTTTGATGGCTCACTTCGCATGTGGAACCTAGGGAACGGCGTACAAATTAGCAATGAGTGGCGCGATGATGATGATGATGATGGTGGTGGTGGTGGTGGTGGTGGTGGTGATAGAAGAGATGCAGGAGTGTTGACCATAGCATTGTCTCCCAACGGCAAGACAGTTGCTAGCGGAAGCTTGGATGGAAAAGTGAGATTGTGGGATGTCGAGAAGAAGAAAGTTGTCGCTAAATTGACCGGACATACCGATGTCGTGAGGTCGTTGTGCTGGAGTGTAGATGGTGAGCGGGTGGTGAGTGGGTCCAACGACACGACGATCAGAGTATGGGATGTCGAGAGCGGCGACACAGTTCTAGGTCCAATCAACACCGGGCACTACTTTGTGTGCGCGGTGATCTACTCACCCGACACAACAAAGATTGCGACCGGTGGTTACAACGACAATGCATTAAAAATCTGGGATGTAAAGACAGGCAACCTGCTTTCCACAATCAAACACGATGACGAAGTTCGGAGCTTGGCATGGACATCAGATCACAAGAAGATTATCACCGGCTCAGAGGAAGGCTCGATTAGGATATTCGACACCGCCACATGGCAGCAAATGGCCATTCTCGAGGGTCACACATCCATTGTCCTCTCTCTCTGCTTGTTTCAGAGCGACTGCCTCCTTGCGAGTGCATCATACGATGGAAAAGCGCGTCTGTGGAATCTCGACACAAATCTCCCAGTCGGTCCACCCATCCAGCATGTGCATGAAGGCCCAGTCCCTGGCGCAGTTGTCAATAGCGTAGCCATTTCTGCTGATGGAAAGCAGCTGGTCACGGGTTGTAATGACAACAACGCGTACGTATGGGACATTCATACCACACTAAAGGATGCTGGCCTTGAAGGCCTCTTGTCCATTCACGATGTTAGTGTAAACGCGTCAACTAGTGTTCCGTCACAACACTAACAATACTCACTTTCAGTCACCGCCAGAAGGATTCAAACAGAAGGTATGGTCCGTGGTGCTCACTCTCTGGTACAGATCGTACTAATCTCTCACTCGCATGTCACAATTCCAAAGTCGTTAATGGACGTGCGTGACCCGCTTGCCAATCTTGGCCATGAATGTAACTATCCATATTTTAGACCAACGCTACGCGACGTCTAGCCAAGCACGAGTATGCCTATCGACTACCGCCACGCTTTTTTGATGCACAAGATGGTGTTCAGGTATGCTGTGAATATCCGATTAATTAGTTGTCGTTCAGACGTTGGTCCTTTCAGTCCTCCGCAGCGCCCGTCACTAATCCTGAACGTCGGCTCCGTGGTTTCGCCCCCTTCTTAGGCTTTCGTGGAAATGCCCTCCCCTCGCTTTTCCGCAGCTCACAACCCAACACGCACGAAGCAACCGCACTACAGTCACCACAGAGATGGAGTGTTTTCTCTCGTCACCGCACTGATGTTGTCGACGTTGCGACAGGACGAGACAGACAGGTATGTCTTTTCTATGGTAGCTATTTGATCACCATATTCTGATGATTCTGTGTAGCCAGTGTATGTTGCTCCACGACAGCAACCACCTGGCAACAAGGGGAAAGATATACAGCAGCAGCAAGGCCAATCAGAAAGCCAGGCTCAGGTGTCCAAGTTTCAAACTCCATCTGCCAATGCATCAACGTCTACCAGTCCTCCTCCAAATAATAGCATTACCACAACAGGTGCAGCAGGCACGCAGTCACAATCTGCTGCCACCAGCAAGAATCCCCCATGGTGGGTTCGTTTGGTGTTTTTCGTCTGCTGTGCTTCCTTTACAGAGGGTCGATAATGGATATGCAGTGCATGAGCAACTCTTTCTCTTCATCTAGTACTTATGTATCGTTAACTCATTCATGATGTTGTCAACTCTCGCTTGATAGATGGTTCAAAATTTCATGGCTTTTGTGGATTTTGATGCTAAGTACTTGATAAGATAACTGAGGAACCATTCAGCATTCGTCCCTGAAATAACTTGTCCTCAGACAATGAAGAAAATGTCTATGAAGGAGAAAACACCGCAACGGTCATGTCAATCATGATGAAGCCGAAGCCGAAGCCAATGAATGCGTTTGACGCTAAGTACTTGACAAGATGAGCGGAGAACCATGCAGCATTCGTCCCTGGGAATATACTTGTTCTCAAACAATGAAGAAAATGTCCGTGATGGACAACACGCCGTGGCAGTCATGTAAATCGGGATGAAGCCCAACCCGATGAACGCGAGCGTGTAACCACAATTCGACCTTTGGTGCCGATTACCGAGCAAGAGAAGGAAGTACATGATGAGAAGCCCGCGATAGAAGTAGTTGAGGTCCAGGATGAGGATGAAGATGTGAATCTTGGGAACGTAATCCTCGAGCGTTTTGGAGAGAATGACTAACGCGGGGTGATTGTTGCCCTGATTCGCGAGATACATCGTGGCAGAGGAAGAAAAATCGACTTACTTAGGGAAAACCAGGAAAAAGTGAGTCTATACAATTGATAGACCATTTAGATGTCGATCCAAAATTGCGCATCAACGTATGCGACGAACGGTAGAGGCAGTGGAAATGAACGCTAGGGTGTATGGCGGCGAAGAAGAACAGTTATGCGCTGAATGTGCCAGGCAGCACGTTGATGTACCCGAACACCCTCTTTAACGGCTTCTCCAAAATATTCAACATTTTATATTCGAAATTCTGTGTTGCGACAAGGGAATCGATCAAGTACGGTCCGTAGGTGCCCTTCAGGGCGACAATTTCGCCGAATGCGCCACCGATTTTTGAATTGATGTCGAAGGCTTTCCAAAGGTGGTAAACGGAGGTGGGGACGGGCATCGTACCGACGTCGAGATACGTTAGGCTGCAGTATCCGAAGGCGTTGATGAACCAGCGATGAGAGTTGATTTTCCTTTTGGTTCTTCTCTTAGACGACGCCCTTCTCGGCGCCTTTGATTTTCATCGAAGAGGATACCAATACTACGAAAGCGTCAGGAATAGGTACTTACTTAGGATGGATAATAAATAACATACTTTGTGGGGCGTGCCCGTATATATGCGCTGCGACAGGTTTGCCATTGACGATGTTTGTCTTGATTATTTAATGCCAGGACGACGTTCCTGAATATATCTGCAGAATTTGTGTTGAGATCAGCAATCGCTTTCTCCGTTTCACCTGAAGAATGTAGATGAGCTCATCGATGATTAATGGATACACGGACAGCTCACCCTCTCTCGGCTGAATTACCATGTAGACATAATTGTTCGATAACAATGGTCCCAGTACATCCAAAGCATAGTGGACAGAATCTGGGAATGTCTGGGATTTCAGGGAAGTTATAACAAGAAACAAGTCGGTATCCAGCACCGTGTAGAACTTGACCGTGGCAGGCCCAGCTGCGGGAGACGCGATAAGTTGATTGGATGTATAGCATCAATATGCGAGCTCGAACGTAGAACAATGACACGTTGTGTGGTGGCAGACTATAAAGATGATCGTGTTGCGTGACATCCACAAGCAAACTTCGTTAAGGAAGAGACCAAAGTCTTCAGCGAAGACTCAAGGGGTCCTCGACAGCCGCGGTGAGGAGAGCTTATGTGATATTCGAGTGCGACCAATGAGTGGTGAAGGGGGTTTCTTGACAGTGCCTACTAAGTTCCTCAAAGATCCTCCACCAGCGATAACAACTGCTCTGAGAAACACCGAGCGTCTCACAGATATCTTGCACATCCCAGCCGTGACTCCGTAGTCGAAGCGCACATTTTTTGATATCTTCGCTTATTCGTCTGTTAACCATGGTACATAATGAGGGAACGAATCAGTTTTCGACGTCTGCTCAGCGCTGGCGTTGTCTCAAACGAAAAGTTCCTCTTTGGTCACGTGCGAGATGTCATTGCCATTACTTTCGGAAACTGCCGTAACTCATTTTCCACGCCAAGGACCAACACAGAATCATCCAGCCGCACTCGGAACTGCCTTCATTTGACTTACGAGCAATATACCTGTAGTATGTTCGACAGTCCGCAACGACTCGACCTGACACTTGCCAGTGAAGCTTGAGAAGCTAGTTGGTTAATGTCGACAACGCATTTTTTCTTGGAAGTTAACGTTCAATACCTGTTTCATCTATGTCAAAAGAGAGTTCATGCGTAATGATATCCCCTGGGAGGAAATCCTTGCCTCATTCCAATGTACCCGGCCACTATCCGAAGGATACGAAGAGATTCAAGTTGGCCATCAGGTGAGAGAACAACCCTTAGGGCCAAGTGTGTCATGAAGCTTCCCCCTGTAGCGAAAACATCTTCATTGTTATAGCGCAAGCGAGTCATTGGTTTCGGCTTGTGTCATTCTTTGTTCAACTTTATGTTACTGACGATGACCATTCCAAGGATGAAAAGGTTGCCATTGCTGTCGGGCCTCGGTTGGTACGGTACCCCAGCATCGTATGATGGATACGTCAGTTACCCGCGCCCGATAGGTGTCTGATACTCCTTTCATTATTATGAGCCCTTCAAGCCTAAATAACAACCATGCTGTTTTCTCATGAGGTTGGTTTTTGTGTTTCAAATCAGTGCCATATATGAAGAAAGATCTCACCTGAAATGCATGTGAAATTTCCCGTCCACTCAAGAACAATATGTACTGCTGCTAACCTTACTTTGCTCTAGGCGACACGAGGCATCCTACAAAAGTTGTTGAGGTGTTTGACTCTCACGTTATGATTTAAAGAGGTGCATCATAACGCTCCCGAAATACTGCATGGACACATGTGCTTGCGGTCCGTGATGAAATCAGAATCACCTGCCTTTACGCGCGCTACGTAGGATGTTCTCTTAGGTAACTTGTAAGTACTCACTCCTCGCGCGGCTAATCATTATGTATGTATGCGCGCAGGTAGACCCCATTGATTGTCTTCATGATCAGGATAGGGCTATGGAATATTCTTTTTTCTTGAGACAGACACAGGCCGAACATGGCAACTGAATTCGTGGCACGTTCTCTTAGGTGCATTCGCTCCCATTAGTGCAGCTAATCCTTATGTGTACGCACCGATGGAACCGTATTGATTCCTTCATGACAGCGCGGATATGGGATCTTCTTTACATTCAAGCCTGCCGTCAGATCACAAGCCGAACAAGTCCAGCCGCCGTTTCAAACTGCCTGTCAAGGTAGCGGTTATGTAGGGTTCTAATCATCACGATGGCGTGGACCCTACGAGATCCTATGTTACCTTTTTCTATGCGTTTACATCGCCGTCAACGACTTGCTAGTTCCCTTCCAGGAATGTAACGCCTCTTGGAGGTAACCCCTTTAGTATGAGATTGCACGACACTCATGCAGGGTTATTACACTGGCCTTATAATCCGCAATCCCGGCATTCGATGTTGCATAAAGCTTTTCTTGCCCACGATTCTCGATGTCTCTGAAGATGAGTGAAAAGCTGGATGATTTGGAAGAGCTGGGACCAAAACAGTCATCAAGTTCCCCGATACCTTTAGAAGTTGACCCTCCAGATGGCGGCTTTCAGGCATGGGGAACTGTTTTTGGGTGGTGAGCTGTTTCACGTAATTTTCTCTAATTCTAGTATAGCATTGCTAATCACTCATAGCCATCATTTGATGATTGTGGGCTCTTTGCTCCAGCCTCTATCCTTGTTTATTTTATCCCTCGCAAGGCCTGGTCAGTTCTATTTAGTAAGCAGCCCCTCAACGCCGTCAACGGGTCACCTAAATGTATTCTAGGTCTTTATGGTTCAGGGTGTTCTCGGTGGGATTGGGATGGGCCTAGTTTATGCCCCCAGCATGGCTGTCGTCTCTCAACATTTTTCCAAAAGATGCACATTAGCGATGTCT
>Ga0153975_1000342_pt1 | contig 14260 bp, 4 predicted proteins | sample TSGA059MetaG_FD_104694 | JGI IMG/M metagenome (GOLD analysis project Ga0153975, IMG submission 104694) | Attine ant fungus gardens microbial communities from Georgia, USA - TSGA059 MetaG | ecosystem: Host-associated > Fungi > Mycelium > Unclassified | place: USA: Georgia, Yuchi Wildlife... | reverse complement strand
CCGCAGTGACCAATCATCAGCCAGGCGTGCGGACGCATCACCGCCAGATGATCGCAGATGGTTTTGGCATTCGATGGGCCGACACCGATATTAATCAGCGTGATGCCGCGACGATTAGGTGAGGTGAGATGCCAGGCAGGCATCTGATGCTTCTTCCACGCCAGATCAGAAAGCATCGACTCGCTGTTGGCGGTGTCGGCCGTCAGCACCACGTCACCCGCACAGGCCAGGCTGTCGTAAGGGGTGTTGGGATCGCGCACCTGCTCAATTGCCCAGCGCACGAACTCATCCACATAACGGGTGTAGTTGGTGAACAGCACAAAAGGCTGGAAGTGCTCTACGCTGGTGCCGGTGTAGTGACGCAGGCGGGCCAGCGAGAAGTCAGTGCGCAGCGCGTCGAAGTGCGACAGCGGAAATTTGGCGTCGGCGTGGAACAGACCGTCGGTGGTCTCATCGCCAATCTGTGACAGCTCGGTAGTTGGGAAGTGGCGCGCAATACCGGCGCTCATGGTGCGATCCAGCGACAGATCGGAACCGTCGATCACGTAAGGATAGGGGATCTCCTGGCTGGACGGCACCACGTCGATCTCCAGCTGATACTCCTTCTCCAGCATTGCCAGCTGTTCCGAAATATAGTGGCGCAGTAACGCCGGACGGGTAACGGTGGTGCTGTAACTGCCGGTATGGGTAAAGCGGCCCCAGGCACGCGTGCGGTTCTGCTGCGGACCTTCACCGTGCCAGGTGATGCGCAGCTCCGGGTAAACAAAGAGTCCCTTTTCCCGTTCCGCGGCATCGGGCAGCGTTCCGTTTTCGGTAAACACTTTAATTGCCGCACGCAGCGCATCAACGGCACCATCGTAAAGGCGTTCGAGTTCATCCAGCGCCTGCTGGCTGGTCAGGTTTTTCCGTAGTGTCGGCATGGTTTCTCCTTCCATTTTTTTCCGCAATTTGCCCCAAGCTTAGCGGGTTTGTTGCAGAGATTGGTGAAGAATCTGTGATCGCCTTTTTTTTGCGCTAACGACGCGCGTAATCTGACCAGTGCGGCATTGAGCCGGAACACACATCATTAAAATTCGGTAAGAAAATCTTTATGATCGAAACAGGCGGTGTCGCCGTGTCTGTTGCGCTGCAAATGACAAGGGAGCGACAATGCAGCTAGCGGCATCGTGATGACAGGCGATCGTAACGTCCCGGAAATAATCAGGTTTGCTACAGCGGTCAGCCTGGTGGGGCAGAATCTGCCGAATCTGAACTAAAAAGTTTGTAACCATGATCAATTTGTCCCGGAAAGACTTTGCATATTTCTCTGCCCACTATCATCATTAGATCTCGTCAGTCTCTTCTGATTTGGTAATCCTTTGCAAAATCCCGGCGTAGCAGTGATGCAGGCGATTAAGCGCACGGCGTGGTACCCGAAACGCCGCTCTTATCGCACGCTCTACTGGCGTGAAATATCGCCATTAGCAGTGCCTATCTTCTTCGAGAACGCCTGTGTGCTGTTGATGGGCGTACTGAGCACCTTCCTGGTCAGCTGGCTGGGCAAAGAGGCGATGGCGGGCGTTGGCCTGGCCGACAGCTTCAACATGGTGATCATCTCGTTCTTTGCGGCTATCGATCTAGGTACCACGGTGGTGGTGGCATTCAGTCTGGCAAAACGCAACGGCAAGCGCGCCCGAGCCGCCACGCGTCAGTCACTGGCGATGATGACAATACTTGCCTTTGTGCTGGTGATCGCCATTGAGTTCTGGGGCCATCTCATCGTCGATGCCATCGCCGGTGCCGCCGACCCCAAAGTTAAAGCGCTGGCACTGAGCTATCTGCAGACCTCTGCCTGGAGCTACCCGGCAGCGGCCATCACGCTGATCGGCAGCGGGGCGCTGCGTGGCGCGGGTAACACCAAAATCCCGATGCTGATTAACGGCGGCATGAACATCCTCAACATCATCATCAGTAGCGTGCTGATCTATGGCTGCTTCTCGTGGGACGGTTTAGGGTTTATCGGTGCCGGACTCGGGTTGACCATCACCCGTTATATCGGGGCGATCGCGGTGATTTACGTGCTGATGATCGGCTTTAACGCCTCGCTGAAGATCACGCTGTCGAGCTATTTCCGGCGCTGGAACAGCAGCATTCTGATGGAAGTTTTAGGTATAGGCGTGCCTGCCAGTATCGAGTCGGTGTTGTTCAATGGCGGTAAATTGCTGACGCAGGTGTTTGTGGCAGGCATGGGCACCAGTGAGATTGCGGGTAACTTTATCGCCTTCTCGGTCGCGTCGCTGATCAACCTGCCGGGCAACGCGCTGGGTTCCGCATCAACCATCATTACCGGTACCCGTCTGGGCAAAAATCAGGTCTTCCAGGCGGAGCGTCAGGTGCGGCATGTTTTCTGGCTGGCAACGGCCTGCCTGAGCGCGATAGCGCTGCTGACGGTGCCGCTGGCCGGGTTGCTGGCGCGGTTCTATACCAGCGACCCGGAAGTCATCAAAGTAACGAAACATCTGCTCTGGCTGAATGCGCTGTTTATGCCGCTCTGGGCCGCATCATGGGTGCTGCCTGCGGGCCTTAAAGGCGCACGCGATGCGCGTTACACCATGTATGTGTCGATGTTCAGCATGTGGTGCGCGCGCGTGGTGGTCGGTTATCTGCTGGGCATCCAGCTTGGCATGGGCGTCACCGGCGTCTGGCTGGGGATGTTCCTTGACTGGACGGTGCGTGGCATCTTCTTCTGGTGGCGACTTAACAGCGGCAAGTGGCTTAACCGCTACTATAAAATGATCGCGAAAACCGGGTAGCAGCATGTATATGCCTTCTCCTTTCACCGGGGGAAGGTGTCACCTCTCAGACCCCGCCTTTTAAAATAACATCTCCGTCACATCTCCAGGCTTTCAGGTATAATTTCAGTCAGTTGCACAAAGCCAGTCTTATCAGACAGGGTTAGCGTAATTCCTGCTGCGCATTGACGCAGACACTACTTATCAAGGTGACCCTATGATCCGTCTGAAAACGGCGCTGGCACTTCTGCCGCTGCTGTGTAGCCCCCCGCTGTGGGCGACAACCTTTGTTTATGTGTCGAATGCCGAATCCGGCACGGTATCCCGCTATCAGCTCAGCGAGGCGAATGGCAGCCTGCAATGGCGGGGCAATACCCCCGCCGGGAAAAAGATTATGCCGCTGGCGGCCAGCCCGGATGGTAAACATCTCTATGGTGCGCTGCGCTCGCCGCCTTACGCAATCATCAGCTGGCGCGTCACCCGTCCACACGGTGATCTGCAGAAACTGGCGGTGACGCCGGTTACGGCCAGCTTTCCCTGGATCACTACCGATAAGCGCGGGCGCTACCTGCTGGCCGCCTCCTATGACAGCGATATCGTCACCAGTAACCGGATTGATGACAAAGGCATTGTGACGACTCAGATCACGGGCGAAGTGAAAACCGGGCCGCATGCCCATTCGGTGATCACCGACGTCAGTAATCATTCGCTCTACGTTGGCAACCTTGGCGCGGATCGGGTGCTGCAATATGCCTTCGCCAGTGACGGGGCGATCACGCCGCTGGGTACGGGATTTGTGCAGGGTGAGAAGAACAGCGGCGCACGGCATTCCGTGATTTCGCCGGACAATCGCTTCCTCTACAACCTCGCGGAGATGAGCGGCACTATAACGCAGTTCAGGCGTGCGGCCGATGGCACGCTGACGCCATTAAAAACCTGGCCCAACGCGGTGGCGAAGAAATATAACCTGCAGCATGGCGAGCAACGTCCGGCGGGCTACAGCGATCCGACGCCGCGCATCTGGGCGGCAGACATTAAAATCACGCCGGATGGGCAATTTATCTATGTGACCGAGCGCACCTCCAGCACCGTCAGCGGTTACCGGGTGGATAAACAGTCGGGTGAGTTAACACTCGTCGGCAGCTGGCCGGTGGAAAAACAGCCGCGCAGTATCGCGATTGATGCTCAGGGTAAATGGCTGATCGTCAGCGGAGAGAAGAGTGCGGTGATTGGCAGCTACGCCATCGATCCCGCCAGCGGCGAACTTAAACGCGTCGCTGAAGCGCCAGCCGGTAAAGGTGCGAACTGGGTGACACTGATAACGCAGTAACCGGCCAGTGTCTCGCGGCGGCTGATGATGGGCCAGGCAAGGCGTGTTATGCCATTTTCGGCATAAGCAGCGCAGAAATTTTTGGTTCTGATCGGGCGCATAAGCGGTTTTACTCAGGGCATCAACTGATGCGGAGAACCTGAGATGAAACAGAAACTGATAGCCTGGTTTGAACAGCTGCTGAGCGGCCCTGTGGCGAGTGAGCGTGTACATGATATTAACGTCGAACTGCTGCTGCCACTGAGCCAGCTGTATGGACTGGAATATTATCCGGCAGTGCATCGCTACCATGAAAAATAACGGTTGTTGTGTTTTATCCGGTTAAAGGCCCGCTACTTTGCGGGCCTTTTTGCATTCAGGGCAGAGTGTCATTTGAAACCTCATCTCTGATCACGAAGATATCGCCATCACTGCTTTTAAACCTGTTAATACCTGCGTACTGCTATAAGTAACAACAATCCCGCGCGTATAAATATTTATGCATGCAGGACAATACTTTCATTCCCTTAACAATCAAAAAGAGCGGCATCCTGCGAAAGTTGCAAGACAGCTGTGAATTTGATTTAAGGATTAATTATTTACGGATAATTTCACTTTTTCCGAAATTACATCTTTTTTTCAAGTCAATAAGGAACTTCTGATTGTTAAGGTGGTAGTCTGCACGCCTGTCCTTACACAAAACTTACAATAAGTGCCGTTAATACTTCGATGAAAATGCCTCATACAGGGAAGTGGCTGGTTTTCGGAGCCAGTTTGTTTATCAGTAATCTCATGGCTGCGCCGGTTACGCCCGGTGATCTTGACCTTATTCAGAATCAGCAGCAGCAGCGTCTGCAACAGGATCAGCAGCAGCGCGACGCGTTAACCCAGGCGCATCAGGTTGAGCTGCAAAAAACCGTGCCAGCTCCAGCCAGTGGTCCCTGTTTCGATATCCGCCAGATTATCCTGCAACAGGCGACGTTAATTACGCCAGATAAGCAGGCGAAACTCGTCGCGCCTTATATCAATCAGTGTCTGAGTCTGGCGCGCATTAATCAGCTGGTACGCGAAATATCAGAATGGTACGTCCAGCGCGGCTATATCACCAGCCGGGCCTTCCTGACAGAACAGAACCTGTCTCACGGAATTTTAACGATTACGGTGCTGGAAGGCAGGCTGGAAGAAATTCGGTTGCAGGGTGCCCGTTCACGTCAGTTGAAAATGGCATTCCCGACCGGTGCCGGTCGCATTTTAAATTTACGCGACATTGAACAGGGTATGGAGCAGATAAACCGGCTGCGTACCACGCCGGTTCAGATTGAAATCCTTCCATCCACTAAGCCAGGATATTCCATTGTCAATCTGACCAGCACACCTGAATTCCCGTTGACGCTGGGGCTGAATATGGACAACAGCGGCCAGCGAACGACCGGCACTGGTCAGCTTTCCGCCTCGCTGGTGGGTAATGACCTGCTGGGCATTGCCGATCGCTGGTTTGTCAGCGGTGGTCGCAGCAGTGCGTTCAGCGACTGGCGTGACGCGCAAAATTTCCAGGCGGGCGTCAGCGTGCCTTATGGCTATGGGCTGCTGGATTACAGTTATAGCTGGAGCAATTATCACAGCCGCTTTAACGCCAATAATTTCGACTGGTATAGCAACGGCGATAACATCTCTAACCGCCTGAGCGGCTCATGGGTGCTGTTCCGCAACGGGCAAATCAAAACCGGCGTTCAGCTCGGGCTGAACCATTATGTCAGCCATAACTGGCTGAACCAGACGCTGTTGCAAAGCAGCAGCCGCAAACTAACCAGTCTGCAGATCGGCTTTAACCATACACAAAAAGTCGCGGGCGGGGTGGCCACGCTTAACCCGATGCTGAGTCGCGGGATGCCCTGGTTTGATGCCGAAAGCGACAGCGGTAAAAATGACGATCTCCCCAAAGCGCAATTCCGCAAATGGAGTGTCAGCAGCAGCTATCAGCGGCCGGTGACGCAGAAAATGTGGTGGCTGAGTAGTCTGTACGCCCAGTGGTCGCCCGATCGGCTTTATGGCAGCGAACGTCTGACGATAGGTGGTGAGAACTCGGTTCGCGGTTACAAAGAACAATATCTTTCCGGCGATGTTGGCGGCTACCTGCGCAACGAACTCAACTACACGCTGTTTACCCTGCCCGCCATTGGCGAGGTCAGTACCACGCTGGCGCTGGATGGTGGATGGCTTCAGAGCGACAAACAGGATCGCTACGCCGCTGGCACCTTGTGGGGCAGCTCGCTCGGACTGGGTACCCGAAATGCGCACGTCTCCACTCAGCTGTCGCTGGGCATTCCTGTCAGCTATCCCGATTACCTTGCGCCTGATCGCCTCAGTGTTTATGCGCGTATTGGACTCGTTTTTTAAATAAAGGCCCCGATTATGGATGATCAATTAACGCTTTCACTGCCGCGGCGTCTGCTGAGCTATCTCATCTGCTCACTGATCGCTTTTCAGCCCCTGCTGCCTGCTTTTTCGGCCGCGATTACGCCTGCTACACCGGGTACCCAGGTCGATGCTGCCGGTAATGGCGTGCCGGTTATCAACATCGCGACGCCAAATGCGTCAGGTCTGTCGCACAACCAGTATCAGAATTACAACGTCGGCCAGGAAGGGCTGATCCTGAATAACGCGACCGACCGGTTAACGCAGACGCAACTCGGTGGACTCATCCAGAACAACCCGAATCTGAAAGCGGGGCAGGAAGCCCGGGCAATCATCAACGAAGTGGTTGGGGCCAATCGTTCGCAGCTTCAGGGCTACACCGAAGTGGGGGGTAAAGCGGCCAACGTTATGGTCGCTAACCCTTATGGCATCACCTGTAACGGCTGCGGCTTTATTAATACGCCAAATGTGACGCTGACCACGGGTAAACCTCAGCTTGATGCACAGGGCAATCTGCAGTCGCTGGAAGTGACCAAAGGTGCCATCAGCATTGAGGGTAAAGGGCTGGATGGCAGCCAGGCCGATGCGGTTTCGATCATCGCGCGCGCAACGGAAATCAACGCGGGCATTCATGCCAGGGATCTCAATGTGACGCTGGGCGCAAACCGGGTTGGCGCAGATGGCAGCGTGACACCCATTGCCGGCGAGGGTGCTGCGCCATCGGTCGCCATCGATACCGGCGCGCTGGGTGGCATGTACGCCAACCGCATCCATCTGGTCTCCAGCGAAAACGGCGTCGGCGTTAATCTCGGTAATATGAATGCCCGGCAGGGCGATATGGTGCTGGATGCGCAGGGTCGGTTAAGCATTAACAATAGCCTGACCAGCGGCACGCTGACGGCAAAAGGCAGCAGCATCGCCCTGCAGGGAGAACATAAAGCGGGTGGCAATGTTGCGCTGACAGCGCAGCAGGATATTGCTTTAACGGGCGCAAAACTGGGTAGCGACGCGGCGCTCGACCTGAACAGTCAGGGGCAGATAACGCTTAAAGGCAGCAGCCTGACGGCAGGCCAGACTGCCCGTCTCAGCGGCCACGCTCTGGATATTGATAACAGCAGCAGCGGCAATGCGGCAGACGCGATGCAGCTCTCTGCCAACGCGCAGCTACAGAATAGCGGTCAGATGACAGCTGGAAAGCAACTTGATCTTCAGGCCGCACAGATCATCAACAGTGGCAGCCTGATCAGTCAGGGTGACCTGCAGGTTCGCACCAGCACGCTGCAGCAGCAGGGTATGTTACTGGCTCAGGGTAATAACAGTGTCGTTGCCGGACAGCTCAGCAATGACGGTGAGATCAGCGGCAGCAGCCTGAACATTCAAAGTGGGGCAATCAATAACGGGGGCAGGCTGTTAAGCACTGGCGATGCGCTGATCAGCGCGGACAGCGTGCAGCAGCGCGGCACCCTTTCAGCCAGCAACATTAATCAGCTTAACGTTACCGGCACGCTGAACAACAGCGGTGAAGTGAGCGGGAGCAGTCTGAATATCCACAGTGGATCGCTGCTTAACAGCGGGAATCTGCTGGGCAGTCAGCAGACAGATATTACCTCTGGCATCCTGCAGCAGGATGGAACGCTCTCATCCCAGGGCAGATTGCAGCTTAAAGTCGCCGATCGGTTAAGTAACAGCGGTGAACTGAGCGGAAACAGCCTGGATATAACCAGCGGCACGCTCGACAACAGCGGAAAAATGATCAGCAGCGGCGATGCCCTGCTCACCGCTAATCGTCTGAATCAGGACGGCACGCTCTCCGCGCAGGGGAATGCAGCGCTTAATATCGCTGACACCTTCAGCAATAGCGGCAATATGATCAGTCAGCGTCTGCAAATTGATGCCCCGACACTGATTAACAGCGGCGAGATGGTGAGTCATGGCGATGTCGTGATTAACAGCGATACGCTGCAACAAAACGGCTCTCTCACGGCCCGGGGTGACGCACAGCTGACCGCCCGTGGCTGGCTGGAAAATCAGGGCGCCATCAGTAGTCAGAACGCCCTCATCCTGAACAGCGCGCAGCTGCGCAATACAGGTTCATTAACTGCACCCAATCTGACTCTCACCGCCGGGCAAATCACTAATAGCGGCCTGCTGCAGGGCACTAAGCTGCTCTCCTTCCATACCGGGCAGCTGGATAACCTGGCTGCGGGTACGATCAGCTCTGACAACGACTTTGCACTCGCGCTGCCGCAGCTCAATAACAGCGGATTGATCACCAGCGGCAAAACCCTGACTGTCACAGGCGACCAGATGAACAACAGCGGAGAGATCAACGCTGCCAGCCTGAGCACCACACTCAAAAACTTACATAATCAGCAGGGCGGTAAATTGCTGGCAGATGATCAGCTCCGGTTGCAGGGCGATGCGCTGATCAATCAGGGAACGATGGCTGCCGGCACGCTGAACAGTGATTTCAGTCAGATCACTAACAGCGGGACGGTCCAGGGCGACAAGGCATTGTCGTTGCAGGGCAACGCGTTAACCAACAACGGCACGCTGCTGAGCGCAGGCCAGCTCGGTGTGAAACAGCAGACGCTGGACAACAGCGGACTGATGCAGGGCAAGCAGCTGACAGTGAAGGCTGACCACTGGCAGAACAGCGGCAATGCCCTGAGTGAGACTGACGCCGATTTGCAGAGCGATACCCTGGTCAATAGTGGCAAAATTCTGGGGCAGCAGGGCATCGCGCTGAAATCTGACCACACCGATAACAGCGGCTGGCTGATTGCACAGGCGCTGACGCTGCGCGGTGACATGATCAACAGCGGCCTGATCCAGGGAAATCAGCAGATTACGTTGCAGGGCAACCAGCTGGACAATCAGCAGGGCGGCCAGTTGCTCAGTGACGGCACGCTGGACGGTGACTTTGTTGCTTTAAATAACCACGGTGCAATGCAGGCCGGGGAGATGACATTTAACGCGGGGACGTTGCAGAACGACGGTACCGTTCTTAGCGGAAAAGCATTCACCGCTCTGATTAACGGTGCGCTGACCAACAGTGGCAGTCTGCTCAGCCAGCAGCAGATGAATCTGCAGGCAGCAGAGATTGATAATCAGGGCACACTGGCGGCGGATAATTTCAGCCTGCATGCGCCAGTGCTCAGCAATGCCGGTCTGCTGCAGGGCAACAGCACCTTAACGCTGGATCATCAGCAACTGCATAACCTCAATGGCGGGCAGTTGATCGCCGGAGGACCGCTGACGCTGACCTTAGATCAACTGGATAACGATGGGTTGCTGCAGGTTAACGGTAAACTTGCGGTCAACGGCAACCGTCTCAACAACAGCGGACGCCTGTTGAGTGACAACCTTGATCTCAAGATTAGCGATACGCTGACGAACAGCGGGACGGGTCAGATCGTGACCGGTCAGCAGGCCGATCTGCACGCACAAACCCTCAGTAACAGCGGTCAGATTGCGGCACAGCAACTCAGCGCCAGCGGCAATAAGCTGGAAAACGGCGGGCTGCTACAGGGCAACGCACTGCTGGATCTCGGATTTGCTCAGACCCTCAATCACAACAATGGGCAATTACTGAGCGGCGATCGGCTGATCGTCAGGGGTGGCAGTGCGACCAATGATGGCAGCTGGCAGGGTCAGCAACTCGACGTCACGCTGGATTCGCTTACCAATCGCGGCAGCATCAATGGCATCAGCGCCTTGCGCGCTGACATCGCCAGCGATCTGATCAACAGTGGCTCGCTGGTCAGTCAGGGAGAAAGCGACCTGAATGCCAGCACGCTGAGCAACAGCGGCAAAATCATGGCGAACCGGCTGGGGTTACAGACCAACAGCCTGAACAACGACGGTCTGTTACAGGGCAATACGGCGCTGACTGCTCAGGCCGATAACATCACGCAATCAGCCGGCGGCAAAACGCTGAGCGGCGGAACACTGACGCTCAATGCAGGCCAGATTAACACTCAGGGGCTGCTGCAGGGCGAGCAGGCAACGGTTATTGCGGATAACTGGCTGCATCAGGGATCGCTGCTGGGCAGCAAAGATCTGAACGTCAGCATCAGCAATGAGCTGCATAACACCGGCTCTTTGCTGAGTCAGGACAAAGCCCAGGTTGCGGCTGGCACGCTGAACAACAGCGGCTCACTACTCAGTGAAGGGGCAATGACGCTCAACGGTGCCGCGCTGAATAACAGCGGATCGGTGCAGGGTAAAACCCTGACCATTACCCCCGCCAGCGTGATTAATCAGGGCAGCCTGATTGGTCTCCAGGCATTAACGTTTGCGGCGATGCCACAGGTGAGCGGGCGAATGCTGCTCAGGGCGCTGGCCGCGCCAGCACGTCAGCTGATCAATAATCAGGGTGGATCGCTGTTGACGCAGGGCACGCTGAACATCAACGGCGGTGACGTTGTGAATAACGGCAGCTGGCAGGGTCAGCAGATCCTGCTGAATGCCCGGCAACTGACCAATAATGGCGCGATCCAGAGTGCGGATGCGCTGCAACTGATTCTGGCGGACCGCCTTGATGCGGGCGCGGGCAGCAAGATTTCGGCCAATGGTACGGCGGCGCTACAGGCACTGACGCTGACCAATCAGGGCGAATGGATTGCCAGAAACCTGACGCTGCGCGGTGACACGTTAAACAATAACGGCGCCGTGACCGGTGTCGAGGCGCTGACGGTGGGCCTTAACGGTGCTCTGACCCAGCAGCAGGATAAAACGCTGCTCAGCGCAGGCAGGCTGACGCTTCAGTCATCGTCGCTCAGTAATGCCGGACGCGTGCAGGGCGGCGACCTGCAGATCACCACGGGCGCGGTGGATAACAACGGGCGCTTACAGGGTGACAACAGCCTGCTGGTCAATGCGGGTGGACGCATTACCAACGGTGGCAACGGCGCCATGCTCACGCAAAACGCCCTGACGCTGACCGCGCCCGAATTGTTCAACTATGGCCTGATTCAGGGCAGTGGCAACGGTGTCGCGACCATAACCGGTTTAACGCAAAATGATGGCCGGTGGCTCTCGGGTGGCGCGCAGACACTCAACACGCCGCAGCTCAATAACAACGGCTGGTTACAGGCGTCGCAGCTGATTCTCAATGCGACCAATGTCAGCAACAACGGCACACTGCTGGCCGACGGTCAGGGCACGCTGACCGGCAATGGCTTCAGCAACCAGGGCACAGCCCAGGGCGGCAACCTTGAGATTAATTATCAGCAGGTAAATAACAACGGTACGCTGCTGGGTAACAACCGGCTAAGTGTGATGGCCGCTCAGGTCGGTCAGCAAGGTAGTGGTCGTCTGTTTAGCGGCGGTGACCTGCTGGTTCACAGCAACGGCTTTGACCAGAACGGTCAGGTGGTGGCGCTGGATAACGCCACGCTGGAAATCGCGAATGGCTTTACCGGTCGCGATGTGCTGGCGGCGGGCGGGCGACTCACCGTCAGCAGTAATGGTGCGATAGACAACCAGGGCACGATGCAGGGCGGGGCGCTGACGCTGAGTGCAGGCGGCGATCTCACCAATAATGGTCAGCTCACTACCGGTTCGGGTGACAGTGCCTTAAGCGGCAACCGCATCGCCATGAACGGAAATGGCAGCCTGCAGGGCGGCGGTAATATCAGCCTGAACAGCCGCAGTGACATCACTGTTGATGGTTTTACGGGTACGTTGGGCAATCTGACCCTCAGTGCTCCGGGCAGTATCGTTAACACCGCGCTGCTCTATGCGGGCGGTAATCTCTCTCTGTTTGCTAACAGCATTCGTAACCAGCGTGCCGATATGCTGGCAGGCGGCAGTATGTGGCTTCAGGGCGATGCCGCGGGGAATGCCAACGGCGAGGTGATTAATAACTCCGGTACCATCGAAACGCAGAACGGCGATATCACGATTAATACGGGACATTTGCTAAATACACGGGATGGGTTGAGTGTTTCTGAAACGCATAGCACTTCAAACCAGACAGGTTTAGGCACAGACCTGATGAAAGTTTCAATCTCTGAATTTAAACCAGAGGAATATGGAGTATTTGTAACTCAGCACAAAGAATGTGATTCACCGGGAAAAGGTGCAGAGCGCTGTACTACTTCTACATTTTATTCCTATGTGCCAACAAAAGAAGCCGCGATTAAGAATTTTTCATCATCAAGCACGACAATAAATGTTACCAGTAATGGTGGTGCTGCTCGCATAGCCGCAGGACGTAATATTAATGTAAGAGCAGGTACGTTTGAAAATCAGGCCAGTAATATTCTGGCGCAGAGAGACATCTCTCTCTCAGGAAATCAATTAAATAATCAATCCTGGCAGGCAGGGACACAAAGCACTTATTTTAATTACGTTTATAAGGGAATACTGTTTGATTATTCATCCCTATATAAAAGCACCAGTGAAGACGGTGATACAACCATCAAAGCTACAACAGGATATCGTAATAAACCAAGGGTAAAATCAATAACATATACACTTTCAGATCAGGGGACGAGTTTCACACCGGGAGAGCTTTACCGGTCGGTTATCCAAGCCGGTGGCAACGTCTCTGCTAACTTCAGCGGTGATATCAGCAATACCAACACTACAGCGAATGCCGGCTGGAGTGGTAATACACTTTCTGCTCCAGCCCTGCGCGGGCTGACTGCCATAGGCACCACTGGCGCGCAGTCTCACCAGCCGCTGGCTAATGCCGATAAAGCCGCAATCAATACGCCGCAATGGCGCGATCAGCTGCAGAATGCGTTGCAGCAGGTCAATGGCGCAGGGGCGCTGGAGAGTGTTTCACCGGGTAGTGCACAGCTCACGCAATATTCTGCGGCGGGTAAGAACAACGCAGCACTGGGTAAAGCCGTCAACCTGACAAATGCTCCTCAGGGTCCTGCATCGCTGCATAACTATAAGGCCGCTGAGGTCGATATCAGCGCCTATCCATTACCTTCAGGTGAGAACGGTTACTTTGTCGCGTCGAACAACAATAGCCGCTATCTGATTACCGTTAACCCCAAACTCAATGGTCTGGGCCAGCTGGATCAGAGCCTGTTCGGCGAGCTGAACGCAAAGCTGGGCAAACAGCCTGCTACCACGCCATTACAGGAAACACGTCCTCAGTATACCGATGAGAAAGTTTTCCTCGGCTCCTCATACATGCTCGATCGTCTGAACCTGAAGCCAGATTATGATTATCGTTTTCTCGGCGATGCGGCATTTGATACCCGCTACGTCAGCAATGCGGTATTGAACCAGACCGGCAATCGCTACATCAATGGCCTGGGATCCGATCTTGCCCAGATGCGCTATCTGATGGACAACGCTGCAGCGGCGCAGCAGTCGCTGGGCCTGGAGTTTGGTGTTTCACTCTCCGCTGAGCAACTCGCCTCTTTAGACAAGAGCATGATCTGGTGGGAAGCCACCACGATCAACGGTGAAACGGTGATGGTGCCGAAGCTCTATCTGTCGACAAAAGATGTGGAAGTGCGTGATGGCAGCGTGATTGCCGGGAACAACGTGACGCTGAACGGCGGGAACGTCACCAACACCGGCAGTAGCGTGATGGCCAAAAACGATCTGACCATCGACAGCCAGAATACGCTCAGTAACCTCAACGCTGGTCTGCTCCATGCAGGTGGCGATATGCAACTTAGCGCGTTGAACGATATCAACAACGTCAGCGCGACTATTAGCGGTAAAAAGGTGGCACTGGAGAGTGTTAACGGTGACATCAACAACCTGACTACGTCGCAGCTCTGGCATCTGG
>Ga0153975_1000339_pt1 | contig 14308 bp, 12 predicted proteins | sample TSGA059MetaG_FD_104694 | JGI IMG/M metagenome (GOLD analysis project Ga0153975, IMG submission 104694) | Attine ant fungus gardens microbial communities from Georgia, USA - TSGA059 MetaG | ecosystem: Host-associated > Fungi > Mycelium > Unclassified | place: USA: Georgia, Yuchi Wildlife... | reverse complement strand
TTGGGCGGTCATGGAGCTTCATGCTCTGTCGCAGCCAAATTATACTGAACGTTTTTGCGGTACTTGGTCGCTAAATCTGCTGCAATCTTCACAGAGGCATTGGCACGGAGTATTTCCTACATGAACGGGCCATCTTCATGACATTGGAAATTCGCGTTGCGACAGCACACACCTCCACACAGTGGTTCAGTTCAAGTATCATCTCTGTGCACGCTGACTGTATAATCGTGAGTCATGGTTTAAGCACCATATTGGTATACTCACGGCGTTCTTTAGGATGCGCTCTAGCAGAACTGCTTGTCGTTCGGCGTGAGGATTCTCCATAACTTGCTGGAGCGGTGTAGTGGCAAGTGGCACCGGCAGAAGATATCAATGTATACTAAATTTGGTTTTCCTTTACAATCAGACAGCTGGCAAAACTGGTTTCGATGATCTACAATATCGTGTATGTAAAGCTATACTCTACTTCCTAACTTGACCTTGCAAACTGTCATTTTATTGATTAGGACGAGTCAGATGAGGGGCTGTCTCATCACACGATGGAACGCGCAAGCGAGGACCAGAAGGCCGCCGAGGGCGAGGATGTGATAAGGGATCAGTGGAAGAATTAGAAGGGAGATCCGACGGCCCTTGAGCGCTTCGTCTCGGAAACTCGAAGGCGCTTGGTAATGACTTTTTCCTTGCCTTCACTGGGTGATCCATAACGTTCGCTCGTGGCCAGTTAAAGGGTGATGGAGATGGTGCTGATGGTGGTGTCTGCTGCACCGGTATTGGTGGTAGGACCGGTTTGGCGTAGACGATGGATGTGTGAAGTCGAGGCGCCGGTGGAGGATCCATCTCAGGGGAAATCAAACGACGAATGTTTTGCGAGTAGATGAAAGCAGGGGTAGGGTGCGACACAGGAGGAACAGGTACAGCTTCAGGCAAGGAATCCACGGACATCCGATCTGCCGCATATGGACGATAAGATTCAATGTCGTACTCAGAACTAAGTCCGGCATGACGTTCATAGATCGGAAGAACGGGGCGAGTTGCTCGAGGATTATGCACTACTGGCGCTCCGCGTGATTGGTTGAAATGAGGAGTTGTTGGGGAGTTCTGGGCACTAGGCAGGCACTGACGAGTGGCCTCAATGCGGAGGTAACGAACGTTGTGATGCCATACGCCAGGATCGATCTGTTGTGTTGTGACTGCAGTCACAACTAGAAGGAACAGGTACAGAAGCACTGCAAGCGGGACCGAGGATCAGCAAGGTTAGATGAAGTAGTCTGGGGATGCATACATATGATAGTACATATCCAAGTAAAGGCTAAAATAACACGGATAGACGAGCAGGTATCTAACACATTGGCTAGATACATGCAGTCAGTACATTTCTCGGAAAAAAGATGATAGAAATCAACCTTTAACGGTGCACTGATTATTCACCGCGATTGCAGTGACGGCGGCGGCGGCAGCTAGGACAGGAGTGAGACATATTATAACAATACGAATGGAGAGACGTACCCAGTTGCATGAGCCAGATGAGCGCTATCCATGCACACTCAAACCACACTCGCGCCGAGAATGGGTCACTACAAAGCAAGTCTGCAAAGATGCTACATAAGATTCGTCATCAGTGTCTGGAAACACAAAAGATCCAAGACACTCGCATTGGCAGGATAAAAGCAAGACTAAAGGCGCCCAGGAATATGAGATAGATATCGACTTGCACTGGAGTTGGAAATTAGGTAACATCGTGACTTCATTTAACGACTGCATACAAGTCTGAGCATCGTCAGCCTGGACGAGGCTATGATTCCATACAGCAGCACTGCATATGATAGCGTTACAAACAACGAAAAGACCTATTGCGAAGCATGTGAGAAAACAAACATCTAGAGGTGAGAAGACAGAGCATACCGAACAAAACATAACGAGCGAAAAGTATAGCTGACTTCATTCTCGATAACGATATAACTTTAGGGGTACATGCGCGGATTGAAGAGCCAGCTGAGAGATTCAACCGCACGGCGACAGATGAACGAGGGGAAAGCACACAAAAGATCCAGCTCTGTGTGCAAGAATAGGCAAGAATGGGATGTCTCGCTAATGGTAATAGTGGCCGTGACCTTAAGCACCTGATTTCATTCAAAGTCCGCGACACCGTCACACGATATTGTTTAAACTTGGTTTGCAAACCAAGCTCAAAATGGTTCATAAAATATCAAAATGGCAGTGCGTAGTGCACTTATGCAAGTGCTTGACTGCCCAAAGATCATGATTATGGAAATGCATTTGATAGTTGATATGGCAGATATGATGGTTTAGAATACAGATGAGGGATGTGGAGTAGTGAATGAAGTAAACAGATGGGAGTCCAGAAATAATATTACCGGTCATGAATTCGGAGAGAAGGGAGTTAAGAGCGAGAGCATGGCTGTCCTCGCGGACAAGATCAGCCGAACGGCGGCCAAGCTGGGAGTAGGACACCGATAATTTCTTATGTTTTCTTCTAAGAACGTAGCAAGGGCGGTGGGCGTGAAAAGGTCAGGAAACTATCCGAGTGGGAGAGGAATGCTGTTTGACCCTGCCGAAGGCTTGCCATGTCGGGAATATAAGACCGAACCTCTGGAGATGAGTCCTGCTGTAGATGATCTATCATGTCAAAAATTCGCTGGGACACTGTGGGTGCGTCACGTAAAACGTTTTCTAGTGCAGCGTAAGCAGGGCAGGGAAATGTGAATAGTTAGAAACTTACGAAGTATCGATCCAGCTAAACGAGCAATGCCAATGCGAACGCCCACTATGCTATCATTGCTTAACTGCTCCAGGGCTTGCCATCTCGCATCATCCGCTAAGATCGATAGCCCACCTGCTGAGGATGCTAGAGCCTGTTGGCAGGCAACAAACCTGCGGAACAATGTAAAAGGCTGAATCAAATAGAGGAAACACGTACGTCATTCGTCTTCGGAAACTCGGTGACTTGGCTAGCGAAAGTATGTCTTCGTTGATCAATTTAACAGTAGATCTCCAGACGTCTCGGCAGGCTATTTGACTGATCTTCAGAGCAGGACGTCAACCAAAACCGCTGTTTGCCATGTCTCGACGCACCACAGAGATAGCAGTCTCTCTCACTGCACCAAATTCGTCCTCGAGCCCTTTTCTTAAAAGGTTGCGTATGCTGTCAGGTCGTTCAGGTCCGCCCGCGAGGTCAGCGATAATCTTGATAATCCCTTCACGCGCTCTCCAGTTGCGCAACCAACCTTCCTCCCATAAATCAAGCAGACCTGTGATCACTTTATCCCTCGCCTGTCCCTCCCCCAAAGCCTCTACGAAGAGAGGTACAGCCTCTATTGCTTTGTATTTAATCTCATTGTCATCTTCAGATCGCATCGCGTCCCACCATATGCCCATCATATCTCGTTGGGCATTTTCTGGTCCAATGATCTTTGCTAGATCACCCAGACTTGCTGCTAGCGTCCGCCGAATTTTAGGAGAGCGGTTCTGCGCGAGTGTGAGGTAGAGTCCCCGTAGCTCTGGCCATCGTGCCCGGCCAAGGGTAAATGCTACTGCGGGATAGTTAAATGCACATGCAAGCGGACGAGCCGGGTCATCATCAATCAGCTCTAACGCGGGATTCGCTGCACAAAAAATCATTAACGATCACTGGTTAATGAACGACCCAAACGTACGTGACAGTGACTGTCGTAGCCGACGTTTACTGTCCATGCCAAGGAATAACCTTAGAAGCTCGTCAGGCGGTCCACACTCATCGTCGTGGAAAGCGTAGACAACTTCCCCGAGAGCTTCAAGAACCCCGGAGCGGACTGGGGCAGATTCATCTCGCGACAGGGGTAGGATAGTTGAAAGAGCGACTGATCGCCGTAAGCGTGATGGCAAACGTGATAAAAGTGCTGGGAGAGCAAAAAGGGAGGAGTGTCTCACATGCCATGTAGGATCGGCACGTAGACAATCGAACACCGGAAGCTACGGGGAACAGCGATAAGAACGTGGTGCACTTCACAAAGTATGCACTTACGAGCGAGCCAGTGACAAGCTCATCGGGGACGACCTTTGCAAGAGCACCCAACGCGAATGATGCCTCTCTTCTCACCCAGTATACCGGATCTCTGCCGACCCGTTCAACTTCTCTGACGAAAGCACGTTGAGTATCGACTCTCGGTGTGCCTACAGGGGTGGAATTAGTTTCTACAAAATTTTAATTATACCACACACACCCCCAGCAACTACGGCAGCAATCAAACTCATGCTTGACAGTCGCCCAACGGCTGCTTGTTCTCCGGGATCCATTTCTTCTTCCACTTCCTCGTGGTCAGCGCCGACATCCGAGTGTGCAAGGTGATCATAGGTCGTAGTAGACGTCATCCCTCCCTCCCCTGATCCTTCACCAGTTGCCAAAAGAGGGCTGTGTTGACGGACGTCCTCTAGCTGAAGAGATATGACAGCCATGGGAGATGTGTCCACTCCAACTATGTTGGTTTCATGATGCGGCGGAGGTATTGGAGGTACACCAACCGGTGGACTAGGGAGAGGAGAAACCGATGGGATTGACGGCGTTACGGGAGCACTTATCATTGAAGAAGATGGTGTTTGTGCGGTGGGAAAGTACGGATTGACAGAACTGTCACTCAGTGATGGTTGAGGGAGTTCTATAGCGGGTGTATACCACACATCGTCAGCATCATTCTCATCTGATTCAAGGCGTCCCATTCCTATAACAAGTTGTTGGATGACTTCTTCTTCGAAAAGACTCCTTTCGTGTCTCCCAAACAATCCGTGAGATGGGTCATCAGCGTGCTGGTCACCGAGATCGTCAGCTTTATGTATTCTTGCCAGTAACTCAACGATGGCGAATCTCGTGGAGCTACTGACAACCCCATTTGAACTTAGCAGGAGCGTTGCTAGAATAGGAGTGAAAGCCTGGACTGAAATTAATGTGACTTCATGGTTAGATAGAGGCTGAGAAGCGAAATCGGCAGTGGACGGATCACTCGATTCTTCGACCAAGCGACAATGCTGCGTATGCGACGAATTCAATGACACAGGATCAGATTGATTGTGAGATAAAACCGACCGTCAGAAACCACCACATGATGGAAACAAGCTCTGCTGATAAAGCCTCTTTCACTGCTTCATCTGAAAAGTTCATTAAATCCGGGAAGCCCCGGCTATTAATGAACTCACCTTCATCCACAGCCAAACTGGGGAGTAATGGTAGGACATACTCGACAGCCTCTAGAGGCGATACCTGCGCTAAGAAGGCTGGTAGAGCATGCGAAATAAATACCCTGTGTCCAATACTTGATTCTCAGCAACTTTCAAATGCTACGGTTGCCTAACGCCTACCTGTGATGTGCTGATCTACTACGAGAAAAAAGGTATATCTTCTCAAGGGTACTTAAACCCTCGTCATCGAGGGTGAAATCTAGTGCAAAGTCAGGGGATGACAGCGCTTCGGGTAGTGGTATCGTTTCGATTTCAACAGATGTTAACGATTGATGACTGGTGAGCGGAGGCGAGGGCGGATTGAAATTACCAAAAATAGGGGGGGAGAGTGGGTCCAGTGGTGGATCTTCACCTTGTGGAGAAGTAACAGGTGTAGAAGGGGCCGTATGAAACGAAAGTGCAGGCGATAGCGGAGGCGAATCAAGAGAATTCTCTGCCGGACAAGGGGAAATGGTAGGCGGCGGTGGGAAGGCGTCCAAGACATCTGGAGGGGTCAGATATATATGGGAAGGAGGGGCCGATGAGCGTGGATAAATGTCCGGGGCAGCTTCTTCTGAGACGGCTTCCTCTGGTGTTGGGCTGCTGTGTTGAATATCGACAAGAGACACTACATTACCCATAGCGGCGTAAGGTATAACTGAAAAAATAGAAAGAAAGTGAGGAACAAACTTTGTAAGAGGCCTTTGTATAAGGCCCTTGAGCAAGAACCGCGGGTGATGAAGCGAGGGGGACACGAGGACAACGGGCTGGTCCAGTAAAAGAGCGAATTAAGAAATGACGCAAGGCCACAATGCAGCAAGTGAATCTGGTTAGTTTAGCACAAGTTCATCACAGAAAAATACAAACGCATTACTGAAGTACTGTAGATGATGACTTCGCACCGTGGTGAATGACGATCACGGTGAAAATTTCAAATAAACAGCAGTAGCCCGGGATGAAGCTTGGTGAAAGTCAGCGGTTGCGAGACGGGACGTCGCCGAGAGTCGTTTGGGATACAAAAAAAGGCAAGAAAGAAACAAGAAACCAAAAAGAACAAGAGATGGTGTACCTGACAGACTTGTGGAGAACAAGATTGCAATGAAAGTAAATTGGCACGGAATTGGCACCGCGGAAAATGGGATTTGATAGTTAGGCAAGTCCAAAATCGGAACAGTAATTCCTCTTGTAAATGATGTCATCCCCTAATTAGTCCAGAAAGGCACATCATTGACGTCACAAGACATGTTCCCCGGTATTCTTTTCTCTTCCTTCCTCACGCTCTCCGAACTCCGCCATCGGATGATCCACGTATACTTTTGACACTTTAGATTTATGCTTTCTTCTTCATCCAAAGCTAGAATTTCCCGCTGTCATTGAGAGTTTTTTCTTCTTTTTTCTACTTAACTCGAATTAACCCCTCATTAACCCGGTCCTCGTTTCCAGCATCCGTTCTACCCCGTGGCACGCGTCCACGGCATGCGTCATACGTAACTTGCAAAAACTCACCTGAGCATGTCAACCTGGTTGATAATATGAGTCCAGCTCCCTCTCGATAAAGCGACTACTTGTGGATTGAATATGACACACTTGATTCCTCACGTCGTGATCGCAGTCCATATTGAAATTGATTCGCTAGGCGTGCACCATGAGAAGTTGACCTTTTTTTACTCGTCCCCGTTTAATGTTACACTGACAGCTGGGGTTCATGCACGCACCGAGCTTCGTCAAGAAAGCAGGCGAGTCAGTGTAGCGCTGAAGGTGATGGTTGGGTCGTAGAAGGTTGACTCGTCAAATAGATGACTGCAGGAATAGAACTCCACACAGTCAAGTAGCCCGAGGGTTCCAATAGACAAAACTTGTAAATGGACACTCCCAGGTGATATGCACTTTCCGGAGATGGCCTGCACGCGAACGGCGTGTCCTCCTCCAATAGTGCACGAATTCGGCGACCAAGGAGCTCGCAGTGAACTCTTGCAAACCCTTGATGGCGAGATACTGGCAATCGAGATTAGAAGAATGCGAGCGGCAAGGTGACGTTTTGATTAAGTTCAGGGCATGACGACTCGGAAAAGGTAAAGCCAACAGTGTTTGTTGTCGATAGCTCCAAAAACCAAGTTAATATTCCGAGACATCATGTTATAATTTTGGACAGCCAACTACACACCGTATTTGTCAGTCAGTTGTCTTACTTATCCTCCTAATCAACTACGGTCCGACTACGGGAGACTATACCTGCCCTGTTTCAGATCTGTCCTCGTGGGTTAGCTCCGAGGTAGGTGATGTTGCAGATGGGCCGTGAGGTCAACAACGATGGATGCATATCCGGACCCATTCGGGTCGGCCGATGGCGACACCAATCTCCGGGGACAGCCACCTGGTTGAAACGACCACACTCTGCTGTGATCCATTATCACGAAATAGAACGGTACAATGGATATGAATGGTGATCGGATGACGAACTGATCTATATGAAAATCGGTTACCGCTTTATCCGACTTCCTTCCAAAAAAAACAGGTATGAAATAAGACCTAGACGCGCAGTCCGAGAGTAAACTCAACAAACATAAGTATCTCGTTGTTAATGTGAGTAAAAATTCTATTAAAAAACCAAGTTACAAGCAGTACAACCCACAACAGATCAGGAGTCCCATGAGCTGAAGGAGAGGCGACCAGAGGTATCACTATTGTGGCAAGGGGGATAGGTTGGATAGGACACGATAAATAGAAGATCAAGTAATGTAGCATCAGACTAAATGTCAGGATGTCCGGCAAATGAGAACGAGGAACGACAGGATGTCGCCAAGTATGGTGAGTAGCATCATGCAGTCGCCATCTTGGGAGCCACGGTGCGTTCGCTCTCTAACTTCGCCTTGTTGCGCTCGAAGGCTTGCTGCCGGCAATCTTCCAGGTTATTGCAGTTATGATGTTCGGGTAGGCGATGCTAGAAGGTGTGGCGTTACATGAGTGACAGATCGGGATGAGCAGTCTACTCACCGCTCCACAGAAGTCCGCTCTGCAATGTGGGCACTGGCCGACTATGCGCAGTGCTGCAGAATTGCAAGGAGCCTCAGACTGAAATTGACAACGCTTCTTGGCAGGCATGATGGTGAGAGATGAGCGATCCGCTTGTAAAAACCTGGGTGTCAACTGTGAGCTAAGCATCATATTTTAAAAGATCCGACATACTGGAGAGTGGAGAAATGTGAGATGGTCGAACGCACAACAGTGGTGGTGGCAGGAAGAGGATGGAGGTGCGTATGCGTTCTTGGTCTTATAAGCGCACAGCTTCGACGACGCGTCAGCCATGCCTAAGCCACCAAAAATAATTTGCATAGCACGTGCACGTGGCGAAGAATGCTACGATCCCCTATCGGAATGCTCGCGACATGTGGCGCAAGTACACATCCTGAAAACATTTGGCTAAAGCTCTGGCAAACACTTCTGGGGTATCCCGGTTGGGCAATTATCCGCGGGGATCCCCAGCGCTACGGTCGAGCAGATGGAAGGCCGCGATAAGTCCCAAGCTGGAAGATCGGAATTCAACGGAGCAGCAAAATAGCGACCCGAAGAACAACTCCCTTGCAGTGTTGTAGTGATATACTATTTGAGTATGGAGAAGAAGGATTCGGTGTGGTAACAAGGGAAGCTATTCCGCGAGCGGCAATGTAAAAATAATCTAAGAAAGACCTGCGGTTCATAATACAAAAAGTTATTCGGATACCGGGAGTCGAACCCGGGGCCGCTGTGTGAAAGACAGCAATGTTAACCGTTACACCATATCCGACTTATAATATGTAATTGTCTTTTCTATTGAGACATGCAGGTAGATGCATCATATATTGACTCAATACTAACTAACATTTTTTATCGTGAACACGACGATGACCGAACAACCAACTAAACAAAAGCTATGGGGCGGGAGGTTCACTGGCAAAACGGATCCTCTGTACGCACATGGCTTTTGGTACATCGCTGATGTTCTGATGGACCTGAAGGATGCATGCATTTAATCAGTCCCTCAAATATGATCAAAGGATGCATGCCGCCGATATTCGTGGTTCCATTGCCTACGCAAAGGCTCTCAGACGCGTTGGTCTTCTTACCGAAGACGAGGAGATCAAAATGATCCAGGGTTTAGATGCTGTCGGTCGAGAATGGGAAAATGGCCAAGTACGTATCTTGATTTATGTTTCAATTCATCTTCCAATACAGCTTTCCATCTATTTGCGTCACAGTTCCAGCCTGCCCCTGATGATGAGGACATCCACACTGCGAATGAACGCAGACTGAGCGAGCTGATTGGCACACTCGGCGGAAAACTTCATACCGGACGGTCTCGCAATGATCAAGTTGCGACAGACATGCGTCTTTGGCTTCTCGGTGAAGTCGATGATATTCAATCCAGTCTCAAAGGTCTTGTGCGCATCATGGTAGAGCGTGCAGACAAGGAGAGGGATATTCTCCTACCCGGATATACACATCTCCAAGTGGGTACATACATTTCATACAGGGCGGTCGCTCACTATGAGGCAGCGAGGTCAACCCATTCGTTGGTCACATTTCCTTTTGTCGCACGCTTTTTCATTCCGTAGCGATCTCGAGCGACTTCAGCAACTCATTCCACGAATTTCTGTGCTGCCGCTTGGTAGTGGTGCCCTGGCTGGTAACCCTTTCAAAATCGATCGTGAATTTCTTGCCAAAGAACTGAAATTCGCATCACTTGCCGAAAACAGCATGTGGGGTGTCGGCGATCGCGACTTTATTGTAGAATTTTTGATGTGGTCGAGCCTTATCATGACTCACATGAGCCGTCTGGCTGAGGATTTGATCATATACTCCACAGCCGAGTTTGGCTTTGTCACTCTCAGTGATGCATACAGGTCCGCTTTAGGCACTGACAAGAGTCGAGGCGTCATCTCATCCTCGCTTTAGCACCGGTTCGAGCATTATGCCGCAGAAGAAGAACCCAGACTCCCTTGAATTGTTGCGAGGAAAGTCTGGACGCATATTTGGCAATGTACGTCTCATTGTGATGCGGTGCCATTAACTTCCACGAGCAGTATTTTTCTAGATGGCAGGTTTCGTGATGACGCTAAAGGGTTTACCATCGACATACAACAAGGATCTCCAGGAAGACAAGGAACCTCTATTTGATACCGTCGATAACGTCTCTGCGTCGCTCAAGATCGCAGAGGGTGTCATAGCGACCATGGAGGTCTGTCCAATTTCGTTGTCTCTTTGCCGCTCGATGACATGGCTGAAATAGGTTCATGGCGAAAAAATGCGACAAGCACTGACTATGGATGTCCTTGCGACCGATCTCGCTGATTATCTCGTCCGGAAAGGGGTCCGTATTCCTATAATTTTGTAGTTATTGGTTATTAATGATCGAGCAGGTACCCTTCCGTGAGACACACCACGTTTCTGGTCGTGCCGTCGCTTTGGCTGAGGCTAGACAATGCCAACTTAATGAATTGTCGGTCGAGGACTACAAGGGTCTGCACGAAAATTTCTCTGAGGATGTACTCGAAATCTTTGACTTCGAAGCCAGTGTCGAGAGAAGGGCATCGATTGGTGGACCAAGCCGCCACACGCTGGATAGGCAGATCGCCGTCCTGCGAGCTGCGCTTGCTTAACGTAGAACTAAAAATGGAGTCCCTACATATCCGCAGTGAGGTAGGTCAACGTATTACAAAAAATTGCCGCAGTGCAGTACCATAAGTAGAGCATTGATCATCAGCGGCATCAAGCGCAGGTAAGATACAAGTGTCTTTCGAGTGGTTGAAGTGTCACAAGCCTTCCGGATATTGTTCGTCCTTTGGCATAACAGGGAAAAGTAAAGCGATTTATCCAAAACTCATGAGTAATACGAAGATCATACTTGGCACCAATCACCAGTTTGTTCTTACGTTACATACCTGTGCCACTGTCGTTGTCCATGTGCAGGTCAAGCGCAGGCAGATCATTTATCCATGATAGCGGGCCTATATATCCGGGACGCTGCATGATAAGATCAAATGACTCTGCAGTAAGTACTTTACTACTTATCCGCCACGTAACTTACCCATGGAAGTTGCAGCTCATCATTTACACAACTCGAAAGACGTGGTAGGTTTCGTCTGGGTGCATATATACCTGTAACCTGGTGAAAGATGCTAAGTTAATAATACTTAACACCAATAATTTTACCACTGGGATTATTCATCTAGTATCGAGTGGGGGTGTACTCTGCCCATTTTAGAGGACACTCAACTTCAGAGTCGACAGCCTGTTTAGGTTGCACGGTCAACCGTGACTTGGGGAACCACAAGACATGATGCACGGGCCTCTTCAGACTCCAGAGTTGACGCCCCCGGGCGATAAGGATTAAGGAACTTGGACCCTGATTTTTGCACCCGTTGTTTGCTGCGATTTGTGGCTGTACATACTGCCCTCGGACTGCCTTCAACGTCGCGTTCGTGACGCTGTTCCAGTACTTGTGATCATCTTTCTTTCTTTCCACCACCACACTCTCCGGGAACACTGTAGTCTGTTGTCCGACACCCATAGATAAAAACTAGCTCGGAATTGACCCATATTATTCTCATCTACCTTTTTTTCACTACACTAACGACACAACATGGATAGGTTGGCGGCAATGAGAGTGCGTTTATCCTTTATTTCATAACTGAAAATGCGAAGCTGATCTCTCGATTGTATTGCAGGCTCAACAACAGGGCGGGTGAGTCTGCACATCATTCCAAGCGCTTGACGGGCCCTTCTGACTTCTCTGGATTCATGCAACAGTTCATACGGCTCTGGCTATCAAAGAGAAAACCCGTTTGTCGGACAAGACAACCACGCGTATGAGATGGCCGACGTGAATAGCTCAACGAATTTGACTTCCGGGAGTGATAACATGCAAGCATTTTATGCGGAGGTGAGCACTCTTCTACAGAAATTACGGCTACCATCTCTTAAATTAAACGTGTTTGCCAACTAGATTTCATCGATCCAAGATAGTATCAAAACTTTTAATGCTAATGTTTCTCACATTGACGACCTGCACTCTCGCTCACTTAACAACACGGATGATGCTGCTGCGCAGCGCAATGCCACGCAGCTGGAAGAGCTTGTGGAGGATACAAGCACTTTGAGTGCAACACTCAAGCGCCGCATCCAAGCCTTAGAGAGGCAGGGAGGGAGCGGTCGTGATGGCCAGATTCGCAAACAACAAGTGTGTGCCATTTTTAACAGTGTCACATTAGTGACTAAATTAGCTCCCAGACTGCTCTAGTCAAGTCGAGGTTCGTTGAGGCCATCCAATCCTATCAGACTGTCGAGCAGCAGTACCGCCAAAAGTACAAACAGCGGATGGAGAGACAATTTAAGATTGGTATGACGGATGCATTATTCCTTTGTCCGTCGCTCATGGTAACACCCTAGTTAAGCCGGACGCTACACCCGATGAAGTTCGGGCTGTCGTGAATGATGAGAATGGCGGGCAAGTATTCAGCCAAGCTGTAGGTGTCCTGATTTCTTCCTTCAAACAAAACCTCATCAATGAACTAGTTGATGAACTCCAACCGATATGGCGAATCACGAGCAGCATACCGTGAAGTGCAGGAGCGACACCAGGACATCAAGCGTATCGAGCAAACCATTGCTGAGCTTGCTCAACTCTTCAATGATGTGCGTTTCAAAATGCATAGCCAAATTGTCTATTTATGTTTACCTCACTATTCCAGATGAGTATGATGGTAGAGCAGCAAGATGATACCATCAATACGATCCAAGCAACGGCAGAGATGGTTGAGAAAGATACGGAAGCTGGGTAAATTTTCTCCTTGGAGCAGTCGCACATTTTCTAAACATTTTGGCAGCCTCAAGCACACAGATCAAGCTGTTATATCAGCTCGCTCCGCCCGCAAAAAGCGATGGATTTGCTTCATCCTCACACTTATCATCATCGCAATTATTGCCATCGTCGTGGTGGTGGTTGTCAAGAACAATACCAGTAGCAGCAAGTAAACGTCTACTTGTGACCTTGTCTGTGCCTTGCCATCATATTTCACCTTGTTTATGGGACATACTGCTGCCTAACTGCACTATCTGCACACCACGCTCGTTACCACATTTATCTCATCTATCAATTTACTGGTCATTGGACGCTCTGTGAACTTTCCATTTAACCGTACGTAGCTATTTATGCAGCGATTTTTTACTACACCATCCGGGTACTAACCTCGATAATCACATTTTGAATGACATCAGCAATTCACCAATGAATCCTTATATCATGCACAACCTCATGGCTGGACTGTCGATACGAAGCTCTATGGTATAACACTTCTCTAAGTATGGACTGCGTTTACGAGACGGAAGCAACCCCAAGCGAGGAAGGACACAAACATATAGATACCAATGCGGATATCAAGTGGGTTCTCCGTGAGGAAAGGGTATGGGACTAGATAACCATGTGTCTCAGTAACGCACAATCGAAGAAAAACACAAACACTTGCATATTTTGTTGTAGCTAGCGCAATATTCTACCCAGCAGGAATACCCAGTCCCACAAAGGAGGGTGACGAGGGGTGCCCAAATTCGAACTTGCTTTTTGGTATATTTCTTCTCGAAGAGAAGAAAATCAACTAGGAGTGTGACAGCAGGAGCGGCATGTAGGGACAGGTCTGTGTCGAGAGGAATCCATATCAATTCAGGGACAGTCAGCGAAGAAGAAGGCTCGGATGCAACCAACTGTTGCTTTAGAATCAACGATGGGAAAAACAAGATGAGTGACCAGTACACCGCAGATACCACAATGGTAACCTGGTAACTCCATCCTATCAATGCACGACATCATCAGAGAGACGAGATAGTTACAGGCAGAGAGATCATAAGGAAAGCACGCTTGGCTGCGCGAAGGGCTGAAGGGCGTGTTAAGGAGCATGCTAATCAAGTTGACTGTCGCACTTACCCGTGAATGAAGGCAGCAGACCACACCCGAGGCTTAAGGCCATGGTCAACCAAGCGGCTGCTAGCCTGAGCAACGAACGTCAGTTTCGCGAGGTGATGGGCCCTGGGCCCTGGGCAGCACCCACCCTTGTATAGTCAGAAACTG
>Ga0153975_1000337_pt1 | contig 14322 bp, 20 predicted proteins | sample TSGA059MetaG_FD_104694 | JGI IMG/M metagenome (GOLD analysis project Ga0153975, IMG submission 104694) | Attine ant fungus gardens microbial communities from Georgia, USA - TSGA059 MetaG | ecosystem: Host-associated > Fungi > Mycelium > Unclassified | place: USA: Georgia, Yuchi Wildlife... | reverse complement strand
TGTCCCCTTCGGGGTGACATACGAAAAATTGGAACGATACAGAGAAGATTAGCATGGCCCCTGCACAAGGATGACACGCTTTCCCGGAGTGGTAGACCTACGGGTCTCAATATTTATTTTGCTTTTTTCACCTTCTCAACAGGCTTTTAATCCTTTACAAAGCTTCACACCGAGAGCAAGTAGAATAAGAAGCCATTGACACTAAACTGTACAGTCACGGTATGGCGGGTCACCGCGCAATGCTAAGCGAGTCTGACAAGTGGACATGTGCTGCCTTTGATTTCAGAAATTGCGAAATTGAAAGCGACAGATGTTTATTATAAAAGCTTGGAATTTCAACGTTCAACGCGAGGGAAGGTTGTTATGTAAATGTTACACTTGATCTGGTACGTGTACATGTCGTGACGATCGATGACAGTGACCTCTATTTCTCGTGTGAGGTAGAAATCCACAGTCCTTGTGTCTAGCATATGATAATGATACATTGCGACCATCCGGTCAACTTTTTCCATGCCGTGCCAACACAATATCTCATCGCCAGGATAAATCCAACAAATACCTCTGCACACAACGACTCTTTTTATGCAGCAACAGCAACAGTCTCTGGCTCCTCGCGTTCGCTCGAGACAGACTGGCGGTGCTGCAAGAGAAGCCGGTCGAGCGCCTCCTTCTGGCCGACTGCGAGCTCTCCAGACTGAATGCCAGAGTGGTATACACGCAGCAGGGAGTCGACATCGTCCATGGACTGTGTGCGGACGTCGGCGAGCTCCTTGATTTTGGCAGTGGCGTCCTTGATCTATTACAATCGCGTGAGTGAAATGCGACTGAGAGATAAAGGATGTAGCAGAACCTCGTCATCGGTCAGGTTGAGCCCGAGCTGCTCGACTCTTGACTTGACAGCATTCCAACCGGTGAGACGATGTCTGATCGCAACCATCAGCCTCAGCCATGACTCGACGGACGACGAGAAGAAGGTGCGTACCCGATGGAGACGTATCGTGTGAGACCAAAGTCTTCGGGCTTCAAAATCTCGTACGTGCTGGGGTTGTTCAAGATTGCCTTGGCATGAATACCGGCCTTGTGCGTAAAAGCGCAGTAGCCAGTGATGGGGTTCATGAATGGTACGTTGACCTCTACTGCCTCTGCGACGAGGTTTTCGATCTCACGCAGCATGGGCAGGTTGTACTTGGCCTTGACGTACTCGGGGTTGGCAGCGTACAGGCATGCCACAAGACCGCCGAGAGGTGTGATGCCGACACGCTCGCCGATGCCAAGGACAGCTAAAAAGAGATTTAGCTAGCACACCGACTGGGAGATCAAGAGACATACAGGTATCAATGTGTGTTGCACCAGCCTCCAAAGCGCAATAAGCGTTGGCGATGGCCATGCCGGTGTCATTGTGGAAGTGAGTTTCAATGTCGCAACCAACGACGCCGCGGAGGGTACGGACGAGGTCGTAAACTTGTCTGGGGTTTGCGCATCCAACAGTGTCAGCAATTCCTACACGATTCACGCCGATCTTGTCGACAGTCTGGTATATAGAAAGTAAATCGACGAGGTCGGAGCGGAAGGAATCTTCTGATGAGAAGCGGACTTCCACGCCCTTGGACTTGACAAAAGTAATGACTTCGATGGCGGTTTTAGTAATGTACGTCATGTCCTTGCCGTGCGAGAATTCGCGCAGGAATGAAGACGTGCCAATCACGACATCGACACCATCAACGCCTATGGGTGAAAAATGAGTCAAATGAGAGGGTCGTTAAATCGTTGGAAGCTCGCCTGTTTCGACAGCGATCCGTGCATCATCCATATGGCATCGAATATGTGTGAGAATCTTGGCCTTGAGTCCGAGCTTGCAGATGGCCTCGCAATCAGCGCGTGACTGCTCGGATGCAGCGGGAGAGGTGAGCTCGATATACTCAACGCCGAATGCATCGAGAGCTTTGGCGATGGCGATCTTGGTTTTGGTATCGAAGAAGGCATTGGCGAACTGCTCGCCCTCTGTATTACGAGTCAAAGGGGCAAAAAAAAGATGAGAAAACCACAACGTACCTCGAAGAGTGCTCTCAATTATGGAGAAATTTGAGATATTACTCAAAAAATCAGATGCGCGTGGACCGTATGGATTTCTACTGGGGCGCTGTGCTTCATGAGAATGTCCGTTGGTGCCATTGAGGCCATTGGGTGTGCCATTGACACCATTGACCTTGGAAGAGGAGCCGTTTGTTACAACTGGAACCATTTCGCTTTTGTCAGAAGTCTGAAGAGATTCTGGGTTATTATGAGAACAAGTGCACTGAGGCGACATTTTGTAGTTGTGAGATGAGAAACGTTGTGGAGAACTTGACTTGACGGAAAATGGATGTGACTCACAAAAGATCACGAGGAGATTAGATTTCTAAAAACTGATTCCGAATGATGGCATCAACGTGGATCGCACTTATAATAAACAGTTGCAATTTATTGTCGAGACCCTATGTCGGACATAGACCCATTCGCGCGGGGCTGCTAGAAAACGACTCCTAACGGTTCGCCCACCCGCCACTCCCTTTCTTAGGTCCAAACAAACTTCACTCAACAATTATCCTAACGTTTTATACCGACTTTTTCCAACATCAATAGAATTCCTACTCTAATTTGCAGGACTGATCACAGCTACTCTTCAGCTTTCTCCGACGGTCTGCGCTCGCTCGCTAGGTAATGTTGCTTATGCACATATCGTGTGACCTATATCGATGCCCACCCGCCCTCATAGCTCACTTCGATACCCAGGTTCGAGCAAGCCCTTCGGGTTTTCACCCAAGCACTCCTTCCAATTTCTTTACAGATTTTACAGTCAATACGCGTGTATTTCGTTCATTCAGCCACCTAGCTACGACGCGCATAGAAGCCCATCTGAGTGAGTGATATCCTCTGCACTGGCATCTGACTCAATATCTGATTCGTCGTTCTTGGCAACATATTTTAAACTGTCAAAGACAGTAAGGGGTTGCCAGTTGTCCTCTGATGCTGGCAGAGCTGAGGGCTCGAAATGAGAACGTGACAGCCTTGGTCTTTTTGATGGCAAGGTCACATCAGAGTTATCTGACTCAGATATTGATGAGACTGCAAGTGCTGCATGACTCGGAAGCCTTTTGATATCCCTTTGTCGTCCGTGCTTGGGTGGGCGTCCATGTCGCATTTTTACTACTTGCGTCCGCAAGCCACTAAATGTTTTTAGTGACTTACGGATGGCAAGTCGACTCGGATCTGACTTCAAACACAGCAAATCTATTATCTTAGGTGATTTTTTTTTATCCACTAATCCTTTATGAAAACTGATTGTATGGTCATATTGGCAGGGGTCGGCCAAATTTTGACTAGTGAAAAATTCGGAGCCCGCCCAGGAGAAATTGGCTCGTATAAATCACTTCATTAGGTCATAAATACAACGTCTCTAACGTTAAATGTGCAATTGGAGCAAGTGGAAAGTGCCTAAAAATCGAAGACCAAATTTGTCGAGTCTGCTCGTCCGTGCCTGTGGTCGATTGTAACGGTCAATAATGTAACTATACCGTCTTGAGCGATGCCTGTGAATCCGAAGGCGCTACGTCAGGGAACAATTACTTATACACAACCAAAGTAGCATGCTGACCATGATTAATACCATTGTCACCAGGTGCAAGGAGACCACTAATGTTCTTGGCAGTCGTGCTGTATTTGACTCCATCATAACTTGTCTCCCCAACCGCAGCTGCCACTAAATTGTTGCTAAAACTCAATAAGACTATGACTTGTTCGTTGCGATCGCCAACGGTTGCTCACCGGCCAATGTCATATCCATCTGGCACGATGTCATGATTCTCCGTTAAGGGCTAAGGATGGCAGTGGTCAGTAGTGACAGGGCTGCAAACATTGTCTAATTGCGCACTTCCTCTTGAGACACTCTGGCAATAACAAGTTAGCTTGGTCACCAAAAAATAAACAAAGGGGTACTCACGCTAGGAAGAGAGCGCCACTGTCGGCCGCAGAGCCGTTCTGCACGAAAACGCTAGAAGAATATCATCCCCTACATCCATGGGAAGTAACAAATTAGTTTACCGAAAATGATTTCCGCCGACGAGGCTCTCAAGACATGTCCCAATTCCCGCATTACCATAGTCCTGGCGAAGTTCAATTGTTTGATTGACCCATCCATCGCCATCTCCCAAGTTGGCCGACATCAAACCACCTAAGTGAAGGCCGAAACATTCTTCGGAGCTATCAAATAAGATCAGTAGGTCGTATGCCGCAGTGGATTACTCCGTCTACGCTTACAATCCAATAGCACGAGCATAGTTGACAATTCCCTCAGATGTGAGAACTGCGGGAGAGCTGAGACCAGAGATAATGACCTACAAAATGCCGGAGTCAGTGAGACTATATTCGAGAATAGCTGACGCCAGAGAAAATACATTCAAGGGTTCGCCGTATCCATCGCCAGCATCAATAAGCATCGACCCGCCTCCGGTAGTCGGGTTAAAATAGGCAATGCCACGCTGATTGACTATGGCTAGTGATGGTACTAGGTTTGATGCTAGAATCATCACGAAGACGAGGAAGGAGTCCATGGTTAACAGCAGGAATCAGCGTTTCATGGCATCTTTCTTTTTGAAAATATATATATCGAAGATCCCAGCTATGTCGTCGGTCGTAGCCCTATTCGCGTGGCTTCCTGTTCGTAGTATCCGACTTCAGCGCGCTTCAGCTTCGAGTTACATACACACGTGCGTAACCATCAAGGTATGGTTCGTTTTAAATTTTAAATCACTTACTTGGCAGAGTCCAGGCAGTCGCATTACAGCACCATTCTCTCAGAGTGACAAACAGAGACATGAACTTCAAGCTCTGAGTCATGGGTTAGTCTCTGCTAATAGGATTAGGACATACATACCAAATTACGGCACATGGCCATCCACTCCGGAGATATCTAGTGGGTAGTACTTATTAGGCTAATAGGACGCTGCAATCCATGGCTGAAGCGCTGATCCGCCAATGAAGTTTTCTTGGCCGATAAATCACCGATCAAGAGTTGTAGACAAGGTGCGCGTGTGTTATGTAAAGGAATCGTGAGCGACACCAAGGCTTGAGTATTGCAAGCTTGAGACTTGGAAAATCCGAAAATTGATCCATCGGTGGTGCACGTATTCACAGAGAGATCTAGAAGGGAACATTCTCGCGTTTAAGCTAAGGTAGGGCTCCTACAAAACCGACCAACGTGCGACATTAAAGTTTATATGCAAAGCGTGACGAAACGACTAACATGACGATAATGCAAGACATTCGTGAAGGAGGGAAAATCTGATATCTGTTAACTATATAAAGCAAGCTCTCAAGCACGACTCGCGTAGATGCAGAAAGAGTTATCGATGTCATACATATAGACGTTAGAGTTTGAACTTTGCCAAACTTTGCCGAACTTAGTGCGCCACACCATATCACACGTTGGTTTGTAGGCTACGAGGAGCCCTACCTTATTCTTATGAACGTTTTGAACTTCCGCCACTTCATCTGCAGATTCCATACGTGATACTATGTCCTACTGTAGAGATACGACCTTACCTTCACCGAGTTTCTCTTGTGACCAAGCTACCCTCAGCTTCATAGCTTCATCTGTCGGTGTGACATGTGACGAATTATGCTTCGCGATGACTTGATGACTGTAGAGCTGATGCCTTCGACTTTCGATCCTCCTTCAGAGCTTCGATAGTAGTCAATCATATGGAAAGCCTAATAGTCCAAGTTTTTTAAGATGGTCGTGAGCGCTCAATTACTAAGCTGTAAAGAGATCCGCCATCGATATAAAAGGAAACCGCTTCTTAAGGACTGACTTCTGTAGGTCGACAAACAGCTTGAGTGACCGCTTGGACCCAAGCTCAGACACCTTTCAAAACATCTGACGTTTGACCAAATGTCTCACGGACAAACGGCGGCAAACATACCCCAGTCAGAAGCGTCCAGCCGAGCGCCCATACGAGACTGTTTATGCGTGTCGTAGCTAGGTGGCTGAATGAACGAAATACACACGTATTGAGTGTAAAATCTGTAAAGAAATTGGAAGGAGCGCTTGGGCGAAAACTCGAAGGGCTTGCTCAAACCTGGGTATCGAAGTGAGCTGTGATCCCAAAATCTTAGCAGTCTACGACGCATCACACGTAGTGAGATACCATGGAATTAGGAAGTGGACTCATGGAAGTCGTGCGGGGGCGCATGATTGGCCTGCATGAAAGGTATGAGACTCGGAGCTAGTGATTGGCCCATGAAAGGTACGAGGGCGCATACGCGGAGATAGTTCAACGGAGTTAGATGGGGTAAGCTGACCTGACCAGCCGGAGAAAGGTCTAAGCGACAGACAGCCCGAACGAGCAGAATTGTACGGTATTCAAGAAAATGTTAGGTCTCTAGGAGTGGTCCTGTAAATGCCGCTGTGAGAAGTATCCCCGAGGTCAAAATATGTCTGGTTTGGGCGTTGAAGGCGATTGCACTTTAGGTGTCCGTTTGTGCAAACGAAAATATCATTGAATGACGACGCATTCATTTTTTTTATTTCAGAATCCTTGAAGCCACATATGCGTCATATCAAATGCCGTACTGCATCATGACAACCAAGGGACTCCAACCACTCCTCGGCATGGTACTTCACTCTCCGATACGGCCACTGCTCAATCCCAATCGACCCATCATCTGAGCGGACCACACTCCAAACAACCTCATCGATGCGCATGACTCGCACATTTGGAAATCCGTGCTCGATCACACTCATAGCGGAGCGGACCGGGAAGCTCATCATACCAATGAAGTTGAGAAGGGGCGGAACTCCGGGACGGAATTGCTATGTATAATGGAACACATGAAATTTGTGACTTTTTTCGTCAAAAAAAAAAACGGATGAGCTCACTCACGTTCATGAAAAGAAGAAGGTCCTCAGCAGGTGGTGACATGATGTCTATAGTAAGCGCACGAACGGTCCGTGGAATAAGCCACCCTGCTAGCGAAGGCGCAAGATCTCGGGGATAAGTGATACAAAGACTGCGGAGGTTCGACAAAGAAGGCAATACACCCCAAGCAGACGCGTCAAAACCGATGCGACGATGGTCTGCACTAGGCACAATGAGCTTGAACGAGTGAAGATGTTCGCGGTCTCTCAAAAACTCCGAAATAGCAGGCACGAGGTCCCGGTCCGTGACATGTCGATGCAAGTTGACAACCTTGAGAGAAAAGTGCCTCAGGAATGGAAGTGAGGACTTATACAGGCGGAATGTCGCTGATGGAGTGCACTCCAGAGTGCCGGACAACGACAACGACTCTAGCTGGTGGCCAGTGGACAAGATCTCTGAGAAGACATTGCTGTCGGCAGAAAAATAGCCTTCGAACTCTATCGACGTCAAGTGGCGGACGGAGATAGCGTCTGTTGGGAATTTCCAGCTGGCATTCCTGAGAACCAGCGAACGAAGGTTGTCATGGCTGTGTGCTATGAAGTTATGGGTAGATGAATTGTTCCCTCCCTCGGCAATGATGGAGAAATGTGTAATGTGCTTGAAGGGTGGGATGTCGATGTCCGCCGAACAGCCGACGATACTATATAGAGGGAGAACATTCAAGGCCATTTTTGACAATGCATGAAACAACGCACTTGATAGACAGGCTGTGCAGACGATGATTTGAGGCATACATCGTTTCGAGCATACGACCAATCAATTCCCTGTCGCCTGAACAATGCACCCTGCGAAGATTGCAGAGCTTGGATATGGAGTTGATTAACATTCCTTAGGAGGGATTGAGAAAGAATATCGCTGAAGAATGACTACAAACCAGTTTGGAATGCCAAGGTTCGAGATGTGTCAGAAACAGCGGTATAGACGCTTAAGTTTTTGACCTGCAACGCAAAGACAGGATCCACAAGAATGCGGGTAAGGATATCCGCGCTTCGTTGGTAATGCCACGCATCGTGCTCCTGATCCCCGTGTTCGTCGTGGATGTTCTTGTATCTGTTCTCGCTCGTTGAGAGATCCGGCGAGGCCGTAAAATGTAGATCGATATCGCAGAAAATAAGCTGACTTGCGATGCGAGATAGGGCATGTGGAACCAATAGAAGAGACTTGAGATCACGCTTGGGAAGGTAGAGAGCGATGTGTCTCCAGACTTCAGCGGAGAAACAAGGCGGTCCATCAGGTCTAATAAGCTTTGAAGAGTTTGCTAAAAGGCCATCAGACATAATGGTTGTTTAACTTACCATCTCTTGGCGCAAATGTTCACATTGTATTATAGCTTTAGCATCTTGGTTTTCGGGGTCTGTACATAGAACGGACAGCAAATCTGAAAAGGCATGTTAGTATTGCGTGTGGGACTTATATAGGGCATGATTCTGAAAGTGACCTTGTTGTGCAGAAGTTCGATACCCAGCAGCTAATCGAGTTTTGGCGCGTAACAAAAGAACTCTTGCCACATCTGCTGGTGGGACACCAGAGACCTGGAGAAACGTCTGAACAGCATTCTCCATGACGATCCGGGACCTTTGTGATTTGAATGGATTTTAAGCGCTAATTCCTATAAGAAAAGTAGCTAGAGCACATACCCTTCAGAAGGCAAATGCTGTAAAGCATGGAGGAGAACATCAGCCTTTTGAGCGTCAGACAGACACGCCGTCACATCGCGGATGCTGGCGTCAAGGATGCGCGGGTTGAAAACCTTCATTTTGAGACGATTCTGAGTTGGAGGAGACTAAAAGTGTGCAACTCTGAACTATCGCACTAAGTGCGGCGCAAACCTAGGAAGCGCTAGCCTTGCAATGGTAACTACAGACGTTGTACATTGCGATTCCAGAACCAGCGATCGCAACATAGAGGGCCCGATCAAAGTCAACTACGCATTGACCACGCGTTTTGGGAATACGCGAAACTACGTTCCCATCTTGTACGCGGATGTTCTTAAACGGTGAACCCGGACTGAGTATTGATCCATGATTTTGAGCCAGCTGTAACCGCATCTGTGCGATTCAGTTCGATACTCACGAAATGACCCTCCTTAGCAACTATGCCCTTCAACTTTTGCCAGCTTTCAGTTGCTGCTTTGCGTTTGGTTAATTTTGGAAACAAAACCCACGGAGGTGTGTCTGTACTGTGACCGACATTATGAGATGCGCTCACAGTGTGATGCTAGCCCAGTAGTGTGATGTATAGATCGAACAATCAAAGTGCCGCAGTGACCCCGGTTGTTCGGCCAGATCCTCGAAACGAACCGAATGCAACCAAACTTAAGGGGCACGAAACTCTGAATACCTCAAAGGGAAGCTTAACATCCAGACCCACGCGAGAGAATATCATAACCTTCGGTGAGACGGAAGTAGGGGGCGGACAGTACTTGCAGTTTTCGCAAATAAAGTTGTGGAGGTCGCTGAACGGGTAACCCCAGCGACACAGCTTCGGTAGCGTGTCAAACTGAGCTCAAGGACCTTCGCTTTTGGCATTGAGACAAATCGGAGGAAGTTGCGCGTGATCAGATCATCAGTGGGGGACATCCTCCATGCGACTGGTTGGAGCTGTCGGGAAGAGGTGCCAGCTTATGGTCGACTCTCGCGTGGTGGTGCTAAGATCTGAAATTTGAATCATGACTGGAATCAATAGCAAATTTAATAGCAAAATGGAAGATCCTCCGTAGCAGCTAGGATAAAAAAACCGCCTAAAGCAATTTTGAGAGACGACGGGTAAGTAATCAAGTGATATAAAATTACTTTCCAATCGGACTTGGACAGCTTCAAATTAGGATTCTATGATGTCTTTAACCTACTAGATCCAGAAGATAGTACTAAGTCCTTGGCTCTTAAAATAACTCACCTTTGTATAACTTGAGCTTTTAGCTTTTCTAGCCTTTGTCTCAGTTCATGATCAAAAAGAACGCGACCTGCAAAGTAAGAAAGCAAAAAATTCCGAGAGGAGCAATCACGGACCCGTTCGAGGTGAATGTCCCACACGAAACTTCTATAAAAATATTTTGAACCCGCGCATGGATGAATAAGGTGGGCTCTGGTGCTAGCGTACATGTGAATTATGGTAATGAAAAGTGATGAGATTTCTCTAAAAACATATACGATAACTTGCATATCGACCGCTTGTTTCACTTGGACGAGTGATTTTGACGACTTGGCCCCTCCGAAGACCATAGTATCGCGCCACCGGGTCAGCCAACTGTATTCGAGGAAGCTGGGTCTCCTTCAACCGACTAAATAGATCACAGCGTAAGTGCGTGATTCAAGTTGTGTTCAAGAACAAACGCACTATTTTTCGAGGAGCTGCTTTTTCTGCTCGACTGTTAGAACCTCATGCCGAGGAACCAAAGTATGGTGGGTGATATTCACAAGGAGGTCGGCTTCCGAGAACTCTTCAAGCCGATATTGTGCGGACATAGCCGCAATCACCTGCGAAGCAAGCATAAGATCGCTACCGTAAGAATATAGATCAAGCCCGAACTTTTCGCGCAGAGGGCGTCATGTTTCCAGGAAATATGATGATCCCCCGCATGATAGACTTCTCCTCAAGAATCCCCAGAAGCCTGTGTGGTCATATGGATCAGACGAACAGGTGGAAGGGGTATGTATAGACGAACTTCCGCATAGTTTTGACGCCGACACTTTTCTCTTCCGAAAAGAATATAAAAATCTGGTCGGATGGATTCTCTCTGGAGTTTGTGAAGAAATTGAGCTGGTTTCGACTGGACCACGCGAGTCAAATTCTGCAGGTGCACACTTTTACATAAAGAGCGACGTACTCAACGCTGCCTCCACTATTTGCGTAGTGTTGCCTGAATGTGACCAGGTCCATGTTGATCTCCTCGTCCGAGACTTGGTATCCCTTGACAGTGACTTGTCAAAATTGCACCAATACAGGAAGGATCATGACCTCGCACCCTATCCTTTACAAGTTCGTGGATTGTCCGATTGACTTTCCATAATTTTGCAGTCTCGTCCTCAGACATCCTTCAGGTAAGAAGGAGTAGTTGGCAAAAGTGGTATTTGAAACTCAGACACCAAGCTGATATTCACTTGACGAAACGCATCTCAATGCCGCCTCCACCAGCGACCTCTAATGGCAATGCAGCAGCACTTGCCTCGACGACGATACCACTCTCAAATGCATTGATGGTGAGCCCAGAATATGGTTCTTTGTGAGTTGGCTGACGTGCCTCATCCCAGACAAAGTTCAAGCCCGCGAAAATCTTCAAAGGAGCAGTCGAGCCAACCCCGCCCCCAACACCTGTTGGAAGATCCCATCAAGGACCACGGCACATTACTGCTATTACATTCGATGACCGGGGGGATCAGGTCTTAACTGCAGCCGAAGACGAGACCTTTCGGTTATATAGTTGCAAGACGGGCAAGCAAGTTCTTGCCATGCTGCATCTCTTTCTGTTTGCTGATTTTTTTTTTCGGGATTGCAGACATCTCAAAACGCTGTACTCTAAAAAATATGGGGTCGATCTTCCTCGTTTTACACACAGACACACTACCGTCGTACATGCTTCGACAAAGGAGGATGACACAATTCGGTATCATTCACTTCACGACAACAAATACCTGCAGTATTTCAAGGGTCACAAGAGACGCGTGGTCTCCCTAGAGGTTTCTCCCATCGACGATGGCTTTATGTCCGGCTCACTGGATAAGACAGTCCGATTATGGGACCTTCGTGCCCCGACATGTCGTGGGCTCTTGAACCTGCCTGCCCCACCCGTCGTCGCGTACGACTCCACTGGTTTGGTGTTCGCAGTGGGCGTGAACCACTATTCACGAATACTCTTGTACGACCAAGCAAACTACGATAAAGACCCGTTCTTGACGATAACGTTAGAGGATCCCACCCTCACCCTGGTCAGCTATCCACCTCGTCCAATATACATGACATCTCTCTCTTTTTCGTCAAACGGGAAGTATATCCTCGTCGGCTGCTCTGGTGATGCCCATTATATTTTAGACGCGTTTGAAGGTCATCTACTGGCCAAGTTGGAGGGTCATGTTGGGCTGGAGAGACGACGCATCGATGCTCCGCAGACTATTGACCCTTCAAAAGGCAACAGTGGTGAGGAGGTATCTTGGTCGCCGGATAGCAAGTACGTTATCAGCGGCAGCCTGAACGGGAAAATCGTGATATGGGACGCCCAAAACTTGCCTTTGCGTTCAGGCCCCGTTGATCTCAAGGCACATCCGACACGTCTTCAGCCATTGACAAGCCTTGATGGTCATCCTGGTCCATCCAGATGTGTGAGATTCAATCCCAGGTTGGCTATGATTGTATCCGCAGGGGCGGAATTGGTAAATATCCCGATCACCGTCCTTGCATCCTGTCCTAACATCGCATATTATAGGCGTTTTGGCTGCCTGACCAGTCGGCGGACAATGAGGAGATTGCGAAAGAACTATTGAGAAAAAAGTCTGGTTGATCTTTATATTGTCGCGTATGGTGTAGATTTTGCCTCTCTTCCTCGTTCCTTCAGGTTTCACACACCTTGCGTCGATAATAGCAACGACGATGTAATCACTAGTATACTTATCGCTTTCAGATACATAAGGACATTGTGAAGGAACTAGAGAAAATTCATGTTGAAGTTCATGCGAGGTTATGGCAAGTCATAGATTCTTAGTAGATTTTGTCCTCTATGTAATAGCATTAAACCTTCACTAACAACTATATTTCCGCAGCCAGCAGCGGCCCCCGATGTTCAAAGACCTTGAAGGACTTTTTCAGAACAGCAAATTTCCACCCTTCACCAGTCGGAGTGGAGCAACCTGCCGACTGTGCGACCGCCGACGACAGTGACTTCGTGATCAACCTCTTTCGCAGTTCATGATGATGATTGACAAGCTCGTCGATTGTGCCGCGACACGTTTTTCAAAACCTACCTGCCAATTCATCGAACTTGGGTACGGTAACTACAACACCGTCTACAAACTTGTCTTCGCCGATGGTACCGAGATCGTTGCTAGCGTAGGTCGTCCCGCTCGGAGCTGGCGATGAGCTGAATGACGCCTGCATCATCATAGAAAGTGGTGGGAGCAGGGACAGCAACCGAAGTTGATGTCGCGGAGGCACTCGTTGCAGCAGTGATGACCGCAGGCCTAGCAGACTCGCAGGTGCCGCAAGCCTACCGACACGTGAATTTCTCTACAACGCCTTAACAATTTACGATTACCTAATGTAAATTCTGTATACAAGCGGGTTCGTAAAAGATTCATCGTTGTAGGGACGACATCACCTGATGGTTGAGCACTTGAGCCTCCCCAGACTGACGTCTCCCGTCCGTCGGCATTGCCCACAGCAAAGCTACTTCAGCGCCCCGCTTTCAACCAAGCTCTCGTAGATCAAAATTCGGATGAATATCTTGATGCCATCGAGGAAGAATGGAACAAGAAACTAGATGCAGAGGTGGAAGTATTGGTTGATGATAGGCATGCATATGTAACATTAAGGTCCACCAGAAGATACCCCGCACAGCGCCGCTAGTCGCGGCGTTCTCGTGTATTTTCCACCTTTGGTGGTCAATTGTGAATCCTTTTAAAGAACAGATACTGTACGACTATCTCGCTTCAACACATCTCTCAATCCGCACGGCCGCACATCCCACCTTATGTATCATATTGGCTATAGTACGTTCTGATACCAAGTATGTAATAAATTTCCGCTACTTTACAGCTTGTTTGCAATCCACGACTGTTATGACTGCTTGATGCGATTGGATTTCAGTTCAGCTTAATGTAGAGAAGAAACGAGTTGTCCCAGGCAAATTCTCATCATAATCTCGATGTATAATTTCTGCAGAAGTACATAACTCGAAACTTGGGATGGTTTCAGCCGCGGCCAGGGATTGTACACTGGGCACCATTATACTCCCACGGACCTCGAGCACGTTCCCAGCTCCCAGAAGATCTTCCGTAGCGGCCGTGAAGCTCTTAGTCTCTAAGACTGTGGATATTAACAAAAAAAAACTGCGTGGCCTGAATAGGATGTACTTCATCTAGTGTCCTTTAATAGTGAGTCGAACCTTTCATTCACAAGGGTCATCGAAGGCAGCTTACTAAGCTGCCATCGCTCACTGGCGCACTGCGGGAACTCGTGTCTGTAACCTGTCCTAACCGCCCTTCGAACATACTACACGCCCTCACAATCGATAACATTTCCTTCGGAGACTACTCCGTGACCTTACTATGTGTGTATCTACCTCGATTTGAGCGAGTTTCGTACTCATTAACGAGAAGCAGAATAGAGAGCCACAAAATCCCTCCGTGACCTTACTATGTGCGTATCTACCTAGATT
>Ga0153975_1000333_pt1 | contig 14351 bp, 8 predicted proteins | sample TSGA059MetaG_FD_104694 | JGI IMG/M metagenome (GOLD analysis project Ga0153975, IMG submission 104694) | Attine ant fungus gardens microbial communities from Georgia, USA - TSGA059 MetaG | ecosystem: Host-associated > Fungi > Mycelium > Unclassified | place: USA: Georgia, Yuchi Wildlife... | reverse complement strand
GTGCAGCCCGACCTTCTCCAGCAGCGTGCGGGCGCGGGCTACCGCATCCGCTTTCGCTTCGCCCTTAACGATAACCGGCCCTTCAATGATGTTCTCCATCACTGAACGATGGGGAAACAGATTAAAGTTCTGGAAAACAAACCCGACCTGCTGACGCAGACGACGCACCTGCTCCTTTTGCTTACTCTGTGCCAGCGCTGCATCCACGGTAATCTCACCGACGCGGATGGTGCCGCTATCCGGTACTTCCAGCAGGTTGATACTGCGCAGCAGCGTGGTTTTACCCGAGCCGCTGGGGCCGATAATCGCTACCACTTCACCAGCGGCCACATTAAGGTCGATATCGTGCAGCACCCTCTGGCCGTTAAAGGATTTCACCAGCTTTCTGACTTCGATGGCGCTCATTTCGACTCCGAATCCTGACGATTAACATGCTGTTCCAGCCGGTTCTGCAACGCAGACAACACCGTTGCCATCACCCAGTAAATCAGCGAGGCCGCCAGATACATGGTGAAGACTTCCAGCGTGCGCGAGGTGATCAGCTGCGCCTGGCGGAACAGTTCCGGCACCTGAATCGTCGCCGCCAGCGAGGTATCTTTCACCAGGCTGATAAAGCTGTTGCCCAGCGGAGGCAGCGCGGTGCGCGCAGCCTGCGGCAGGATCACCCTGCGCAGGGTCTGCCAGCGGGTCATACCGATACTCGCCGCCGCTTCCCACTGTCCACGCTCGATCGATGCAATTGCGCCACGCAGTGACTCAGAGGCATACGCGGCGGTGTTCAGGGAAAGACCTATCATTGCCGACGGAATCGGATCCAGCTCAATGCCAAACTGCGGCAGGCCGTAGTAGATCATAAACAGCTGGGCGATCAGCGGGGTGCCACGGAAAATCGAGACATAAATCCGCGCCAGCCAGCGAACCGGCCAGAAGCGCGACATACGCATCAGCGCCAGAATAAAGCCCAGCAACAGTCCGAAGAACATGCCGCCGATGCTGAGCTGCAGCGTAAACAGCGCGCCTTTTAATAAAAAAGGTGCTGAATCCAGCACCAGTTGAAGACTTTCCTGCATTATTTCGTCACGTCCGCGCCAAACCATTTCTGAGACAGCTTGCTCAGCGAGCCATCTTTCTGCATATCAGCAATGGCCTGGTCGATCGCTTTCAGCAGATCGTCGTTGCCTTTACGCACCGCAACACCCGATTCCTGACGGGAGAAGGCATCACCCGCAACTGCCATGGTATCGCCGGTTTTCTTGACCAGATCCAGCGCGGCCAGACGGTCAACCAGAATGGCATTCAGACGGCCTGAGCGCAGATCCTGATATTTTGTGGGGTCATCATCATAAGTACGGATGTCCACGCCCTTCACGTTCTCACGCAGCCACTGCTCGTAGTTGGTGCCGAGGCCCACGCCCACTTTCTTGCCCGCCAGATCGGCCGGTTTAGTGATGGTGCCCGCGTTGGCTTTCATCGTCAGCGCCTGAATGCCGGAAACCGTGTATGGCGTGGAGAAGTCATACTTCTTCTTACGCTCATCAGAGATGGTGACCTGGTTGATCACCACATCGATGCGCTTCGCGTCGAGTGAGGCCAGCATGCCGTCCCATTTGGTCGGTTTCAGGCTCGCCTTAACGCCCATGTGCTGCGCCAGCTGTTCCGCGAATTCCACTTCAAAGCCGGTCAGCTTGCCCTTTTCATCCTGGAAGCTGAATGGCGGATAAGTCCCTTCCAGACCCACCAGCAGCGTGCCGCGCTCTTTAATTTTGTTCAGCAGGTTTTCGGCTGCAAAAGTTTTAACGTTGACGCCTGCGATCAGCGCCACAGCCATGACGCCCATCACCATCTGACGACCTGCACGAGAAAAGGACATATTCACCCCATTATTGACAGTATTGTGTGTGTGTTCTTATAAGGGCAGCACCGCGTGTTGCTGCCAGTCCAGAATGATAACGCACGGAGTATAAACTGTTTTATTCGCTTGTCTCAGACCGAAGGATGATAAGCAAATAACGCCGGTGCGCCGCCCGTATGAATAAACAGCAGCGGACCTTCACGGCGGAAACGATTCTGGCTGATGCCATCCAGCAATCCCGCCATCGCCTTGCCGGTATACACCGGGTCAAGCAGGATGCCTTCCAGCTGCGCCAGCAGTTTCACCGCCGCCATGCCTTCATCATTGGGTTCACCGTAGCGTGGCGCAAAATAGTCATCCCACAGCGTGATCGGTGCCGTGGCCTGCACTTCCAGCGTCTCCGCCAGCGACTGACGTAAACGCTCTACCAGCGGCAACTGCGCTTCGACCTGACGTGAAACGGTGACGCCGACCAGCTCAGTTTCCGGCAGCAGATGCTCCAGGCCTACCGCCAGTCCGGCATGGGTGCCGGCACTGCCCGAGGCGACAACCACGGCGGCGAAATCGACCACGCCTTCGCTCTGATGGGCGATCTCCTGCGCGCACTCTACATAGCCTAGTGCACCCAGCGCATTTGAGCCGCCGACCGGCACAATGTAAGGGCGGAATCCCTGCGCTTCCAGACGCGTGGCCTCTTCTGCCAGCTGTTCAGTAGGGTTGTGCAGTGCATCAACCATAATCACTTCCGCGTTCATCAGGTCCAGCAACAGACGGTTGCCGTTGCTCAGGTAGTTTTCAGCGTGGGTGCCAATCGGGTTTTCCAGCAGCGCCACACACTTCAGGCCAAGCCGGGCCGCGACGGCCGCAGTCTGACGCACATGGTTAGACTGGATTGCGCCCGCGGTCAACAGCACATCGGCGCCTTCGCGCAGCGCATCAGCTGCCAGGAACTCCAGCTTGCGCAGCTTGTTGCCGCCCATCGCTACCGGCGTGAAGTCATCACGTTTGATGAAAATATCGCGACCCAGATAGTCGGAAAGGCGTGGCAGATGTTCTAACGGTGTGGGTGCGCCAAGCAGTTCAAGACGCGGGAATTGATGTAACAGATGTAAAGACAATGCTGCCTCCGGTCGGGCATGAAAATTATCCTTACAGTGTTGCAGAAGATGCGAAAAGGATCACTCTGATTCAGGTGAAAGCAGATGCGGTAGTAAAAAGATGAGAAGAAAGAAGCGCCGTGCTCCCCCTTCCCTTAACCCGGCTGGCGGGTAAGGGATAACGTGCCGGAGGCACGCGGGGGAGCAATCGGTGCAGAACAGGCTTACGCCTGCTGCCAGCCTAAGAACTGATCGTACTTGCGCAGCGCGATACGGTAATTATTATTACCGGCATCGGGCAGATCGCTTTCCAGACACTGATGCCAGCTATTTCCTTTAAGCTTTTCGGCCGGGAAATTTTTGGCTTTCAGCATCTCATCCAGTCGACGCAGACGCACCACATATTCACGAATCGTGCTGGGGCTCATCTCTGTCTGTTCAAACAAATATTGTTTAAACGCCATAATGTCGAAGTAATTAGGATGGGTATTACAAAAAATATCACTACAAAAACGACAAAGCGCGGTCAGTTCGGGCTGAAGTTTCAGCCACAGCTGCTCATCAATCATCTGGTCCATCCGAGCGATGGCCTCTTTATTGATGATCTGGCCACGAAAAACGAGCGCCATTCGATCTAATACCTTGCCACAGTGTGAACAGTTGCTCTGGCTGTGTTTATAGTCTTTAAGATAACGACTTAACGGTCTGGCCTTGGTCTTGGCTCCCATTACTGAGTCCCCGGTTTCTTATAATTTTGAATCGCCAGGAACTGATACTGCTAGCGCGCTCCCGCAAGTCGGGCCCGCAGGCGTTTAATCGCCTGACTGTGCAGCTGGCTGACACGGGATTCACCCACATCAAGTACCGCGCCAATCTCTTTCAGGTTCAGTTCTTCCTGGTAGTACAGTGTCAGCACCATCTTTTCACGATCGGGTAACGCTTCGATCGCTTCAATGACGCGCTCACGCAGACTCCCTTCTAACAGCTGGTGAAGCGGATTGGCCTCTTCATGGCCTTCCGTCACCAGCTCCGCGCTGTCGCCGTGCTCTTCCCGATACTCGTCGTAGGAGAAGAGTTGACTGTTGTTGGTGTCCAGCAGGATCTGCCGGTACTCCTCCATGGAAACATTCAGCTGCTGCGCCACTTCCTGCTCGGAAGCAGAACGCCCCAGCGACTGTTCCACTCTGTGCATTGCGCTCGCCACTTCACGTGCGTTACGACGCACGCTGCGTGGTGCCCAGTCCCGACTACGAAGCTCGTCGAGCATTGCGCCACGAATACGCTGCACGGCGTAGGTGGTGAAAGCTGTGCCCTGGAGCGCGTCGTAACGCTCTACGGCATTTAACAGCCCTATTCCACCTGCCTGCAGCAAATCGTCAAGCTCAACGCTGGCCGGCAGGCGAACCTGCAGACGCAACGCTTCATGGCGCACCAGCGGCACGTAGCGCTGCCAGAGCGAATGCTTGTCCATCACGCCTTCGGCGGTATAGAAATCGTTCACGTTGACTACCCTGCGTTAATGAAGTTATCGGCATGATTATCCAATTCTGTAGCGTTTTCGATTGGCTGAATAGGCGGGGTAAAACGAGGCTATTTGATTTTTGTTAAGTCAGCGTGCAGTTATTTCTGCACGCTTCCTGAAATTAACGACGGGCGCGCAGCCGTTGCCGCGTGGCGGGCGGCACCGCAGCCCACAAACTGCAGACACGACCCTCCAGCTCCTGATACCAGGGCGCAATGTGCTGCCGCGCCTCCTCGCCGGGATGCACCTGAATCGTTCCTGATTCAGCATCAATGCTAATCAGTCGGTTAATAAATAGCCGCTGCAGATCGCTGCGTAAAAACAGGCCATTATCGATGCTGTTGTCTGCCAGGACGCCGTCATCACCCTCCTGCGTGTCGATATGACAGGCTTCCACCCACGGCCAGTTGTGCCTGTCGGTCAGCTCGGTGCCGGTCATCACGCAGGCACCGTAGCGCGCTTTGACACCGGCGCTGAATTCCGCCTGGCTGGCACGCTGCAGCACCCGTGCTTTGACGCGACGTCCGACTTCAGTGCCTGGCATCACCGCTGCAGGGACTTTGTGCTGCGGCGTACTGAGTACCACGATGAACTGAATACGCTGCGACTGCGGAAAACAGGGGTCCGCCTGCGGATTAAAGAGCTGCCAGTAGATGTCTTCATCATCCTGATGCATCAGTACCAGTTTGTAGCCGCGACTGTTTAACAGATTCTGTGCAGTGGCCGATTGTGGATCGATCATTGCGAAGACCTGGCTGCTGCCCATCACTTTCCACAGGTTGTCGCGCTTCTCGTTGTCGCTGCGACGGAAATAGAGGAAAGAGAGATTCTGCTTAAGGTAGTGCTCAAACCGGCGCAGATAATTTTTACGTTCGTTGTCATGGGAGATGAACAGCAGATCCTCGAGCGGACTGTTGCTCTCCTCCCGCGCAAATACCGCACGGATTTTCAGCGTGCGCAGGCCGGTTGACGGACTCAGCAAGGCGCGCGCCGTCAGCTCTTTATCATCAGGGTATTGCAGCGCATAACGCCGGGCGATCTCATCGAAGGTCAGCTGCTCGCCCGGTAAAAGATCATAATTGAAGCGCATAGACACTCCACAAAGTTAAAATCAAAAAGGATGTTGTTCTGTGAGGAGTTATCGGCAGGCTGGGGGGGAACTGTAACGGCATGGGGAGTGTCATGCTCTGCCGGCCAGCAGACAGAAACGCGGACACGCAAAAATCGCAGCGATACCCCAGGATATCGCCCCGATCGATGTTAACGTTCTCTAGCGGTCATCCATACCGGCAGTTCTCCCGGCTGGTAGATCCAGCGGCTGTTGACTTCGTGATAGAGGTTTTCACCCAGACTGCGCATTGAAAGTGGATTGCCGATCATTTTGTTAATCACAAATCGCCACTGAGACGTTTTATTTTTAATGCGTTTAATACTCATTATTTCCTGATAGGCAGCATGATCGCTGGCCAGCACCGGATAGCCGCAGGCACCTAACTGCGCAATCACGCGGTGACCTTCTGCCTGATTAAGCAGGGAATCTGAAAGGGGTGCAAGCGCAAAAGTTAAGTGAAGCGACTGCAACATCTCCGCCACTCTGTTTTGCGGCACTTTACGATGATACTCATGGATATAGGGCTTCCATGTATCTGGGCAGGCACCATAAATAATCCAGCAGACATAGCCGCTCATCTCTTTGATAAGCGGGTCAATAAGCTGCCAGTCTTCAGGCTGCAAATCGGTGAGCACAATACCGACTCTGGGCTTTGCGTCATTTTCGGCTGAACGATAATCAGGCTGAACGAGTCCCTGCCAGTCCGTGCCAAGCTTATCCTCCTGAAGGAGCATGTTTTTGTTGCTGAAAAGTTTCAGCGCAGCGGCATTCCTGACCACCAGCACGTCGGCGCCCTGTATAATCGCATCACGATCATGCTGATGACTGTTCGTGCTAAACGACGCCCGGGTTATGTCAACAATGAAACGGGTGTCAGGGAAAAGATGCCGGTTCTGTAACAGCCGCACCTGTCTGTTGACCATCACATCGCTCAGCACAAGACACTCAGGTTTTAGTCTGTAAAGTTCACCGGCAGATAAACGATGAGTGACCAGAGTATGTAAGCCGTTTGCAGAGTGGGTAATCGCCTGATGACGATCTTTGACACGCTGCATTTCCGCGAAGTCTTCGGGATCAGACAAAAATAACGCATCGGGTTTTAAGCCCAGCCGGGCCGCTATCAACGCGCTATTATTCTCCCGTACAAAACGCTCACCACTCCAGGAGAGGTTAGGATTGATAACAGGATCGCGGGCTAACCGGTCAATCCACTGGGCTGTAAAGAGCGCAGTGCCGGGGATAAGTTCTGCGTCTGACATGATTTCATCGCAACATACCCGCGACTGGGGAACGGCTAACATGACAGATTCTTTTACTGACGCCCTTAACAGCAGATCGCTGACTGCCTCATGGACGGTAGTGAACTGTTCATTAAGCCCTCCTGCCTGATGGCAGGCTGCGGTTCTTAACATGATACATTCGCTGCTGAGCAGTAAATAGTGTTGCGGAACTATCTGTTCCGGGCAGTGCGTCCCGTCTGCTGCCTTGAACTGCTCATAGTGGCAGCGTACCGCCCCATCAATAATGCCCGGGGAGTAGAGGTGGTGACGTTTATCAGTTAAAAATGGCGCGCAGGCGAGGAGTTCAGGCCGCCCGCAATGGTTCAGCAATGCGTTCAGCCAGGCTTTATTGTTAAAATAAACCCCACTGGAAAGATAAAGTGTAAAGTCGCCACTTGCCACTGAGAGAGCATAATTCAACGCGCTGACGGCGCTGATTTTTTCATCGACAAAAAAGACTCTGAAGCTATCCTCATTAATAGCTGACAGTGAGGATAGCCACGGTCTGATGCTCTCGTCATCTGACAGGTTATCGATGAAAATGATTTCATAGGCTGTATCTGTAACGGTATCAACAAAGGTCGACAGCATCCGCTTAACCTGATCAATTTCATTTTCGACGATGATAACGACGGTAAGCTTCTTTATTCCCGCAGCATTATAATTTATAGCAAAAGCATTATTCTCTTTTTCAATCGAAGCATGGCTGTACCCTCTGTGGGCCAGGTGTTCTGCCACCAATGCCTGCTCTGAAGATGGGTGATTATTGCCGGTTGATAACAGCCCAAGCACAGGCAGAGGGATATGCTGAATATCCGCAATCAGTCCCGCATTGGCCAGCTGCAATAAAAAATCCCCCTCTACCGTCTGGTGTGAAATATCACGCGATTTAACTATTTCGATGCACAATTCACTTCTGAAGAATGCACCCCGGGCAAAGCGTTCCGGCATCGCTAAAAAGTAGTCCGGATCAAAATCAGGCAGGAATAGCGACGCTATATCCTCCTCCCTGTTCAGGATCATTTTGTCCGTATAAAAGGCCAGCGCTGAACTGATCTTTTCTGTGAAAAGAGGGAGACTGGAGAAAATATCCGGGTAAATCCTGTCACCCGAACGCAGGAACAGGACCCACTCATTCGGGTCTTCAGCAAGCAGGTTGCTCAACCATTTTCTGAGGCTTTGCTGTTGTTGAATATCTTCGCCGCGAACCGCTGTGGGATAAATGGCAACATCCAGCCCCAGGGGAGCCAGTGATGAAAGGGTGGTGTCCAGCGCCTGCTGCGAGTGAGTATCATCCAGAACCACAGCCCTGACGGATAAACGGGTATTCGCTTCAGCCAGAGATTTTTCAGGCACGGGATAATGGGCCAGCCAGTTTCCCGTTGAGATAAACTTCTCTTCACTTTTCTTCTCTGCAGCCGCCTGCGTTTTACTGAAAAAGTGCGTTAACTGCTGTGAGAAATTTGCTTCAAATTTTCGCATGTGGTCGCGAACGTTATGAAGCCCGGCACGCGTGCTCTCCAGTTCCGCGGGATCGTCACTAAAGCAGACACCCGCCCCGCCCATATCGCGAATCGAAGCGTCGGAGATGGCGAGTTTTTCATAACCCGGGGCGACCAGAGAAACCACCGGCACCCCACACAGCGCAGCGAGGTTACAGGTTCCGGACCATTCAAAGGTGTACATCACCGTGGCCGACTTTAAAATCTCTGCCAGCTCTGCCAGAGGACGAGGATTTTTAACCGATATAATCGTGATATCGTCGGGTAAAGCAGTAAAGTCGACTTTCTCTTCGGGTACGCGATTCAGATAAAGAAGTTTTGTCGTTTTTACTCTGCCGTCATCCGAGAACATCTCTAAATCCGGGCCTACCATCGTTAAAAAATCAACGTCAGGTTCTTTCACAATCAGTTGTGAGCTATACCAGAAAAAGAGATCCTCTTCGGTTTCATTAAGACGATTGCCATTGAGCAGTGCTTCATGATTTAACATGTAGCGCACGCAGACGTCAGCCTTAATCGGATTACCCGAATAAATTTCAGGATAAACAGCAATGGGGATCAGCTCCGATTTTTTATGCCGATCATAAATTTCAACATCCAGCTTTGGGGTATTCCAGGCAGGATTGGTGATATCGCTATTTACCATCCACGCATTGCCGCCATGCAGATTGATTTGATGACAGAGTTTGTGCAAAGCCTGAATACCACCGGATGACTCCCGATAATCAGGTGAAAATATATAATAAGGATGTTTAAATTCAGACATTGCAACTCCGCCCTGCCAGGTTGATGAACTCACTTAACCGTTTTGTGCTCTGCGCTGTTTCAGGCCATCTGAAATTTTTATTGGATAGCCTGAAAAGTTAACAGCTGCCGAAAGGAATCAGGGCTGCCATGCCTTTGCCCACAGACGCAGGGTCTCACCGGTCAGCATCCAGTTACGTCGAATCTCAGCCTGCAATTCCATCCCCATTTTTGCGCTGGCATCCGGGTCAGCCAGATGCATCCGGATAGCCTCGCGCCAGTCAATGAACCGGTTATTAACACGGGTAACCGTCAGATTATCGTCCCGATAACAGGCAACGTTACTGCAGATAACCGGCACCCCGCAGGCACCGTATTCAAGTAATCTCAGATTACTTTTACAGGCGTTAAAGATATTGTCTTCCACCGGTGCCAGCGCCAGATCGAGATTGAGCGACGCGAGCGCGGCAGGATAAAGCGTGAGATCAACGCCACTGTGTATTTCGTGCACGTAGGGACGGAGTTTATCCGGACACATACCCATAAAGACCCATTCAACATCCTCTGAAAATTCACGAACGATATCGAAGATCATCTCAAGATCGCCACGATGGCTGACTCCACCAGCCCAGCCCACGCGCGGTTTTTTACCCTGCTGACGCAGGGATTCAAGTTTTCCCCAGGCATTCAGAGGAAGCCGGTTTTTGACCACAACAATGTCAGGATGCATATCACGCATTGCGTCAGCCAGTGGCGCAGTGGAGACGACAAAGCGATCAAAATAGCTGAGACTTTTGCGGATTAATTTTGCTGTCTCCTGCTTATACGCACGACGGCCGTGATGCTTCATAGGCAAATTAATAATGTAATCGTCCAACTCAAACACTTTGAAAACGTTATGAAGCTTGTCAATCCGCTCCATCCAGTTATGGAAGGCGGGTGAATAACGGCGCTGAATGATCAGACTATCGGGTCTGAACTGCCCCATCTCACTTAACGTCAGAAGTGTCATGCCGCTTTTTCCCTGAGCAACACCTTCCGCTATCATCGCCTCGAGCGGTTGAGTAATACGGTAATGTCCGCAACCGTAAATATCGGCATTATGCGCAAGGAAAGTGGGCAGATTTTCTGCTCTGACCGGCAGCCAGTTAATATCGTCATTTCGTAGTTCGAAGTGACGACTTCGCATTGAAAGGTTTGGGTTATACGCAGGATCACTGGCCACAACCGGCATCCACTCAGTATAAATTTTGTCTTCTTCCAGCTGCTTTAATTTACTGGACGCCTGCACGGTTTCATCCGGGAACGGGCTGGTGCGCGCGGCGGGACGATGCAGACGGGCATAGGGTGTCCAGACCGTAAGATAACCTTGTTCGCGTGCCTTCAGGCACAGATCAACATCAGCATATAAGCGCTTGTCCTGATCAAATCCACCCAGTTCGTAGAATACCGATTTGCGCATCAGCACCAGATCACCCGACACGGCACTGTAGTTCTGATCGACATTCATGCGTCCCAGATAATTGGGGGCGTTGTCGTCATTCCCCCTGAAGACTTCACCCACTGCACCGTTTACACCCAGGACGTAACCCGCATGCCTGATTTTATTGTCAGACGAGAGATGCTTTCCTCCAACGGCAAAGACTTCGGGCCGCTGACCATGATTGAGAAGATTGTCGACCCATTCACCGTCAGTGACCGCCATTTCACAATGCATGAAAAGCAGATAATCACCTGTGGCCTGTTCAGCGGCGAGATTCGCCATCAAACTGTGGCTGAATGCGCCGTTAAAGCTTGCCGTTTTTATACGGGCAGGATCAATCTTGGCGATATCTGACAACCATTTGTCCCGCTCAGGCGTACCCTGATTATCAGAGATGATAATCATCTCGTACTGGTGCCAGGTGGTTTTTTCAAGCACGGTCGTGACGCAACTAATCAGCGAGGCGAGATCCCAGTTAGCCAGAATGATGATTGAGACAACCGGCTTATCGGGATGGTTGTATCGTAAACGGTAATTGAAGAATTTATCTAATGCCGCCCGTCCATCCGGGTAGCCGCGGTTATGCAAATGTCGCTCAATGATCGCCACATCTTCAAGGATATCTCTGCTTTTCAGATGACCTGTTAACAACGGCTCAGCGAGGTGACCGATACCCTCAAACCCCTGAGATTCAATCAGCTTAACAATGAGATCAAACTCTGCTGAAGCAGGATAATTGGCATCTAGTCCTTCCGCCGCTAACAGCAGCTCTCGCCGGAATAACCAGTGTTGCGCCATCGTTTTGGGCGAACTAAGCAGTAAATCAAGATTAAAATCGGGCCTGAAAGCGGCACCGAGTGGTGCATTATCGATATAAAAAAATTCATCCGCATACAATGCTAAATAATGGTTTTGAACGAGCAGCATTTTGCTCAATGCGACCATACCGGAGGCGTGCAGAACAGTGGTTGCCTCAAGAAACATGACCCAATGCTCTTCACGTTCATGGATGATTTGATTGATGACACTGATTCGGCTCTGCTCTGTTGCGGCATAGCATTCGGTGTCCGTGTCAGGCGTTACGTCGAGGGCAACGATAACCGGTTCAAACCGGATGCCCACTGTCGCTGTCTGGCCGATCGTTTTTAAAAGTGTATCCAGACCGGTGACGGTCTCTTCTGTAACCGTAATCACGACCAGCACGCTGACGGGATGCGTGTGCATCGCGGCAAGCTCCACCAACATATTATGCTGCAATGGATTCAGGGTGCGTGAAGCTCTCCACGTCGCAAGCGTGTCTAAGGTAAAGTTCGTCTGCTGCTCTTCAGAAAGATTTTTAAGGCCAAACAGATCAGGTCGATCCCGAGAAGCAACGCGCGCCAGATATGGCGCATGGTCGACATCATTAAACCAGCTTTCGTTACGGATCTTTTCATATAACGCCTCTCGCCCTTCTCTGAAAATATCGTTACTTTCACGCTGATGAGGCTGAAATTCCACATCTGAAGCACGAATGCTACACAACGGCGTGGCAAACCAGAGAAGGTGGCTGTGCCTCAATAAATGGTGAAAAATAACCAGCGCCGGGACCGCCTGCAATGCCGGATCTACGGTGGTGAGTAGTGAGTCATCGATAAGGCTGCTGGTGAGATCTTCGCGGTAAAACAGCGCGGCGGTCATTTCTCCCGGAAGACTGTACGCTTTCAGTGTCTGATTACGCAGCAAATCCTGGCCGTTAAAAATGCTGTTTACACTGTACAAAGCCGCTGTTGAGATAAGCTCGGGCAGTACTTCACCCTGTGGGCCTACCCGCTCCCGACTGGAGACCGCCACACGACACTCAGGATGTGCAATCAGGCCTGAGATTAATGTGGAGACGCAGACAGGTTTCAGGAGATCGGCATCTGACAGGAATTTAATATATTTTCCGCGCGCTGCGCTGACGGCAGCCTGATAAACCGGTACCGTGCCGTCATCGATGTTTAAATAGCGGAGAAGATGGCCGTATCGGGCAAGATAACCCTGTAGCTTCTTTTGAATAAAAGGCGCGTCACTGTAATCAGCCACAATGATTTCAATATGCGGATAATCCTGGCTGAGCGCGCTATCGAGTGCGTTTGTAAACCAGGCTGACGCGCCTGCGGTAATGATGATGCTGACAAGATCATGTTGATGCATTTTACTCTCTCTCACTGACTCCTCTGAGTCATGACCGACTGAGAGCAGCGCACATTTTGCTTTAGCATAATCTTTGTGCCTGGGTTCAATCGGAGAAGTAAAACAGCAAAGAGGGCCTAATCTGCCAGAACGGCAACGCAGGACTATTTTACAGGCATAAAAAAACCCCGCCGAGGCGGGGTTTTCACGTTGATTCCGTGGAAATCGATTAGCCCTGCAGCAGAGACAGAACCTGCTGTGGAACCTGGTTAGCTTTCGCCAACACTGAGTTACCAGCCTGCTGTACGATCTGCGCTTTAGACATGTTTGAAACTTCAGTTGCGTAGTCAGCATCCTGGATACGAGACTGTGCAGCTGACAGGTTAGTCGTGGTGTTGCTCAGGTTAGTCACGGCTGAGTTCAGACGGTTCTGAATCGCACCCAGTGAAGAACGGAACTTATCCACGCTTGCAATCGCTTCATCCAGCTTAGCCAGTGGGTTAGCTGATGCCCCTGAGGTCAGGCTGGACAGACTCATGTTAGTCGTGTCCAGTTTGAACGCTGCAGTGCCAGTAGTGGTTGTGGTATCAGCTGACTGCGGGTCAACAGCAACAAAGAAAGTTTTAGCATTTGCAGCGCCGCTGGCGATATCAAAGCCGTTTGCTTTCAGGTTGTTAGTTTCCGCATCGCTGCCTGAAGTCACGGTGACTTTAGCAAACATTTTGCCGTTGTCATCTTTGTAGACAGTACCGGAGTCTACAGCAACACCAGAGGCAGCTACACCCAGACGGGTAGACAGCTCATCAGCAGTTGATTCTGCAACAGTTGCGCCAGTTACGTTGGTAGTAGAACCGTAAGCCGCTTTGAATTCTGTTGCGCCAGCTGCAGTTGGGGTGCCAGCAGGACCGTTCACGTTGAAGCTATCCAGACCCAGGGTCTTAGAGTCGATTTTTTTCAGGTCGATAGTGATGGTTTCGCCATCGTTAGCGCCAACCTGGATGTTCATTTTGCCGTCTTTAGCCAGCACGTTCACGCCGTTGAACTGAGTCTGACCCGATACGCGGTCAATTTCGTCCAGACGTGATTTGATTTCGTCCTGGATTGAAGATTTGTCAGAATCTGAGTTAGTACCGCTTGAAGCCTGTACAGTCAACTCACGGATACGCTGTAAGTTGTTGTTGATTTCTGACAGCGCGCCTTCAGTAGTCTGCGCAGCAGAGATACCGTCATTGGCGTTACGAGCAGCCTGAGTCAGGCCCTTGATGTTAGAGGTGAAACGGTTGGCAATCGCCTGACCAGCAGCGTCATCTTTCGCGCTGTTGATACGTAAACCAGAAGACAGACGCTCCATTGAAGTAGACAGAGCTGACTGGTTCTTGTTGATGTTGTTCTGAGTGATCAGCGAGAGGCTGTTGGTATTAATGACTTGGGCCATGATAAATTTTCCTGTTAATCAAGTCTTTCGGTTAAGGTGTGGGCTTCAACCCGCCGGCTTCAGCGCCGTCAAAGTTGTTATCGTCTGCCGTTTAACAACCTTTAGAATTTTTTTAGTACCAGGCGAATTTTTCTGCTTCAGCCTGTCACGTTTTAAGTTATCGCCACC
>Ga0153975_1000328_pt1 | contig 14444 bp, 9 predicted proteins | sample TSGA059MetaG_FD_104694 | JGI IMG/M metagenome (GOLD analysis project Ga0153975, IMG submission 104694) | Attine ant fungus gardens microbial communities from Georgia, USA - TSGA059 MetaG | ecosystem: Host-associated > Fungi > Mycelium > Unclassified | place: USA: Georgia, Yuchi Wildlife... | reverse complement strand
TTTACTATACCGTTGTGGCTGAACCTTAAATCATCGGTTTTCATAGTGCGTAGCTAGTTTTAGGTACTCTACGCGTTTCTAACGGGTTCCCTGTAAAACCTGAGTTGGATTTACTTCGGAAGCACGCGCCTGAGACTGCGGAAACTCAACAGTCACGACATAGGACTCGATGATGTTGGTGACATGTAAATGCCGCCAGTGGTCACTCTGACAGTGTAGATTAATAGAAATCAAAGTGGTTCATTTGGACCGATTTTGTACGCAGTGGCAGTGCAAAGTTCCTGTTCAAGCCTCGGGTCCAACGAGACCAACTAGTCTCTCCCTAAATTCAAGCGCATCGTGCTTGTTGATGTTTCCTCGTTGCACATATTTATCTCTTTGATTGGCACGCGGCGCGCATCAATCGCGGCGAGCGCGGGGCTGTCGCTGAAGATTCGGAGTATTCAACGCTCTTCAAGTTCCCTATCCTCTCCTCCCCAATCTCACACATTTGGAGTGGAATGATGGTCTTGGTCTTTCTCCAATCTGGCCTCTGCTCAATCCACGTTTATGGTCTCTTTGGATACCCACCAGTCTTTGTATCTCGGGATCCACACTGTTCCTGTCTAGAATCCAGGGACTTTGCCTTAGATCCCTGACTGTCCGAGTTTGTGTGAGAGCATGATCCGAATAACGAGCTGTAGTCGATGCCTGTTTCTCCCGATTAATTGGTTCATGGCAGAAGCTCGAGGAATTGGATTCTCCCCCATGAGTTGCGACACTATTATCAGCCTGTATGGCCTGTCATCTCTCAAAGTCCTCCGATTGTACGTCGATGATTCATTTGTTCTACCTGCAAACTCGCTATCATTTCCGTCATTGTGTACTTTCGATGTTAATGCCGAGAGCCCTGGGGCTACCTTTTCTCTATTCCAAGCCATGAGGGCATTGCCCAAATCGACAGATTTAGCATGGCATTTCCCAGATATTCAGGAGGCAGTCCCGTCAACGTCTCTGACATGCTCCGACCTCTTTTCTGCTTCAGCAACCTGCGTGCATTGGAAATCACAGTAAAATTACAGTTCACGCTATTTGATGATGACCTGCGTACGATAGCCTCTGCATGGCCTCAGCTTCAGACGCTTGTCTTGGTTGATTTCCCAACGTACGGACACTCCTTAATCTCTGGATGAACCAGTATTCCTACTCACACCTCCATTACCACCGGGTCTTCCCCAAGCTTTTCCAACCCTACCCCCGCATCTACCCCGACTACCACCTCCCATACTCCCCATCATCGGCAGATGGAGGATGGATTCGAGTTCAGGAAATAATATGGCCGTCACTCACCCCTTTCCTTTTCCTTGGATTTGGTATCATGTAGTCACTCTCTTTATATTTGCATGATGTGTTTGTTGTGTAATTGTACCTTCGTTCTTCACCGACGCCGGGGCCACGTATTATATTCATCGTCCATGTTCAATGCTTTCTTACGACTGTTCAGTATTTGTTTATACACAGTTGATACCATCCCAGCGCCACCAAGATATTTAGTAGCATCTTCGCGGCACACAGTTTACATTGTAATCCACAAGGAATGAGTGTCTTTTATGACGACCCAGCTCCTCGCGCTCATTCCCTGATTCTATAGCATGGCTATCCATGATGCAATACTTTAGTACATCTCTGTCCTTATTGCGCGTGCGTGGAGCGACGTGGTGGCGCATACATCGGCCGGTAATGGATTGAACGTCGGAACATCAGCCGTGACTAGCTAGCATACAAGCTAAATACCATCCAAAGAAGGCCAAGTCTGAGTTTGAGAGAACAAAAGCGAGCAATCAAAGGTTCAGTCCGAGTCAAAGTGCGAGAGATCATAGCCCCAGAATGGCCTAGTACAGTTGAAAGGTAAATCCCGCAATGATGGTCAGTACTAAAGCACGGAACCCAAAGCAGTGAGGAAGAGAGAAAGAATGGGAGCCTAACAAGGAAGGAGGTGTCAAGGTCAAACGACTGTGACACTGGCCGCGGCGGCGATTGGTGATGGGGAGGAGTGGCAGGCGGCGAGGAAAGCTTACTGTCAGTATCGTCATCGGCAGCGTCGTCGTCGTCAGAACAAGCCACCAAACCCAACGAGGTAAAGGAAGTGGATGTAGAGAGCAGGGAAGGGAAGGTTACAAAAAAAGACAGACGGACTAAGGATAAATGATTGCGACACCGTGACTGCAACAGCGATTAGCGATAAAAAGAAATGCCACACAACGAGGAAAGCTTACTGAAGGTATCGTCGTCGTCATTGGAACAAGCCGATGAACCCAACATCGTGAAGGAGGGAGAGGACGAAAGGAGGGAAGGAAATGTACCAGAAGATTGCAGCACTATGACTACAAAAGGGGTTAGCGATCACAAAAAATGCCAGACAATGATGAAAACTTACTGTCGGCATGATCGTTGGCATCACCTTCAGCGTCTTCGTCATCATCGGAATAAACCGCCGAACACAACATCATGAAGTAGGGAGAGGATGGAAGCAAAGATCAATGATTGCGACACCATGACTACAAAGGTGATTACGATAGAAAGAAATGGCAGACGACGAGAGCTTGCTGTCAGCATCGTCATTGGTGTCGTCGTCGTCACCATCGTCAAAATTGGAAGTCATCGAACCCAACCCACTAAAGGAGGGAGAGGAGGTGAGCAGCGAGGGGAATGTAAACCTACCGAGGATGGATGTGTCGAGACCGAACAATACCGACGCTGCTAGCATAGAGTAATTGGTGATTTAAAAAAATGTCAGAGGACGAAAAAGTCTTACCGTCGGCATCATCGTCGACATCACAACCAGACACTGAACCCAACGTACTAAAGGAGGAACAGGAGGGGAGGAGCGCGGGGAACATACCTAAGGTCGAGCTGTCGAGATTAAATGATACCGCCAGTACTACTATTAGGTTCAAAAGTGGTTAGCGATAAACGATGCTTGAAGACGAGTAAATCGTACCGTCAGAGTCGTCAGTTGAACCGGGACACAGACGGTATATGTCGAACGATAATCCGACAATGATACACAGCACGTAGAACGCAAGCAACACAATAATCTTGCAACGTCGATCGAGAGGCTTGTCCACACTACTAGTTGATCGTCCAGTCATTCTCATGCCATATAGCTTGAGTAGGATTTTAGTCGGAGCGATGAAGAAGGGCAACCGTGAGGGTAGTAACATAAAATTAGAAGGAATAACTAGTACTTATAGAGTTGGGCCCAAACAGTCGAGGCGATATTCAAAGACGTCGATGACCATCAAATGCAGTTTACATAATAAGCTTCTTCGCGAGTGCATCATGATACTCTGCTTTTCAGCCTGAGGCCTCTGAATTACCGAACAGAAACAGCGTCGCCCCTGCTAACAACTTGAAGCCAAGCGAGGCTTGACGAACACTGAAATTCGCCTGTTGCAGATTACCAAACTACAATAATGTTCGATCGGAAAGTGCTCTCACTTCCTCTTCAGGTTGTTCGTCCTATACTTATCCTTGAATTAAAATCATTGGCCTGGCATGTTATATTCGCCTTGCCCATGGTAGTATAACTAAGTACTAATATTTAAACCAGCTACCTGTTCACAAGTCTCTTAGGAATTATACAGAGTTTATTCAAGTTCGGCTCATGGGCGCTATCGAGATATATTTGGAGTGAAACGAGGCTACCACCCATTGCTACTGCGTGCCCTCTTCGCTTCCCTTCTTCCCAGAGACTCTCTATCATTTAGACTCAACTTCAGCCTTGTTTTAACTTACTTGATGGCCGACATCAATCCTCGGAAGAGGCGCATGTGGCCGTCAAGGCAAAGACACTCAGACCCCCATTTATCAGGCGAGAGAGGCAGCAGAGCGGCGGAGGAAACAGAGGTATGGAACATCGACCTCACAACTGCTGATTGTTTGTAATGATATCTTTCAGCTGTCCTCTCCCCAGCCCTCGCAGATTCGATCTGGAAAAGGACCTCTCCAGTCTGTTAGAAAGCTATTCCGGGGGGTGAGGAATATTTCCGTTCCAGCTGCTGGGCGTTCTCGCAATCCTGCACCCGTGGATTCCAGTTCCAACTCACGTAGTCCCATACCTGACGACATACGCCAGGTTGGTGTAATCCCAACTCTTCGCATGCACTGTATTTGATCATTATTACTGCAGGGCCCACCTGCTGATACCGCTCCCGCTCCCGAACAAAATACTGGTCAGCCTACGAGTTCAGGCACTGCGAAGGTAGGTCAAACCGCGTACCTGGGAACTTTCTTATGCTAATTTGCTCATATCCATCATCAGGATGAACCTGACCTGAAGGAAAGACTTACGGATGCCCAGAAAGCCGCTGTAGGCATGAGGGATTTCTCAGGAAATGTCCAAACCACCGCTTCTGCAACCAACGACTTACAATCTGGGTGTGATGCGGTCGGGGCCGTCTCCTCGACTATTGAACCCCTTCTTCAATCCCTGAGGGTGTTCAACTCCATTGCTGACGAGATTGCGAAAGTAATCTTGTTTACCTCTACTATGTGCGTGGCTGACCTTCATGCGTAGATCCATCCGTATGCGAGGGTAGCAATGAGTATATTAACTTTCGCATCCAATGTGCGCTTATTTGCATATCCTCGATTTTGCACATCACTGAATTTTGCACACTGCAGATGATTCTCGCTCAGAAACAGCGGGACGATGATGTTCGCGGATTGCTTGACAAAATCTCGCAAGTGTATACTTTCATGAACGAGGATGTGAGACTAGGGCGCGTTCCATGTATGCAAGTACTCTGCGAAAAGATGGCTCAACAGATTCTGGAGTGCGCCGATTTTATAACTCACTACTCTGACATAACGAGTGCTTGTGAGTCGAACTGGCTGCATCGTCGCCTGACACTCCGTATCATCTCTTTACACAGGGAAAAGACTTGCCAAGAACATCTTGAAAGAAACGAAGACCACGATTGAAAAGTACAGCAATGTTCTCGACACTCTGAAGGAGCAATTTCGAGATCTTGCGGCTCGTGACACTGTGATCACCGTCCACCGTATAGGTAAGAGCTGGTCTCAAATTCACTGCGAACCTTCACTGACCTGTGGATCAGTCGACGATTTGGACTTCAAGGATATGGTGCACGTGGATGGTGCTGGGCGGGATACCTCCAAGTGTTGTCTACCAGGTACTAGAGAGAGCATTCTGTCCGAGATAAAGGACTGGATCAACACGACTGGAGAGGATGCACAGCGGATCTTCTGGTTGTCTGGTACTGCGGGGAAAGGCAAATCGGCCATCGCGCATACAATAGCCAATTGGTTTGATGGTCCAAGTGCTTGCTTCTGCTTCGACCGCGCGCGGAAAGCGGAACGACGTCACGAAAAGATATTCACGACGATCGCACGCGATTTGGCATATCGCGATCCTATTATGCGACGAGCACTGGCGAGTGCCGTTGGTGACGACGAGCTGAGGCACACCAAAGACATCGCAAGACAGTGGAAGAATTTCATATTAGGGCCGGTGGAGGCAGTGTCCCAAGCTGTCGATACACCCGTCCTGGTAGTCATTGATGCCTTGGATGAGAGCGGCGACGCGCATTCCCGGGAAGAGATCCTTCGTATGCTTACTGGCAACGTAGACCCCCTTTCCACCGAGCCAACGAAACTTCCGGCACACTTCCGCATTCTCATTACTTCTCGTCCACTTGAAGATATCCACAAATCACTGCACACCATGCAACACGTTCATCATGTTTCCATAGATGATAGCTTGCTGGTGTCTGCAGAACGTGATATCCAACTTTACATGTCCACCAAGCTGGCCGACTTGGGCAATACCTTCACTGATTTCGACTTCCAGAGACTTTCGAAGCAATCCGATGGTCTGTTTGAATGGGCTCGTCTCGCCTGTGAATATATCAAGGGTATCAATAGAGTGGGCCCACCTCCGAAGAAACGGTTTGATGCTCTGGTAGCTGGGACGTCTGAAAAAGGCACGCGTCTGTTGGATGTTATGTATAGGCTCGTCTTGAAAGAATCCATGCCGAAAGACGAGCGCAAGGAGGCAATCCCCTTTTTTTGCTCTGTGATGAGGCAAATTCTTGTATTGTGGGAGCCTCTTCCTACCACTGCGCTGACTGCGATGCGGCAGCATTTTCCATCCGAGGATGAGCGTTACGACGTGAACAACGTCATCGGGAAACTGGGTTCTCTTGTCACTGGCACGGATTCTACCGCACCAGTCCGTCCCCTCCACGCATCCTTCTATGACTTTCTCACCGATAAATCACGGAGCAACGAATTCTTCGTCGATACGTCATTGGCAACGAGCGATCTTGCCTTTGCCTCGCTTCGGGTCATGGAGCACGGACTTCGGTTCAACATCTGTTCCTTGAAGAGTTCATATTTACCCAACTCTGCCGTGCTTGATTTGGAGGAACGAGTGAAGAAGTGCATTCCGGCTGAGCTTTCATACTCATGTCGATGGTGGGGGACGCATGTCGGAGCCACGCCCTTCCAATCGCTGCTCGCCGAGGAAATTAGAGGTTTTTTGGATGAAGAGCGCCTCCTTTTCTGGCTGGAAGCACTGGCTCTAATGAAGGGCCTCAGTGGTTCAGTTGGGACCCTCACATCCATCGCAAGTTGGTTCACGGTACGTTCAAGGTCATTTAATATGTCTAATAGATTTTTACGGGTAATTTTCATAGAGTCATGCTGAGTATGCGGATATCAGTAGCGCTATTAGGGACACCCAGCGCTTCATTCGAACTTTCGCTCCCGCTATTGTACACAGCACTCCGCATTTGTACTTGTCCGCTGTGCCGTTTTCTCCTACACATTGCAAAATATTTGAAAAATTTGCATCCAACTTTCCTCGCACCCCTCGTGTTCTTACTGGTCAACCTGAAAAATGGCCTCTAACGGAAAAGATACTGCATACGGATTCCGTTGTGAATGCTGTTGCCATATCGCCAGATGGAAGGTGGATTGCGAGTGGCTCGTATAGCGGGACAATCCAAGTGCGGGATGCGGAGACTGGTGAAGCTTTGAGTGCACCTTTCCAAGGACACACTGACTGGGTTTTGTCTGTTGCAATTTCGCCGGATGGAACCCGCATTGTGTCAGGTTCAGCAGACAAGACAATTCACATGTGGGATGCAGAGACTGGCAAGCCATTGGGTCCACCTCTCCAAGGGCACACTGACTGGGTTTTGTCTGTCGCAATCTCTCCAGATGGATCTCGCATTGTGTCAGGTTCAGATGACAAGACAATTTGGATGTGGGATGCAGAGACTGGCAAGCCATTGGGTGCACCTCTCCAGGGGCACACTTCCTCGGTTTGTTCTGTCGCAATCTCGCTGGATGGAACTCGCATTGTGTCAGGCTCATCAGACAATACAATTCGGATGTGGGATGCAAAGACTGGCAAGCCATTGGGTGCACCTCTTCAAGGGCACACTTACCCGGTTGAGTCTATCGCAATCTCGCCAGATGGAACTCGCATTGTGTCAGGATCACTTGACAAGACAATTCGGATTTGGGATGCAGAGACTGGCAAGGCATTGGGTGCCCCTCTCCAAGGGCACACTGACTCGGTTAAGTCTGTCGCAATGTCGCCAGATGGAACTTGTATTGTGTCAGGTTCAAAAGACAAGACAATTTGGATGTGGGATGCAAAGACTGGCAAGCCATTGGGTGCACCTCTTCAAGGGCACACTAACTATGTTTCATCTGTTGCAATCTCGCCAGATGGAACTCGCATTGTGTCAGGTTCACCAGACGAGACAATTCGGATGTGGGATGCAGAGACTGGCAAGCCATTGGGTCCACCTCTCCAAGGGCACACTGACCCGGTTTGCTCTGTCGCAATCTCGCCAGATGGAACTTGCATTGTGTCAGGTTCAGGTGACAAGACAATTCGGATGTGGGATGCAGAGACTGGCAAGCCATTGAGTCCACCTCTCCAAGAGCACGCTGCCCGGGTTCGGTCTGTTGCAATCTCGCCAGATGCAACTTGCATTGTGTCAGGTTCAGAAGACTGCACAATTCAAATGTGGGATGCAGAGACTGGCGAGGCATTGGGTCCACCTCTCGAAGGTCACACTGACGCAGTTTTTTCTGTCGCAATCTCACCAGATGGAACTCGCATTGTGTCAGGTTCAGAAGACAACACAATTCGGATGTGGGATGCAGAGACTGGCGAGGCATTGTGTCCACCTCTCGAAGGTCACACTGACTCAGTTTTTTCTGTCGCAATCTCGCCAGATGGAACTCGCATTGTGTCAGGATCACATGACAAGACAATTCGGATTTGGGATGCAGAGACTGGCGAGGCATTGGGTGCCCCTCTCCAAGGGCACACTTCCTTGGTTTGTTCTGTCGCAATCTCGCCAGATGGAACTCGCATTGTGTCAGGATCACATGACAAGACAATTCGGATGTGGGATGCGGAGACTCGCGAGGCATTGGGTCCACCTCTCGAAGGTCACACTGACGCAGTTTTTTCTGTCGCAATCTCACCAGATGGAACTCGCATTGTGTCAGTTTCAGAAGACGGGACAATTGGGATGTGGGATGCAGAGACTGGCAAGGTGTTGGGTGCACTTCTCCAAGGGCACACTCACCAGGTTTGGTCTGTCGCAATCTCGCCAGATGGAACTCGTATTGTGTTGGGGTCAGCTGATGGCACAATTTGGGTGTGGCATGTTGAAGCCTTCACACATTCCCAAGCCTTCAAAGCAGTAGTACCCGCCATAATATGTTTCTCATCCAACCCAACACATGCTCTTTGTTCCACCTCATCTTTTCTCCCGGAGTCTTATACATCTTCACTGAATGTCTCCGATCTTATTCCAACCGAAGAGAGATGGATTGTAGGTCCTGAAGGACGCCTTCTCCTCTGGATTCCAAGCTATTTCCCATCCATCATGCATGCTCCATACAACACTCTTGTGATAGGGGCCGATACCTTGCAGCTTGACTTAAGTCATTTTTCGCATGGCACGTCGTGGCAGATGTGTCGTAAATAGACAGAGTCAGTCGTCACGTCTCTTGTGAGTGGCTCCTCTCATACACCCACTGGTGCTTATGATCAAGGTGATAATGGAGCAGGGAGTATGTTGGTTACCAGATTCAAGACTCAGAGCTGGAAGGGGAGAGTGATGATCTCTTGGAAATTTACGAGCGTCTCATCAGAGCATTCACAGCATTTGTAACATATGATGTCTGGTGCCTCCTTGGCGAGCTCGCCTATAAAGAATTAACACAGAGATGTGCTCTGCTCGAAGAAAATTGTTTCTATAATGGCTGAGAGGGACTCTACGTTCGGCGGGTGGGGGCATTCTACACAGAAAACGAACCTCGGCAACTGCTGTCCACAACACGATACGGCGGAATGGAATAAAGATCCAGGAGGGAGCGACAATAACAATAAAGTACAAAAGAATTTGATGCAGCAGAAAAGACAATGCTCCATCCGCTACAACACTATTGATGACCGATGGACAGTTGAGCACCAGTGCAGTCTTTGGCACCACCGGTGTCTGCAATACGTACACAGCAGATGAACAAAATGTAATGAGACCACCATGTGTCGGTGCGGTTCTTCATGCGTTTCGCCTGCTCGCTAATATGTACCGATCGCCGAGCAAGAAATAATGGCTATACAGAAGTTATCGGACTATAGTAATCGACAAACTGGACAAAGGACACATACCTGTTTGTCCTGTACCGCAGCAACTTCAACAGTACGAGGACTGTGCTGAGAGATATTTGGACTCGACTTATGTGGAAGTTCTATTGATTCATCGGCGTTTGGCTGAGAGCGATTGAAGACTCAGAATTTTTGATTGAGGATGGCATGTGGACGTGATGTAGAGGAGGGCAAGAGAGTCCGCCGGCGGCGGCCAGGGGACCAACAATAGGTGTCGGGCGTCGAGGAGGACTAAAGCACAGATGTTAAAAAAGAACTGATTTGAATGTTGACGACGCACATGACCGCCGTACCTCCCAGTAACTTACGGTGTTGTGCACGGTGATGGTAGGTTTGCCCGAGCCACTGGCAATTCGTGCATATAATAGAGAAATTTGATAGGTCCAGCATCGTCTCTGTACAGAGACGCCAGATATCAATCGGTTCGGAAACGGCCGTGAGGATACCTCGGTGAGTCGGACTTAGGATCTGTGTCTGCTAAAGGCCACCAGATCTGGGATCTGAAGCTTCCTGTCCAGCCACTAGCTCTCCCGCAAGTGTATACTACCTTCCCTCTGGGTCATGGATGCTGTGTGCAACTGGCCGGTCATTGGACTCGGTTGCAGTGCGCAGCACATCTGTGTGAAGGCACCTCCACTGTAATTATTGGTGTCGAACGGAAAAACGGAATGGTCCGTGAATTATCCGGTGCAAGACCCATGACGTCCATTTTCTTGCGAGTAAGGTCTGTCTAGACAATGATGAATACTTAACCACTGCATCGACAAAGACTCACAATAACAGAGCTCGCAATGCCTCTCTCTAGACACTCCAGCGGCGTACATACCTTGCAAAGATCATTATTGGACATGTACCCACATCTGTTGCATGTTTCTACGGGCAAATCAATATGACGAGTACGTAACAATATCATTACCAGTGCCACGCTGGGCCTTTTGAACCGCCTTGTAATACTTCTTTCTTTACTTCAGACGCTTCACCGGAGTGAATGATATCTATGATGGCGCTGGGTATAGCAGCTTCTACATTGTAAAAATGTCAGTGCATGTTGAGTCTATAGGCGTCAGGGGAATATATACATTATAATGAAAAGTAGTCCAGTTCTTTCAAAGTTGAAGATGCATCGCGCTGCAAAATCTGGTTTCGAAATCACCATTTGCGATAGCACTCACATGGCGATTTGTTTTTCATATGCGTATTTGATGGTCTAGATGATGTTTGGTCAATGTTCGAGACATGAAACGCACTCAATAGTGCGTGCTTCCAAGGAGTCATTTCTGTAATCTGTGATCCCTGCATCGATAGACAAGAAAAATAATTCGAGGCGATAACAATATCGATCATGGAAGGTCTTGATGAACAATAAGCATGCCGGATCACACGACGAGAGCAATCTCAGCTTGCCTCAAGTTTCCCGCCCGAAGTACCGGTTGCGACTCGATCACCACGCTTGAACACCTCTGCTCCTGTAACTGTATGATGGACTTCTGTCTCAAAGACGAAGAAAAAGCAATCCTTGCAAATTCTGTTGCCCAGTTTATGGAAGTTTCAGGATTGCTTTGGCATCACAACATAGGACTCCATGATGTTGGTGCCATGTAAATGCCGCCAGTGGCTAGTGTAGATTAGTGGAAACCAAAGTAGTTCAAGTTCATTTGGGTGTAGGTCTCGACTAGCGTGAACGGCAACATCCGAATGTTTCCTCCGGTGCTGCAACTTGAAACTTTTTCTCTCTCAACTCTCATTTCTTGCCAGTGATGACTCACGCATACGACAGTCTCGATATCGCCTTGGTTAGAGACGCTGCCGCTAAGAAGTCTCCTGGTTCAATTTGCCAGGAAGATCTATGACCTTCGTTAGGTTCGACTCAAGTTTTGTACCTAAGGCATGGATGCCACCGAAGCCGGCACACATATCTACTGAGGACCGATCAAAATCATCTTCAGCCTACTGGCATCTTCGTGGGGTTGCAATGTTAAAACCAACATTGAACCCACTACTACAGGCGTATTTCCATACGGCTCATTGCGTTATGCTACGAGCATGCCATCCCTCTATCATCCACTACGAATCCCGCTCGATCATCTATTCGGTGAGTGCTGGTCTCGGTCGATCCAAGTTATCGGGTAGTGCAATGGCGAAAGCACTATTCTGCGCTGGAACTGCTCGACTGGAATATACCCGAACTGTGGCACTCGTCATACATGATGTTCTCGTCAAACTTAATCTGAGCGGCTGGTGGACCATGCGTGCTCTTCAAATGCACCTTGAAGATATCGCGACGTCGACTATACTCAAGGCTTGGTCTAACGTATGTCAGTTGTAAATTTCCAAGGCGCTTAACGAAACCGGTCGCGTCGTAGTGCTTGAATGATCCTATGATCATTGGTTTGGACCGATCCCCCCATTTCCTTCAGGCCACTCGAGAAATAGTGTTCAATGCAGCAGCTTTGTATGGTGACCTTGTTGCCATCGGCGTCATCCCTTGCACTCTGTTCAATTCCGTTGTAAATGGCTTCTTGGGCTGCCTGATAACACTATCCCAGTGTCGTATGCTTTATCTCCTGTTGGTCCGAGCAACATTCCGCCTCGCGTGTCATATAAACCCGGATTATTTGCTGGCCTGGCGCGACAGATTGCTCTCCCCAATGCTAACCAAGTTGCCAATGGGTAGCGACATGGTCCAGAGGTGGCTTGTAGTAAGTGACCGTACTGTTTCCTTCATTTGTGTTGACCGACGTCTTGTATGCAGGAGCTTTGCAATGTGATCGTTAAGGCTGTTGTTCGAAATGAAGCCTCAATGTAACTTTCTGAACATACGTACCCGCCAGGGACAAAACATTTTTGGGATGTGAAATTAACCGCACAAGGTCTGCACGCAGTACTTAAAGAGGCGGGCGAGATATGCAAATGACGATTATTGTGTATTATCTTACGTGTAATAATGATACCTTGGGAAGTTATCCTACATGACTGTGCGCTGAAAGGCACCACGCGGAAACTTGGAGAGGTGGACGTTTGCTGTACCTCGATGGCTCAATGAAGGACAAAGCAGGAGCAGGAGTCAAAACAAGGATCGCGAATGGTCAGGTGGCAAGTGGGAGGATTCGGCAACAGAAGTGGTAGAATAAATTACAGACAAAGAAGGTGGAAGGGCGAAAGCGCGCGAATACGTCTTCGGTACTCCCCCCAGATGTGATCTGCGAGACGAACAGTCTATCATCAATAGTTGGTTTACCAACTTCGCCTAATAGGGACAGAGAGATATTGTCGCAGGATAGCCCGTCCCACGCGGCTTCGCCGAAGACCCCGCTGGGTTGACGATGGGTAGTTTTACCCTCGAGGAGTAAGGAGGTATCCTTGTAGTTGGCATGAGTGTATGTGACGGATGCTGCCGAAGGCAGAGCAGAGTGAGGACTCTCAAAGGCATCGTAACCAAAGTGACACCTACGATCGGCATATGGGAAGATCAATAATAAATTCTGCTCGATTGGTGTGTCCACGTCGAGTGGAAATAGTGGAAGTGTTGGCGATAGCAAATGGGTTGCTGACTATCCATTCAGCGAATCATTGGCGGACGTCGACGACATGCGAGCGGAATGTTGCTCAAGGGCCCAATTAGGGTGGTGAAGATTGAAATTGCCGGCAAGGGATAAGTGGGTCAAAGGTGGCATTGCAGATGCGAGTGACTGACTCCGCATCGCCCAGAGCCAGCATTATATACATTAATAAGGGTACAGGACAGGGTGCCATAGTTTACGCTAACAGCAATAATGTCCTTTGATTCCATAATATCTGGGCGTGAACGAGCATGTAGCAATTGGATGCCCTTCATACAAAGGTAGCAACACGGGGGGACCATCTGCTGTAGCATTGGGGGATGAATAGCTCCCACGCTGGGTTAGCAACTGTCCCCTTAATGTCTATCCCATGTTGGTCTGTTGAAGAGCGGGCTACACCAATGCGGCCATACCACGGTTCCTGGATGAAAGTGATGTCAAATGAGAGTGAGAATGTTCAAGATGGCATGCATGCGCACGTTAGGACGTGCAACATTGAGCTGGAGGACATGAAGTGGGCGGAGGTTCATATCTCCATAGAGAAACCTGAGGTGGGCGGAGTGTGAGTAGAGCTGGGATGTTGTACTTGCAACGATCAGCGCAGTCAGGAGCATATGCAGCGTGTGGGCCACGGCAATTGACACAACGGGCAGGGTGATCACAGGCCCTTGAGTCAGGGCGATCTTTCTTGCGACAGTCCATCAGTGTACATCCTCGGCGTGCTAGTTGCCGCAAAGATAGAACCTGGCAGGCAGTTAGTAATCAGGTGTCCGAGTGACCAGCAGCGCATGTATTGGTGAAGGCGGGGTTTCTCAACCCAGCGTTTGGCGCGACCTGGTGCACCAAGCATGAAGAGGTTAGTTTTGAGGAGGAATTTGAGGACGGACCCATCTGGGTCTTCGAAAGGGAAGAGATAAACGACTTAAACCCGTCAACGAACTCGGGAGGGCGTATCCATGTAGGGTTTTGAGGCGGGACACAACTAGGTTGCGGAGAGCTTCACGAAGAATTTCATCTGTATAGGTTGGTTCGTCACGATTCGTGCGGGCAAAAACTCCCGATAGAAATAATTTTTGACCAGGGGGCGTCGTGAGATATAGTCTGTTGTGAAGATAGGCCCATGGCTTTTCGAATCGATGGGATGTGATCGCGGAGGAGTGAGAGCGCCGTGTGAGGGG
>Ga0153975_1000326_pt1 | contig 14493 bp, 24 predicted proteins | sample TSGA059MetaG_FD_104694 | JGI IMG/M metagenome (GOLD analysis project Ga0153975, IMG submission 104694) | Attine ant fungus gardens microbial communities from Georgia, USA - TSGA059 MetaG | ecosystem: Host-associated > Fungi > Mycelium > Unclassified | place: USA: Georgia, Yuchi Wildlife... | reverse complement strand
CGTTGCAGAGGGTGCGAATATGGCTGACAACAAATGTTGCTCCAATATCATGTTTCCAAAGAACTGGGCATTGAGTTCCTTGACAATCAGGAAATCATCAATTCGTCGAGTGATGGATGGTAGGAGTAGCACAGTGCGGTATGTGCTGATTAATAGATCGCTGTAAGAGTATAGTGATGGTCCCCTCCTAAGGATACTCACCTGGCCGGGATCGTGCACTTGCCACAGAGTTCCGGTACGAGATCTACGCAAAGTCAGCTGCAGTTCACCAGAGTCTGAGAGACAGCTTACACTTTGGGAATGTCTTGTTTGTCTCTACGAGCGGTTTGTGGACGGGATTCAGGCGGTTCAGCACGGTAGCAGCCTTGGATACTTCGACTAGAGGTTGATTGTTATCTTGGAGACCTTGAAAACCCTTGCGATGTGCTCTGCAATACTCCAAGATGTTTGGGTAATCTGCCTCGCGCTGAAAGGAGAGGGATTAAGAACCCGTCGATTGACAGCTGACAACGATCACCTACTGGGCTGTCCAAGGGTTTGCTCATCGGGGTCAGATCGGATCGTAATCGGACAACATAGTATCGTCGAGTGAACTCGACTAATCTGTCCTGAATGACTGCATCCTCGAACTCGCTTGGGTCTCGAAAATTATCGGAGTTAAAGCGAATGGCATAGTTGTCATTAGCTCGTGTCACAGCTTGCCAGTCGATGTCATCCTGGAAGTTGGTCATTGTCCGACACAATAGGTCCTCCCCTTGGGAAGGAAGTAGAGGTGCGATAAAGTATGTCATCTTTTCCAACGAACATACAAATGCTTTGTTGGCGATCGTGCGACAAATTCTGAGCGTATAAGAGTGAAGGTCTTTGAGACGTTCGCTATCAATGACGAGAGCGGGACCTCGTGCATTCTTGACGTTACCGAAAACACCAGAGAAGAACAATTTGAAGGGCTCTAGGTGGGGTAATGGCTGGCGAGTTAAAACGAGGATAGGTGCGTAGGGTTCGGACGGGCCTTCCGGATTGCCTGCGGAAATAACGATGGGGAAGAGTCGTTCTTCAGAAAGCCGTAGTGAGTTGACCCAAAAGTTTGGCCTTTTTCGAAGATAACAGCTGTTTCCGGAAACTAAATCTGACTTCAATGGAGAAGGAGGGTTTGCGTCGCCAGCGTTGTCAGAACGACCTGGGATATGGATCAGACGGTGGTCCAGGCAGCTGAGCTCAAACAATCGTAGGCAAAGTCGATAGGCTGTTGCGCGACGCGCATGGGTAGGCGTGTGGCGTGGAGGCCCCTGCACCGCCTGCAAAGGCAGTCCGGGCGGAAGTGTCACAGTGCACACGAATTGAACCCCGGCCATTCCTGGAGCGGCCTGGGTGACAAACAGAGGATGGTGAGACAGTGTTGCAGTGTTACACTGAAGGCTCGCGGCGATGCGGTAAACAGCAAGCAGGGCGTCCCCTTCAAATAGTCGTCCACCATTGACTGAGTCTTCTATCGAATTCCCCAACCTAGAAGCTGTTTCTTCGTGCGAGTGGTAAGGGTTGCCAGTTTCCTTCAATGCACAAGATGGAACTGGGAAATTTCCCCCTTGTGAAACTACCCTGATCCACCTCTCGTCGACAGCTTGGCCGCTGTACTCCTGAAGAATTCGACGATGTAGGTCATTCCCTTTCTCTACCATATGGATAAGATGACCATCGGGGATCAATGTACGCGAGCAAGCAAATGCATAAGAAAGTTGACTCTCGAACAAGTTGTATCTTGAATACAGCTCAGAGAAGCAGAACTAGCAACCAAAACCTAACACACACCGTATGAAGACATGCGCTCGCGGAAGGTCGACATCTTCCAAGGCTTTAGTTAGAACAAGAAGATTGTATTTCCCACTCGCAAAGTTGTCGAGTAATTCGGACTGTCATGATGGGATTCAGTAATTATATCATACCCAACAAAGTTGGACACACCTGCTCGTAACTGTCGGTGACAAAGAGTTCGCTGACCAAAGTGTAGGGCCTAACAAAACTCAATTCATCAATCATGGTTCTCATCATATCCACCATAATTGACGCGACTTCGGGCCGTTGGACTAAGCGCACCATCATCAACTCGTATCAAAACAGTATGCTTCGTACAAACCCAAGACAATTCCACGGAAGTTGTCTCCGTAAGCTCCACAAGATTTGAGGACGCGAATGAGTTGCACGAATTTAGGTGTCGCATTAAAGCCTTTGGAAGAAATATTGAGGTTCGGCATAGCGAACACCCAGTTTTTGACCAGATCGCGTATTTTGTTGGGCGTATCAAAAAGAAGGTCGATATCATCATTCCTAAGGGCAGTGTACTCTCTGATGGCCCTGCGCCAGACGAGATCACTAGCACATAAGCCGACCTCCACCAGAGCATAGCGAGCAGCGTGGAATGTACTCGTAAAGAAAGATTCCCCTGGATCAATCTCGTGAAGAGCCTCCATTAATCGTGATTCTGTGGTCGTCGTTAATGGATCATAGGGTATGACAACCTCGGTAGGACGGATGTCGGGCGCAGAAAGTACGGTTTCTGAGGATTGAGAATGGCCCTGGAGCACAGCACGATTCAGGATAACGCCATCGGTGGCTGGGGGAGCCGATGAGCTGTTATTCAAACCAGGTCGGTCACCTCCAGCCTCACACGACTGGGTATCCTGATTCGTGTTGCGCTTAGGACCTGAATCATGGTCACCTCTCGCACCAGAGGTTTCTTTCCAGATTCTTAACATCGAAACTTGGTCTGCAGATAGACAAGAAAAAGTCCACGATGATGGAAGGAAGATGGGAGCCTGAATGAGCCTGGCAGACCAGCGTGGACAGTCAGTACAAGTTGGCCCGAGAGTTGAGTCTACTATGCAGCTTGACTGCCAAGTGCCACGAGTTTCCTTATATGTAAGCTTCCTTGGTCCCCGTCGGACCGTCATTAGCGCCACTTGTTCACGTTCAAGTTGAACTCTCACTCATGATAGTTGCCATCAACAGCAGCTTGCGCAGGAGTGATGGTAAACAATGCACAGATCATCCTTTCTATTGTAGATTGCCTCAATTCCAACTTTGTACAAAGACCCGTAGCAAGAACCTCAGTATCATCCGATCCATGCCTACCTGCGCGCTTGCCTACAACAGGTAATTCACGTCGTAACATTATCTTTCTCATCCTATACCCAACATATCTCAAGGCTTTCTGCAGCGAGAGGCCGAACAGAATGCACCCAGAGCGTTGTTGAGGCAGTTACGACGCAGTCCAACGCCACCTCTCAGTCCGACCCCCGAGTACCATGATGTGACAGAGGATACCTCATCTCACCTCGGGAGAAGAGATAGTGTCTCATCAAACACAGATCAATCTTCGACACAGACTTCGGAAGGCGTGTTTGCAAGAAGCCAACCCTCAGGAGAATGGAAGGAGCCTCAGGTTCGTTACCATGAACCTTACTTACAGAGAGTTCATATATTCTATCTTTCCAGTCATTTGAAATATTTCGTGCGATAGAGCGCAAGGATATAATGTTTCTGATGGAAGTTCGCGATCGTGCCTTCCCTGTATTTCAGACACCTCGTTGTTTCATTCATTGTACTAATGACCCTTAGCTGCTGCTCCGGAAAACTGGCGACGCCACCCCTCTCCTTCACGCCATGCGCATCGGGCAGTCCCACCGCGATGTTACCATCTTATTACTTGGAGCTTTTTCTCGCTGGATAAATCATCTGGAGGACAGTGAGATTGGTCTGCCGCGCACAAAGAAAATCCTCAAGGCTTTGAGTTGGTGTCTCATATTTAGTCCCTAATGAGAAGCTAACCCTAATGCAGGAACAAATCTAAAGCTCGCCATAGATTATGGTCTCCATAAATCTCAGAGCGACCTCGTGGCGTCTTTTATGCAAACACTGGTAATGAGCGAGGGCGAAAAGTGGATTCGTGCACAATTATCGATGGTTTCTCTTGCATTGAGGTCTGGAAATGCTGGAAAACCAGTTTCTACTGCTGAGGCGGCGGTGCGGAAGTTCGCTACCAAAGAACTCAGTAAAGCAGATGCTATCGCTGCCTTGGAGGATTAGTGCGTCATTTACTGTTTGTTATTGTCTCGCTCAACAAATAATCTACAAGCGTGGCGAATGCTACCGTCGACCTTCTACTCCTTGGAGCATGGGCGATCGCACTGGAGTCTATTGAAGGGGAACAAATACCGGTAAGCGATTGGCTTGAACCATGTGTCAATAACTCAACTCTTGGTTCTAGTTTTATTATTTTGCACGAGATGACAGAGTATTTAAGGCTTTCATGGACAGAATAAACGGCCACCAGGCCGCTATTCGTCGCGCACTAAGCCGGCGCCTGAAGTGGCAGTTCCGCGTGCTGCAGAACGTACTAGAAGGGAGAAGTACCACTTATCGAGTGAGCAAGATATTCTACACCTTATCCACACTTACTTAGAGCTTCTGTCGCAGAGGAAAGTAGAAATCTTGATCGAAGAGTTGGACGAAGGAGACGGGGTATAGCATGCTATGTCACGTTTTTCAGGTATCTATGCCCTACCTCCGTATCTGACTAAGCTTGCCAAATGTCGCTAAATAACCCATTTTGACTGTTGGAACTCCAGCATCTGTGTTATGTGCAGCTAGTACTTGTGAGCATTTCGCAATCCTTGCAAATGCCCTCTGCTCGTATAAGGTGCCCTCGGGATACAAGTTCACATCCTGGTCGGGGCGTATCATCGAGCAAATATAAAGATATGAACTTTACTGGTTCGGTTCGTCAGATATTGTCCCCCCGCACTTCTGTGTAGGATCGCATGCATATCCTAGTGTTACTTACACCTACTTTTGGATATGCGTTTGCCTTATGACGAACGACATTGAAAATTTTATTTGGGCTAAAGGAATCTCTCCATAATGAAGTAATGTAATGCATGTGCACAATTTGTATGGTCCATGTAAGCCTGACAATACAACGCAGAATCACAGAACGAGTTTCATTCCTGTGAACCATGTCCAGGTTCCTATCATCACCAAGCTGAGGACGGCCCAGTTTATATTCAACTGCACGACCGTATACAGCCATATCGTTGCAAACTGTGGGCACTTACAGACGAATGGAGTGAACTTTTAAAGAGGGCATCTTCACAAGACGAAGACAACACACCTGTCGGATGTTAACGAGCCATGATCCACGATTGATGAGCCATATCATTCGAGGCCCAACGGCGAGGGAAAGCAAGAACAAAGCGAATTGCATGCGAGGGTTAGACTTGTGCCGTGTGGCTAGAAATAATGGTTTATAAAGTGTTCGAAACCGATACAGGCCCATCGTACTCACTGTAGAACACAAAGATCGACAGAACTATGTGACCTTGAGCATAAGAAAATAGAAAAATTATATTCCAAACGTACTGGGGAAACTTGTGAGGAGCCTTTGGGCAACATCACCAAAGGTCACCCGTTGTGCATACTGCTGATGTATGAGGCTGTCCAAAACAATGGGAAGTGAGATGAGAGGCAAGTGCCAAGCGGTAAGCTCACATGTCCATCATGATGAGAAAGAAGGTAAATGGCATAATGAGTACGACCGCACTGAAGATCTCCTCCGCAAGCGGGAGTGGTTCGCCATTGTCTGTAGTCTCTTCAGGTTTTTGTGTGTCAGATATCTTCCTGAGGACACCGGTTTCCTGTATCAGGCGCCACTGTTCGTCTTCGGATATTTCGACCAAAGGCTTCTCCGCGGGGGTTGTCTGCGTTGTTTGGCGTTTCCTAGTTGTCATTTGGTTACAAACCAGTGGAGTGGTTGCCAGCGCTTGATGCAGTGTTCACTGTTCACGTTTATACAGCCTGTTTATCCAATGTTTGTATTCAAATAACCACCGGCCCGCATGGACCCAGGTGTAAATCGCAAAGTTTTTCTTGACAAGTCGTTTTGATGGAGGACGAGGAAGCTAGATTGCTCGACATCCTAGAAGCCCATGGCCGACAGTTTCTGAACTCTTTCGATCTTCATGAACCGCCTCTGAAGAGGCGGAGAATGGTCCAGGAAGAGACCCTCGACCAGGATAACGAGGATTTCGAGGAGTGGAGAGGCTTCTGCGACACAACTATCGAATCTTACTCATCCAAAGAGAATAACAACGACGAGGACGACGGTTTGTGGTTATCCATGCGTCTCTTCGTTCATTGTAATGGCCACATTCTCAGACCCTTTTTATGAATACAACGATGATGGCTTTACCGCCAGTTCCTCTGTTAAGATACCAGATATAGTGGTGTTCTCAGAGCCGACTCAGAAGCGTTCAGATAACGATCAGTCCTCGAGATTTCAGAAAAAAGCATTTATGGCAAGTCTCATCAAGTAGCTCGTTCATATTCTGATACAAGTTTGGTGACAGTCTTCAAAAGTCGCTAATGTTACATCTGTATCAGCAGCAGATGCCTCACGCCAAGACGAAGTCGACAAGCATAATGATGACGAGGATGTGTGAGTCATTGGCATCGTGAAATTGATGCTCTCTTACATATTTACCAGTTCGAATGCTCAAAACGATGCTCTTCTTCATCGCTTGCTTCACACGAAATTACTATCAGGGTCTTTGAACCCTGAACTCAACTTGACACATGCACAACGAGAGAAAGCACTTTCCGGCCGGGTCTTGGAAATTGCAGGGAAAACAAAGTTTGGCAAAGGGGAAGTCGCCGTCCGCGCTGCAGAGCGAAACAAGGCCTCCAAGCATGTGCGAGAAGGACTCTTGAGGAAAAAGGCTGAGCGAGAAAAACAACAGTTGGAGGAGGTTTGTTTCCTCTCATCTCACAACTTATTCGTTTCATGGATAATGATTGTTTCTTAGGCCAAAAACTTGGGAAACTATCATCCTACTCTCAAAAAATTGTTCGATTCGTCATCTGGATCGTCGGGCTCTAAAAAGCGGGTTAGAGGTCTCGGGATGGGAGTAGGTAAGTTTAGCGGGGGAACACTGAAGCTTAGTAGAGAGGAAATTAGCACGGTAACTGGTCGTGGGACACCTGGTACAAGTAGGCGCGGTCGTCGAACATGACATCAATTATAACATTTCCACTAATTACACATATTGTACAACATATTTGTGTGCTCTGCCCTTTTGAAATAGTCTCCCGCGCAATCATCCAATTTGGAGGGACTGTAGCCCATCAGCGATTTCCTCAACGTGGTGCATGTCTGAAGGATGAGGCGCATCATGCAGCCGACCAGAATTGGATTGCCTATCGTCTGGAAGAGAACTACTAACCCATTAGAGCGTCGTCCCACTGTTTTGCTTATTTACTCACTGTGAAAATTGCTGTTCGTGCCTACTCGAGGAAGTGTGGCTACTGCTTGGCCTGTGCAACATCGGGGGCGGGAGTTGCGATCCTCGTGCACGGTCCTCGGGTCGCGAATCATCCCTTCCACGGTAGTGCCTGTCTTGATAATGCCTGTCTCGGTGATCCCGGGTTCTGTAATCCCTGTCCCTGTAATCCCTGTCTTTGTAATCTCTGTCTCTGTAATCCCTGTCTCTGTATCCCTTGTCTCTATATCCCCTGTCTCTGTATCCCCTGTCCCTGTATTCGTTGTCCCGGTAGTGATCTCTGTAGTCTCTATCCCTATCATCTCTGCCCCTGTGCTCTTGATAGTAGTCATCGTGGTGCCTGTGCGAAGGAGCGGGGTAGTAGCTCTGCGACGAGTAGCTCCTGCTACTGCTAAAAACACGCAAGTCAGCAAGGTCAGCATAATTAATCTTCCACAGCGATGATTAATGGAAGCAGACCCTGGTCGTCTTGAACTTTGGTGGTTAGCGTCTACTGGAACCACTCGTGGTTCGGCGTGACGGTGAGAGCGTTCGTGATCGAAGCTGCCGTAGCTATGACCAACACATAAGTAAAATAGAGGAACAGATGTATCAAACTGTTTCACCTGTAAGGCTCGCGACCGTGGTTACCTTGCACAGCAGGATAGACTGGACGCGGGGCTTGACGCCCGCTGTAGTCGCCAACTCTTTAACCATCAGCGTAAGCCACGGAACAGCAAATTAAACCAGAACTACCAAATTTACCTTGCGACCTCGTTTCCATATTCGTCTTGGAATATGACACTCATCCCGCCAGGGATGATGTAATAAATAGGACCATGGCCTCTTCCTGAGTGATGGGGCCGGTGATCTGGATAGATTTCTTCGTGTCGCATGGGTCGCATCTATGTACAAGTAATCATTATGGTTGTCGGGAAAAAATCAATTCAGAGGCGAACCCCATGGCTGTCATCCGCATAGATATTAGTAGGGGTTTTCCCCACGTAACCACCTGGCGGGTGTGAAGAAGACTGAAAGGTAGCCCGTCATAAAGCAGATAAATATATAAAAGGTAGAGAACCCACCACTCTCGCATTAGAGTGACTGGTGATCGGCGTCCTAGGTGCCTCAATCGTATGATCGCTCCCGGAGTCATCGTCAGATCTGCTTATATGGGTGACAGGATCGTCAGCTAAATGACGACCCGAGACACTGCCGTGTCGGAATGAATCTCCCCGAGAGGGCCCATTTTGCATACGTTGATGGAATGATGGAGGCTGGTCTGGCAGCCCCGAGTGGCTGGGTATATACCCTTGCTCAGAAAGTGCTTCCGAATACTGACTTCCACCATCTCGTTCAACGGATGGGACAGGGCTCAGCGGACTTTCTGGTCTCGTGGGGCGGGCGTTGAGAGCACCGCCTAGGACAGTCTGAGGGTTATCTACGCGAACGTAGCCATCGAAGTAGTCTTCCCCATCAGTGGGTGCACGTGATGGAACAGGAGTGAAGACCTGTCCTCGGTCGAAGCTTCAGCTCCTTGCCATATAACGGGGTGCAGCTTACCGGCTCCTTCCTCTGCTGGTGCATGATATCAGTCTGAGTCCTGTAGAGATGTGATATGCTTACTCTTCTAGTCAGTGTATCATGCTTTCGGAGCTGTGGGGGTGGAATAGATTGATGGTATTCCGATCTTGGAAACGCTTCGTTAACGTTGTTGTAGTCGTAGGCTTCGTGATCAGGAGGAGGATGGCTGCGATTGCGGGAATGGGAGCCTCCAAATGCCTTGAACATGTTACTCAATGGCATTGTAACAGATTATCCTTGAGAGCTGCGAGGTGAGAGCGGCTGATACGGTATGTATTTATGGTAGCGAGACACGAGGCAGCCATGAGTAATATCGCCAACGAGCGTCTTTCGCGCTTCTACAGCATGTCAGATCCTCATACAGTAGTTAGCAGTAATCTCCAGTAATAACACGAGGGACAGTGAAAGAACCGTGATAGTCGAACCTTTCATCAACTTTTTTCGGCTTTCGCATTAAAAACTTGAGGTCATCGGCTAACATAAATGCAACTGCCTGCAATCGTTTTTTGAGAACCAGAAATATCACTACTTGCACTAGACTGAGCCGTGCCAGTGTCATTTGGGAACGACATGCCACGGCCGGAAGTCGTGGTTTCAGATGGAATCAACATGAACTTCGTCGTACGACTCGCTAAACCTAATGGTCTTCCAGCTGCCTCACTTGGTATAAAGCCTGAGCAACTTTATTGATGGCATCTGCGGCTGATGCAATAGATGCCACATCCATATGACTTGCACCGTCGCAGATTTGCCCAAGTCTTTGCGACATAGCATCCAGAGACAGCTTGAGTGCCTGAGCGGGGGAATGAACGGTGACCACATTAATAGACGGAACGCGTGCATGCTACGTAAGACCGTCAGCGGGTGATAAAACACTCGTGGGCATCGCACTAACCAGAGGCTCGCTACCATCAGCTAGGTCTTTCGTGCGTCTCGGAATATTAACCGTTAACTAGTGATATATAATAGTTTAGTTTACTGGATGACTGATGGACTCAGGAACAGATACCTGTGATGACTCTGATGCAGGAAGTAATGACGAGGACTATGATGTATGTTAACCGTGGGATGGCACTGGAAGGAGAAGTTCTTCACCTGTGAAGGTATGCTTTCCATTGCTGTTTTTCCTTTGTCACGAGAGCCTAATGTCCTCGGAGCACTGGACATAGGGTTAGCAGCCCCTGAGCTGGATCCTGATCCCGTGGAAATAGTGACCGGAGCAGGGACAAGACGCTGCCACCCCTCAGAACTATCAGTGACATAGACAGTCCCACAAATCACGCATTCCTAAATCACATGAATAACTTCAGTGTGAATAAAGAACTTTTGCCCACCTTGCGAGGATCTCTCTCTTCTCCGGTCTTTGGAGGTCTTACAAGAGGTATGCCATAACACCTAATGTTCGGACATTCTTCACCGAGCATCGCCCATCCCTTTAGAAGACGTTTTCCAATCTCTGAGGATGCTTGGTCTGACTGTTGGCGCCTGCGGATCGTTTCTTCAGTGTCAACGGGAGGCGCAAAAGTTGGTGAGCTCAGAGTGCTGGATATCTCTGTAGGAGGCGTGGATGGTCGCGAATGAAACTCATGAGTTGACAATGAATCTGCTGATGATGAATTAGAGTGGGTCGTTGAATCATTAGCTGTAGATGAGGTAGGCTGCATCATTGGGCCGAAATTCAACGGTCAATCGTTCCCTTACATTGCTGAGGACTATTACAAATGGGGCAGTAATAAGTCACTGGTGATTCACTTTCTGGTGACCTCATCAGAGGAGTGCCGTTACCAGTACACGCGGCGGATGGGCATGTTGCATCTGTAAAAGTCTACTAGGAGGAATAAAGTGAGATGGGAGGCTGGTAAGAGCATAAGAGGACCTAACCCAGCCTTTTACTATGTAATCACCAAGTTTGCTAGACGCGTCAAGGATAGTGCTCATGTTTGCAAGCTTAGAAGGCTGAAGCGCTGACAAGCGAGTCCTGAGATACGTATAGGTCACGTGATCCAAGACGCGAACGAAACTTGGAACTTCCACGTCGACAACTGTCGGAGCGATCTGCAGCATGAAATGGGGAAGACGCTGTCTCGCTACCCTTACCTTCACCTTTTTGGTTATTCTACACAATGGAGTTGACTCGCGGCAAATCACGAACTCATCAAATTCTCGCCAGCCAACTGCTTGGACCTCGGAACGCAAGAGGTCACTCAGGTAAGCCTCTAGCCTATCTTTATTCCGCGTTAGTGAACAGCTCGCCAGGGGAGCAACCAAAGACTTGTGGTATCACGGCTTCGATCATTATATGTCCCACGGTGAGCTTCATCCAGATTATTTATGCGTGTCGCCCACATGTTATTAGGTTTTCCGCTTGACGAGGTTTGCCTAAGGCCGCTAGTGATCTTCTCTTGCCCTGACTGCCGTTTAGCTTTCTCCTTTGTCATGCACTGGCAGAGGTCCAGATTGGGAAAACCCGTAAGAGACTTACCGTTTTGATCTGGTTGCAAATATGCTTGACGCACTATCAGCGCAAATATAGCATATAATGATGTTTCAGGAAACTACTCCCTTACCCTCATCGATGTTTTAGACACGCTTGTCGTACTGGATGATCCTCCAGGGTTTCAGAATGCGGTTCGCAATGTCCTTGACTGGGTGTCGTTTGATGTCAACACAAAACCGCAAGTGTTTGAGACCACTATACGGGTGTTGGGTGGACTGCTATCTGGCCATATGTTTGCAAGTCAGCCTAATCAACCATTTTACCTCCCTTGGTATCGCGACCAGCTTCTCATGATGGCATATGATCTTGGGAACCGACTGTTGCCTGCATTTTCCACCCCCACCGGCTTGCCTTTCGCCAGAGTACGTATCTTCTCGTATCTTCGCAGCCTCTCAATGCCAATGGCCTGCAGGTTAACTTGCGGCACGGCGTCCAGCGAGGAGAATCCCTTGAAACTTGTTTGTTGCTAATCATAAGATCCGTCGTTTTTATATATTTAAGTTATTGTAGGCACCGCTGGCGCCGGTTCACTCATCCTGGAATTTGCTACTCTAAGTCGCCTGACTGGAGATGATCGCTTCGAGAAGGCAGCTTATAAGGCTTTCTTCGCATTATGGAACAGGAGATCGGATCTTGATTTAGTCGGTAATACAATTAACATCTGGAGTGGAGTAAGTTAGTGTGGCTGTATTCCTTCCCGCTTCTAATCGGTTGTTACCAGACGTGGACACTACCTCAAGTAACGGGGATCGGCGCAGGCATCGATTCCTTCTATGAATATGCCCTGAAGTGGTACGTCATGAGTGGTGCGTTTATCGGATAGTTGATTTAGTGCATGCTTTGACATCATCTGGGCTCATCCTGCAGGTGAAGTAGAGTTTCTTGATGTGTGGCACGACAGTTATGCCGCTGTGATGAGATACTCCCGTTCTCCGGACGGCCATTGGGTCAGCAATGATTGATATACTTGCCTTTACGCCCTCCTCAACTCCTTCTTTAGTATCGCAGTGTTAATATACATACAGGTGACCAAGCGTATGCCACAATTGACTCTCTTTCCGCTTTCTGGCCTGGTTTGCAAGTCCTGGGCGGTGACGTGGAAAATGCCATAAAATCTCACATGACATGTAAATGTCCTCCTTTACCCAGTTGACCTGTTGAATAATACTTGTCTTTGGACAGACTGGAACATCTGGAGACGACACTCCGGCCTTCCTGAGATATGGGACGCTCAGTTTTTGCAGGCGACATCTTTCCAGTACCCGCTTCGACCAGAGTTTGTCGAATCGACATGGTACCTTTATAGGGTATGCCTATTCTCCCTGCTCGCATACTCTAGCTTACCAACAGACAGGCCACTCGAGACCCATATTATCTACACGTCGGAGAACGTATTTTGAAAGACCTCACTACCCGCGCCAAGGTAGATTGTGGATTGGCTGGTATCCAAGATTTACGGACCAATGTTAGAGATGACAGAATGGAGTCATTTGCGTTGTCAGAAACTCTGAAGGTTCGTCATAACAAACAGCGCGTTAGGCTGGATAGCGTTGATCACGATTGCAGTATTTGTTCCTTTTATTTGATGAGGACAACCGCTTGCACAGAGATGATTCGAACTACGTTTTCACCACCGAAGGACACATATTATCACTTCCGAAAGAAGTTCTGAAGCCCATGCCTCGTTCCCGACGAAAAATGCGTGGCGATGAAAACCATCAGTGCCCTGCGTATGGACACTTACAAGACTCGTTGTCCGGTGGGACCATTGGCGGCCTCGTCCGAGGCGTCGGATCGAGAGCGGACGCGGAGTATGCGAGAAATCTAGTTGGGCTGCAACCGCAGCCTCTGGATGAGCATCATTGGTCTCCGGATGGCTGGTGCACAGTCCCCGAAGCTGATTTATATGTGAGGAATATTAATGACATCCCACCATCGAAGTGACATCCTTCATCAGTCTTATGACTTTATCATGTCACCTGGTGGCAAGACCGTCCCAGAGGACCCGAATCCTGGCCCAGTAAAACTCAAGGCAGTGGCAGACGGGTTTATTCTTCATAACGTGACAGGCATCCGAACCCGCATCGTGAGTCGATTAGATGGCAAAGGTTATGACATCACGAAGCGTATGTCTTATTTTCTCCTGCAAAGGATAATAAACTCATTTGCGAACCGCCTATTAGTCGGGCCTCACGCTGTCCGCTCTGGACAAGTGGTGCATGTCAACGACCCTGCACTCTTGCGGTCCTTTCCAGAATCACTTCGTTATCGTAGCCAAGTTGTTCGGCTTCGCATCTTTCTTGACACGGTTGACCCAGCAGGGGCCACAGCCTTGAATGGAGAAACGTACATTACGGCCTACACTGCTGAGTTTGGTGCTGACTCGACTGTGATTGGTGGTACCTCCACCCTTCGCCCCGGTCATGGAGAGGGCACCATGATACACTGGGACAAAAACAACCCTCACGGATGCAAACCTTATGAAACCGAATTTGATGGGGACGCGGTCCTCGTTCATCGCGGCGACTGCACGTTCCTCGAAAAGTTGGTCTATGCGCGGGATGCAGGCGCTTCTGGAGTTATTGTTGTTAGCGACGATGATGCTGCCACCAATCCTTCCGCCTCACCCGAAGAAATCGCTGCCGCGGGCGACATCGATGACATTGCTTTAGTGCTGTTGCCGCATTCGGTTGGTAGGTCTGTTGCCGCCATGGTAGGGGCCGCTGGGACATTTGGTTACGGGCATGTTATGGTTGCTGTTGAACCTGAGGCGCAAACAAGAGTGGAATCTGTAGGGCAGACGCCAAGCGAGATTGGACAAATTCTGTACATCAACGGACACCCTCTACTAAATACCAGGCTAATGTTGTAGAAGAAATAGACGTTCGGTCTCCAGCAGGTTATTACTGTAACCTCAGTTTCATCCTCTCAAGTATTTCATGGGCCCGGGGATTACACATATCGTGGTGCTCTATGCTTAAGAAAAAGATCTATATTCAGCGGTATACTACAAACTAATCATAGCAATGGGTATCGACTTGCGACATAACATTACAAAATATCAAATAAATGAGCAAGCGCTGCCCTGAAACTTATTCAGGG
>Ga0153975_1000321_pt1 | contig 14588 bp, 18 predicted proteins | sample TSGA059MetaG_FD_104694 | JGI IMG/M metagenome (GOLD analysis project Ga0153975, IMG submission 104694) | Attine ant fungus gardens microbial communities from Georgia, USA - TSGA059 MetaG | ecosystem: Host-associated > Fungi > Mycelium > Unclassified | place: USA: Georgia, Yuchi Wildlife... | reverse complement strand
GGTGGTGGTGGTGGTGGGTGGAGACCATTTGTCTGGTTGTGTGTATGTCCATTTGAGTGGTGATTATTTTGTAAGTCATGGTGGGCATTGCTCTGGTGGGCATTGTTCGAGGATGTGAACATGATACGCAGAGCATTGCCTGGGTTTGTGAGTGGGAGCAGGGGGGTTTAACGAGAGGTCGTAGTTGCAGCGCGTGTGCCGAGGCTATGAGGACATACGAATTGGAAAGAAAGTAATAAGTGATGATAAGAATTCCAAGGAAAAATATCCAATAGCCAAGCAAGTGAAGCGGGGGGGAGTGGACGACGAGCTCGAAAAACGGGAAGTGGAGGAAGTGCAAAAAGATGAAAAGAGGTAAAGCGAGGAGGTTTTGCTAATCTCAATCTAGAAGCATGCTAGGTAAAAGCTGTGCTACCGACCAACACAACCGAGCCTCGCGATACGATTCAACCGATTTCCGATTTCCTTTAACCCAGGCCTGCAGTACAACCAATTCGCTTACATGAACTCCGTGTAATCGTTGACGATCTATGAGCAACGTTCTACTCTCTACTCACGGCGTAAAAATATCAGAAGCAGTCCTCAGAATGCTGTCCCGTCCCACTGATCTTCTCCTAGCCAAAATCTACAGTCGGCGTTCCAATCCCACTGGCGCCGCATTCGGTCCCGGTTGACCCCCCACCAATCCCGCAGAGCACGTCTCGCCACGGAGCCTAGGCATAGTGTCGTTGATCGAGACTTCTTTCAGCCAGAACAACAGCCGTGGTAAATTTTCTTTTGACACAAACGGCACGCCGTTACAGTAATATCTCTCTCATCAAACCGCTTGGCTCCTTCTCTCATGCGCGCATGGTACTGCTGCCTTCTTTGCCTCTCTTCTTAAAAAAATCCTCTTCTTCTTCTTCTCCTCTCACTCTCATCGATCTACTAGTACTGCTACTCATAGCGCCACAACTCGTAAAATGATCCTTCCGCTTCAACCCTAATACGCGATCCTGGAATTCTATCCTTCTGTCATATCGTCATCCTCTCCGCTAACCGTAACAACGCCATCTTTATGCCATGATAGATTAAGTTTGGTTTTGGTTTGTCACTCCAATTTAATCTTAACTTCGAGTCACCTGTTTGTTATTTGATCCCTGTTTGATCAATCACACCGCTGGGTTGAATTCATTACCGACCGGTCTAGATGCCAATAGTGCCCTTTGTAGTTATTGCAGACCCGGGACTAGATAATAACTGCATGCGCAAGTCCACGTGCTAACACAAAAGTACAGTAATGCCCTCTAGTTATATCGTGTACTCTCTGATAGGCTAGTATGGAACTTCATGGAAGAGCTTCGAGACGCTCTCTCCATAATGGCTTCGCCTGATGACCTCCCCTAGCACAGGTCCAATATCAATAACTTCGATCTTGGAGCATCTCTCTTGGTTCTCCTTTTGGGGTAACGTATTCGTCACGATTAATTTCTCCAGCGCGCTTTCCTCGACGTTTTTCAGAGCATCCCCGCTCAATATTCCGTGTGTCACAATTGCGTAAACCTTGGCTACACCTGCCTCTCTTAGGTGATGCGCTGCAAGGCATAGCGTTCCGCAAGTATCCGCCATGTCATCAACGACAATAGCAATTTTATCCTTAACATGCCCAACGAGGATCATCCGCGATACCGAGTTGGCCTTCTTGCGCTCCTTGTGAAACAGAGCAAAATCGACCCCAAGGCGATCTGCAATGGATGTTGCTCTGTGACGTAACAGTGAGTGCGTTGTCGTGCATCCCTTATCAATCAACCTGTTACCTCTTGGCGCCGCCCGCATCGGGGGAAACTATCACGACACTCTGTAGATCAAAATGGGTGCGTATGTACAGGATCGATGATGGTTCGGCGAAAAGCTGGAGCGAGCGCACGTGTGAAAGACTGAACCCTAAAATGCCATAGCACTTACGCTGTACATGACAAAAGTGGACGAACGTGAGCATCCTATTTGAAACATAGTTCAAAGATGAACTGACTTATCCACAGGAACATCAAAAAATCCTTGGATCTGTGATGCATGAAGGTCCATTGTCTAGATCCAACTCGTGAGCACAGCGAACCACAAGTATGCGGACAGTGCGGAGAGTATAAAACCGCCAACCCCGGAAGTGGCGTGCCGGTGTTTCCGTGCAGCAGGATGGACAACTCACAATGACGTGATCACAACCTGCCTTCTGTATCATGTTGGCTACGAGTTTCGCCGTGATGGGGGCACGACTCTTGTCCTTCTTGTCTTGCCGTGCATATGGGAACAGAGGGACGACGGCCGTTATACGTTTTGCACTTGCAATCTTGCAGGCGTGGATCATGATGCAGAGCTCCATAAGTGACGTGTTGACTGCCCCGCAGCCAGTATTGATAATGTAAACATCATTCTCGCGAACGCTCTCCGCGATGCGGACGCTTGTCTCGCCAATACCGCTCTTGGTCACTTCAGCTTTGGCAAGAGGTAGACCAAGGCTACAGAGCAATGCATCGGTGAACAGCGCGCTCGCGAGTTCATATATATTTACCGTCGAGCAACGATCTCTGCTAGCTCAGGATGGCTCGTGCCTGTCGGGTAGCAAAGCACCGTAAGAGAGGATTGAGATATCAGATTCCCAGGACGCACCAGTGAAAATTTTGACTCCAGTTCCGTTCAACATGTTAACTTATAGGCAGAAAAAGATATAGATCCATAGACTTAAAGAAGAAAGAAAGAAATAAGAAGAGAAGAAGGGGGGGGAAAAAAACATTCGCTAGAGAAAAAGCCACATTTGTCACGTGATCTTCGCAAATGAAACGCGAGAGCGACTCGAAAGCGGAGCAATTGCAAGTCGCACATTCATGATGAAACAAACTCGAGACTGATTTGGAGTCTGCGGCAGTGTCAAACGTTTCTAACGGCATTTACTCAAAAGAAACTCAGAACCACTGCAGAAGCGAATAGCTTCACACAGATCTTACGGTGCAATAACAGACGCACTGAACTCCATGGACGATGACTGCCACTCGAGGACATGATTTGCTGCAGAGCAAATTGACAGTGTTTATATATCTTCCAGAGGAGCACTTGAATCGATCATTCCCGCACCTCATGTACTTTGGCACTATAATAAACTCCCGGTTCTCTGATGCCGCCTTCCTCAGGTTAGTAGCTTCCGTTGCTTCTGGTGGCATTGGATCGAGATGCATTGATCATCTCTGTGTCACCCGTTTGGTAGGATCTCACCTTGATATCGTCGGTGCAGGTGATGTGATCACTTTCTCTTGTTTCACCTCGGCCTATTAATGTTGAAACTTGATGTGTCACATATTTAGGTGAGAGGCTTCAAATTAGTGATTGATTAATATTGATTGTCGATAGCTGTGAACTCAAGGAATCCTTTGAATTGACTGCTATATATGACATGCATCTCGGACATGCACAATCTCAGTGAGTGGTTTAGCATTCGTTAGACAGCGAAATATCACCGGACAATAAGAAAAGAATCGGCGAGCTGAGTCTGACACGGTTGCGATACCATTAATTGGCCACCACTCGATTTACATGTCATAGCATTGCTTGAACCCAGCGACAAGGGAGGAGACAAAGTATTGACCTAATATACAGATGAATGAGTACGGACTTGGACTCCAAATATTATGGGACGTATCCAAATCAAGATGGAGATCAGTGATTACTTACGCTTTTTTGCAGAACTTCTTGTGACGAGAATGCCAGTCCTTCGCCTAAGCGATGGTAAATAAATACCACGTAAGGCAAGCTCGGTCAGAAAATCCTGACACGGTAAACTACAATAAAACACGGAACTAATGGGACAGAAGTGTCCAGTTCTTAGCTGTTAGGCCTGAAGTCGCTCGCCTTGCATGGGAACAAGCTAATACTTAACTGGCTTTGATCAAACGTCCTACCGGGACACTATCACTGTGATTAGCAAGTGCCACAGATGTTGTGTCAGGATTCCAAGAAGGCACCTCCGGGTGGCCTACATCATAGATTTCGCAGGCCATACTATTTTCAGGGTGAGATTGTCGGGCCCTCCTTGCTTCCGCAGGGTCGCTTCGTACACCTGACCAAGGTTCTCGATTGATGATTGATACTGCAATGTCATATGCGGCCCCTGTACTCATACGGACAGATATAACCTTCTTGGGCTGCTTATCTTCCCATCTTGAGGTACACTCCGAGTTGATTTCGGGTGATAGCAGTGGTATCATTATTACCAACTGCGCTTATTTTAATACCGAGGGCACGTAGGTAAAGGTGCTCCGCACCGGTATAATCGCCTTGATCATAGAGCTGAAGGCCTTGGTTGCCTAAACCAGCCGCCTGGTCGACACGGCACTTGGACTATATATGCAACTATGTAATGGTTCATATGAAATTAAATCACAGGGAGAAGGAGGGGAAAATTATTCGAGTATTGTATCATATCTATTGCACCGAGTCCGCTCCATTCCATTGACTAGTAGTTCACTGGCCCTCCCTCGTTTGACCATGCTATGACTTAATTTGCAAAAACAAAGGTTTGTGAATTCTATGCTACAGGATTTTCTGTGCACCTTCGGCGCGACCAGTTTATGAGCCTCACCCAAGGGTATCCACGCATTGAATGGCAATATTGTGTGATCATGTCCAGGTTCTTGCATCTCAGGTATAAACCTAAAAAAGCGGCCTGGACAAAAACACCGCATGCAAAGCAAAAATGCTCCTGTAACCTCCTACTTTCTTGAGGCTCTACCACTCAACGGGTCAAGCTCTCGATCGCCTACATCATCTGGCCTTCGTGGAACTTGCAGTCTATGACTGTGTAAATAGTGTATGGTGTTGCTAGATATTGAGCAAAGGGATCGAACCCCTGTTTCTTTACCAAAATACCACCAATATAATCATCAGCTACACTGATATCTTATGATCTTGTAACATAAAATACCTTGGCGAAGTCGACGAAGTTTCAAGTTAATGATTAATATTTTTGATAAGCGATCAATGATCTCACAAACGACCTCATCCCCCTTTGCGCACGAATGCCATCAGCCATATCGTGAAAGAATCTTTGATTTGATGCATGACATCATGATGCTCAATCTCAACAAGTAGTTCATCGTCATTAGAGTGTGGAAATACTTATGGAACTGATGCGGCGAACCGAGTCTGACACCGCCGTGATACTCGAAAAGGGGGAAGTATACATTAACTAATATACAGATGAATGCGCACGAACTTGGAACAGAAATAGTTCAACCTCAAATATCATAAGAGGCGAATGAAGATGGGGATCAGTGATTATGCTTTTTGCAGAACTTCTTGTGGCGAGCGCGCCAGTCCTTCGCCTAAGCATTGTCAATATTGGGTATAGCGTCCGTTAAGTGCGTTCAATTACCTGACACGTCGTACTACAATAGAACGCTGACTAACGGCACAAAGGTATTCATCTCCTCAAGCGTGGCATGTAGGCCTGAAGTTGCTCACCTTGCAAGCAGAACAAGCTGATAACTGGCTCTGATCAAATGTCGTACCGGGACACTAAGACCAATTAGCAAGGGTCACAGGTGCTGTACCAGAATGCACATACATGATAGTTTCCGCAGACCATAATGTTTGCGGGGTGAGATAGTCTTACCCTCCTCGCTTCTGTAAAGTCACCCTTTGCTTGGTACGCCTGCCCAAGATTCTCGATGGAGACTGCGGCGTCATATGCGGTCCCTATGCTCATACGGACGGACACGGCCTTCTTGAGCTGTTCTTCAGCATCCGCAAACCTTCCCATCGTGAGGTAGAGTTCTCCGAGTGCATTACGGGTGATGGCAGTGGTGGTATTATGTTCACCAACTGCGCCAAGTTTAATATCGAGAACCCTTAGATGGAGACTCTCTGCACCGACATAATCGCCTTGATTAGAGAGCCGAAGAGCTTCATTATTTAGGTTAGCTGCCTGTGCGACAGGGATACCAGCGATGGGGTCAGCATGCAAGTGCACCTCCATGATGGATTGATGATACAATGTCTCGGATGATGATTATCATTTATGTAACAAGAAGTTACATAATAGCCGACCTTAGTAAGCCGTTGTGCTTTGTGGCACGGGTTGCGATTGTGTTGTGTGGTATTTGTTACGTGGCTCAAGTATCCTAGGACTCTATCATCACTACTCAAGTTAACAAGTCAATCGTCTCTCCATCCACTGTGCATACAACGATCAATTCCAACACTGGCATCCTGACTCTCTTTAATTATCCATTTTCTCTTCTTAACCATGACTTCGTCCTCGTCCTCGTCGCCGGAGATGCATCCTGCTCCTCCAGTGGACACGACTGAACGCTTTTCTTACAAACATGCAACACATGAGGAGGTCCTTGAAGATCTATCCAGGTATGTTCATTATACTTCCGTTCAACTTCTTCTTAATGTCGAATAGTCGCTTTCTTTTAAATCTCCCTGAGGAGGAGCTCTCGTCTCTTGAGCGGATATGTTTCCAGGTGGAGCAAGCGTAAGCACCGGCAGTGCCTGCTATTTCTTTTCAGCTTACATCTTTTTTTTGTAGGCATTGGTTTTACGAAGATTTCATTCGGGAACAAAATCCCAAGTTCCCCTCCCTACCACTCAAGAAATTCTCCGCGATGCTTTTCCAAGCTTGTCCTCTTTTACACCAGTGGAGTCACGATCATGAACAGGCCTTCAATACCTTCATGCAGTACAAGACTAGAGTCCCTGTATGCGGCGCAATTATGTTAAATGATACATGGGAAAAGGTGGAGGTTTCGGTGCACAGGCACAAGCTCTTGGCTTATTCGTTGTTTTTCAGTGTATCCTTGTTAAGGGGTGGAAGTCGTCTTCCGGCTGGGGATTTCCAAAGGGTAAGATAAATGAAAGCGAGCCCACCCATGAGTGTGCTATTCGGGAGGTGCGTGGCAGTGTCCACATTGTTGCCCATCACCCTGAAATTCCCCACCAGGTCCTTGAGGAGACTGGTTATAATCTAGCAAGTCAACTGAATCCTGAAAACGTAATACAAATGTCGATCAAGGAGCAACTGATCTCCCTCTTTGTGGTTCCCGGAGTCCCGGAAGATTTTCCCTTTAAAACTCGGACTCGCAAGGAGATAAGTGTACGTGTATGTAATAGTGCGCCTACTCTCTTATGCTGAAGTGTTTATAGCGGATTGAGTGGTTCAGGCTAACCGATCTTCCAACTTGGAGACGGAACAAGGCTGCACCTGGAAAGTTTTATTTAATATCTCCGTTCATCGCGTAAGTCTCTTTTCTATTTTATACAAAGCTGTGGTCGTCGAACCTCGAGTAGATCGTTGAAGGCATTCGTCATTGCCAACAAGCCTCGAGTATTAGAGGGGCGAGCCCGACAGAATAGAGGTTACACAAGTACGGAGAATGGCACACAGGAGTCCAGTTCGTCCTCGGCCGACAATGGCGAACCCCAGACGCCGTCTCCCCAGTACAGCGAAGCACTTCCTGCGACTAGTCATCGCATAGCCACGCACGAGTCCGACGATGAGCAAGTTGTTTACGCTGAGACCATGGATCCGCATTTTGCCCGCCTGCTCAGTTCTCTGACGCTCTCGGCTGTAAGGCAAGATGATTCAAGGCCCCAGCCCGCTCTTCCGCCTGTCAAATCACCCCTCTCGGTACTTGCTGACACTGGGGCGCCACTGGTGAAGCAGAATATCGTCGATTGGTCTTCTCGTGTTTCTGCCCACGCAGAAACGCCTACGGTGATGTCTTCTCCCCATCCGAAACAAAGGCTTTCAACGCCCTCCATGCGTCGGGTTCCCCAGTCTTTGAGTACGAGCACACAGGCTTCCTCAATCGAATCATCCACACTACGCACTTCACCATCTGAGGTTTTTACAACCCCCTCGTCAGGAGCCCTTTCGACCGTGTCGTTATCCGCTCCATCTTCGACTTCATCCGTTACGTCATCTCGCAAGTCATTGTCGTCAAGACGTACCTCGAGCACTGCTGACATATCGCCCTACCTTCCCCGCCAAACTGAAGTGCCTGCCTCAGGCAAGATGTTGAGGCAGTTGGCCCTGCTGGAAGCGGTGGCTGATGAGTCCTCACGCATGACCCCTACCCTGCTCAGTAGGGAATTGCCAACAGCGACTAACATTAATCATACACCTCGCGTCCGTCATCCAGGACCCTCGGCTTCCGTTCCGCCACCTACGCACCATCTGCAAGGCGAATTTCCTCCGCCATTTGGACAGGCGCCAGCTGGATATCAACTTCCGTCTTCCTCTCAGTACACCGGGTTCTCTCAGCAGCCGCCTCCATTTGTCGATGACGTGTTCCAAGTGCGGCCACGCTCAAGTCAGTTTTTTACCCATGACTACTCCGCTCAGAATACCCAAGATCAATTGTTGTCTCTACTGACAGGGCCTCCGCCTCCTGGCACCTCGACCGGAATTCCTCACACTTATCCCCATCCCTCCTACTCACAAGGCTACCTTCCAACTCATTATCAGCCGCATCTTTCTGCAAAGACCTTCCCCCCAGTCTACCACCCTCCGAGTTCTCATATGATCACTGTTCCCCATACTGCAATACCCTCAGTCAGCGCTCAAGTCATGCCTGCTCGAACATTTCTACCACCAGGACATCCTTTCCCTCCACCGCTGACCTCTCGCACCCCTGTTAACAACAGCGCTCAGCTACTTTCACTCCTCAACAATAATAACCCTGCAGCGCTCCCACCCCACGTCAATGCTGGCTATAGATGACTCTACTACAACTCCGTATCATATATTTTACTTGCCACCACCAACGCCAGTGTATGTGCTGCGCCAGCTCCCTTCTTTTTGGCATGCCTTCCTGCATTCATTCCTTTCCATTTGGTCGGTCTTCTACTTCGGAGACATCTCTTTCTTTCTTCTTTTGCCTCCTTGTCTTTTTTGCTTGCGCGTTTTAACGGTATCGGCGTGAACTATTGTTATTCTCATCGTTCATTCCAGTTCACTACTGCAGTACAATAAATGCTATTATCGTTTGCCCTCACTCCTTCATGAATTTACAGTACTACTACCGTGTCATCGTTGGTCTCATCGCAATACCCCCTGTAGTTTTGTAGCTCCATTCTCATCCTATCCAGATATATCACTGCCCTCGTCCGTGCTCATACGTATGTAGTTGTATCTTGACTGTCGAATTCAAGCAAGATGTCGTATGCACATGCGATTTGTGAGAAAGTTCACCGTAGGCAAGCCAGGTGAGATTGTATCACGAATCGCAGAAGTGAAAGTGTGAAAGTTCACCGGTGCACCTCCGTTCGCTCTTTGGGCCATTCTAAGTGTGAACTCTGAGAAATGTTGTATCGTGCTGGTGCACACCCCATGAAAGTTAATGACCGATGCCTTAATCCAAAGGCTGTAGGCTTCGAAAGTTCCTTTCTGGAAAAGAAGAAGCAAACGATGCTTGGGTACGGACAGTACACTAGGCAAGGAGCTCGAGGTATTGCATCTTTCGTGATAGCGTCCGCTGGCGCCGCCTCCAAATAATGCTATCTGAAAGGTTCGCCAAAGCCTCACAATAAACATAAAAAACATGCGTCAATAATAAGCCTGGGTTAAGGCTTAAGAGTTCTGTGCTATGGGAGGTTAGTTAGCTGCCGAAAGTCAAGGTATGGTCGCCTCACTAAGCGACGAAGACGCTATGCGAAGGGAACAATGACCGGTGGTGTTCGTAACCTTGTTGGCCACTTCTAAAGGTTGGGTTAGATATTGAGATTCAGTAGTGCAGTGGCACTATTTTGTGGGTCGAACAATGTCCAAGTAGTCCTGCCTGAAGAGGAGTGGTGAGTGGAAAGAATCAAGGGTACAAGTATGCCTAACGATTCGTCCAAGGAAAGCTTGTCAGTTCGTCGATCACAGTGTGACTCTGCACAACTCATCTTGCATCAGCTGTTACTAACTGGCCTGGTGCAATACACTATGTGTGTTTCACCAGGCCATGAAGTAGCCACAAGTCACGTAAGACCACGGACCAGAGCATGATGTAACTTACACGTTTGCAACGTGTTCAAGCCCTCGCATATGTCACATGACCGCAGCGCTGTGCCTCAAGCGCTCCTGCTGCGCAGGTGAGGGTTAAATACAAGTTTCATGTGTGCACCGAGCGTCGTCCAAACCGCTGTATACTTCAAGTTATGGTTGGCTGCTTGTAATTCTTACTGCGCAGGCTCGTTCAATCCAAAGACATTCATTTTTTCTCATGTCACTACTTTCCATTGATAGCGATGCGTCCGCTTCGGATTCGCCAACTCTCCGTCAACGAGGAGTTCGCGAAGCATCCGCTGACGATGACTCTGTCGTCTTTCAAAATGTGATAGGAGATTTGGACTCCACTCCTAGCGCTATGGACTCTCAAATAGACTTGTCAGGGTCATTAGAACAAGACATGTCCGAGGCCCGTCTTCGTCAAATGTACGATGAAGAAGAAATTGAGCGTTTTCTTTACCTTTTCTCCGCCGTAAGCTCGTGTCTTGTACGTCACTGTACTACCTATCCTGAGGCACTACAAGTATGTTACAGAGGTGAGACTACCGCAGGCAGGTGCTTCGGTGAGCACAGAGCAAACCAACACCGAGCCGCCAAGTAGGAGCTCCCTTCGCCTTCCACGGCTACCGAAACCACCACTACCACCACCACTCCCTCCACGGCCATTTGCTCGTATCTCTGAACAATCGGCGCCGTCTACACCTCTTCCGCCTCCCCTTCCGCCTCCCCTTCCCCCGAGACCAGTGGAACTCTCTTGGTCCGAGCAAATAGCCCTTGTGAGTGCAACCACTGCCGCAGTAGTATTACACTCTAAACTCCTTTCAGAGATATATACTACCAATCCTTCCACCGGCACCTCAACCGCCGCCGCCATTCGCTCTAAAGCGCTTGACACTCTCTAGCCAGCGTTTTTTCCTCGCAGTGGTTCCTCCTTATCAGGCTTTCTTTCTCTCTATGGCAAAATTAGCCTTATGGAAGAACCCACAACGTAGTGGATTGTATTGTGGGGTAGGTGTTAATCCGTGTTTCTCAAAGGATCAAATGTTTATCGACATCTAGGGATTCTGGGTATTGTGGCTGTACGATCTCCTTCTCCCGGCACTAATACTTCGAATATTATGGGAGATGCTCAGCCGGAGATTCTTTCCGTATCCCACTTTAGAAACCTTAAAGATGCGGCGGAAAGATTCTGATAGGGCTAGGGAGTTTGGGGAAAGCATCCAAGAACGCCTATCGGCAACTTCAATTGGGCCGAAGGACCTATTTCAGCTATTCAAATCCTATAAGTCTGCAGCCAAAAATAAAATGAAGTCCGTTGCGAAGGACCCCGGTGCGACTCCATCTGGCGATGACATCGGCATGGATGAAGCAACTACTGTTCTTGACGAAGATTCTCAGGAAGAGCAGGATATAAAACGAGATCTTTTGCACCTTATCAATGCCCTTGCAGACATTCATGAACGTATTAAAAAGTATTGTATCCTTGGTTTATGAAGGGATGTCGATTTACTAATTCAAATGTCATTTGCCAGTATTTTCATGTGGAGACGGCCGGCCGTCTCCAAAAAATATGCAATGGTGAGTAACCTCGGGAGGCCATTTTGATGCGCAATTAACTCCTAGCAAGATCTTGGCTATTGTGTTCTTCTGTACCCTGATCATCCCTGCGCATTACTTGGCAAAACTTATATATGGCACCTGCGGCACATTGTTCTGGCATGCTACTCCTGTGTTGGCTGCACTGCCGCCAGCCGCTCGAGCCAGGTCCGTGTTCAGCACATGTTTGCATCGCATCATTTTGATCAACAGTAAAACAGGCTACCTACTCCCTTGAGCGATGCTCCGACTGATGCTGACTACGCTATAGAAGTAATTGCACAGAGGATTGCTAAGGGGGAAGACATTAAGCCTCTACGCAATCGCAAGCATCGTCCGTCGAGTGCTCGCACAAGTGAAGTTGATTTATCGACCACTTCGTCATTCGAGACATCATCAAGAAGCCAGCTGCAAACTAATGAAGGTGTCGATTGGAAGAAATGGGGAGCGCGTGTCGCGCAGGGAAAGTCGCTGCTCGAAGAAGGCAGACAGATACTTTCTCAAGGACAAGTGAGATAACTTTTCATCCAAAATTTAGATCAATTGATAAATATTTGTCATGACAGCTTCGCGGTATCCCTTCACCGCAGGGATCAATCAGTCTAACGTCCACAGTTTTACAAGACGAGGGCGTACATAGTGCGTCCATAATCGCCTACGTGATGATAGAACGAGTTACTGATTCGCCTTCAGCATATCCTGCTCATCACACTTCCGCGCCCGGTTTGATCACACTGACTGCTACCACGCTATATTTCACAGCACTTGCATCACAACAAGCAAAGTTAATCATACCTTGCAAAAACCTTTGCGGTGTGAAGAAAACTGGATTGATGAAAGGGCTTTCGATAACTTGGATCGAGGGGGAAAAAGAACGTGGAAGAGAAATAGAAGAGAAGTTCCACTGGGTCGGTAATCGGGATGAACTATTTGCGCGGCTCCTCGGACCAGATGGTGCTCGATGGATGCGAATCTGACGGTCATTTCGAGTCTCGACTCCCGACGCGTTAGTGGCTGAATTCAAACTCAGCGGAGTACGCGCGCGCTCACATTAATATCCTTTGCACTCCTTCCACGTACTTTTACCAGTCTCTTTTCTCTGTCGTCTGTTATATCCGTTGTGCGCTTTGATATCCTTGTTGTCAACCCCTGTAACCTATTTACTAACGCGATTTTCTCTTTTTATCTTCAACCGCTTGCTCCTTCTCCTACTGCAGAATGTTCTTCTCTCCCGAACTGTTATCCAAGAGGGACAGCGGATTCGGCCTTCTGTGGTGCTGTTCTTGCACCTTTCATTGATAGTAGAATCTTGTCTCATCACTGATTATTCTAAAAACCAGGCTAGCCGCGACCCTTGGCTCAAAATCTGCATTTAAGAAATTGCCAAAGCGTTCAGTGTTGACGGCTGATATCTCTCAATTGTGTGATCTAATTGCTTCTCCTTCGGAGCCTCTGGCCCTTCGCCTCTCAAGCAACTTAATGGTCGGCGCCGCGCGGTACGTAGATCGAGTTCGTCAATGTTGCGAATGCTCACTACTTTCCGCAGTGTGTATAAAGGTTTATAATTCATTATATAACCAATTCTTCTACATTCATCGCTGTTGCTAATAGTCAAGCAAGAAATCTTCCTTTCTGATGTCACCATTTGCTTCAACTCCCTTAAGCGAGTTGTGCAAGAGTTCCGTTCAATGGCTGCATCCGAGGCCCAACTTCAGATGGCTCAGCCAACTGTCAAGTGCGTCGTTACCTCACGCAATGTAACTAAAGTTGACGTTCTTTATCAAGACCATCCGCTGTCACCCTCGCTGCTGATCCCGGTGCTGTATTCGCCATGGATTTCGACGCAATGGTCGCTGTACGTTTTCTTGCATTTATTTTTGCATGTCGCTAAGCCGATGACCGGCTAGGACTGGGACGAATACTTGAACATCGGAAGTATGTCGTTTCCTGGACTTATAACTCGCATATATTTATGCCCAATTATAGATAACAAAGTAGGAGAGGAGGGGTCATCAGACGATGAGTATAACCCCAAAGCTAAGAGGCAGAAAGGGAAGCGTAAGCAGTCTGCAGTTACGCCTGCTTCTACCGCGGAAAATGCCCGCGCCAATGCGCACACCCTCAACGAGAACCATGATATATTCCTTACCAATTCTTTTGATGCCTCATTCGGCGGCAGCGGTGCCAACATAATTCCATCTTCTCAGAATGATAACTTCGGCTTCGACATGTTTTTCGGCGCATTTGACGACCTGGATATTGGGGAAGGCGTCGGCGATGATCTCGTAATGGAACTCGGTGAAGGCTGGGGAGGAGCCGGCTTGAATAAACAAATCGAGTGTGTGTCCTGCTCTGCAGGCGAACATCTCACTGAAACCTCCCAGTAATGATATGCAGGTGTATGATCAGATTGACTTCGAGGTTAACGATGCAGACAACCCTTATCTCGAACACGACATCCCCACTGACAATGCTAGTGCATTAAACCAGAATATCTTAGCACTCCCTCCCTCGGCCTTAACTACCCCTCAAGGGACACAGCGAAACTCAGCAGGTACGACGAACCACTCTATATAGACCTTGCTTATATACATTTATGAAGCTGTGCTTCCTTCCTCATCTTCCCTGAGCGAACACTCCCTTGAATCCCCCTCTCGCCGATTGGCTATAATTGCCGCGCAGACCGCAGAGATTGAGCCTGCTGCACCTGGCAACAATCCGGTCTCTGAACCGGCCACCAAGAGGACGAAGCGCGCTAGGCTTCTTTTGGATGTACGAACGGAGTTGACTGACGACGAATTGAAGGTGCGTGGTAACACTGCGGTGACGTGAAGCTATAGCGCACATTTCCGTGCAGGCTGCACGTTTGCATTATCTCGAAGAACAGGATGCGATCCATCGACAACTCGCCCGGAAGAATTTTCAAAAGGACCAAGGCAAGGTCATTGACGATTTGCTTTGGAGT
>Ga0153975_1000319_pt1 | contig 14604 bp, 20 predicted proteins | sample TSGA059MetaG_FD_104694 | JGI IMG/M metagenome (GOLD analysis project Ga0153975, IMG submission 104694) | Attine ant fungus gardens microbial communities from Georgia, USA - TSGA059 MetaG | ecosystem: Host-associated > Fungi > Mycelium > Unclassified | place: USA: Georgia, Yuchi Wildlife... | reverse complement strand
TATATATCAAATCATTATATCACTTACCTTGCAGACCTGTGCTTTCTGCTTCATTTGAATAGGCCACTGCTACGGTGTCAAATCTCTCTATCCCTTTTCTTCCTCTTCTGGGCCTAGCATTGATAGTGTCCTGTTCCTCTTTTGCATCTATATCATTTCCCAAAGTATCCCAACTAAATTTAAATGCGTGCCACACCAAAAGTTTATCAAAAGGTAGCTCGACAAACTCCAGCTGAGATCTTAGAATCCTTTGAGTTGGATCAAGGAACTGATTGAGATATAGTAAGATAGACTTCAAGCACTTTCTGTAAATGTCATGTGCTGTGACTGGGGTGTGACCAAGCCACATTGACCATGAATGACGACTGGTTGGAGTATCAACTGGAAGTTCGGAACATCGATCCACATAGAAAACAGTCATCTACTTGTTCACTATGACATTTACAACAATTTTAAAATGAAGGCATCATAGACAAAGCAGTCCTCTACAATGCCTTTGTTTTTGTTTTCCTTTAAGTGCTTCAGACAGTCATCCTATGAGCTTGCAGTCATTTGTCACGCTTTATCATGCTTTATCACGTGACGTTTACAGAAAGTGTTTGAAGTCTACCTTATCAGATGGTGGGAAAAGGAGGGACAGTGGTGCTTCAACTAGATGCTGGTAAGAGATTGATTGAGAGCGTAAGGTCTTTTAGCAATGAAGATACCCATCTTTGGGCCCTTCATAGCCTCTACATCTTTGCCTGCCTCAGCCTCCTCTTCTGCATTTGCATTTTCAATGGCGCTCTCATAATGCTCCAAATAAGTCTCAAACATTGCCACCTTCTCCTGCCTGGCAAGCCACCGCATCATCTGAGGAAGTTCATCTCTAAAATTGGAAGCTCTCTAAGCCTCCTTTGTGCAGTCTATGTGGAACCTCTCAAACATTTCTGTATTATAGTTGTCAGTGGTGCCAAAGTTGCATATAGCTTGAACATAGTGAACCATGGAGTGAATTTTGGGTATGTTGAGGTGTTCTCTGACTCTAAGAAGGTCAGGATCGGTGAGGATGTGTTTGTTGGTGTGAAACAGGTCCAAAGAGTCTTCCAGATACTTGAGGGTATGGTCATCATGTGAGGGGTATTGAGCTATGCCATCAGGAAAAACCCCTGGGCTATATAGCACTATGTAGCACTATATAGTTGTTATAGTAGCCAAAGTAACCATAGCATCTATAGATCAGTGCCCTTTATAGAGTTGATATAGTTGGGTCAAAATTCCATTGGTCTCAGTAAATTTTTTCAGCCAAAACACAAAAAAAGTGAAAATTCAAGTTATATTTCAATTAACTACTACAATAGATGTAATCTACTAACTACAAAAAAAGGCAAAAATGCGAAAATAAGAGAGGAGAAGGAGCAGGGAGGGCTATAAGAGGGAGTCAGAGATAGAGATAGGAAAATAAGCAGAGACTCATCAAATAGCCAAAATGCAAAAATTGGAGAGGATGAACCTATAGCAGGAGCAGGAGAGGAGAGGAGTCACTAAAAAAAAGGTCAAAAAGCGAAAATATATGGGGAAAGAGACAAAAAAAAACTCACCAGATAGGCAAAAATGCGAAAAATAAAGAGGAGTAGGAGGAGAGAAGATAGGAGAGGAGGAGAGGAGAGGAGAGGAGAGGAGTCACTAAAAAAGGGTCAAAAAGCGAAAATATGAGGAGAAAGACACAAAGACTCACCAAATAGGCAAAAATGTGAAAATATGTAGGGAAAAAGAAAAAAAATACTCACCATATAGCCAAAAATGCAAAAACTGGAAGGACAGGAGAGGAGCGGAGGAGCAGGAGGAGAGAGGAGAGGAGAGGAGGAGAGGGTCAAAAATGCAAAAATCAGAAGAGGAAAACTAGAGACACTTACTAGAGAGAGAACAGCAGGAGCAGGAGGAAGAGAAATCTAAAGGAGGGAGTCAAAAATGCGAAAATTAGAAGAGAACAATGAGGAAACCTTACCAGAGGAGCAAAAGTAGGAGCAGGATGACTAGAAGGAGGCAGCAGTAGGAGCAGGAGCAGAAGCAGAGAGGAGAAAGTAGTAGGAGGAACAGGAGAAACAGGAGGATGAACAGAAAGATGGCTAGGAGAAGGAGGAGCAGGAGGATGGCCAGGAGGAGAGAGCAGCAGGAGCAGGAGAAGAAGAAGGAGCAGGAGGAGCAGAAGCATGGAGGAGAAGCAGAAGCAGGAGGATGACCAGGAAAGAGCAGCAGGAGTAGGAGAAGACTGAGGGGGAGGAAAAGAAGATTAGGTGAATGAGCAGGAGGAGCAGAAGACTCACCAGTACCAATACCAACATCAACATCAACACCAACACCAGCCAGCAGCAAAAGGACATCTAGGGAGTGAAGAAGGTTACAGAACAATTAGACTTACCAGAATTTAGGTTAAAGAGAAGAAAACCAAGAAAAGACTTGTGGTTGACCGCACTTTTGCTTACTAAGCAAAGTCAACCAAGTTCATATGATGTGGCTGGCAGAGACTTAGGAAAGAAAGACTAGGAAAAGACTTGTGGTTGGGCGCATTTTTGCTTATTAAGCAAGTCAACCAAGGTCACATGATGTGGCTGGCAGAGAGTACTTGTGTGACTGCAATCACATGACTTCAATGACTTCAATGACTTCAATGACACCTTGTGACTTTAATTACATGACTTCAATAACTTCAATGACATCTTGTGTGACTTTAATGACTTCAGTGACTTTAATCACATGACTTCAATGACTTCAACGACTTCAATGACATCTTGTGTGACTTTAATGACTTCAGTGACTTTAATCACATGACTTCAATGACTTCAGTGACTTTAATCACATGACTTCAATGACTTCAATGACTTCAATGACACCTTGTGTGACTTTAATCACATGACTTCAATGACTCTAGTGACTTCAATGACTTCAATGACATCTTATGTGACTTCAATGACTTTAGTGACTTCAATGACACCTTGTGTAACTTTAATGACTTCAATGACAAAAGTTCCCACAGTCTACCATCAATAAAACTTGTGGTTGACCGCATTTTTGCTTATTAAGCAAGGTCAACCAAGGTCACATGATGTGGCTGGCAGATACTTAGTGAATTTTCGAGTTTTTGGTCATTAGGGTTAGGATTAGACTGGCATTAGGAAAGACTTAGCAAAATTTTCGCACTTTGGTAGACCGTGGGAAAATTTCCGACCAAAATCAAAATTGTAGCCCTTGTCAAGGGTAGTCTATCCATAGTCTCATATCATTTTTTGGTTAAGATCCTAATGAGTTATAAGCAAAATACTAGAAAGTGGTGTGTTTAAGAGAGTTCAGGCACACAAGTCATGTGACTGATATTTCCTTATTAAGACTAGGAATTTATAGTCTTTATAGTAGTAACACATGTTTTCAGCCTTTACTATATACCACTATAGTAACTATAGGTAGCTATATAGTTACCTATTTTTAAGCACCTGTCTATATAGCCCAGGGGATTTTCCTGATGCTTCTGAACATCTGGTTTATGTTGAATGGTATAAAATTTCTGATCATCCAGGAACTCACCATAATATGTATATAGTCAGCAAACCACATTCCCTTCCCAAGTTCCAACAATATTCTTCCTGGAGATATCATACCCTTGAGGGCTATATGTCAGTCATATCAACTCATTCCTTTAATGGGGTCAAATGTGACATGGTCAAGATCATGGACGACTAGCAATGTCTTAGATGAAGGTTCTTCCTTTTTACTTAATAATTGGACTAGCAAATACGCTTACCAGAGTATTTGGTAGTTAGTTGTATAAATAGTAATTTTATGCACAGCATCTTTAATAGCTCTAGAAGATATTTGAGCTTTATAGACATATTTGAATAGACATTTAATTTTATAAGCTATTTGTACATCTTTTGAGTCTTTTATGGCTATGTTTATGTAAAAGTCTAAATAGAGCTAACCCTTTTTTCCTGATGTGGCTGTTTAGTGCATCACCGGTTCAAGGTAGTGTCATAATAGTCCTTGTCAGACAATAGTAGATACCATGTCATAAGATGCTGGTCATCTTCCTTGGCACATGTAGGTACTCAGCCCAGGTGTATCAAGTTGTATAACAGGAGGTCAATGACTCTGATGAATATATGCAGATAGCCCTTACATTAGTGAATCCAGTGGGCTCACCAAGCTCAGATCGCTAGCAGACTGAATATGTGTATATAGATTAATGAACATAATCTAACGACTGAACAAATTCAAATCAAGCTTTATTGTTCATGATGTACCTGCATTGAAAATGGCATTGCCTGAGAAGTACTAAGTCTAGTCTCTTCTAAAACCTTTCTGTGAGAATAAATACTTCAATCATGCATGACTATACAAAGACAGTATACTCAGTCACTAGGTGCCACTGAGTACTAAAGCTAAAAAACCAACACTACTTTTTGAAATGCCTTTGATGTATTATTTCAGTTGCATCTTTGTCTAACACCCACTATAACAATGTTGGCTACCAAGTTAGATGTATGAAGTGCAATAGCCATGTTCCATGAACTTGCATAATAAATTCTTCCACATCTATACTGCAACTCTTTCTTACATTCTTCCTCCTGCCACTTAGACCTTTGCTAAAATAAATAAATAAATACAAATTTGACCACCAAGACAAATGACACTCACACATGAGGTTGCGCAAAATAATAGCTTCCACCATATTACACAACTTTTCATCATCTCCATCATCCTGATAAAAAACTTCTTTCACAGCCTCTTCTATAGCCTTTGGAGTGTGAGAAGTCTTATACTTAGCAGCAGCAACTTCCAAGATATTTTCTGGCTTTTGTTCACCCTCCTGTGACAAAAAGAAGGAATGCTCAAAGATAATGATGAGGGCTAGAAGGTTTCTGTTATTGACATGGTAGGTACAAAAATAAAGAGTATTACCAATGCCAAGTTGTAGGGTCTGTGTCAGGCAATGAGATGGCAGAAACTGTCGCTATAATACATATTGAGCAGTCTATTTGAATGTAACTAAAATGAAAACATACTGAAGTCAAAGATTGCACTTCAAGTGAATTTCCAATTCGATTCGCCTAGACATCAATGGAAATGAAGGTATACAAGTAGATCTCTGGGCAACTTACACTCTTGAGAAAGTAGATATAACAATGTCAGTATCATAGACAATACTAGAATGAAAAAGAGACACTGCACCAACTAAAGTCAATATCAGTGACAGAAACATAGGAAGGAAGTTGAAAAAACAAACAAGCTATATGCCAATAAGTCATTATAGGCAGAGATTAGTATAGACAGAGATTAGCATAGGCAGAGATTAGCATAACAGAGATAACAACAAATATTCAGAAACATACATGATCCTGTAATGATATCTAGGTATCAGAGAATAAACATTCCATCATTAACAAAGGGCTCACAGGCTATATGGAAAGTAATCATCATGATTGAAAGCTATTAAAATGAGGCAAACATGAATTGGGTCACTTACATCCTTTTAAAGCATAAAAGGAATTATAATGAGAATGACCTCCTATAATGAAAAAACAGAACTCAACAAACTACAAAGGATTTTATAACACCAAGGACATATCAGCTTTAAGTTCATGCTAGGTAAAAATGAGCTACATACATTCTGTCAAGGTAAGAATACCATAAGAACATCAAGATTATGAGGTTCCACTATCACAAAACTTACATCCTATTAAGCCAAGAGCATCAAGACTGTCAGCTTCATTTCAACTTCAGCCACCATTACAGAACATACTTCCTATGAAGCCAAGAGCATCAATACCATCAGCTTCATTCTAACTGCAGTAACCATCAGAGTGCTTACTTCCTGTAAAGCCAAGAGCACCAAGACTGTTAGTGTCATTCAAGCTTCAGCTACTATCAGAGAACTTACTAACTATGAAGCCAAGAGCATTAAGACTGTTAGCTTTAGTCTAGGTGCAGCTACCATCAGAGAACTCACCAACTGTCAAGCCAAGACCACCAAGATTGTCAGGTTCTGTCCAGGTGCAGCCACCATCAGAGAACTTACCAACTGACAAGGCAAAGAGGATCATGACTATCAACTTCATTCCAGCTTCAGCCACTATCAGAGAACTTACTCCCTATCAAGCCAAGAGCACCAAGACTGTCAGCTTTATTCCAGGCCGAGTTACCATCAGAAAACTCACTATCTGTCAAGCCAAGAGCACCAAGATTGTTAGCTTTATACCAGTGCCAGCCACAATCAGACAACTTACTCTCTGTGAAGCCAAGAGCATCAAGACTATCAGTGTCATTCTAGCTCCAGTTGCCATCAAACAACTTACTTTCTGTCAAACAAAGAGCATCGAAAGTGTCAGCTTCATTCTAGCTCCAGCCACCATCACAGAACTTACCAACTGTAAAGCCAAGAGCATCATGATGGTTAGCTTCATTCCAGATCCTGCCACTTTTAGAAAACTTACTCTCTGTCAAGCCAAAAGCATCAAGATTGTTAGCTTCATTCCAGCTCTAGCTACCATCAGTAAACTTACTTCCTGTCAAGCCAAGAGCATGAAGACTATCAGCTTCATTCCAGCTCTAGCCACCATCAGAGAACTTACTCTCTGTCAAGCCAAGATCATAAAGATTGTCAGCTCCATTCCAGCTCCAGCCAACATCAGAGAACTTACAGTCTATCAAGCCAAGAGCATCAAGACTATCAGCTACATTCCAACGCCTATCACCATCAGAAAACTTACTTCCTATCAATCAAGGAGTATCAAGACTGTCAACTATATTCCAGCTTCAGCCACGATTGGAGAACTTACCAACTATTAATACAAGAGCATCAAGATTGTCAGATTCATTCCAGCTCCAGCCATCATCAAAGAACTTACCAACTGTCAAGCCAAGAGCACCAAGAGTGTCAGCTGCATTCCAGCTTCAGCTACCAGTAGAGAACTTACTTCCTGTCAAGCCGAGAGCATCAACACTGTTAGCTTGATTCTAGCTTCAGCCATCATCAGAGAACTTACTGTCTATCAAGCCATGACCACAAAGACTGTCAGCTTCATTCCAGGTCCAGCCAACGTCAGAGAGCTTACTTCCTATCAAGCCAAGATCATCAAGAGTGTCAACTTCATTCTCAACCACCATGATAGAACTTACCAACTATTGAGTTAAGAGCATCAAGACTATTAGTTTCATTAAACCTACAGCCATCATCAGAGAACTTACTCTCTGTCAAGCCAAGAGCATCAAGATTTTCAGCTTCATTCCAGCCCCAGCCACCATCAGAGAACTTACTGTCTATCAAGCCAAAGCATCAAGATTGTCAGCTTCATTCAAACTCCAGCCATCATCAGAAAACTTACTCTCTATCAAGCCAAGAGAATCAATAGTGTCAGCTTCATTCCAGCTCTAGCCACCATTGAAGAACTTACTCGCTATCAACACAAAAGCATCAAAACTGTCAGCTTGATTCTAGCTTCAGTCATCATCAGAGAACTTACTGTCTATTAATCCATGAGCACAAAGACTGTAAGCTTCATTTCAGGTCCACCCAACATCAGAGGACCTACCAACTATTAATCCAAGAGCATCACGACTGTTAGCTTCATTCCAGCTCCAGCTACCATGAAAGAACTTACCAACTGTCAAGCCAAGAGCATCAAGACTGTTAGCTACATTCCATCTTCAGCCACCAGTAGATAACTTACTACCTGTCAAGCCAAGAGCATCAAGACTGTTAGCTTCATTGTAGCTTCAGCCATCATCAGAGAACTTACTCCCTATTAAGCCATAAGCACATAGACTGTGAGCTTCATTCCAGGTCCAGTCAACATCAGAGAGCTTACTTCCTATCAAGCCAACAGCATCAAGAGTGTCAACTTCATTCCCACTTCACCCACCATAATAGAACTTACCAACTATTAAGCCAAGAGAATCAAGACTGTTAGTTTCATTAAACCTACAACCATCATCAGAGAACTTACTCCCTATCAAGCCAAGAACATCAAAATTGTCAGCTCCATTCCAGCTCCAGCCACCATTAGAGAACTTACTTGCTGTCAAGCCAAAAGAATCAAGATTGTCAGCTTCAGTTAAGCTCCAGCCTTCTTCAGAGAACTTACTCTCTGTCAAGCCAAGAGAATCAACAGTGTCAGCTTCATTCCAGCTCTAGCCACCATTGAAAAACTTACTCTCTATTAAGCCATGAGCACAAAGACTGTGAGCTTCATTCCACCTCCAGCTACCATCAGAGAACTTACTTTCTATGAATCAAAGAGCATCAAGACTGTCAACTGCATTCCAGCTCCAGCCACCATCAGAGAACTTACCAACTATCAATCCAAGAGCATCAAGACTGTCAGATTCATTCCAGCTCTAGCCACCATCAAAGAACTTACCAACTGTCAAGCCAAGAACACCAAGACTGTCAGCTATATTCCAGCTTCAGCCACCAGTATAGAACGTACTCTCTGTCAAGCCAAGAGCATCAAGACTGTTAGCATTATTCTAGCTTTAGCTATCATCAGAGAACTTACTCTCTATTAAGCCATGAGCACAAAGATTGTGAGCTTCATTTTAGATCCAGCCAACATCAGAGAGCTTACTTCCTATCAAGCCAAGAGCATCAAGAGTGTCAATGTTATTCCAACTTGAGCCACCATGATAGAACTTACCAACTAGTAAACCAAGAGCATCAAGACTGTTAGCTTCATTACATCTACAGCCATCATTAGAGAACTTACTTCCTGTCAAGTCAAGAGCATCAAGATTGTGAGCTTTATTTCACCTCCAGCCACCATCAGAGAACTTACTCTCTGTTAAGCCAAAAGCATCAAGATTGTCAGCTTCATTCAAGCTTCCGCCATCCTCAGAGAACTTACTCTCTGTCAAGCCAAGAGCATCACTGATGTCAGCTTTATTCTAGATCTAGCCACTATTGAAGAACTTACTCTCTATCAATCCAAGAGCATCAAGACTGTCAGCTTCATTCCAGCTCAAGCCATCATCAGAGAACTTACAGACTGTCAAGCCAAGAGCATCAAGAATGTCAGCGTCATTCCAGCTTCAACCATCATTAGAGAACTTGCCAACTGTCAAGTCAAGAGCATCAAGACTGTACCTTCCACCACCATCAGAGAACTTACTCTCTGTCAAGCCAAGAGCATCCAAACTATCAGCTGCATTCAAGTTCCAGCCACTATTAGAAAACTTACTCTCTATCAAACCAAGAGCATCATAACTGTCAGCTTCATTCCAGCTCCAGCCACCATGAGAGAACTTACTTCCTATGAAGCCAAGAGCACCAAGCCTGTCAGCTTTATTCCAGCTCTAGCTACCATTAAAGAACTTACTTCCTGTCAAGCCGAAAGCATCAAGCCTGTCAGCTTCATTCCACCTTCACCCAACATCAGACAACTTACTTTCTATCAAGCCAAGAGCATCATAACTGTCAGTTTCATTACAGCTCCAGCCACCATCAGAGAACTTACCAACTGTCAAACCAAGATCATCAACACTGTGAGCTTCATTCTTGGTCCAGCCTACATCAGAGAACTTACTTCCTATGAAGCCAAGAGCATTAAGAATGTTAGCGGCATTCCATCCCCAGCCACCATCAGAGAACTTACTTCCTATGAAGTCAAGAGCATCAAGAATGTCAGCAGCATTCCAGCTCCAGTAACCATTAAAGAACTTACTCCCTGTCAAGCCAAAAGCATCAACACTGTTAGCTTCATTCTACCACCTCCCACCATTAGAGAACTTACTTCCTGTCAAGCCAAGAGCATGAAGACTGTCAGCTTCAATCCAGCTCCAGCCACCATCAGAGAACTAACCAACTATGAATCCAAGAGCATTAAGACTATCAGATTCATTCCAGCTTTACCCACTATCAGAGAACTTACCCACTATCAAGCCAAGAGCATTCAGACTGTCACCCTCAATCCAACTCCAGCCACCATCAGAGAACTTACCCACTGTCAAGTCAAGAGAATCAAGACTGTCACCTTCACATCATCTCCAGTCACCAACAGAGAACTTACACACTGTTAAGCCAAGAGCATCAAGACTATCAGCTGCATTCCAGCTCCACCCACCATCAGAGAACTTACTTCCTGTCAAGCCAAGAGCATCAAGACTATCAGCTTCATTCCTGCCCCAGCCACCATCATACGACTTACCCACTGTTAAGGCAAGAGTATCAAGACTGTCAGCTTTATTCTACCTTTAGCCATCATCAGAGAACTTACTTCCTGTCAAGCCAAGAGCATCAAGAATGTCAGTTTCATTCAAGCTCCAGCCATCATCAGAGAACTTACTCTCTATCAAGCCAAAAGCATCAAGAGTGTCAGTTTCATTCCAGCTCTAGCCAACATCAGAGAACTGACTTCCTGTGAAGCCAAGAGCATCAAGAGTGTCAGCTGCATTCCAGCTCCAGTGACCATTATACAACTTACTCTCTGTAAAGCCAAGAGCATCAGGACTATCAGCATCATTCTACCTTCTGCTAACATCAGAGAACTTACTCTCTGTCAAGCCAAGAGCATTACTACTGTCAGCTTCATTCCAGCTCCTGCCACTTTCAGAGAACTTACTTCCTATCAAGCCAAGAGCATCAAGAGTATGAGCTTCATTCCAGCTCCAGCCACCATTAGACAACTTACCAACTGTTAAGCCAAGAGCATCAAGCCTGTCAGCTTCATTCCAGCTATAGCTATTATCAAAGAACCTACCCACTGTCAAGTAAATAGCATCAAGACTGTCATCTTTATTCCAGCTCCAGCCACCATCAGAGAACTTACTTCCTGTCCAGCCAAGAGCATGATGGATGTTAGCTTCATTTCAGCTCCAGCCACCGTCAGAGGACTTACTCTCTGTGGAGCACAGAGTATCAAGAATGTCAGCTTCATTCCAGCTCCAGCCATCACCAGAGAACATACTTCCTGTCAAGCCAAGAGCATGAAGATTGTCAGCTTCATTCTAGCTCCACCCACCATCAGACAACTTACTTTCTATCAAGCCAAGAGCATCAAGACTGTCAGCTTCATCCCAACTCCAGCCACCATCAGAGAACTTACTCGCTGTCAAGCCAGGAGCATCATGACTGTCAGCTTCATTCCAGCTCCAGCCACCATCAGAGAACTTACTTCCTATCAAGCCAAGAGCATGAAGACCATCAGCTTAATTCTAGCTCCAGCTACCATCAGACAACTTACCAACTGTTAAGCCAAGAGCATCAAGAGTGTCAGCTTCATTTCAGCTCCAGCCACCATCAGAGAACTTACTTCCTGTCAAGCCAAAAGCATCAAGACTGTCAACTGCATTCCAGCTCCAGCCACCATCAGAGAACTTACTTCCTGTCAATCCAAGAGCATCAAGAGTATCACCTTCATTCCAGCTCTAGCTACCATCAGAGAACTTACCAGCTGTCAAGCCAAGAGCATTAAGCCTGTCAGCTTCATTCCACCTTCACCCATCATCAGAGAACTTACTTCCTGTCAAGCCAAGAGCATGAAGACTGTGAACTTCATTCCAGCTCCAGCTATCATCAGAAAACTTACGTCCTGTCAAGCCAAGAGCATCAAGAGTGTCACCTTCATTCCAGCTCCAGCCACCATCAGGGAACTTACCAACTGTCAAGCCAAGAGCATCAATAGTGTCAGCTTCATTCCAGCTCCAGCCACCACCAGACAACTTACTTCCTGTCAAGCCAAGAGCATCGAGACTGTCAGCTTCATTCTAGCTCCAGCCACCATCAGAGAACTTACTTTCTGTCAAGCCAAGAGCATCAATACTGTCAGCTTCATTCCAGCTCCAGCCACCATTAGAGAACTTACTCTCTGTCAGGCAAGAGCATCCAGAGTGTCAGCTTCATTCCAGCTTCTGCCACCATCAGAGAACCTACTTCCTGTCAAGCCAAGAGCATCAAGACTATCAGCTGCATTCCAGCTCCATCCACCATCAGAGAACTTACTCTCTGTCAAGTCAAGAGCATCATGACTGTCAGCTTCATTCTAGCTCCAGCCACCATCAGAGAACTTACTTCCTGTCAAGCCAAGAGCATCAGGACTGTCAACTGCATTCCAGCTCCAGCCACCATCAGAGAACTTACTTCCTGTCAATCCAAGTGCATCAAAAGTGTCACCTTCATTCCAGCTCTAGCCACCATCAGAGAACTTACCAGCTGTCAAGCCAAGAGCATCAGGCCTGTCAGCTTTATTCCAGCTCCAGCCACTTTCAGAGAACTTACTTCCTATCAAGCCAAGAGCATCAAGAGTGTGAGCTTCATTCCAGCTCCAGCCACCATCAGACAACTTACCAACTGTTAAGCCAAGAGCATCAAGACTGTCAGCTTCATTCCAGCTATAGCTACTATCAGAGAACTTACCCACTGTCAAGTGAAGAGCATCAATAGTGTCAGCTTCATTCCAGCTCCACCCACCACCGGACAACTTACTTCCTGTCAAGCCAAGAGCATCAAGACTGTCAGCTTCATTCCAGCTCCTGCCACCATGAGAGAACTTACCAACTGTCAAGCCAAGAGCATCAATACTGTCAGCTTCATTCCAGCTCTAGCTACCATTAGAGAACTTACTCTCTGTCAGCCAAGAGCATCCAGAGTGTCAGCTTCATTCCAGCTCCTGCCACCATGAGAGAACTTACTTCCTGTCAAGCCAAGAGCATCAAGACTGTCAACTGCATTCCAGCTCCAGGCACCATCAGAGAACTTACTCTCTGTCAAGCCAAGAGCATCATGACTGTCAGCTTCATTCCAGCTCCAGCCACCATCAGAGAACTTACTTCCTGTCAAGCCAAGAGCATCAAGACTGTCAACTGCATTCCAGCTCCAACCACCATCAGAGAACTTACTTCCTGTCAATCCAAGAGCATCAAGAGTGTCACCTTCATTCCAGCTCTAGCCACCATCAGAGAACTCACCAGCTGTCAAGCCATAGCATCAAGCCTGTCAGCTTCATTCCAGTTCCAGCCATCATCAGAGAACTTACTCCCTGTCAAGCCAAGAGCATCAAGACTGTGAGCTTCATTCCAGCTCTAGCAAACATTAGAGAACTTACGTCCTGCCAAGCCAAGAGCATCAAGAGTGTCAGCTTCATTCCAGCTTCAGCCATCATCAGACAACTTACCAACTGTCAAGCCAAGAGCATCCATGGTGTCAGCTTCATTCCAGCTCCAGCCACCACCACACAACTTACTTCCTGTCAAGCCAAGAGCATCAAGACTGTCAGCTTCAATCCAGCTCCAGCCACCATCAGAGAACTTACCAACTGTCAAGCCAAGAGCATCAAGAGTGTCAGCTTCATTCCACCTCCAGCCACCATCACAGAACTTACCCACTGTCAAGCCAACAGCATCAAGAGCTTCATTCCAGCTCCAGCCACCATCAGAGAACTTACCTCCTGTCAAGCCAACAGTATCAAAACTGTCAGCTTCATTCCAGCTCCAGCCACCATCAGAGCACTTACCTCCTGTCAAGCCAAGATCATCAAGAATGTCAGCTTCATTCCAGCTCCAACCACCATCAGACAACTTACCAACTGTCAAGCCAAGCACATCAAGACTGTCAGCTTTATTCCAGCTCCCACCATCATCAGAGAACTTACAGACTGTTAAACCACAAATACCACAATAATAGGAAGATCATGAGAAACAATGATGCCAGAACAGACTTTATCACTATCATGGTACACTTTGTCAGCACTAAGTTGCCAATCAGGGTGCACAACTCACTACCCGAATATAAGGAAACCATAGTCGGATAGCTTTCTGCATGCCAATGCATGTCTCTTTTGCAAGCTGCCATGATGACTTGCCAGTTCGTGCTTTTCCGATATATAAGATAAGTGTCCTGCAATGACTATGTCAGGTCCGTCAGGCAGCTTATAGATGCATATTGTACTTTTCAACAGCATACTTAATACAAAGTGCCAAGTTTGTCTGCTGTGTTGATATCAGTAGCATCTGCATTGCCTCCTTACCCAAGGCTCCAGCCGTGCATTCCAGCAGTGGTCCACAATCGGCATTGTCTTTCTCCATTTCTACAATACATGCAATTACACCACATTCAGACACAATCAGTGGTGAACTCACCAGCCAAATACACATGGCCTTTGGGAGGGTATCGATTTTCACACAGTCGATCCCAAATTCTTACTTTGGCGAAGATCCCCTTCGCAAACTCTGGAGCCTTTGTCTTGGACTCGTTCCGTGACAATCCGGAATCTTTGAGTTGTTCATATGCATCGTCCCATAACGCATCAAATTTTGTGAACACTGCGACCACAGGAACTGGCAGAAATGTATTATTAGCCACACGGTCGAAGGTGTTATAGTAATCATTGTACCGCTGCTTGTGTCACACTCCGAGAAAAACCTTTCTTCCGCTTTCGTAATTGCTCGGTGGCACTCGTCCATCGGAATGCAATACCTGCCACACAAAATTAACATCAAGTAAAGCCGGACTAAGGTGATGACCCACCATATAGCATGGATTCGTTCTTTCAGTTTCAGGGTAGATGCGCGCTCCAAAATGAATTCCTTCATTTTCTTGAATTCATCTTCACCTCCGGCTTCGAATCCGCACGAGTCGTG
>Ga0153975_1000317_pt1 | contig 14638 bp, 14 predicted proteins | sample TSGA059MetaG_FD_104694 | JGI IMG/M metagenome (GOLD analysis project Ga0153975, IMG submission 104694) | Attine ant fungus gardens microbial communities from Georgia, USA - TSGA059 MetaG | ecosystem: Host-associated > Fungi > Mycelium > Unclassified | place: USA: Georgia, Yuchi Wildlife... | reverse complement strand
CTCGACGACAATGAGGTCCGAGCATTGGCCGGTAATAAAGTAGCTAGCCCATTACTCCAGGTACATATCATCAAACGTCTAACCTTATACAGACTAATCGACTTCGCAGCTTATCCTTGAGGTCGAAGCAGACCACGGTGAATCATCATTTCCCGGATCTCTCATGGATCGCGTCTTGGTGGGAATTATCACACTTTGTCGTGAGTTCTGACACATTACCTCGAGCTTCTCTGTTTACATTTTGCACGCTACTAGATGAAAACCCTGACGAACAACTGGAAGCATCCGACTACCTTGTCACACTTCTTCGAGATCCAACTGCCTCTCATTTGCTAGAAACGATGGTTTCCCGCTGTCCTGATCCTGCGTTCAACATTCTCTGGATGACTTACTTCCGGGGGAAGCTTGCGAGGCTGGCTACACATCCTGTAGCTAATTTCGTGGTAGCTAAAGCTGCAGAGAGGTTAAATCCTGCCCAGTTGAAAGCTGCTCTGGAGGAGCTTGAGAGCTCGTGGAATAAGATCATTGGTATGTAATATCCGTCCACCAGCATGGTTTGTTCATTCTTATCACTTCGTATGCACGAAGGATCGGCAAGAACTGGGGTATTACGAGCTATGATCGATAGAGCATGTACTCTTCATGTTCATGAAAAGGATATCTGCCAGGTATGGTATGGTGACTACTAAATTCTCATTGTGGATTCATGTAAGTTTGACAGGCTGTATGCAACGCGTTTGAGCTATTTGAACCGACGGATCGCAGTCAGCTCGTGCCCTGTGTATTGGTTCTAAAGCCTCTTCGGGTGACTAATTTTCCACTTGCATATGCCATTAAGCTGATGGATATTTCAAAGGAATGCACAGGAACAGTGTTTACAAAACACAGTTCGGAAGCTGCCCAGCAGCTCTCGAAAGGGGATAACGTGAATGACTCAAAAGTCCAGGGTGCCTTGATTCTACAAAGTTTACTTCGACTCAATGAACCACATTGTATGATTGTTGCCGAGAGGTGAGTTATGTCGGGTGATATTTATGCCATTGCTTACGCGATTACAGCATCACGTCCCTCACCACACAAGATCTGATCTCGTTATCTCAAAATCCGATAAGCTCTAGGGTTATAGACGTGCTCTTTGACTCTGAAACCGTGCCTTTCAAGGTGAAGCGTGCTGTCGTCATGTCCCTCATTGGCCATTACCACACGCTGGTTGATGACCGAATAGGAAGTAGAGTGGGCGATAGGTGCTGGGCCTTCGCTGATCCATATCTGAGGGTGGGTTCTTCAATTCTCCGTCGCACTTCATCCTTAAAATAATATTTGTTTCTGCAGGAAAAAATAGCGCGCTCAATGTTAACGCACGAGCAATTTCTTGCGGCGTCCTATTTTGGAAAATACTTCGCTCGAAATATCAATCTATACCTTCTACAACGACGACCAGACGAGTGGAGAGAATTGCAATCGCAGAGAAAATCAAACTCAGCTGAAAAAATGACGGGTATTCACCCAGCGGCCTCTGTGACAGTGCAGAAGCAAAACTCCGAGGTCGCCGAGGTATCTCCTCCGTCCAAAACATCCAAGAAACGACGAAGTCGGCCCGAAGACGAAATTGACGCTGTTTTCAATACGAACTTGGGAGCAAAGGTCAAGCGAACTGCCGTCAATGTGACCGGTAGTTACGAAAAATCAATTGGACAAAAATCAGTGGATCAAGGTTTACAGGATGTACTCGGGGCAATACGAGCAGCTCCAAGCGATGATAGTGGTCGTGGGAAGAGGCAGAAGCGTTGATAATAATATTCAAACATTTTATGTAGTGTTTATTCCGAACTACTTGCTCTGTCCCCTCATTTGCTGCTCAAGTCTGTAATTGATTCTCGAAAAAAAAAAATACAAAACAGGGTCAACAGCCATCCCATACCTATCATTTCGATCGTCTCCAGATTGCCCGTATGTATAACTTGCTCCCTCCAAGCTAGTTGTGGATGAGGGGGGGGTGAGGCATAGTATATCTATCGCCTTTGGGTGATGGGCTGAGGTAGAGTCGCATGTTGCTAGCGCTCCTCCGTATCAAAGGCAGCTCACCAACAATATTGCAGCAGTTTCTGCGATTCCTCGATTTAATACTGACTCTCGCACCGCGGTGGTTGTCAATCGTTGTCAAAACACATCATATCGTATGTACATGCGGTACAAAGATAAATAGGACAATCTACACGACGATCACACCGCAAAGTGGCTCATCTTCTGCATTCGTTTGACGCGGTTGCTGACCTCCGTCTGCAACTCGCTGCGGAGTCTTTGTCCGCGCGTTGTCAAGTCGTTTTGGCTCGAGGCGGCTACAAGGACCTGGTCGATAAGGGTGTACGGAAGCCAGGTGACACTAGCAGTTTTCTGGGGCGCACGCGCAAGCGCAGCATTGGCCTAAAAGAACGGGTTGAGGACATGCGAGTGAGGGAAGGGAAAGCACGGACCTTGCGCAGGAGCGAGAGCGTGTGCTCAAGTGCGCTCTCGACGATGTCGTAGCGGAGAGTCGTTCTTATGAGATATTCGTGGTGGTTTTCCTGCACATCGGTCAGCACAATCGATCACAAGTCAGTGAAAAGGCGACGCTTACTTCTAATGAGTGGACCAGCCATGGAGGCGGAGGTGAAGACCTATCGGACGACAGAATCGTCTCGAAGGCAGTCTTGCTGTATTTGTAGTCCGTCTCTGCGCTGTCGTGGCGCTCGAGAGCGACATGGAGGTATCGCCACCCACGGTCAGCAGGGCTACCAGGCCACGAAGAAACGTTATCGGTGAGTAGCCAGTCTGACGTGTCTTCTTGCCTGTGTTTCCTAATGAGTTGGACAATTCACAGAATTGTGATGGGAAGGGTCAACTCACAGCACGGTATCCGGGTTGCGAGATAGCCGCAAACACTGATTTGTTAGTATTGCAAATAATTCGCTCATGTCAACATCGAGGCTGCGGGCAGTTGCCATCGCCATATCAAACTGGTTTGCTTGTCCTAATCGGAGCACAATTGACGCCGGTGAAAGTAGTACATCTGATGGAGTAAATCGCGTACGTCAGCGAGGTCAGGCAAACGAAAGTCTAATTTATGACTAGCCTGCAGCAGACAAAAGTGTGGGATCTCTTCGGATCAACCGCAGTCGGGCAGACAGCAGCATGTAGTCATACTTAATGTTGATAAGATCGACAATCTCGGAATCTGGTTTGTCACCGGTGAACGTTGAATCCGGAATATGTCTTGAAAGCTTCCGTCGCTTGTGAGACTGTGCGGACACGTCAGAGGCGCCCACAGACTACAATAAAGAATTTCGGCGACTTACCTCAACATCGATTATAACACTTGGTGGAGCCTGTGTCACAACCCAGGCGCACTTCGTATCCAAAAGAGAAAGAGAATTGATCGCGAGCAAATACGCATCAAGCTGCTCTTCCATAAGGGCGATAACGTCAGTTGACTGAGCGGCATTTTCCTGTAATTTACGTGCACGCTGATACATCGTCCGCGCAGCTGGGATCAAGGGTTCCATAAAATGATGCGAGGTTAGACGGTCGAAAACCTACCATTGCGATGGTCCCCCCTATGCGTGTACCACGTGTAGAGTATTCTTGAGTAGAATGGACGTGCCCGAGGGTCCGTGTTCCGCGCTTTGAACGCTAGAGCGTCTTCAATCTCGGCGGAAAAGGTGGCAAAATTGAACGACATTAGTTGTTCGATTGTGCTCTCCTCACACATCCGATAAACTAACTGGGAAATACACTCCCTTTTCCTGTAATAATTGTGAGCAAATATCGGAAGTCCAACCTTGGGACATACACGCTATCGTATGGAGTCGCAATGATCGCTGAGTACGCATCTTCGTAGTAGCCTAGATCTATATACCCCCGAATGAGGCTGAACCACAGCTCAGATGTATCGATGTCCCCAGGCACAATAGATAGAGCGAGCCGAATGAAGGACACTTCTTGCTGGGTCAAGCCGTTCGACCTGAAGATGGCAGACGCATGGATGTAAAACGTGAATTCAGAATCAAAGAGCACAGCTCCAGGTAAAATGGACGATAGGGTTTCTGCGTCCTCCGGAGAGAGCCCAGTGTCGTGACCTAAAGGGGGAAGGTCAGCACAGAAGCATTGAATTGAAGCAGTGTCATCACCAAAGCTTCCAGCAACTTTCTCCATCAGTTGGGCAGCATCTTCGGGGCGACCAGTATTAATGTGCAAGCATGCAGCAATGAATACTACTCCCGGTGTGCGTGGCAGCCATGCAAGCATTTCGCGGGCGACTTCGTGATACCCCAAAAGGCGGAGACGTTCGCAGAAGAGTGCTTCATACTGTGTCACCCGAGCAGGGGAAGTAGACTGAAGTATGCCGGTGGCGTCCAAAAAGCGGTGGGCTGCTCCTGGTAGTTCCGTTGTCTCACCAGACTGAGCTGTGAGGCGGTGAAGCAGCGAAAACGTAGGCACAAAGCGTGCCTGATTCCTGGACACATGCATATTACTCATCCGAGCAATTACATCGTCGGTGGTCAATAACTCGTCTGGGGCGTCTTGCTCACCGCCTGTGTCCGCGGCGGGTTGGCGGACTACAGATTGCAACATCGCCAACCCTCTGAACACGGCGAAGACTTCCTCAACTAAGGAAGGATCCCATTCCTTCAGGTCATCGGCAAGGAAGAACAGCAGGGTTACCAGCGCCATGCAGATATCGTAGCGAGCATGTACGGCCGTATAGATGTACGATGCGGATAACGCGGTCGTCCAATCCGACCGACTGCTTGGGAGCAACAGTTCGACTTCATCCTCCTCCTGCTTTACTTCTTGTTCAAACCCTGCCACGAGGTCAAGGATTATCCGGACGGCGCCATCGAGGTCTTCTATGCCTTGTAGTCTTGCGATAATACTGGCTTCTGATGCTTCATCGAGCGTTGCCTTGAAGTTGAAGCGTTGTGCTTGATCTTGAATAATATCCACGATGGAAAATGCAATTTCTTGATGGAGAATGTCAACAATCCTAGTCTCCAGATTTTGTAATGCCTCATGTCCTATCGTATCACAAAGCGTCCAGAGTATGTCCAAGACGGAAAAATGAGGCTCGACCGGGAGGGAATCCGAAAGATATCGGTGTACCGTTAATGGCAGGTCTTCCTTGACAATGACTCCCACACGTTCTCGTTCGATTACGATCACTTCATCTTTACCCTTTCCTTTACCCAATCCCAGAGGCCAACGCGCGCTCCGTTCAACTTCTCGACAACGTGCGACAAATCCCTCCCAGTCTCGTTTGAGCGCATTCCAGTACCGATCGTGCTGAAGGGCTCCGGTCTGCGGATCCTGCATTAAAGATACAGTACAGCCGACTACCGCAGCAATATTTTCCGCCGTTGTGGAGTAGGAAGACGTGAGATGAGAGGGTGGATGCGGCCCCGCAACGGAGAGGCACGCATCTGTATACTGCCCTATAGCAGTCCGAAGAGTGAGCGGGGAGAACACGCCCGGTCTCAAGATAGCCGTCATGAATTTGTCGGTCAGTGAACCGGGGGAGCGGAGGAGCTCGTCAAGATACGTCGGAGTCAAGTCCGACTCTTCCCCATATGTAGCAGTCTCCCAAATTGTATCACTAGGCGCCGTTAGATTTAACTTTGTTCTCTCCACCATTGAGGACCCTTGGCGTTCCCATAACGTGTAAAGGAAGTTATCGTTAATTACGAAATCTTGAAGATGACAATGGACGCTGACAGCCGAACACTCTACGGTTTGAACTTCGCGCATCTGATCGGAGTCAGTGGCGACGAGTTGGAAATAACCACCCGACTGTGGATATGAAGGAGTAGGCGTGAACGCGACAGCGTATGTGGTTTCATCGTCGCCTCCATTACCAAATATCCGAAGGAGATTGCGTGGCTCAGCTCCAAGAAGTTCAGATTTGATGCCGTTGGAGACCGCATATGAGTCGGATGAAACCTTCCCTAACGAAGACAGAGGTTTAGATGCAACACAGCCACCCTTTGCTGTCCAGAGTCGCAATGTGCGATCACGTGAGATCGTCCAGACATGACCCAGCTCGGTGGGTTGCGGCCTACTAGCAACAGAGAGGATCTCTGATCCTGCAGAGCTCGAAGAATGCAGACTGGGCAAGTATGAAGTGAGTGTGCCCAAAAATGAGCTAGGGGAGAAGACGAGCTCTGTCCAAAGATCTACACCGTAAACGGATGTCAAAGACCACCAGAAGAATGTGAAAAGTACACACCATGAAAGCTATCATCTCCAATATGTTCAGCTTCTATGCGGACGAGAGAGCCATTTGTCAACCCAATCGTCACGCATAGTAGACCTTGCACGTGCACCACGCCCGAAAACTGTTCTGACGCGTTTTTGATCAGATATTCTCTATTCCACTGCTTTGGCAACGGATCGTGCCACAATCGGGTCGGGTTGACGGTGGGTAGAACCAAACGAAATAATGAACCGCTAGATGTCACTGCCAGAATGTGTAACTCCTTGTCTCCCCACGGAAAGATAGCTGGAGCAGGCAAAACTGCAGAGGGGAAGACGAATCGAATCGGGGGGACATCAGTGGAGAGAGAGACGAGTTCCAATATCAGACCACCGTGAATAACGCGCAAGAGGATCGTTCCGGTGTGAGGTGCATGAAATGTCAAAGAATATGACGCGTGTTCAGACGACGAATCTGTGTCAGCGTGTGGTGGTGGGAGGGGTAAGTTTCGACGTTCAGTTTGGAGGACATGAGATATTGCATTTGAGGAAGGATAAAGTGTCGAGAGCTGAGCAGCGACGAGAATTTTTCCACTGTTCATCTCTGATGACAGAGTAGAGACAACGTTGAGCCAGACGGTGTGCAAGTAAACGATAGACTGGTCCTTACGAAGAGCCTGAGGTCACAAAACAATAGTCGCCTATGAAGTCCTAAACCTAGTTACCTTTTTCGGTAACAAGCGTCTAAACTTAAAATTCAATAAACAGAAACTAAAAAATGATCCTAAAATTAATATTCCTAGCAATAATATTTCGACACCTAAACATGAGCGAACTATCTTCAAATCTACGCCGGGGGCCTTTCTTCGTTTGGCACAGCGCGACGGGCACGTTCTGATGGAGAAACGCACTAATTAATATTGTCTGGACCCCGGTATGCATAATTAAATCATATATGTGCGCCTGCGAGATGTTATACTTTGTTTCATATTCCAAAGGTATTGTGTGACGGGCAACCAGCCTGATAAACGTCTATTAGAATTATTATAGCGCGGACATGAACAATTGCACGGATCGAGAAGTTCGATGCACTCCTCGTTCGATTGAGTGGTACCTCCGAGCTGGCGAAAACTATATGCGCCCACCATCCATGTCCACTGGCGATGACTTACATGAAGTCATCCTCAGTAATGCAGACGCGTGCTGGTGTATAGCTACTCACGATTTCCCCCATCCAAAACGGTATACATACCCACGCCGTGCCAAAAACGCCACAGAAATGGCAAATCCGATGGCGAACTTGCGCCAATATGTATGCCGGTCATTACCGGCGTGTCTAAATCAGGTATATCATGTAGCGGGATATCTAGTACTTAGTAGTATTACTCACTACATGTAATCGGCGAACGTGCAAAATTTGTGTAATCATAACTGAAAGTAGCGGTGTAGGTCAACATACGCGATATAGGAACAGATCCACCTGCCTCGCTGCACTACACTGCACTGTGGGGCTTTAACAAAATTACCATCTTCCTTATAGCAAAAGATTGACAGTTATGCGCCGGAAATCAGCGTGTCTGGGCGTAAAAATATGTGCGCCACTGACGAACAATGGCATGCTCTAGACCTAACGAGGTCACGGTGACTATAACGTCGAGAGTGCCCTGAAGGAAGCCATTAGAAGGTTTGAAGAAATGAATGAAGAGAAGGACCCTCCTATCGCAAGGAGTAGGCTCTGTCAGTCTAGACGCCTTGTCGTGAGGTCTCATAGTAACTTCAGGCGACAGTCTGACAGCATTCACGCACAAATCATTGATTGTGAACAGCGGAGTTTTTGTACATGGATACACGGGATTTTGCACCAACCTGTTGGGAGAAGGTCTGGACCGCGATATTAGAAACATGAATTGACCATAAAAGACCTTTCATCCACGTTCATACTTTTTGTATACACGCCGTATTGCTCAATTGCAGATTAGCGGAGCCGCCAGGTTTTACCTGCACCGGAATGGTAAAGGATCCGGAGTTTTCAGATCCTCTTGAAATATTATGTGATTCAGCTTGGTTTGGTCGCGACTCTAAAAGGACAGATAAGATTGACCTTCAACCAACGGGCTGGGACGTTGCCGGGCCGAAGAGAGCGCGTAACAAAAGAACCGAAATCGAAGGAATCAGCGCAGCCGCGCATGCAACACGCTGCTCAATGATCGACCCCAAAACTGTCAACAACAGCCTCACGCGACCGCAAAACATGTGCAAAATATATACATACCCTGGATTTTATGTCAACTTTTGCAATCGCTATGTCCTTTATTATCGTTGAGATAGGTAAGCCTGCTGCGCACTGCTGATGGTTTGTTTGTAAGTTTTACCACTTAAAGAAGTTGCGGTGGTAGAAATAAGCTCATAAGCATCGAAATTTCCCGATTCGTCGGGACCGCCCCGCCACTTACTTTTTGGCTTTATTTTGCCTCCTTGCGCATCTGTGACCTCAGAACCAGAAAAACATGTCGCCGTTACTAACACGAGTGCCAGGGAATAGCCAAGAGTGGATCATTTGGACCAGCCCCTTCATCAAATGCAAGATCCAATTGACGCAACTCATCTACTTCCCGGGCGAGTCAATCTCGACCGTTAAATCGTTTCTATTGACCGTTCTAACCTCGTGTCCACTAAGACCATTGTAGCCTCAGCGTGATGCCATCTATGAGCCAATGTTTGTTATGGTTCACTAATCTCGGCCCCCCGTCCTCATGTCCCTCCCTCGGTAAGGACTATAAATTGGAGGCTACCAAACCTCCTCTAAATTCCTCAAAGTGCTCGACTGCACCACTGAGACTTGAGGTCTACACTTGAGACTTGAAGTCCACATCTTCGTCTACCTATATCCTACTTATATTTCAGCTTCTCTGGTCATTCTCTGAAAAAGCAAAACGCACTTCTGTACTCATCTCCCTCCTTGACCTATCATGGACCAGCTTGCATCATTTGAAGCTCTCCTCTTTCCTTCCGACGGTCGCAATCCGCATATGGTGGCCTTGATGACAAGCCCCATGTCGGTCCCTGACCCCCACGCTCCGTACAGTACTCAGCCTGCTTGGATGCCCCATCCCGAAGTTTATATGGACTACATCGCCGAAGGCCTCGGTCCCCGAGCCTGGCATTATCATGTGAGCACACAATGACGTGTCCGTTGCCATCATTCTGACCCTAGACCTAGCTCGTCGAGGCGCTCGACGGCATGAACAAAAAGTTCGCTTCTCCCTATGTCATCTTTTACCCAACCGTCTCCCGTGACGGCATGCCCTTCCCTATCAACAAGTGCATTAGGGAAATCCAGGGCCGATCTTTCAGAGAGGCAGTCGCATGGCGCGGAAATATCGTCATCGCCAAGTACCAAGAGAGCCCCTTCTCGTCCATGGTGAATGCATCAATTGCTGATTTCCCCATCTTGAGGAATTACTTCATGACGCACAGCGCACCTAATGTAAGCAAGCGGGCAGTCATTTGTCGAATACTTCATCCTAACCATTCCCGTCAGTGTTAAAAGGGTACAGAGCTGTTCGCGCGCCTACTGACTCGGACTAGTATCACTATTCTTGGCTACGCTTTATATGACATGCATTTCTACTTCATGCAAATAAACCTATGCAGATATGCTTTTCATCATACGAAAAAATATCATATTCACATGCTATTCATGCTTACTACTTTTATAATGGACATAGTAAAATAGCTCTCGCTGCTAATCTATAACTCTTCTCGCTTTGACCTCTCCGAGCTAAATTTTGAATGGGAAGCTGGGTCCGTACTCCCTGCCGGCGGGTAACCTTTCTGTTCTTTCTTTGGATCACAATGTTTAGGTATCGGAGTCGAAGGATCGATCGGGTGGTGCAGGACTTTGCCAACTTTGAAGTATGTTTTGTGCTCGGTAAAGAACTTCTTCCAGTGTTCGACACCCTACGTGTGTGTAATTCGTTAGTTCTGTGAACGTGGAAAACGCCTGTGGACTAACCCTGAGTTCATCATCGGACAAACCTCGCAGATCGTGAGTTCGGTGAGTGGCAAAGCATCCCGTGCCAAATGACCTGGCAGCATCCACTCCGGCCCTGCAAATACATAAGGAGAAGTCAAGCTAGCATAGTATATACCCACATATGGTGGTAAGGACCTCCTGGGCCATACGTCCTGCGATTGCTCGACACATCAAATACGTCACCATCAATCTGGATGTGCATATGAGTCATTATTAGATGTTGCGTGAGGGTATTCGCACCGCAAGGTATAGGGGTTTTGTTGGATCAGTACCATCAAATGTTGCCAAATATGTTTCAGAGAAAAGCCGCCCGCTACTCTCCTGGGAATTGAACGGAGTCAGTAATGCTTAGGAATTGATTAAATGGCACTAGACGAACCGGCCAGTAGGTCTTCAACTGCGCCCACTTTCCATCGTACTCCCAAAGGAAGCTACCGGTGAAGAACTTGCCCGCGATGAGAACAGCGAGGAGCAAGTATACGATGAACTTGAGGAGCCCAAGAAGGCCCACTTCTTGCTCTGCAGTAGGATCCTCTTCCTCAGGACCGACTTCTTCTCCTTTGGCGAGTTTCTCATCGCGCTCGCGCTTTCGTTCAAGCCATGCTTGATGCTCCTGTTCTTGTCTCTCTCTATATTGCTTATGACTATAAACAATAAGTCGCTGTTTGCGAGCCGGTGAGAAAGAACCACGTACGCCAGAAAGGGCTGATTGGCGGCTTTCGTGGACACCTTTCTGTTAGGATTTGATGGGTCCTGCACCATCTCTGCTGGTGGCTTTGGAGCATCACCATCTGGGTTCCAAATCCAAGACATTAATGTGAACAACCTCGTGGTTGAGAATCCTGTCAAACGCTGGTCCTGGCATTTGAGTAGTATGGGGCTCGGGAGCAATTACGTGCTATTTGCACTTATGTACAAGATTATGATTCTTTTCAGTGAAATAGTGATACGACGGCTAACTCGATATCGATGTTGTCTGCCTCTTAGTTCGTAAAGTTGCAAGGCCCTCATCAAACTTGAATCTTGGGGCGAATGTCGAAAAGGTGGTTCGTAATACCTGGTAAGTCAACATGCATAGTATCACAGTTGTACCGAAATGAAGTCGAGATCTTGCAAATCGATCAGTGCATACACGACGCCGGCTACGCGAAGATCATGTCGAGTAAGATCCAAATACTCCGCCTCAAGCACATGCAAGTAACATATGACTCCTGATATACAACAGGAAGTCACAAAATTAAGTGTACCTACACAACAAGGTAGGTAAGCGTAGGGTATTAAGTAGACTGTACACCACGAAGGGATAGGATGTAGGAAGATATCGTCGTAATGCGATGAGATGGGAAGGCTGAAAAGAATTGGGGAATAGTGATAAAGCACGACAGCCGGCCCAGGATACTATACTGGTTGATGCTAAAAAGATAAAAACAATTATGGTGATGAAGAAAGTATAAACGATAACCGCCCGGGTTTGGAATAGGATGCGATAGAAGAAAACAACATGAATGTCGAGCATATTGTGGTCAGGCGAAATGATGAATGTATGATGCTTCCGTCGGCGGGCCACGATTAGAGTAGTGATGAATAAGTCCATGGGAAGAGATATGATCATGAGACATGTGGCAACCCCGGTATATCCCTGCGGATTTGCCGGTGTTCCCGCTCACTGCCTTTCAAAGAGACCGTGATGTACGCTCCACCAGTTTCCTCAGCCTCAGAGCCGAGGCCGGGAGGAGCAGGAGGACTAGTAAGGAAATGAACGTCATCGCCTGGGATATCGCCTTCTCCCAGCCACTGTCGTGCGTCCTGGAACCGCTGCGTTTTGATGAACTACAGACAAATTTATCACATAAGAATGAAATGCCTCGGAAGTAAAAGAAGCGTACCTTGGGCAACGAGTCCATAGCCATCAGCCGAAGAACATGCGTTTGAATACGCGTGTAAAGCTTGATGAGGACCTGCAGTTGAGTTGCATTGAAGGAAACACCTTGACTAATATCCACTTGTCCGTCGAATTTGCCGTGCAGTCCATTCATGACTTCACCGAGATAATTGGCGAGATCAAGACGAAGACCATGATCGATGTTGAGCTCGTTCTGACTAGATGGGGCAAGGTACTTGTTATAGATCTGAAAAGCGGTCTGAATCAAAGCCTCGTGATGTTTCTCCATGGCGGCTTGTCCTGGAGTTGCTCTGTTTCCCGAGCGAGCAGGAGCTGCAGCCTGTGCACTAGAAGTCGTGTTGAATTTGCGCTTGAAATCCTCGACATCCATCCAAAACGACAGATTCTCTTCACAAAAGTTCGCCTTCAGGAATTCACGGAAAAGCGAGCGATAATTTGACTCTTCCAGAATATATTTGAGACGATCGGTATTGCTCTTGACATTTCCCTTCTTTTCTGTAGCCTCGTTAAGCTTTTCTGCCATGGATATGCGACGGTGTATTTTGGCATCAGCTGCTTCAATTCCCGTCTTCTGAGTTCCGTCGATAGAATCGTGCTCCACTGACGAGCGGTTGTCATGGTTTAGGTTCAACGTCGAGCTGAGAGGAGATGAATTGGTTTCATCCCACTGAGCAAGTCGCTTCCCTTCATCTGTGATCCTATAGATAGCCTTAGCTGTGCACCGGAACTCTCCGTGTTGCTGAAAAAGGCGATAAGGAAACCTATGAATGACTCGTTGACGATCACTTACGCTGACTGGAGAATTCCCACCCGGGGCAGACCCACGCACGGTGAAAATGATGGCAGAGTCGTTGTTTTTCCTTTTGTCACTGACCAACGTGATAAGGCCGAAGCGAACGAACTGGGCAGCCATTTCTGCCGCTTCTTCTCTTCCAACCACAGAAGTGAAATCGCAGAGCCATTCAAGAGCACTAACAGCAGCGAAGCAGTGCTTGTGCATCACTGTAGCTTTCCCCAGTAACGGCTGCGCGCGCTCTTGCACATCCATCAAAGGTACACCCTTAGATCGCTCGTGGTACTCTTGAAAAGCGTCTGGAGGATTAGTCGAGAGCTGAGTAGGGTAGTTTGGATGACGACCGACGAATCGACGGAACAGCACGGTAATGACGGATTGTGTGACGATAATCTCATCATCGGCTGACCGGCGCTCTAAGTGTAAGAGCTTGATGCATATGGGTTGAGAGGCGAACACGGGTTGGAGATGGTCGGAATTCATGCCGTTCTTGGAGATGAATCGCTCTAGGACATGGAGACCCTTTGGCGTGAGGACATAAGTACCACGATCCTTGAAGAGGTTACTGCCAAGATCGGCTGCGTTTTCGATCAAGCGAGCGTCCATGAAGTGTTGACACATTGCCTTTGCCATATCACGAGTCATTGAAAATGTCGTAGTGGTCGTAGTCGTCACTATTCGTGATTTGTCTCTGGGATCCGGCCCTCGATTTGACTGAGAAAACTTGAGAGCCGCCAAGTTTGCAGCAGCCTCATCTCTAGATGAGGTTATGAGACAAATGTGCAGAAAAGGAGCTATGAAGCACGCACGTGGTGAATGAATTGGGAAAAGTACGAAAATATTGCTTGTGGGTGGTCAGATTAAGAGATACGATGAGTGTTGCAAAAAGGTCAAGGGTATCCTTGAATTGTAATGAATTAATTGTTTAAATGGAGAAACAGGATGGCGCGCGGGCTCACCTTCAGAAAAGGCCTCCCCCGTTTTGTCGTCTTCATCATATGAGACGAACTTGCTTGAGCTGGGTGCTCCGGGTGATCTACGGATGTCATTGGGAGGACAAGCGGAGGCAAGAATCAAAAATCAAAAATCAAAGAAGATTGGGATGAAGAAAGTACAGAATCAAACAGCGGAAGGCAAGAAAGGCGGAGAGGGAAGAAATAAGACGGAGATGGATAACAGCAAGGCAAGGCGTAAAGAGAAAGCAGGCTCGGTAGCCGTGGGTAAGTACGGTGGCGACAATATTTATTGTCACAATTGTCACAACAATTAACCTAAATTGGCCCTCGCCCTCGGCCGCCCGTTCTTTTGTGACGCTTCTCACAGCCGATTCAAACAGGTGACGACGCCCGCATCTTATTCTTTCTTCTCCTCCCTTACGATGCTGGATAAACTCGACAACAACTGACTCTAATAGATTAAACTATCTCTGAGGCTTCGGACCGTCATCGGGAATCATTCTCGCTTCTGAGCTGAGATTATCGCTCGCACAGCCTCATTTTCGCTTGCGCGTGTGAAGTCTTTTGGCAGGTAGGGCGGGCCCATGCCAAAGGTGGGCAACTGCCCCGAGACTTGCAGCGTGTTTCTATGATCCGTCTCTCCATCCTCCGACATTCCCGCAACAAAAAAACTTTGCTTCCAATCGGCGCGATTTGGCGGCTCTATTTCGTGACTTATTTGAATT